>Ga0214473_10001970_pt1 | contig 25940 bp, 38 predicted proteins | sample RVTome_7_FD_203509 | JGI IMG/M metagenome (GOLD analysis project Ga0214473, IMG submission 203509) | Soil microbial communities from uranium-contaminated site in the Upper Colorado River Basin, Wyoming, United States - RVT98D197 | ecosystem: Environmental > Terrestrial > Soil > Contaminated >...
CGAAGTTCAAGGCTGAGGTGTATGTATTGACGAAGGAGGAGGGTGGTCGTCACACGCCGTTTTTCACGGGTTATCGTCCGCAGTTTTATTTTCGGACGACGGACGTGACGGGAATCGCCCATTTGCCCGAGGGTGTGGAGATGGTGATGCCGGGGGACAACGTGGCGATGACCGTGGAGTTGATCACGCCGATCGCGATGGAGAAAGAGCTTCGTTTCGCGATCCGCGAGGGCGGCCGCACGGTGGGCGCCGGCGTCATCGCCGAGGTTATCGAGTAATAAAGAAACGCCATAGAGATTAACGTGCAAAAAATCAGAATTCGCCTCAAGGCTTACGACCACTACGCCCTGGACCGTTCCACCAAGGAGATCACCTCCACGGTGCTGCGGACCGGGGCCAGGATAGTCGGGCCGGTGCCGTTGCCGACCAAACGCACCGTGTACACGGTGCTGCGGTCGCCTCACGTCGATAAGAAGTCGCGTGAGCAGTTCGAGACGCGCGTGCACAAACGGTTGATGGACATCTACGATTCGACGCCGCAGACGGTCGATGCGCTTATGAAGCTGGACCTGCCGGCCGGGGTCGACGTCGAAATTAAGACCTGATAAGGCGACGTGACATGAAAGAGATACTCGGCAAAAAGCTCGGGATGACGCGCATCTTCAAGAAGACGGGTGAAGTTGTTCCGGTGACGGTCATAGAAGCCGGCCCTTGCCCGGTGGTGGCGAAACGGACCGCCGACAAGCACGGCTATGCGGCCTACCAGGTCGGTTTCGGCGCGCGCCGCAAGGCCGGCGCCACCAAGCCGTTGGTTGGACAGTTCGCCGCCTCCAAAGTGGAGCCTACTCAATACCTCCGTGAAGTGCGCTACACCGAGAATGAACTCGAAGTCGGCTCGGTACTGAAGGTCGACATGTTCAAGGTGGGCGAGCGGGTCGACGTGACCGGCGTTTCGCGCGGCTTGGGTTTTGCCGGCGCCATGAAGCGGCACCATTTCTCCGGCGCCAACAAAACGCACGGCCAGTCCGATCGCTGGCGGGCGCCGGGTTCTATCGGCTCGTCGTCGTACCCGTCGCGCGTCTTTAAGGGCATGCGTATGGCCGGGCGCATGGGCGCCGAAAGGGTAACTACCCTTAATCTCGAAGTGGTGGACGTCATTGAAAAAGAAAACCTGATCCTGATCAAGGGGCCGGTCCCCGGTTTCCGGGGCGGGCTGGTGAAGATACGCGGCACCAACCGCGGCCGATGATGGATAGTTGCAGATGAATGTTAAAGTTTACAATCAGAACGGTGACGAGGTCGGGACAGTCGAGTTGAAGCCCGAGTTATTCGAGGTTGAAACCAACGAGGCCGTGGTGCACCAGTATATCGTCAACCTGCTGGCGTGCCGGCGTCAGGGGAACGCCAGCACCCGCGGACGCAGCGAGGTGCGCGGCGGCGGTCGCAAACCCTGGCGGCAAAAGGGCACCGGACGAGCCCGCGCCGGGACCATTCGGTCGCCTCTGTGGCGCGGCGGCGGCATCGTGTTCGGGCCCAAACCGCGTTCCTACGGCAGCAACCTGCCGCGCAAAATGAAGCGGCTGGCCGTCAGGTCGGTGTTCTCCGATAAAGCCCGCTCCGAGCGAATCAAGGTCCTCGATAAGATCGAACTCGATGAAATCAAGACCAAGGCGGTGGTCGGCATTATGAGCCGGCTCGATCTTGACGGCAAGAAGTGTCTCCTGCTCGATGAAGGTCGCAACGACAAGCTGGCCCTGTCCTGCCGCAACCTGCAACGGGTGCGGTACTGCCGCGCGGCGTTGGCCAACGGCTACGATCTGCTCAACGCCGACTATGTGCTGCTGACCAGGGCCGGGCTGGACAAAGTTCACGAGGTGTTCGGATGAAAGCTGACCATCGCCACATTTTGAAGACCCATATCGCCACCGAGCGTTCTACCGCCCTTCGCGACAGGAACAATGAGTACGTCTTCGAAGTCGACAGGGCGGCCAACAAGCAGCAGATCCGAGAGGCGGTGGAAACTGCCTTCAAAGTGAAGGTCGACAGCGTGAACACCATGATCGTGGCCGGTAAGTCCCGTCGCATGGGACGCTTCGAGGGCAAGACTCCGGTGTGGAAGAAGGCAGTGGTACGCCTTAAGAAAGGTGACTCGATCACCATTTTCGAGAATGTGTAGGTTGGTGACAGCATATGGCTATTAAGAAATTTCGTCCCGTCACGCCGTCGTCGCGTTTTCGCACCGTGCCGACGTTTGATGAGATCACATCGACGCTGCCGGAGAAATCGCTTCTTCGACCGCTGCGCAAGAGCGGCGGGCGCAACAACAAGGGCCGTATCACAGTCTGGCATCGCGGCGGCGGCCACAAGCGGCATTATCGCGTGATCGACTTCCGCCGCAACAAGCATGGTATTGCGGCCCGCGTGGCTTCGATCGAGTACGATCCCAACCGCTCGGCTCGTATCGCTCTGTTGCATTACGTCGACGGTGAGAAACGATACATCCTGGCCCCCGAGGGCCTTCAAGTCGACCACGCGGTGATGTCCGGCGAGCAGGCGGAGAACCGCAGCGGCAACGCCATGCCGATGGGAATGATGGTGCTGGGTACGTTTGTGCACAACATCGAACTGCGCCCCGGTAAAGGCGCCCAGTTCTGCCGGTCGGCCGGCAGCATGGCTCAGTTGGTGGCGCGGGAAGGCAACAACGTTACGCTGCGTATGCCGTCGGGTGAAGTGCGCACGGCCCCGGGCGCCTGTTATGCGACCATCGGACAGGTCGGCAACATCGACCACAAAAACCTCGTCTGGGGCAAAGCCGGCGCTTCACGCTGGCGCGGATGGCGACCGACCACGCGCGGCGTCGCCATGAACCCGGTCGATCACCCGATGGGTGGTGGTGAAGGACGCAGTTCCGGGGGACGTCACCCTTGCACCCCGTGGGGCAAGCCGACCAAAGGATACAAAACCAGAAGCAAACGTAAGTCGAGAGCTCACATCGTTGAGGATCGACGAGCCAAGAAATAAATCGGAGATGGCGGCATGCCTCGTTCGCTCAAAAAAGGACCGTTTTTAGACGTCAAGCTGCGGGACAAGGTCGAGGCTCTCAATGAGAGCGGGGAGAAGAAGGTGATCAAGACCTGGTCGCGCCGCTCGACCGTTATTCCGGAGTTCGTGGGACACACTATCGCCGTCCACAACGGCAACAAGTTCGTCCCCATCTACATCACCGAGAATATGGTCGGCCACAAGCTCGGTGAGTTTTCACCTACGCGGCTGTTCCGAGGTCATAGCGGTAAGCTGGCCGAACGCAGTTCGGCGGTGAGGAAGTAAGGTGTCAGCATGGTTGTAACCTCGTCGGCAAGATTGCGCTATGTGAGCATCCCGCCGCGCAAGATGCGCTTGGTGGCCGGGATGGTCAAAGGACTGCCGGTTCAGAAGGCGTTGGATATTCTTAATTTCACGCCCAGGATCGCCGCGCGGCACCTTGCCAAAACGGTCAAGTCGGCCGCCGCCAACGCCCTGTCCACTGAGGGTACGGACGTGGTGAAGGCCGAGGACCTGCGGGTCAAGAACATCATTGTGGAGACCGCCCCGACCGCCAAGAGAATTCGATTTCAGTCGATGGGTCGTGTCTACCGGTATCGCAAACGCTACTGCCATTTAACCGTGACACTGCAAGGCGAGACTGAAGAAGCCGCCCAGTCGGTTCGCAGGGCGAAGAAGAAGAGTTCGGATGCGGCCGAACGCACCAAGGTGTCGCCCGAAACGGACAAGACTGAAAAGCAGGCGGCCAGGACCACGAAGAAAGCCAAGAAGGCCGCCGCAAAGGCGACCGACAAGCAGAAGAAGGCCGAGGCTGCCGAGGCCAAAACGAAAAAGAGCACTGCCGGCAAGGCGACCGGCGCGGCCAAGAAAGCGAAGAAAGATGACGGTGAGTAGTTCACCGCCGCAAATACGCTGAGTCTGGAGAACGGGATTTGGGACAAAAGACACACCCTATAGGCCTGCGCCTTGGGATCATCAAGACCTGGAACAGTAGGTGGTTCGCCTCGGACCGCAAGTTCGCGGACCTGGTGCACGAGGATATGATGGTCAAGCGGTATATCAATCGCCGCCTTGACAACGCCGGTATCGCCAAGATACATATCTCTCGCGCCCCCAAGCGCGTCAGTGTCGACATTCACACCTCGCGGCCCGGCATCGTTATCGGCCGCAAAGGCGCCGAAGTCGACAAACTCCGCGAAGAGCTTCAGCTCTTGACCCAAAAGGACATCATGCTGAACATCGTGGAAGTGCGCAAGCCGGAGTTGGACGCCCAGCTGGTGGCCGACACCGTTGCCCGCCAGTTGGAAGGACGTATCGCCTTCCGTCGCGCCATGAAAAAGGCGCTGGCGGCGACCATGAAGATGGGCGCCGTCGGCATAAAGATTCAGTGTGGCGGACGGCTGGGTGGGGCCGAGATTGCGCGCACCGAGAAGTATCGGGCCGGACGCGTGCCGCTGCACACGTTGCGGGCCGACATCGACTACGCCACGGCCACGGCGCGCACCACATACGGGTCGATCGGTGTCAAAGTCTGGGTCTGTCGGGGTGAGGTAATCGACACTAACCAGTTCTACCGTGAGGCCGGGTCCGAAGAGGAGGCCCAGCGACCCGAAGCTCCCGCCGCCAGGCGGGGTAAGCCGGATCGTGGTGATGAACGACCGCGTCGCCGACCGCGTGGTCGTGTCCGCCGTGCCGGCGCCTCGGGGAAGCCGCCGCGCGGACGTCGTCCCGAGATCTCGCCTGAGGTGAGGAAGAACAGGCATGAAGCGACCGGCGCGCCGAGTCCGAAGAGTGCTGACGGCGCCAAACCTAAGGACCGGCCGGCGGGCAAGGCGCCCGACCGGGGCGGCGACACCGAATGAGTTGCGGAGATAACAGTCCATGTTGATGCCCAAGAAAAGCAAGTATCGCAAGATGCAGCGCGGTCGCCGGACCGGCAAGGCCCTGACCGGCAGCAGCGTCAATTTCGGTGAGTTTGCGCTCAAGGCGATGGAGGCCTGCTGGTTGACCAACCGCCAGATAGAGGCGGCTCGTATTGCCATGACCCGGTACATCAAACGTGGCGGAAAGATATGGATCCGCGTTTTCCCGGATAAACCCATCACCAAGAAGCCGGCCGAGACGCGCATGGGCAAAGGAAAAGGCGCGCCGGAATACTGGGTGGCAGTGGTCAAACCGGGACGCATTCTGTTTGAGATTGAGGGCGTCAGTCTGATCATGGCCCGCGAGGCGTTGCGGCTGGCCGGCGACAAGCTGCCCTTGAAAACCAAGTTTGTAACTCGGGCCGACACGCAAGGAGTGTAACCATGCTAAAGATAACTGAACTGCGTGAATTGACGGCCGATGAGCTTCGTCAGAAAAGGCGCGACCTTGAGGACGAGCTGTTCAATCTCAATATGAGAAGGTCGCTCAAGGCTCTGGACAATCCTTTGCGTTTACGGACGCTCCGCCGCGATATGGCCCGCATCAAGACCGTTCTCCATGAGGATGAGCTGGGGATCAGGGCACTGGCTGCGGCTAAAACCTCGATTCTGTCCGAATCCAAGGCGACCAGAAACGAAAAGGCTGAACAGGAGTAATCGATGGCCCAAGATACGAAACGAGGATCGCGGAAGGTTCGCACCGGCAGAGTGGTGTCCGACAAAATGAATAAGACCATCGTGGTCCGTGTCGACCGCACCTACCGGCATCCGCTATACGAGAAGATTTTCCGCAGTTCTTCAAAGCTCTATGCTCACGACGAAAAGAACGACGCCAAAACGGGCGACACCGTTCAGGTCATGGAAACACGACCGCTTTCCGGCAAGAAGCGCTGGCGGTTGGTCGAGATCGTGGAAAGGGCCGAATAGCCCGGCGGCCGTGGTCATCGACCGGACCGCAGAGGTGGTTGAGATATGATTCAGGAATACACATTGCTGACGGTAGCCGATAACTCCGGCGCCAAGCGGGCCATGTGCTTCCGGATTCTCGGAGGTCGCAAGAAGTACGCTTCGATCGGCGATATCATCGTGGTGACGGTCAAGGAAGCGATACCCGGCGGCACCGTCAAGAAATCGGAGGTCTGCAAGGCCGTGGTAGTGCGAACCAAAGCTCCGCTGAGGCGCAAGGACGGTTCGATCATTCGTTTTTCGGACAATGCCGCGGTCATTATCAACGACCAGATGGAGCCGCGCGGCACGCGTATATTCGGTCCGGTCGCGCGCGAGTTGCGCGAGAAGCAGTTCATGAAAATCATTTCCCTCGCTCCAGAGGTGTTGTAACGGGAAACGAGCTATGAGGATCAAGAAAGGTGATACCGTGTACGTCCGCGCCGGCGCGGCCAAAGGCAAGACCGGTCGTGTGCTGAACGTCGACAACAAGAAGGGTAAGATTCTGGTCGAAGGCGTCAACATGAGGAAGAAACATCAGCGCCCCACTCAGAAAAGCCCTAAAGGCGGCATTATCACTATCGAGGCGCCCATCGATCTTTCCAACGTCGCGCTCTACAGTTCCAGTTCGGGAGGACCCATCAAGATTACGACGAAAGTGATCGAAGAAGACGGCCGCAAGAAGAAAATACGCATCAGCCGCGAGACCGGAGACGAGGTTTAAGGACAGGTAATGATGGCCAGGCTCAAGGAAAAATACACTCAGGAAGTCGTCCCTCGCTTGATGAAGCAGTTCAAGTATCGCTCCATCATGGAAGTGCCGAGGATCACCAAAATCAGTGTCAATATCGGCATGGGAGAGGCGATTGAGAACGCCAAGACGTTGGAGGCCGCCGTCGGCGACCTGACCAAGATCACGGGACGCAAACCGTACGTCACCAAAGCGCGCAAGAGCATCTCGAACTTCAAACTGAGAGAGGGCGCGGCTATCGGCTGCGCCGTCACCCTGCGCCGTGAGGCCATGTACGAGTTTTTCGATCGTCTTGTTAACGTCGCCATGCCGCGCGTTCGTGACTTCCGCGGCATCAACCCGAAGTCGTTCGACGGCCGCGGCAATTTCAACTTCGGCGTGCGCGAACAGTTGATCTTCCCTGAAATCGATTATGATAAGATTGATAAAATACGCGGAATGAATATCGCCATCACCACCACCGCGCGGACCGATGAGGAGGCGAGGCAGTTGCTCACTGAGCTGGGGATGCCGTTCCGCAAGTAGGAGTTCAATGGCAAAGAAGTGTCTCATAGAGAAACAGGGTCGTGAGCCGAAGTTCAAGGTGCGCGCCTACAGCCGTTGCAACCGCTGTGGTCGACCGCGGGCGTTCATGCGCCGCTTCGGTCTCTGTCGAATCTGTTTCAGGCAAATGGCCCTGGCCGGTGACTTGCCGGGCGTCGTCAAGGCCAGTTGGTAGTTCCAATGGTTGCTGGGAGTTATGAACGATGAGTATGACCGATCCGATAGCTGATCTTCTGACCAGGATCAGAAACGCTTACAAGGCCCATAAGGTGGCGGTCGATGTGCCGGCCTCAGGCATCAAGCGGGAAATCGTCCGCATCTTGCAGGAGCGCAAGTTCGTCAAAGATTCGACCGAACTGCCGGACAACCGCCAGGGGAAACTGCGCGTCTATCTGCTTTACAGCGCCGGGGACGTACCGGTCCTCAAGGGAATCGAGCGCGTTTCCCGCCCCGGGTTGCGGCGATACTTCGATGCCGAGCAGGTGCGGCAGTCGACGTTCAACCAGCGCGGTATGATAGTGGTTTCCACATCATCCGGAGTGATGACCAATTTCGAGGCCTCCTCCAAGGGCATCGGCGGCGAAGTGCTGCTGCGGTGCTGGTAAGGGAAGGATGTTGAGATGTCGCGCATAGGAAAACAACCGATTGAGATTCCGGCCAAGACCAAAGTGGAGCTTGACGGCCGGAACATCACCGTCACCGGCCCCAAGGGCAGCCTGAGCAGGACCGTTCATCAGGATATCTCAGTCGCCCTGGAGGACAACAACGTCGTGGTCACGCGTTCTTCGGACCTCAAGAAGCACCGCGCCCTGCACGGTCTGACCAGGGCCCTGATCAAAAATATGGTGGTGGGTACTTCCGCGGGATTTACCAAGGAGTTGCAGATTATCGGGGTCGGCTACCGGAGTGAGAACAAAGGGCGGATGTTGATACTGCACCTCGGCTTTTCTCATCCTGTCGTGTTCGTGCCGCCGGACGGCGTTACCGTTACGGCTGTGCCCAAGGAGGGCAAAATCGTCGTGGGCGGTATCGACAAAGAATTGGTCGGTGAAACGGCCGCCAAGATCCGAGCCTTCCGCAAGCCGGAACCCTATAAAGGCAAAGGTGTACGTTACGTCGGCGAGCATGTTCGCAGCAAAGCAGGCAAGACCGCCGCGAGTGCTTGATCGATTTGAGGTGATTTCTGATGGCTGATAAGAACATCGTAAAGACCAGGAAAGCCGAGCGTCGTCGTCGCCGCGTGCGCAGCAAGGTTCACGGAACGGCCGGACGACCGCGCCTGTCCGTAAGTAAATCGCTGAAGAAGGTCTTCGCGCAACTCATCGACGATGAGAACAGGGTCACGCTGGTCGGTATCGACTCCGCTTCCAAGGTGCTCGTAACCCAGTTGGGTGACAAGCGGACCAGGATCGACGTGGCTCACAAGGTCGGTGAGGTCGTCGCCAAACTGGCCAAGGAGAAAGGGATCGAGCAGGTCGTGTTCGATCGGGGCAAGGGCCGCTTCCACGGGCGGATCAAGGCCGTGGCTGAAGGCGCCCGCGAGGCAGGGTTGAAGTTTTAGAAGAATAGTGTAGTCCCAACTACAGCGAGGTATAGATTGCCGAAGTTTGAAATGGATACCCTCGAATTCGAGGAAAAAGTAATCAACGTCAACCGCGTCGCCAAAGTGGTCAAGGGTGGACGACGGTTCAGCTTTACCGCCCTGGTGACGGTCGGTGATAAGAACGGCAAGGTGGGTGTCGGCTACGGCAAGGCGCCCGAGGTTTCCGAAGCGATACGCAAGGCGACCGAGGCGGCCAGGAAAACCATGAACGTGATCAACATCGCCGGCGGCACTATCCCGCACCGGATCGACGGCCGCTTTGCCGCCACCACCGTGATGATGCGGCCGGCTTCGCCCGGCACCGGCGTGATCGCCGGCGGCGCCGTGCGCGCCATTCTGGAGTCGCTGGGGGTTCAGGACGTGCTCACCAAAGTGCTGGGCAGCCGCAACCCCAACAATGTGGTCAAAGCCACCCTTAACGGTTTGATGAACCTGCGCAGCAGAGCGCAGGAAGACAGCTTCCGCGAGGAGGCCTAGCCGATCGGCGATACGGCAGGATGAATACGATGGCCAAGCTGAAGATAACGCAAGTGAGAAGTACCATTGATCGCAAAGAGCCGCAAAAGCGAACCATCAAAGCTCTCGGTCTGGGGAAAATAAACCGTACCGTCGTCCACAACGACACTCCGCAGATCAGGGGCATGGTGCGCGCCGTGTCGCATCTGGTGACGGTCGAAGAGATAGACTAGTCGAGGAAAAATATCCATGGAACTCCACACCCTGAAACCGCCGGCCGGCTCGACTAAGAAGCGTAAACGCGTGGGACGCGGCCCCGGCAGCGGCCACGGTAAGACCTCCGGTCGCGGCCACAAGGGCGCCGGGGCGCGCAGCGGCTTCCGTCGCAAACCGGGACGCGAGGGCGGACAAATGCCGCTTCACCGCCGCTTGCCGAAGTTCGGTTTCACCAACATATTCAAGAAACAGTTTCAGGTCGTCAACGTCCGCGATTTGTCCAAGTTCGAACCGGGTGAAGTCACCGTCGAGACGCTCCGCGCCGCCGGTCTGGTCAAGAAGCCCGACGTACCGGTCAAGGTTCTGGGCAACGGCGCGATCGAAAAGGCCTACACCGTCAAGGCGGCCGCCTTTTCCAAGGCCGCCGTCTCCAAGATCGAAGCGGCCGGCGGTAAGGCCGAGGTGGTAACGTGATAGAGACCTTCCAATCAATCTTCAAGGTAGAAGAACTCCGCAAAAGGATCTTGTTCACGCTGGGTCTTCTGATCGTCTACCGCATCGGCGGCCATATCCCTACCCCCGGCGTTGACGGGTCGATCCTCGCCCAGGTGCTCTCCCAAAACACTATCTTCGGCCTGTTGGACATGTTCGCCGGCGGCGCTTTCGCCAAAGCGACCATCTTCGCTCTGGGCATCATGCCGTATATTTCCGCCTCCATTATGCTCCAGTTGCTGGGGGCGGTGGTTCCTTTCCTCCAGCGTTTGCAGCGCGAGGGGGAAGAGGGACGGCGCAAGATCACGCAGTACACGCGTTACCTGACGGTGTTGATCGCCGCCTTGCAGGCCTGGGGAACGGCCGGGTTCCTGACCACCATCAACCTCAACGGCCAGGCCGCGGTACACATGGACACCGGTGGGTTCATTCCTCTGACGATCATCACCTTCACCTGCGGCACCATCTTCATAATGTGGCTGGGTGAGCAGATTACCGGGCGCGGCATAGGTAACGGTATCTCGCTGATCATCTTTATCGGTATCATCGCCCGCTTCCCCGAGGCCGTGATCGAAGAGGTTCAGATGGTCTGGTTCGGCAGCCGCTCCTTCCTGTTGGAAGTCGTTATGGTCGCTTTGATGATCGGCGTGATCGCGGCCGTCATCCTGGTGACGCGAGCGCAGCGCAAGGTGCCGGTACAGTACCCGCGCAAGGTGGTGGGACGTCGCGTCTTCGGCGGGGCGACCACGCATCTGCCGCTTTCCGTGAACTCGGCCGGCGTTATTCCGATTATCTTCGCTCAGTCCATAATGTTCTTGCCGTCGACGGTGGCTCAACTCTTTCCCACCACCGAATGGGTGCAGAACCTGGTGGCGAACTGGCTGGCGCCCGGAGGGTTCTGGTACTCGATCATCTACGGTTTGATAATAGTGTTCTTCGGGTATTTCTATACGGCGATTGTGTTTAACCCCATGGAAATCGCCAACAACATGCGCAAGAACGGCGGCTACATTCCGGGCATAAGGCCCGGCAAGAACACCTCGCAGTATATCGAGCGGATTCTGACCCGCATCACGCTGCCGGGGGCTCTGTTCTTCGCGGCCATCGCCGTGTTGCCGTGGGTGCTTATCGCCAGGGCTAACGTCAACTTCTTTTTCGGCGGCACCGGTCTGCTGATCGTAGTCGGTGTGGCTTTGGATACGTTGCAACAGATCGAATCTCACCTGCTCATGCGTCACTATGACGGCTTTATGAAGAAGGGGAGAATTCGCGGGAGGTCGATGTAAGATGAATCTGGTTTTTCTGGGACCTCCGGGGTCGGGCAAAGGTACGCAGGCGGTGCGCCTGGCCAGGAATAAAGAGATCGTGCATCTTTCCACCGGCGACTTGCTTAGAGAGGCCGTCAAAAAAGGCACGGAACTGGGCAAGCAGGCCGAGGGTTACATGAAGGCGGGGGAACTCGTCCCCGACAGTCTGATTGTCGGCTTGATCGAGGCCAAGATTGCCACCGGTGAGCTTAAGAGCGGGTTTATCCTGGACGGTTTTCCGCGCACCGTGCCGCAGGCCGAGAGTCTGAAAGAGATGCTTGAGAAAAATGAAATTACGTTGGAGAAGGCCGTTCTGATAGCGGTCGGCGACGACGAGATCGTCCGGCGGCTTTCCGGACGCTGGTTCTGTCCGACTTGCCAGAACACCTACAACTACCCGGCCAACGTGCCGAAGTCCGAGGGTGTCTGCGACCACGACGGCGCCGAACTGCAACGGCGTCCCGACGACGAAGAAGACGTGGTGCGCAATCGACTTGAGGTTTACAAGAGGCAGACTCAGCCGATCGAAGATTTTTATCGCAGCGAATCGGTCCTGGCCGAAGTCAACGGCGAACAGAAGCCGGATGACGTCTTCCGGTCAATCGTCAAGGTCGTTGGTTGAAAGCTCCGTGAGGAATTGTGATCGTGCTTAAGACCAAAGAGGAAATCGAGATTATGCGTCGCGCCGGCCGAGTGGTCTCACAAACGCTCGACATGGTGGGTGAACGCCTCGAGGCCGGCATGACGACCGGCCGACTCGACGAACTCATCGAGGAGTATATTCGCGATCACGACGCCGTCCCCGGCTTCAAGAACTACCGCGGCTTTCCCGCCTCCGCCTGCATCTCGATCGACGACGAAGTGGTGCACGGTATACCGGGCAAGCGCGTAATTCGGGAGGGCGACATCGTATCGGTCGACGTCGGTTCGATTGTCGACGGCTTCTACGGAGATTCGGCCCGCACCTTCGCCGTCGGCGAAGTGTCGGATGAAAAGGTCCAGTTGATGGAGAACACCCGCCGTTGTTTGGATGCGGCTATTGACAAGGCGCGAAAAGGGAATAAATTAGGACAGATTTCCGCCGCCATCCAACAGACGGCTGAAGCGGCGGGGTTTGGTGTGGTCCGAGCCCTGGTGGGGCACGGTATCGGCCGGAACATGCACGAGGACCCGCCAGTGCCCAACGTCGGCTCGCCCGACGCCGGACCGATCCTGGAGTATGGCATGGTGCTGGCCATCGAACCGATGGTCAACCTCGGTTCGTACAAGGTCTACACCAAACCGGATGGATGGACGTTTGTGACCGCCGACGGCTCGCCGTCGGCCCATTATGAGCATACTGTGGCTGTCACCGAGGACGGTCCGGATATACTGAGTTTGTCATAAAGGAGTTTATGGCCAAAGAAGAGACCATTCAGGTTGAAGGTAAGGTCATCGAACCGTTACCCAACGCCATGTTCAAGGTGGAGTTGGACAACGGCCACGTGGTCCTGGCCCATATCTCCGGCAAGATGAGGATGCATTTTATCAAGATACTCCCGGGCGACAAAGTCACCCTGGAACTGTCACCGTACGATCTGACGCGCGGACGCATAACGTACCGTTACAAGTAGATCGTGCCGACCCTGGATGCGGGTGCATATTATGAAAGTACGTACGGCTGTAAAGAAGCGTTGCGAGCACTGCAAAATCGTGAAACGTCACGGTGTTGTGCGGGTGATCTGCAAGAAGAACCCCAGTCACAAGCAGCGCCAGGGCTAGCGCGTAAGAAACACTGAATGGTTAAGGAGTAGCAATTGGCTCGAATTGCCGGTGTAGATCTGCCAAAAGAAAAGCGCATCGATGTCGGACTGCGCTACATCTTCGGTATCGGTCCCTACCGGGCGCGCCAGATTCTTGAGAAGACCGGCGTCAACCCGGACACGCGAGTGCACAAGCTGACCGACGAAGAAGTCGCCAAACTCCGCGGTTGTATTGAGAACAATTACACGGTGGAAGGCAGCTTGCGCGGCGAGATCAACATGAACATCAAGCGGCTGGTGGATATCGGATCCTATCGCGGTCTGCGCCATCGTCGCGGCCTGCCGGTCAGGGGACAGCGGACCAAAACCAACGCCCGCACCCGCAAGGGTCCCAAACGAGCCATCGGCGGCCTGAAGAAAAAACCGCCGGGCAAGAAGTAGTCGATTGAAAACAGAGGTGCCAAGTGGCAGATCCTAAAAAGAAAACACATACCAAGAAAAAGTCACAGAAAGTCGAAGCCAGCGGCGTTGCGCACGTCAAGGCCACCTTCAACAATACTATCGTGACCATAACCGACACCAAAGGCAAGACCATTTCCTGGGCCTCGGCCGGCAAAGCCGGATTCAAGGGTTCCAAGAAATCGACGCCGTTTGCCGCTCAGTTGGCCGGTTCATCGTGCGCCAGAGAGGCGATGGACCAGGGGCTGCGCAAGGTCGAAGTCTGGGTTAAGGGACCGGGTTCCGGTCGTGAAGCGGCTATCCGGTCGCTCTCGGCGGCCGGGCTTGAGGTCACTTTGATAAAAGATGTGACGCCGATTCCTCATAACGGATGCCGCCCGCCCAAGCGGCGTCGGGTGTAATGTTGATCAATGTTAATCAGGAGAATTGATGGCCCGTTATACTGATGCTAACTGCAAGATGTGTCGTCGCGAAGGCGAGAAACTGTTTCTCAAGGGCAGTCGCTGCCTTAGCGAAAAGTGCGCGGTGGAACGGCGCCAGGTGGCGCCCGGTCAGCACGGCCGGATGCTGCGCCGAAAAATCTCACCTTACGGTTTGCAACTTCGTGAAAAGCAGAAAGTGCGACGCACCTATGGGATACTGGAGAGGCAGTTCCGCAATTACTTCAGGAAGGCCGACCGGCAACCCGGTGTCACCGGTGAGATTCTGCTGCAACTGCTCGAATCGCGCCTGGACAATCTGGTCTACCGCCTCGGTTTTGCCGCCTCGCGCAAAGCCGCCCGACAACTGGTGCGGCACCGCCACGTCACCGTCGACGGTCACATCGTCGATATTCCGTCATATTCGGTGCGACCCGGCGAAGTCATCAAGATCAAAGACAAGTCCAAGAATCTGGACATGATCCACGCCGCCCTCAAGGAAGTCGGGCGCGGCGACGAGATCGCCTGGCTGCGGCTGAACAAAGCGGCTCTCGAGGGTGAGTTGCTGGAAGTGCCGACGCGCGAAAACATACCCCTGACGGTCAACGAACAGCTCATCGTTGAGCTCTATTCCAAGTAGATAAGGATCCTTTGCGGAGGTTATCGCAAACATGAAGTGGAAGCCACTCACAATGCCCAAAGAGGTTGTCAACGACCAGTCGGAGACCAGCGACAATTATTCCCGCTTTATCATTGAACCCCTGGAGCGGGGATACGGGCACACTCTGGGCAACTGTTTACGGCGGGTTCTTCTCTCTTCGATACAGGGCGCCGCGGTGGTGTCGATGCGCATCAAAGGCGTGCTTGACGAGTTCTCCTCGATCCCCGGCGTATACGAGGATGTGACCGACATCGTGCTCAGCGTGAAGGCCATCCGCCTCAAGCTGCACGCCGATGAGATGCGGACCCTGCGGTACAAGACCGGCTCCAAAGGGAAAATCACCGCCGCCATGTTTCAGACCGATCCTGAGGTGGAAATACTCAACACCGACCAGTCGATATGCGAACTGACCGACGACATCGACTTCGAGATGGAACTCGACGTCGACTACGGACGCAGTTATGTTGTGGCCGATCAGAACAAGCGGGCCGACGCCCCGGTCGGCAGCATCTTCGTCGACAGCCTGTTTTCCCCGGTGACCAAGGTCTCCTATACCGTCGAGAACACGCGTGTGGGACAGCGTACGGACTACGATCGTCTGATTATGGAAATCACCACCGACGGCTCCATCACGCCCGAGGACGCCCTGAGCTATGGGGCCAAACTGGTGAAGGACCACATACAACTGTTCATCCACCTCGATGAGGAAGTCATGGTCGAGGAGGAGCCGGAGGTCGACGAGGACGTGATCAGGGTGCGCAACCTCCTCAAGACCAGAGTCGATGAACTGGAGTTGTCCGTGCGCTCATCCAACTGTCTGCGAGCCGCCAACATCCAGACGATTCAGGATTTGGTCACCAAGTCCGAATCCGACATGCTGAAGTACCGCAACTTCGGACGCAAGTCGCTCAATGAAATCAGCACTATCCTCGAGGAGATGGGTCTGTCCTTCTCGATGGATATCTCTTCATACGTCGAAACCGAAAGTTAGGCGACCACAGGTAGGACTAAATGGGACACTTCGATAGAGTCAAGAAACTGGGCCGCACCAAGTCGCATCGTGAGGCGATGTTGGGCAATATGGCCATGTCGCTGTTTCAGCATCGCATGATAAAGACCACTCACGCCAAAGCCAAAGCCCTGCGACCCCTGGTCGATCGGATCATTTCCACGGCCAAGAAAGACACCTTGGCCGCCAAACGTCAGGTGGCGCGGACGGTCAAGGATAAAGAAGTGTTCAAGAAGCTGTTCAACGAAATCGTGCCCCAGTTCTCCGACCGCGACTCCGGTTTCTCGCGCGTAATCAAGCTGGGCGTGCGGCGGGGCGATGGTGCGCCGTTGTCGGTGGTCGAACTGCTCACGGCCAAGCCCAAGGCGGAGACCGACAAGAAGGGCAAGAAGAAAAAGACAGCCACGGCTGAAAAGAAATAGACGGATTATCCTCAAAGACTTGCTATGGCCCGCGGCCTTGCGCTGCGGGTATTTTTATGCGACCCGCAGGCGTCGGGTGGCCGTCACAAACTTGTTTGGGATGGAATTACCACACCCAAACGAGTTTGAAGGCGCCACCCAGCCGATCGATGCTCGCATCCAACGACCCATCAACTTTTTTCATCACTGAGCCATCAAACGCTTGCTCCGGCACTCGGCATTTGCTATATAGACCAAAATGAAGCGGAGCTTCACCTGACGGCGTGAATCGGCAGGGACTGTTGATATTAGAGGAACCGATCAGGTGAGGCTTTAGAAACCAAACTCAGCGAGGGGATATGAATCAACAACCCAACCCAGCCTTGCCGTCAGAGAAGAAGGGAATGTCGAAAGGCTGCCTGGTGGCTCTGATCGTCGTCATCGTGTTAGTGGTGATCGTCGTCGGCGCCGGGCTGGTCTGCTGGAAGTATAAAGACCGCATCATGACAGCGAGCACCGTCGCTATGGTTCGAGCCATCACGACCGAACTGAATGAGAACGCGGTCGAAGGGGTAGACACGGTGGTCGTCAATCAGGTGTCGGAAGCCTTTATCGCGCGTCTGGACCGGGAAGAGATGGACCTTCAACGGTTCCAGGCCTTCGCCCAGGAGATTCAGTTCATCATGGCCGACAAGCAGGTCGACGCCGAGGAAGCGGATCAATTCGTATCGTTGTTGGTGGAATACTTCCCTGAATTAGAGGATCTGACTCCGGAGGACGAGCCGATCTGGGATACGGCGGCCGTTCCGGAGGACAGCCTCGAACAAGAAGAGTGACGTTCCCCAGTGGTTTGGACTTGCTGAAAACGTCCCCGTGGTCGTCATTGCGGGCGACCGAAGGGAGCGCGGCAATCTCATATGCTGTGTCTAACAGCGGGATGAGGTCACCACGTCCGTCCTTAAGAGCGACTTATCGCCGGCGACCTCGCAATGACGATTCTCGATGCGGACAGGTGCTGTCAGGCGTCCCCGCCTGACAGCCGCATGGTCTGTGACGACCGGTGCTGGGCCAGGTCGCCCGACATTGCCAGGCTCGTTTGACAAGTATTTGATCGGCGTCGAGAATATCGGGCGGAATGCTTCTGTCGCTTATTACGGCTCGTCTATGCACGCGCCGTTGTTCGAATTGCCGGAGACGCGAGGTAACGACCCTTGTTTATCGCCATTACTGTCGTCATCGCCTACCTGCTGGGCGCTATACCGTTTGCGCTGCTGGTAGGGCGGCTCGCCGGCGTTAAAGATCTACGCGAGGTAGGCTCAGGAAACCTCGGCGCCACAAACGTTTGGCGCGCCGCCGGGGCTGGCGCCGGACTGGCTGTCCTGGCGGCTGATACGGCCAAGGGGGTTGTCGCCGTGTTGATCGCTCGGCTCCTTCTTACCAGAGCGGAGGCGATGCCCGTCTCTCTAGATGTCGCGCTCGTCCTGGTTGGCCTGGCGGCGGTGCTGGGTCATGTCTTTCCGGTCTACCTCCGGTTCAAGGGCGGCAAGGGAGCCGCCACCGGGTTGGGAGTCATGGTTATGCTGCTGCCGCTGCCGACCGTGGCGGCGCTGGTTGTGTTCGTGGTTATTGTGATCCTGTGGCGCTATGTTTCACTGGCCTCAATGTGCGCGGCGCTGGCCCTGTTCGCCGCCGTAGTGGGGCAGAAGCTTTTGTTGCGCCACAAGGTGGCGGATATCTACTTTTTCATGACGTTGATACTGGCCTTGGTTATTATTGTGACTCATCGTCAGAATATCTCGCGGCTTCTCAAAGGCGCCGAGAATCGCTTCAGTTTCTCCTCCCGATCTTCGGAGGCGGGCAGTCATGTCTGAGCGAGTGTCCATTCTGGGCGCCGGCTCCTGGGGAATGGCGGTGGCGCGGCTGTTGGATGCCAACGGGTCCGAGGTGCGACTGTGGGAGTTCGATCCGGCCGAGTTTCAAAAGCTGGTAGAACATCGGACCATTACGGGAAAGCTTAAGGACGTCTGCCTGGCTGAATCGATTGACATCACTAACGACCTCGAATACGCCGTGGCTGATTCCGGCCTCATCGTGCTGGCGGCGCCATCGCAGAAGCTTCGCTCGGTACTGGTCCGGCTCAAACCCTGTCTGCCGTCGGGAGTGGCTTTGGTGAACCTGGCTAAGGGTGTGGAGACTATCAGCTTGAAGCGAATGTCTGAAGTTATACTGGAAGTGCTCCCGGTCTCGCCGGATAGCGTCGCCACCCTCAGCGGTCCGTCGCACGCCGAGGAAGTGGTCCGCGACATGCCGACCACCGTCGTCGCCGCTGGGCGCAGCGATGATCTGGTCAACCGCATTCAGCAGGTTTTCAGCAGCCGGAGCTTTCGCGTCTATACCAGTAACGACCTGATCGGCGTGGAATTGGGCGGGGCGCTCAAGAATATCATCGCTATCGGCGTCGGGATCACCGACGGCCTCGGATTGGGGGACAACACCCGCGGCGCTCTGATTACGCGCGGCCTGGCCGAGATCACCCGACTCGGCGCCGCTATGGGAGCGCGCGCCGAGACTTTCGCCGGACTATCCGGCATCGGCGATTTGGTTACGACCTGTATATCGCAGCATAGTCGCAATCGTTACGTGGGGGAGAAAATCGGGCGCGGTATGAAGCTGGCCGACGTCCTGGCCGGGATGACCATGGTGGCCGAGGGTGTGGAGACGACTCGCTCCGGGTACCGGTTGAGCAAGATGCACGACGTCGAGATGCCCATCACCACGCAGGTGCATCGCGTTTTGTTCGAGGGCAAGCCGACCGCCGAGGCGGTGGACGAGTTGATGGGACGCGAATTGAAGGCGGAAATCTGGAAGTGATCGATAGATCCAGGAGGTAGGGATATGGGCAAGAATAAGACCGAAGACAAACGCTACTACTCGATCAGCGAGGTGGCCCGGCTGACCAGTCTCGAACCTTATGTCCTGAGATACTGGGAGAAAGAGTTCCCCCAACTCAAGCCGCGCAAGAACCGCGGCGGCAACCGCATGTATACCACCAAAGATATCGAGCTGATCAACCGCATCAACCATCTCCGCAAAACCGAGAAGCTGACGATCGCCGGCGCCCGCAGCAAGCTGACCATGCGCCGGGGGAGCGAGGAGAACACTGTCCAGTTGGCCTCGGCCAGGGCCCGCACGCTTATAAGTCAAATCCGCAAGGACGTGGAGGATCTGCTTCAAGATTTCTCTTGAGTTTTGCCGGCGATTGGCTACCTTTCAGTGACCGCTCCTTAGGGGAGCGGTTTAGCGTCGGAGCGTAGCGCAGCCTGGTTAGCGCACTCGCTTGGGGTGCGAGAGATCGGCCGTTCGAATCGGCTCGCTCCGACCATTTTGTATCCGCGCCGCCGGGCGCTTTTTTTTTGCCGCGTGCCGCCGCCCGGCGGTATAATCTATCGATGTCCGGATTGGAAAAACACTCCGCGCTGGTGCTGGCGCCGGCCTTCAACGCCGCCGCCCACCTGCCGGAACTGATCGAACGACTGCGCCGCTACGTCTGCGATGAGAACATCCTGTTCGTCAACGACGGCTCCACCGACGACACCCTGGCTTTGTTGAAGCAGGCCAAGGTCAACTACATCTCGTTCCGGCAGAATCGCGGCAAGGGGGCGGCGCTGACGGCCGGGTTCGAGTACGCCCTCGAACGCGGTTACCGCTCGGTGTTGACTATCGACGCCGACTTGCAGCATCTGCCGGAGGAGTTGCCGCGTTTCTTCGCGCTCGATGACGGACAAAGACTCATCATGGGCACGCGCGATATCGACCTGAAGATCATGCCGTTTGCGCGCTGGCTCACCAACAACCTGACCTCGCTGATTATCTCGATCTTCTCCACTCAGCGGGTGCGCGACAGCCAGTCCGGTTATCGCCTGATTCCGACCTGGCTTTTGCGTTCGATCCGGTTGCGCACGGTGGGTTACGATTTCGAGTCGGAGATGTTGTTCAAAGCCGGCGCGGTCGGCTGCCCGGTCGGCGAGGCGCGCGTCACGACGGTCTACGAAGGCTCGCAATCGTATATTAATCCCCTGTGCGACACCGGCCGCTTCATCAGGCAAATCTGGCGCCGCATCTGGGCGTGAGGGGGAGGGCGCACAGCACCCCCAAACGTCACTCCCGCGCAGGCGGTAATCCACCATCGTAGGTCGAAACCCCTGCGGTTTCGACTAGTGTCACCCTGAGCGCAGTCGAAGGGTGAGCGTCTTCTCTTGGGATTCATGCCTCGACTGCGCTCGGCATGACATGCCTTGGATCACACATTACGTGGGCGGCAGACGCCCTCGTCGGCCCGGGAGTGAACCTCTTCAGCGTGGCCCGGACGTTCGTCCGGGTCTCACACGGAGTGCTGTCGCCACGAAACCCGGACAAATGTCCCAGTCACCGGGAGACCTACCCCTCCTGCTCCTTATGTTGCTTGGCCGCCTCGATCACTTTCTGCGCGGTGTCGTGCGGCACTTCCTCGTAGCGGGCGAACTCCAACGCATAGACGCCCTGCCCCTGAGTCATCGAGCGCAAATCCACAGCGTACTGATACAACTCCGCCTGCGGCACCGCCGCCTTGACGATTTGGTTGCGCCCGTCGGGGTCCATGCCGGCGATCCTGCCGCGACGGGAGGAAAGATCACCCATGACGTCGCCGGTGTATTCCTCGGGCACCGTCACTTCGATGTTCACGATCGGCTCCAGCAGAACCGGTTTGGCTTCCATGAAGCACTCCTTGAAAGCCATCGAGCCGGCGATCTTGAATGCCATGTCGGATGAGTCGACTTCATGGTAGGAACCGAAGTAAAGCGTGACCCTGACATCGACCACCTGCGAGCCGGCTAGTCCGCCGCGCTGCATCGCCTCGACGACTCCCTTTTCCACCGCCGGGATGAATTTGCCGGGGATGACGCCCCCCTTGATGGCGTCGACAAACTCGAATCCACCGCCGCGCGGCAGCGGTTCCATCCGCAGATACACATCACCGAACTGACCGCGGCCGCCGGACTGTTTCTTGTGGCGGTACTGCTTCTCCGACTTGCCGCGGACCGTTTCACGATACGGGATCTTCGGCCGCACCAACTCGACTTCGACACCGAAGCGCGACTTCAGTTTGTCCGTCAGCACCTCAATATGGGTCGGTCCCTGGCCGTACAGAACCTGTTGGCCCAGCGCCGGATCGGACACCAGCTTGAAGGTGGGATCTTCTTCGTGCAGCTTGTGTAATCCGGAACTGATCTTCTCCTCGTCCCCTTTCGACTTGGCTTTGATGGCGACATCCATCACCGGATTGGGGAAGATCACCTCCGGGACCGAAAGCCCCAGCGACGAAGAGGCCAGAGTGTTCCCGATGTGCGTGTCTCTGAGCTTAACCAGCACGCCGATGTCGCCGGGGGGGATTGACGACAGCTCCTCGCGGGACTTTCCTTGCAGCGTGTACATCTGCGTCACCCGCTCGCCCGTGCGTGTCTGCTGGTTGGACAAGTCCAGGCCGGATTTGAAAGTGCCGGAGTACACCTTGACATACGACATGTCACCGAGGTGACTCTCCGCCACTGTCTTGAACACGTAAGCCAGCGGCTGACCGGTCGGATCGAGCGCGATCTCCGATGTTTTGTCGGCGCCGCTCTTCACCACCGGCCGGGTGGGTGCTTCCGCCGGCGACGGCGCATAGTTGTAAACGAAGTCGAGAAGAAGCGACACGCCCATGTTCTTGGAAGCCGAGCCGACCAGAATCGGATAGGCCACACCGGACAGCAGCGTTTTCTTGAAACCGACCGCGAAGTCCGCCGCCGACAGCGTGCCGTCCTCGAAGAACTTCTCCATGAGCGCGTCGTCACCCTCGGCGGCCACCTCGATCAACTTCTCATGACCGCTCAGGGCGGCGTCCTTCAACTCGGCCGGGATGTCGATTTCTTTCGGTCTGCCGTCGTCGCCGAAACTGTAAGCCTTGTTGGCGATCAGGTCGACGATCCCCTTAAAACCCTGTCCTTCGCCGATCGGTAGCTGCACCGGCACGACGCTGTTGCCGAAGGTTTCGGTCAGATTGCTGAGGTTGTTCTGCCAGGTGACGTTTTCCATATCCATCTTGTTGACAAAGAAGACCCGGGTGGCCGGCAGATCGGCCAGAGCGCGCCACTGCATCTGGGTGCCCACCTCCACGCCGGAAGTGGCGTTGATCACCATCACGGCCGCCTCCGCCGCCGCCCGGCAAGCCAGCAGTTCGCCGACGAAATCAGGATGGCCCGGACAGTCGAGCCAGTTGATCTTGCCGTCGCCCCACGGCGTGGCCAGCAGCTTGGCGGAGATAGTGGTCTTCTTGGCTATTTCGGTGTCGGTATGGTCCAACAGGGAACTCCCCTCGTCGACGCGCCCGATACGGTTGTTGATTCCGGCGTTGAATGCTATGGCGTCGGCAAGACTGGTCTTGCCGCATCCTCGCTGCCCGGCCAGGCAGACGTTACGAATCTTGTCGGTCGTAAATTCCTTCACCGGAATCCTCCAAACAGTCGTTGAATATGCTCTGTCACAGACTCTTGCGGTTTTGCCGCTTCTGAACCAAGGCCGTAATAATACCAAAACCGCCCCATGATGTCAAACGGTTTAGGCCGCTAAGCAACCTCTTTTTCCGTCCAAGATACGGGCGTCAGACGTCATCGACTGCTCCATTGACGCACGGCCGTTGTCGAGGGCGGCTCGATACGCTTGGGTAAATGGTAAGTCAAGCGGTGAGTTGTGGCGCCGCCTAAATAGTGATTGACGGAGGTTGAACAATATGGTAGATTGGAACGTCCATCAGGGTAAGACGGCCACGAAGCACGCAGACGACATCGGGGATCTGGCAACAGCGAAGCGTTTGAGGCGGATGCGGTTTGAAGTTTGAGAAGCGTCTAAGCCCAGGTAGAAGGAGAAAGCCTATGGATAACGAATTCTGACGGCTCCGGCAAGATGCCGGTGCCGGGATGGTGAGGTGTATAACAACTAACCAACATAGAAGGAGGAGTAGAATGCAAGACACAAAAACTCTGCGGATCACGGTCCTTATGCTGATGGTAACCGCAGCTATCTCTATGAACTGCGATCTTCGGAAAAGCGACCCGATTACGAGCATACGAGGTAGGGTGACCGACTCTGTAACGGGTGAGCCAGTCGATTCAGCAATTATCAATTTGATGGACACTACAACGGTACCCGTGTTCTCAGATTCCCTTGGGGAATACTATGCACTCCGCATGGGTTTAGGGCTCAATCTTGTATTCTGCCGCAAAGAGGGATATCAGAGCCAGTCGAGAGTTGTCAGCAGTTCGGAGGACCACGCTACTGTTACCGGTGTCGATTTTCGACTTTCGCCACAATAGGAATAATGAGGAAGCGGTAGGTAGTGTGCGTGAAATGATAACTTGACGATTGAACCGGGTCGAGCTAGATGCCGACCCTAACCTCAAACTGTGTGCGGAGGGATTAGAATGTTTCAGAAAAAGTGGATCATCTTGATGGGGCTGCTTATGGCGTCGGCCATGAGTGAAGCTAACGTTTCGAATTGTTACCTGAGGTCACTGTCGCGCGACAGCGCGGTGGTCAGTAATACTCGCGGTCTGATCGAATCGTATGGAGGAAGAATCATACACGGGTTTCCAGCGACCGGCGAATTCATCTGCTGGATGCCGCCGACGCAGTTTGATCTGATCGTGCGAGAGCAGAGCTTCGCAGGGCAGCACGAAGTTGGCGGTGGAACAACCGGCAGCCCTGGAGAGGTCAGTTCCATCGGCCAATTCTGCTGGATGAGGTTTCAGTCAGCCGATACGGGAGCAACGGTCGGACTGTCAGATTTGTCGTTAGCATGCGGCAAGAGTCAACTTGAGGAGGCCAATCGGGCGCTCTGGCTCAGCGTGCAGCCAACTAAAGGCAGAATTATCTCTCACACTGAGATGTTCAGCACCAACTACCTGGTAGGCAAGACCGCAGTTTGCATAATCTTGCCGGAGTATGGCGGCGGCACTGAGATCTGGACGCCTTACGAAGAAGACGTGGCGATAGCCCATGTGGTCGACGCCTGCGAAGCCCTCTCCAGTGCGGCTTTTGACAGAAACGTCGATGCAACCTGGACCTACGAGGAACATCGCGCCGTACCCGTCAACGAAGAACCGATCGAACACAACCGGCCGACGTTCGATGTGGTAGGGTTGACATGGGATTTCGGATGGATTGACGACGCCTTGCAGCACCTCGGATTCGGTTGCAGTTGGGATGGCATTTTCGGCAATGGCAACCGCCTTCGCCAGCAGTATGAAACCGACTGGGGCCTCACTGTTTTTATGGTAATGAACCACACAGAACCCGCCTTCCCCAGTGGCGCATCCGGTTATGCGCACAAATACTGGCCGGAAGGTAACATGTGGGAGACGTACCGCACGCCATTCTGTGTGTCCGTGTTGTACCCGGGAGGTGGGACTGCATTCAACTCACAGTATGTAATAGCACACGAGATGCTCCATACGTTCGGTGCGGCCGATGAGTACATGGGTTCAAATGACTGCTCGATCATGTTCCCGGATTGCGAGACAGGCCACGGTTTTTTGTACCACCCCAACCTCAACTGTGAGACGTGCCCTGGGAGTCCCGAAGATTGCATCATGAGGTCTTTAGGTTACCACTATGTGCTCTGCGATCACACCCTCCGCCATATCGGTTGGAGCGATTCCGACGCTGACGGCCATCCGGACGCCATTGACTTCAATAACGGTCTGTGGCAGACGCTTCATGGTATGCAACCCGGAGATATGGTACGGGTCACCAAACTGAACGGTGATTTAGTGCGGAACATATGCGCGACGTCCACTAAGATACAGATAGTGCCAAACCAGGTAGACGCCCTCTTTTATGATTGCATCAACTATCAAGGCGAGGAAATCGCGTATGGAATGTACTACTACGTTGTGAACGACGGTGATCCTGTAACGTTCACACCAGTCGTGGCTGAGCCCGGATGGACACCGATCGTCAACGACGTGGCCTACTCACCTTCGGAGCGGACACTCAGTTGGGAGATCGATTCCAGCATGTGTTTTCTTGAGTTGGAAATCTGGACGGTCGATCCGTGTACGGAGGACTCGGTCCTGGTGGCAAAACCGCAATGGAATCAGTTTCACCTGAGCACTGAGGACGTGGGAAGGAAATACCAGTACGTAGGCAATCTGGCGTGTGACACTTGTCTGGCTAGATTCAGGACTTGGCGTCCCGACGGCATGAACGCGCCGCAAGTAGAGTACCTGTACGTCAGCGGGAATTACCCCGATGATTGTGACGGTATTCCGGCCAATTGGGACATCTGCCCCTTCACCTACAACCCGGATCAGGATTCGGCCGCGATGAAGGAGTGGAGCGCGGTGTTTCATGAATCCGACGGTTTCTGGCACGCCAACGCGGTGCAGCCGATGTTCGACGGCGGCTACCTAATCGGAGGCCGGGTGGAGAACTGGGCGCCCGGATGCTACTACCATCTCTGGAAAGTAGACGCCTGCGGGGGTATCGTATGGGATCGGCCCTGCGCCGGTCCGCCCCTTAAGTCAGATGACGATGCCAAAGCCGGTATTCGCATTCAACTGGCTTCGGATGAGCGCGGATACTGGCAGAAGCACCCGATGATCGAACCAACCACCGACAGCGGGTTCATACTGCTGACCAACCAGGCGGGGATCACCCTGGTCAAGCTGGACAAGCACGGTAATCAGGGCTGGTACAAGTTCCTCCAGGGTTTCTTCGGCTTCAGCGTGCAACAGATGTCGAACGGCGGCTATGTCATCGCCCTGCAGAGCGACAACCCCATACAGCCGCTCGTAGGCTGGTACGACGCCGCCGGGAATCCCGTTTGGTGGGTCGGCCTTGGCGGGTCATACTGGGCGGACGCGATGGACGCCATAGAGACGTCGGACGGTGGGACTA
>Ga0214473_10001971_pt1 | contig 25938 bp, 19 predicted proteins | sample RVTome_7_FD_203509 | JGI IMG/M metagenome (GOLD analysis project Ga0214473, IMG submission 203509) | Soil microbial communities from uranium-contaminated site in the Upper Colorado River Basin, Wyoming, United States - RVT98D197 | ecosystem: Environmental > Terrestrial > Soil > Contaminated >...
TGCATCCCCACCCAAGGGCAAGCGAGGGGATATTCTCTGTTATAAGTCTGGTCATTATGTGAGCGCTCTCTCAGTTCTAGCGTTTCTATGTGCGCAAAACTACTTCTAGCCAATTCCTATTCTCCTACTAACTCTCTCAATAAAATGTTATCTATGACATAAGACATTTTGTTTAACTCATAGCAGATCGATTGGGAACATGCTGTATTCTCAGGTTGGAGAAATAATGAGCCAAGAAAAGGTGCTTAGAACCCTCGAGAGTGTTGGGCTTAGTTCATCTGATGCCCAATTGTACATTTTCCTTGGTAAGAGAGGTCCGCAAAAAGCCAGAGATATAGCAGCCGCCTTGAAAATGCCAAAAAACCTACTTTACCTATCTCTCAAGAATCTTCAAACGAAAGGAATCGTAAATGTCAGTCTTGAACGGCCTGCTAGATTCTCAGCTGAACCATTTGAGAAAGTTCTTGACATATTCGTAAGAACCAAGCTCGAAGAAGTTGAAAAAATAGAAAGCACAAAAGCCGAAATCCTGTTAGACTGGCAATCGATTGCAGTTGGAATCAACCCCGAAAGATTTCCCAAATTCACTGTGCTAGGAGGCAGGAGTTGTATCTTTTCTAGACTCAGACGTATGATTCAAGAAGCTAGACGAGAGATTTTGGTGATTTCTTCAATTCCAGGTTTGGTGCATGCAGAACAGTCGGGTCTTCTAGACTCACTCACACCAAATACCAAGTTGCGATTTCTGACTGAATTGTCAGAAAAAGATCTGGACGCATTGAAGAGCTTTCTGAGGCAGAAACGTCGAGCTATTGAGGGAAGGGTGCCGGAATTAGGTTTGAGGTTATTTGGCAAAATCGTAATTCGAGACTGCGAAGAGGCAGTGTTCTTCCTGTCAAATGATGAACGAATTCATGATCAGAAATCTGATGTTTGTCTTTGGACGGATTGTGAAGCGCTTGTCAATTCTTTTGTGGGAATGTTCGAGAACCTATGGAAAACATCAACAGATATTGAAGAAAAAATAGTGCAGGCAAGTAATGGTGGGAATCCACTTCAAACCTGCTTGATTGCTAGTTCACAGGAGGCTGAAGCCAAATATCATGAGGCAATCGACCTGTCTGAAGAGGAAATTGTCATGATAACTTCTTCTGGGCGACTTGATTATGAGCTGCACAAAGGAGTCCTAGAGAAGAAAACGCGTGATGGCGTCTCTGTAAGAATAATGGTTCCAATCACGGGCAAGAATTTCAAGGTAGCTGGTGCGCTCTCAGACTTCTGCGAAATCAGGCATGTAACTCCCAGCCACGTTGACACCACCTTAGTTGACGGCAAGCACCTTTTCCAATTCAAGTCTCCTTTTTCGGAGCAAGACAATAAGAAAATAGAATATTTTCAAAATACCCTGTATGTTAACGATCCAAAATACATAGAAAAAACAGCTGCAATGATCCATGATATTTGGCAGAAAGCGTATGCCCCATTATTTGTACAACCAGAAAAGCCTCGCACTTCCGCTAAATCTACAGCTGCGCCCATAGTAGAGGAAAAACGTAGCAAAACATATGCAAAAGTATTCAATTTTCTTGAAAGACCAAATATTCCTAGCAATACATCAGAGAAAGAAATATTGAGCAAGATTCTCAATGCCAGAAGAAGATCTGCAAGAAATTGCCAAAAAGAGGGGATAACACTCTATGGTAGCCTTGCCCAGGCGTTTATTCATCCTCCATCTGATATTATCTTGCCTGATATGATGATTCAGGTCTTCAACAACAGACCGCAGTCTTCTTTCGGAGCAGCTGTTTTGTTATGTATTTATTTGAAAACCGAGACAAATCAAGGTTTTTCATATATTCCAGCAGTAATGGTTCAAACCGATCAAGGTCTAGCCAAATTTAACGGCGTCGTAAACTCGGGAACAATGATTGAGACATACAACTACTTGTTTAAGAAAGGCGAGATAGAAGTCAGAGAGCAAAGCAATAGCCTTTTTGTAGGTTGGGCAAAGCCAATACAGCTACCCGGAAAGGATGCAATTCCTCCTGCAGGTATTCTTTTTGAAGGGTATGGAGAAGTGAGAACAAATGTCGCAAAACTGGCAATTGCCAATGGTTGGCAAATCTTATCTGAAGGTAACAGTCTGGAAGCGTTCACAACTATTTACCATCCGTCATTTGGGTATTCAGGACCAGGAACAGACGGACTCTTTTTCAGAGATTCCATAATTACTTACATTCCACCTTCAAGATATGCTTCCTCTGCATAAGAGGTGAGGAAAAACCGCGTTTTTCAGCAAGACTTATGGTTGGTTTTTGAGGGTATGTATGTCTTAAACGCCGCCTGAAACACCCTTAAATAAACATGGCTCGTTCAAAATCGAGGGTGCACTTGGAATCGAGGTTTATGGAACATTCTTTGAAAACAGGTAGTTTATTTTTTGACTAACTAGACCTTATATATATAGTCAATCGACAACGGAGCAAGTTCTTAACGAAAAGGAGGATGAGAAATGAAGAAAATGCATGATGGCACAGGAGCCAAAACAATTTCTTTAACGGTTCTGCTTGTTTCAGCAGTTCTGTTGTCTGGTCTGGCTGGAGTACCATTTGTTGGCAAAGTTACTGCTGAGGGACTCTATGACTGGCCGATGTTCCATCATGATTTGGAGCACACTGGGTACTCAGAGTCTCCTGCTCCCAGCACAAACCAAACCCTTTGGACATACATGACAGGCGGCAGCGTGCTTTCTTCTCCTGCTGTTGTCGACGGTAAAGTTTACGTGGGCTCATATGACAACAACATTTACTGTTTCGACGCTGCTACAGGCGCAAAAATTTGGAACTACACTACAGGTAGCGATGTGTTTTCTTCTCCTGCTGTTGCTGATGGTAGAGTGTGCGTGGGTTCATTTGACAAGAAAGTGTACTGTTTGGATGCTGCTACCGGCGCGTTTCTTTGGAGCTACACAACTGGAAGTGCGGTGTATTCTAATCCCGTGTTTTCCAATGACAGAGTTTATGTGGGTTCAACTGACAGCGCCATTTACTGTTTGGAAGCTGCTAGCGGAGCATTAGTATGGAACTACACAACCGGATGGGGTGTGCAGGCTACTGCTGCTGTCGCCAACGGCAGAGTTTACATAGGCTCAACTGACAAAAGCGTTTACTGTTTGGATGCTACCACAGGCGCAAAAATCTGGAACTACACCACAGGCGACCAAGCGCATAATCCAACAATTGCAGACGGCAAGGTTTACGTGGGCTCAAGCGACGATAATTTGTATTGCCTGAGTGCTTCAACTGGAACGCTAATCTGGAACTACACAAGTGGCGGTGACGTACTTACGGCTCCTGCAATTGGTGATGGCAAGGTGTACATTGGTTCATATGACAATATGGTTTACTGCCTCGATGCTCTTTCAGGAGCATTTGTATGGAACTACACTACAGGTGGCGACGTGTTTTCTTCTCTCGCTGTCGCGGACGGTAAAGTATATGGTGGTTCATTTGATAAAATCTTTTACTGCTTGAACGCTGCAACAGGCGCTTTCACCTGGAGCTTCGTAACTGGTGGTTCGCTTTCGCTGTTCTACTCTTCTCCTGCAGTTGCCAACGGCGTTGTCTACGTGGGCGCCTCTGACCGCCAACTCTACGCTTTCAGTGCTGGGCCTCCAATTCCAGAGGGCTTAGCCATCGAAATCATGCTGCTCATATCAACTGCCGCAGTCATAGTCGGATCACGCTATTTCCGTAAGCGAACGAAATTTGAAAGATGGTGACGAGAGAAAACACAAAGGCATGCGAGATTTAACACTCAATCTCCACCTTTTTCTTTCTGCTCAACCTTTCTTGACTAATGCGTGCTTTGTGCGCCTCAGCTATCTTTCAACTCTCTTTGTTCTTTTGCTTCTTCGTAAATCAACAATTTGGAAATCATAAAACCATTCAAGCATTGCTTCTTCGCTAATAGAGGCTATTTCTGGGGTTTTACGAGCCAATTCCAACTAACTTCGTGGAATTGTCCCACGAAACACGATAGGGGACAAAGGTCGCCGGTTCAAGTCCGGCCCGGCCCGTCAATTAAGCAACCCCTCCTTTTGCGCAAACACAATTTGATACCATGTTGTGCCTGCCAAACAAGTTCTGCGTGGAAGTTTACTTGGCGTCCGAGTGCAACAACAGAGGGTTCTTCCTATTTGGAGCCTAGTAGAAATAGAATGCAGAAACCTACAGAGGGGGTCTACCCGCAACGTTTCCTTCAGAACTATAGAAAGGAACTAAATAAGGAGGCTACAGTTTTTTCCGAACACTAGCGCACTCAAGCGAAAGTAATAAGAGAACCCCCAATAACCTACTTTGTGGAAGTCGTTTCCTATGCAAAGACGCGTGAACCCCCGTGAAGCAAAACGCATGATGCAGCGCATGGGCATGAGCATGGACAATGTTCAAGACGTTACACAAGTCATCATCAAAACCAACAGCAAAGACATCATCATAGAACAACCCGAAGTCGCAATCCTGCACATGCAAGGACAAAAAATCTTCCAAGTTGTAGGCGGAACAATCACGGAGAAAACTCCTGAACACGCAGCTCCCAAACTTGTTGTGGCTGAAGAGGATGTGCAGCTTGTTGCGGATCAGACAGGCAAAAGCGTAGAAGAAGCCCGAAAAGCCCTAGAAGAATGCGAAGGCGACTTAGCAAAAGCCATACTACTACTCCAGTCATAATTTTGCAGATGAGTATTTCTATATATTAGTTGCCATATTACTTATGTCACGTGGATTTAATGGCGGCTCAAGATTTTGACATCACCGTGGTCGGTCATTTCACAATAGACTCCATCTCTTTACCCAGCCGACCACACCCCGTCAGCGTCTTAGGCGGTTCTGCCGCTTACATCTCTCTGGCAACAAGACGTTTAGACGCAACCGCCTCGGTAATCTCCAAAGTCGGCGGAGATTTCCCACAAGCTTACATGTGGTGGCTTCAACAAGAAGGCATCGACCTCTCCAACGTTGTCAGAGTTGAAGATGAACAAACCACACGTTTTGAACTCAAATACAACAAAGACTTGACAAATCGAACTCTGAAATTGAAAAGCAAAGCCTCACCCATCACAGTCGGCGATTTGCCAAAATCTCTACACGCCAAAGCCATCCACATTGCGCCCATTGCAGGCGAAATCGCATACGACACAATTGCAAAATTAAAAAAATGCACCGAAATCTTATCCCTTGACCCGCAAGGTCTACTGCGAAGCTTCGGCACCGCTGGAAACGTTACCTGCCGCTCTTCAATCAGCAAACGCTTGCTAAGCCTCATCACCGTCTACAAGTCTTCTGTGGATGAACTTAACGCCGCAACAGGATTCAAAGATACACGTTCAGCAATAAAGGCCATCCATGATTTCGGAGTTGAAACCGTTATCATCACTCTAGGCGCTAAGGGCGCTGTGCTTTCCATTGGCGGAACACGCTACAACATTCCCCCCTGCAAATCTGCCGCAGTGGTTGACCCAACAGGCGCAGGAGACGTTTTCATGAGCGGTTTCCTAACCGAGTACATTCACCAAAAAGATTCCTTGTGGTGCGCCTGTGTTGGCTCTGCTGCTGCTTCATTGGTTGTTGAAGGCATAGGCCCAACATTTTTCGGAGAAAAAGAAGAAATTTATCGCAGAGCCACTTCTATCTATGAAAAAGGAATTAAGCAATAACGCGTATTGTACAGCGTAGAAAACCATGTGAAGGTGTTTCGTTGGGACGCATCGATAAAGGAATCAAATGCAGCGTATCTAGCTGCGGCAGGGAAGCAGCCCGTTCAATTTCAACCGACAAAGTCAAATCTGCAGGGTTAAAAGTCGCCAGCGACGCAAAACGCGCTTACCTCTGCAAGGAACATTACAAGGAATTTAAGAAGAAAACCAAAAAAGACAAGACGCTAGATAAGTGGCGTTACAGCGCCTAAAGGAAGAAGCAACTATGCGAATATTGCAGTTACATTCTAACTTTATAGCTTTCACGCCTGTGGCGAAAGAAATAGCCATAGCTGAAGAAGCAGAGAAAAAAGAAAACCGCGTTGAAGAAGCCGTGGTTCTCTTCATCGCCGTTGAACAAGGCGACGACGCAGCCGTAGCACAAAAAGCAATCAATGAGGCGCACGCTTTTCTACAAAAGTTAAAGGTTAACCGCATCTTGCTTTATCCCTACGCTCATTTAAGCAGCAACTTGGCAAAGCCTGCTGAAGCGTTAAAAATACTGAAAACCATGGACGCCTACGCGAAGCAAGCAGGCATAGAAACCTACCGTGCACCTTTCGGCTGGAACAAACAGTTCACCCTCAGCATCAAGGGGCACCCTCTGGCGGAGCAAGCACGCTCCTACGCCGCTGCACAAGCCGAGGTGAAAGCTGAAGGTGGAGCGAAGAAGGAAGAGGAACCTGTCTCTGCTGCGCTGAAAGCTGAGGATAAGTTGCAATCGTTCTGGCATGTCTTCATGCCTGATGGCTCACTTGTGCCGATTGAAGAGTTCAAGTTTAAAGGGCACGCGAATCTGCAAAAGTTCTCGCAGTACGAAATTAAGAAGGCACGCGCCGTCACCGCGATGCCTCCTCATGTGCCGTTGATGAAGCGGTTAGAAATTGCGGATTACGAGGCAGGCAGCGACCCAGGTAACCTCCGCTGGTACCCGAAGGGGCGAATGATAAAATCATTGTTGGAACAGTACGTCACGGCGAGGATGAACGCCTACGGCGCCATGGAAGTCGAAACGCCTATAATGTACGACTTCAACCACCCCAGCCTATCTAGTTACCTCAACCGTTTTCCCGCCCGCCAATACGTCCTCAAGTCAGAAGACAAAGAGCTGTTCCTCAGGTTCGCTGCGTGCTTCGGACAGTTTCTCATGGCGCACGACGCCCAATTCAGCTACAAGCAGATGCCCATCAAACTCTACGAGTTGACACGCTACAGTTTCAGGCGCGAGAAAAGCGGCGAAGTCGTCGGTTTGAAGCGGCTCCGAGCGTTCACGATGCCTGACTGCCACGCCTTCTGCATGGATTTGGAGCAGGCGAAGAAGGAGTTCATGACACGGTTCAACATGTGCATAGACGTCCTCGCCAACATCGGCTTAACGAAAGACGACTACGAAATCGCCATGCGCTTCACACGAGGCTTCTACGACGAAAACAAAGCCTTCCTCGCAGAGTTGGCAAAGACATTCGGAAAACCCATTCTGGCGGAGGTTTGGAACGAGCGATTCTTCTACTTCATCCTGAAGTGGGACCTGAACTTCGTGGACAACCAAGACAAGGCAGCGGCGCTCAGCACAGACCAGATTGACGTGGAGAACGCGAAGCGGTACGAGATAACTTATGTGGACGAGAAAGGCGAAAAACAGTACCCGCTGATTCTCCACTGCTCACCAAGCGGCGCCATCGAACGCGACATCTACGCGCTGCTGGAGAAGGCTTACCGCGAGCAGATGAAAGGCAAAGCGCCGATGTTTCCGCTGTGGCTCTCGCCAACGCAGGTCAGGCTGATACCGATAAGCGACAAGTACATGGGCAAAGTTGAAGAAATCGCCAAGAAAATCGAGGCGGCTTGCATCCGAGTGGACATAGATGACACCTCAGCGACGCTGCAGAAGAAAATCCGCGAAGCTGAACAAGAATGGGTTCCCTACGTCGTCGTTATCGGCGAAAAAGAAATCGAGTCAGGCATGCTTGCAGTGCGAGACCGTGAATCTCGCGGACAACAGAACCTTGCCGTGGATGAGCTTCTTGCAAAGGTCCATGCCAAGATTGATGGAAAGCCCTTCAAGGCGCTGCCGTTGCCGCGGAGCCTCAGCAAGCGCCCGCAGTTCCACGGGTGACAGCGAATCACATATTTCATTTACGCAATCTATATCAAACCAACGTGCAATATTAACGAACTACGATCAGAGTGAGATCTATGAGCAAAAAACAAGAGCTACTCATCTACATAGATGGCGAGTATTATCCGAAATCTCAGGCGAAAATCAGCGTCTACGACCACGGTTTCCTGTACGGAGACGGCGTTTTCGAGGGAATCCGCGCCTACAACGGCGTCGTTTTCAAGCTCCGCGAACATGTCGCGAGACTCTACGCTTCAGCTCACGCGATGATGCTGGAGATTCCGTTGACGCAGGAGCAGATGGTGCAAGCCGTGGTGGAGACCTGCCGCAAGAACAAGTTGAAAGATGCCTACATCCGCCTCGTGGTTACCCGAGGTGTGGGTGACTTGGGCTTAGACCCGCGCAAATGCCGCGTGGCAACGGTCATTGTGATAGCGGATACCATCGTGCTGCACGAGGGGGAAGCCAAAGTTAAAGGCATAACCGCGTTGGTTTCTTGGGTGCGCCGAAACCCCGTGGACTGCACCTCACACGAGGTCAAGTCACTTAATTACCTCAACAGCGTCATGGCAAAGATAGAAGCCAACATGAGCGGCGCTGACGAAGCCATATGCCTCAACAAGGAAGGATGCCTAGCCGAAGGCGTAGGCGAAAACGTCTTCGTCGTGAAGAACGGCAAAATTGTCACGCCGCCAACAGCAGCAGGAGCCCTGGAAGGCATAACCGCCAAAACGGTGTTTGCACTCGCAAAGAAACTGGGCTACGACGTCAGCGAAGCCAACGTCACACCTTTCATGCTATTCAACGCCGACGAACTGTTCTTCACGGGCACCGCTGCAGAAATTGTGCCAATCCGCGAAGTGAACTGGCGCAAAATCGGCGAAGGAACAGCGGGTCCAGTGACGCAGCGGTTGATGAAGGCGTTCAAGAAAGTGGTGCTCGACCCGAAAGAGGGCGTACCCTTCTAAACGCCTTTTATTTTTTCTTTTTCATGAAGCTTTCTAAAGCGTTCAGGGCTTCTTCCAGCATCTTTATCGGTGGCAGGTAAACTGCTCTGAAGTGGCCTGCGCCGTAGACTGGGTCGAAGCCTGAGCCGTGCACTACTAGCACGCCTGTTTGCCTGAGGAGTCCCACGACAAAGTCCAAGTCGGTCTTCCACCGTGTGCCCACATCGTGGATTTTGGGGAAGATGTAGAACGCGCCTTCAGGCTTAGTGCAGGAGATGCCTTCGGTTTCATTGAGGCGTTTCCACGCGTAGTCCCGGCGCTGCTTCAGCTTCTCAACCACGGTTTTTATGTGGTCTTGCGGACCGTTCAGTGCAGCTACTCCAGCTTTCTGCACGGGAGTGTTGGCGCACAAGCGGATGCGACACTCTTGCAGGATGCCGTGCTTCACGTCGCTCAGGTCGTCGTCTTTGGCTTTGAAGTAGATGTAGCCCAGTCGCCATCCAGTCATCTGGTATACCTTGGAGAAGCCGTTCAGCCCAATCACTGGTATGTCGTCACTTGCCAAGTAGGCTGTGCTGGCGAAGTCGCCGTTAGCGTAAGACAACTGGTCGTAAATCTCATCAGAAACCACGGGCAGATTGTGCTCCGCTGCAAGGTCCAGCATCTGTTTAACAACTTTCTTTCCATAAACCGCGCCTGTCGGGTTGTTCGGGTTGGTTATGACTATGGCGCGGGTTTTCTTTGTTATTTTACTTCTCAAGTCGTCAACATCGGGTTGCCACCGCTCTTCCTCGATGGTTCGGTAAGACACGGGTGTACCCTTAAAGAACTTCGTGTATGAGATGTAAGGGGGATACGTGGGTCCGGGAAAGAGAATTTCGTCGCCGCGTTCTACGAGCGTGGCTAGCACCATCTGGATGCCTTCTGATACACCGTCGGTGATCAGCACGTTGCCGGGGTCGAGGTTCAGTTGGTTGACGCGTTTCTCCTTGTCGACTATGGCTTGCCTCAGCTCAGGGATGCCTTCAGAAGGCGAATAGTGATTATTGTCTTCCGCAATGGCTTTGCAGAACGCCTGTTTGATGTGTAGTGGAGTGTGGAAGTCAAAGGCTGGGGGGTCGCCGATGTTGAGGTAGTAGATTTTTTTGCCCTCTTTGACGAGTTGGTCAGTGTAGGCTATGACGTCCCGTATGGCGTACTCCACGTTCATGGCTCTGGCGGTGACTTTGACGTGCGTCAATTTGTGGACCTTAGAAGCCACATTTATGCACCTGCCGAAATAAACATTACTAAAAAAATAAGCGTGTTCAGGAAGGTTTTTGTTCTCCTAAAACAGTTTAGTAGGATCTGGCGAAGTAAGCTGTTTTCTTTGCTTTCTGTCCACAGTAGACGCAGTTGCCAGCGGGTTCTTTCTGCTCGAAGGGTAACACTCTGATTGTAGCGCCTGTTTCATCTTTGATTTTGGTTTCGCATTCGGGGTTGCCGCACCATGCTGCCTTGATGAAGCCGCCTTTCTCCTTGAGTACTTTCGCGAATTCACCGTAGTTCTGCACAACCGTGATTTTTTCTTCTAAGGATTTTTTGGCTTTGGCGTAGAGGTCGTTTTGGATTTCTTCAAGAAGTCTTTCTATAGCGTATGCGGCTTCTTCCTCTTTAACCGCGGTCTTCTGATGGATGTCTCGTCTCACCACGGTTACTTGTTGCTGCTTAAGGTCGCGGGGTCCTATCTCCACCCTAACAGGCACACCTTTCAGTTCCCACTGGTTGAATTTCCAACCTGGCGTGTACTCTTCCCTGTCATCCACCAGAACGGAGAGGTTTTTCGCTTTGAGTTTATCAGCAACTTCTTTAGCTTTAGCGGCTATAGCGCTTGCGTCGGCGCCCTTGTAAGGTATCGTGACTATGACCACTTGTACTGGAGCAACTTTAGGCGGCAGCACTAGGCCTTTGTCGTCTCCGTGAACCATGACAACAGCGCCTATCACCCGTGTAGTAATTCCCCATGAGGTTTGCCACACGTAATGTTCTTTCTCGTCTTCTCCGATGAATTTTATGTCAAAAACATGCGCGAAGTTCTGTCCGAGGTTGTGGCTGGTGCCCATCTGAAGCGCTTTCCCGTCGGGCATCACTGCCTCCAACGCGGTTGTGTAGAGAGCTCCAGCGAACTTTTCGCTGTCGCTTTTGACGCCGATAAGCACTGGAATTGCCAAGTAATTCTCCATCAAGTCCTTGTACTCTTGCAGGATGTCCATAACTTCTTTCTCTGCTTCTTCACTGGTTACGTGCGCAGTGTGCCCTTCTTGCCAGAGGAACTCTCGGGTTCTGAGAAAAAGTTTGGTGGCTTTTGTTTCCCAGCGGACAATGTTGCACCACTGGTTTATCTTGACTGGCAGGTCTCGCCAGCTTCTAATCCACTTGGCAAATGTGGCGTACATAATCGTTTCAGAGGTGGGTCTAACAGCTAGTTTCTCTTCTAATTGTGTGTCCCCGCCTTGAGTTATCCAAGCCACTTCAGGCACGAATCCTGCAAAATGTTCTGATTCCTTCTTAAGGAAACCTTCTGGTATGAACATTGGGAAATAGACGTTTCTGTGGCCTGTTACCCGTATTTTCTTGTTGAGAACTTCTTGGATTTTCTCCCACATTGCGTAGGCGTCTTCGCGGATAATCATGCACCCTTTGATTGGCGCGTAATCTGCTAATCCAGACTTTAGGATAACTTCGGTGTACCACTCTGAGAAGTCCTCGTTTTTCTTGACTGTTACTCCAATATCAGACATAGCTATTCTCTACTTGTGTTTTACACTGGCTGCATATAACAATAACGCAGAAACTTGGGGAAATAAAGCCAGCTTCCTCATCAAAACCACGGGATAACGACTTAAAGTGTTAAATATAACCTGCTTGGAAAAGGTTTTGACTTATAGAAAGGGGGAGAAAAAACGTCTAAAAAGCCAGCGATAGTACTGATTATGCTTCTTTGTTTATCCGTAATCGCGTGCTTTTTCACCATAAACAGAGTTGAGGGCGACAGCCCCGGAGACTGGTGGCCCATGTTCGGCCACGACCTCACTGGTGCTAGATACTCGACTTCAACGGCGCCCATGTCTAGTACGGTAACTTGGAGCTACACGACTGGAGGCGCGGTGCGTTCTGCTGCAACTATTGCTGATGGAATTAGTTTACGTGGGAACATTCGGCGGCTATTTTTATGCTCTCAACGCGACTACAGGAGCCACAATTTGGACACACAACACCGGCGTTAACATATGGTCCACTGCTGCTGTCGCCAACGGCATGGTTTACTTCGGGTGCAACGACAACAACAACGTCTTGGCATTTAACGCAACAACAGGCAGTTTGATGTGGAATTACACAACAGGCAGCTCAGTTTGGTCTTCCCCCGCGGTCGTAAACGGCGTAGTTTACATTGGTTCGTGCGACAACAACACTTATGCTTTTAACGGAACGACTGGCACCAAAATATGGAATTATTCGACTGGGGGGCAAGTGCGTTCCTCCCCAGCAGTCGTTAGCGGCGTGCTTTACGTCGGTTCACAGGATGGCTACCTGTATGCCCTGAATGCCACAACAGGCGCCTTAATCTGGAGAGCCTTAACCAATGAGGGAGATACGTACACGAATTCCTCGCCAGCCGTGGTAAACGGCGTAGTCTACATAGGTTCCACGGACCGTCATGTTTACGCCTTCGATGCCGCCACAGGCGCTCAACGCTGGAATTTCACGACTGGCGATAAAGTTTCTTCGTCACCAGCGGTCTATGGAGGTATGCTTTATGTAGGCTGCGAAGACAAAAACGTGTATGCCTTGAATGCCTCAACGGGAGCTCAGATCTGGGCGGTTACCACAGCTTCCCAAGTGTATTCTTCTCCCGCCATTGCAGGCGGAGTCGTCTACGTTGCCACATACTACGTCGGTGGAGCCCCCACTGGTAATGGTATCCTCTACGCGCTAGACGCCTCAACAGGCACGACCATATGGAGCTACTCAGTTCCAAGCGGCTCACAAAGTTCAATATTTGCTTCTCCAACTCTTGCCAATGGCTTGTTGTACATAGGCTCATATGACAAGAACTTATACGTTTTCGGCACGTATGTCGCTCCAACACCCACTCCTTCGCCCACGCCATCGCCAACTCCTACGCCGTCACCAACACCATCGCCAACACCTACGCCTACACCAGCCCCAACGCCTGCACCTACTCCAGCGCCCACGCCAGCGGCCACGCCGTCTCCCACACCTGCGCCCACGCCAACTCCAACACCGACTCCATCGCCCACTCCATCACCAACCCCAAGTCCTATGCCGACTCCTACTCCGACACCCACTGCGTCACCTTCGCCTGCCCCAGCGGTTTGGGTGCCACAGCCAACAAACGCCGCAGTAGCAACCGTAGCAGCCGTCGCCGCAACAGGAGCAGTATCGGTAGCTGTCGCTGCAGCCACTCCTTCAACTGGCTTGCCAGCAGATAAAATTGCCAGTAAAACCATAAGTCTACTTCCCTCAGCCTTGAAGAAGTGGCTCGCCAGCTTCATAGCGTCAAAACGGAAGCTGAAAGTGGAGGAAAAGACAGGTTCTCCATTCAAGCCCACAAAAACTGAAATAATAGCTTATAGCGTTTCGATAGTGGTCTTGGCGTTTTCTTTCTCCTACGTCAAAGTGGAGGATATAACTCAAATGTTGACGGTTCTGCCCACCATATTGGCAACAAGCATTTTTGTGGGGTTTGCAAAAACCTTTGTTTCGATAGCATATTCGAGACATCGAGGGGTCTGGAGCGAGCATAAACTGTGGTATTTTGGCCTCGCCACTATGTTGGTTACTACTTTAGCGTTTAGAATGCCTATCTCTTCGCCAACCCGATGTGTCCCTCACTCGCCAAAACTCACTAAGCGCCTGAGCGCTATCCTATCAATAGTTTTGATACTAATTTCGTTGGCTTTTGCAGGGTTCTTCTACGTTCTCTTTTTAAGCGGCTTGATCGTGATTGGCAGCACTGGCTTGGCAATGTGTCTCATCGACGCCTTCTTTGATACATTGCCAATAACGCCCATGAACGGCAAAAAAATCTTTGAACATAGCAAACCTCTCTGGATAGCCTTTTTTGCGGCAACCCTAGCTCTCTACGTTTCATGGCTACTCTTGATATGACAAATAATTCTCTCACTTGCACTTTCTTAATTCTTATATAGCTAGTTTTGATGTTTATTAATCGAGTTTTTGAGAAATAGCCTTTATTTAACGCCCGCGTTTGTATCCAGTGCCAGTTTAACACGTTTTGGGCAATGGAAGAAAATGGTCATAACCATCTTTTTCTTCTGAAAATCAAAATAGTAACCGTGATTAGCCCAATTAGCATCAGCAAAACTATTGCAAAACCAAGAGGCCATTCAGTTCCAACCATTTCAATGTTCATACCGAACCAGCCTACGAGTACCGTAAGTGGAACTCCGATAGTTGATATTACTGTCAACAGTTTAATTACTTGATTCATTCCGTTGCTTATCGAAGAACTGTAGATGCTTAGCGACCCCGTGTTCATGTCTATCAAGCTGTCAACTCTTTCTAGGGTTCTTAAAGTGTGGTCATAGGTATCTCTGAAGTAAGGCGTTGCTTGGCTGTTGACAAGCTGATAGTCGCCTTTTGCGAGGTGGTGTACCACATGGCTTTGTGGTCTCAAAAATCGACTGATCAAAAGAAGGTTGCTTCGGTTTGTGTAGATTAAATCAAGCACCTTTTCTGGTGGCGGATTCTTGAGAACATCATTGCCCACAACACATTCCATCTCTTCTACGGTTCTTACCGCGTCCTCAAAGTCGTCGACAATCGCGTCCAGTATTCTGTAAAGGAGAAATGAAGAGGAACGTTCAACGACTTCAGGGTTTCTCATAATTTCTTTAAGGACTCTATCCAGCGGGGGTATGCATTCTTTGTGTATAGTGATCAAGTAGTTTTTGCCCTTGAATATTCCAATTTGATGCCCCTCTGTGTATTGTTTCTCGCGCTGCGATACTGTTCTGCAGATAAGAAAGAGGTTTTCGTTGAAGTCATCTATCTTGGGTCTCTGTCGGACGTGGACACAGTCATCTAACGCCAGAGGGTGAAGACTGAAATTCTTCGCCAATACCTGAAGATCGTCTATTTTCTCGTATTCTGACACATCTAACCATAGAATTGTGTTGCCGTTGCGTGTCCACTGAAGCTTTTCAAAAGAAGAAAGTGTGTCCGTCTCTAAGGTTGTTGGGTGTAACTTGACAGAGAGTATTTTCGTGATAATCACGCTCGTAACTTTAATCCCACTAGGATAGTTGCATGATGACTGGTAATTTGCATTTAAGCTTTATCATGTTTGAAAAGGCTGGAGAATCATTTGGTGGACCGGTGGGGATTTGAACCCCAGACCTCCTGAGTGCAAGTCAGGCGTTCATACCAACTGAACTACCGGCCCTTTCACGCTTTTCTGAATGCTTTAGCTGCTCTACGATATTTAGTTTTTGTCCCAAAAAAGACACGACGATTGAAAAATTCGTAATTGCAAAAAAGAAAAAATATAGAAGGGATTGGACATGGTTAATTGTTAAGCGTTAAAGGCTTAGTATCGACTTCTTTGAGGTCTTTTCTTTGACCAGCATTCTCGGCAGTAAACTGGTCTACTCGGATCAGGCTTGAACGGAACTTCGCATTCCTGACCGCATTCAGAGCAAACTGCCTTGTGCATTTCTTTCTCGGCCATTGACTATTTCAACTCCTTCTTACGTTATATGTGCAAAAATCGCTTCTTGCACGCTGAACCTATGCTCCTCGAAGCAGCATATAAAATTTGTCATAAAGAAAAATGCAAAGAAGTTCTCTGTTTCTGCTCTTTTGGGCTTTGTTATCCCAGTTTATGGCTGGCACAGAACTTGGGGGGTGGGAATAGTTGCTCGGAACTGCTACCCCCTCCCTTTTAAATAGCTTGAATTCCTGCTTGACGCCTGTTGCCGGTTTTTCAACATGTTTTTGGTTGCGGAAAACGCCAATACGGACCTATCCCCTATAGGTTTCTGCATTCTATTTCTATTAGGCTCCAAATATGATTGCGCGCTGCAGGGTTCAGCGAAACTGGAGCTTGAAAACACAATGCGGGATTCAAAAAAATAGAAGAAAAATTAGAACGGGTATTTAGGTTCGTTGTTGCTTTGCATTTACCTACTTTTTGGTCAGCGTTATTTCCATCGTTGAAACCATTCGGGACTTCGTCTCGCCTTCTCTCGGTGGCATTTCCGCGGTTCCTATAGCTATCTTGGTCACTTTCAGGTCTTTCACGAAGCGGTTTCGAGTTATTTCAGCTACATCAACTGCTGTGGTTATTGCTTGACCTCTAGCTTTCAGCGTTATTTCCTTAGAGTTTCCCGCGGAGAGACTTGTGATGATTGCCAGCACGTAGCTCATTGGTGGTTTGTTTCCAACGAAGATAACATCTGCATTTTCTGTCATTTTTTTCACTCCTTTTTTTGTTGTTTCTATGGTGTGTAACGTTGCTGTACCTGCGTTCTGTTCGCGGCAGAACGTTACAGCTTCTATGTAATCTGTGAACTTCCTTATAAGTTATATGAAAAACAGGGCGTCCGCAACGTCAAATTTGAAGCCTCAGTCAAGCTTTGACTCCGTAAAATGCGGCTTTTGCAGAAGATTTCCGGCTAACAGTCCAGTTTAAATAATGAACATCACCATAAAAATAGCGAGTCAACATGCTAACGAAGCTGAAGAAGAAAGTTCAGGAAATGCTAACTGGCACAGCACACGCCGCGCACAAGATAGGGTTAACCCCGAACATTATAAGCGTCATAGGCTTTGCGCTGGCGCTTTTCTCAGCCGCAGCATACGCCATGGCGCAGAATCAATATTTGCTGCTGCTGTTAGCCGTCGTTCTGCTCTTAGCCTCGGGTTTCTGCGATATATTAGACGGCGTGTTAGCCAGAACGCACCAGCAAGTAAGCGTTTTCGGCGGTTTTTTCGATTCGCTTCTGGACAGGTATGCTGACGCTGCCGTGTATGCGGGCGTGATAATCGGCGGGCTATGCGACCCTGCTTGGGGGTTAATTGCCTTGGCAGGCTCTCTGCTGGTAAGCTACAGTCGAGCAAGAGCTGAGGCAGCGGGGATAAAGATGGAATCCGTAGGCATAGCTGAAAGAGCCGAACGCATAATAATCCTAGCAGCTGCGAGCTTAATCGCGTTTTTTTGGCCTCAAGTCATAACTTTTGGGTTCCTAACCATCAGCGCCCTAAACATCGGAATTATAATTCTTGCAGTGCTCTCAAACCTTACAGTTCTACAAAGAGCAGTGCACGTTTACAAGGTGCTGAAGAAAAAGGAAAATTAGCGTCTTCGTCTATACTTTGTGTGGCGTTCGTTTTCAGCTCTAACTTTCACGATGCCGCGATGCACAGCGCATGAAATGCAGTAGTACTTTGTGTCCATCCACGAGGCCAAGTATGTGCCTTTCGCCCGAAGCTCTTTGGCTAATTGAGGCTCGACAAAGGACACGCGGCGCGTAGACTTCTTAGCTTTGTCACGCGGCACCATTGCACCACAATTGGCGCATTGCACGAGGCTACTGCTGCCTTTGCCGCCTTTGGATCTTCCTCGACTCTTTCGTTTAAACGGCATCTAACATGAACCTCTTGATTCTCGTCTCCAAATAGTCAATTCACTGCCTTATATATCTGCTCTCATTCGCTTAGTGCAGTGCTGTAGTGCAGGTTGGGTTTCTAGCAAACTCTTAAATTTACGATTATTACTTCTGACTGATGAAAGCCGAAATCCATCTAAAACAGATAGGAGTAGTCTGTGCAATGTCTGATATTGGATTAAGAACAACAATGTTGGTTAAAGACACAATGAGCAGCCCAGTGGTAACCACAGACGAGAATGCGCCCTCAAACAAAGTTGCCCGTCTCATGGACGAAAACGAAGTAGGCGCCGTTGTAGTCACAAACAAGGAAGGAAAACCGCTTGGAATAATAACGGAAAAAGACTTGGTGATAAGAGTCCTATCAAAAAACCTCGCACCTGACGCCGTGAAAGCGAAAGACATCATGACCACGCCATTGGTGACTATTGAGCCAGAAGCAACAATAAGCGAAGCCGCGAGAAAAATGAGCAGCATGAACATCAGACGCCTTGGAGTACTCTACAAAGGCAATCTTGCAGGATTAGTTTCAAGCAAAGATATTCTGGGCGTCATGCCTGAACTCATAGAAATAATTCAGGAACGAAACCGCATAGAAAGCGCTGACAGACCGGAAGAAACCGAAGAAGTTGAAGAAGCACCGATCTCGGGATACTGCGACCGCTGCGGCGTGTACTCTGACAACCTGAAAGACGTTAACGGCCACAACTTGTGCGAAGACTGCCGCATAGAACTAGAACCATAGAAGACAGCAACCCGACGGGTCAGTTTCAACAGAAAAACAAACTTTAATTACCGTATCCCCTCGTTATTTTAATTACAGAGCGCGTCAAACTTGATTGTTGACACAGTGCTAACAAACGCTAAGGCGTACGTAAACAAGGAAATAGTGGACTGCAACTTAGCGATTGAAAAAGGCGAAATCTTCAAAATCGGCAAAGAAGCACACATGCCGAAAGCCGACGAAACCATCAACCTGAAAAACCTCCTAGTTTTGCCTGGTTTAATAGACGCTCACGTGCACCTTCGCGATGAAGGAAAAGCGTACAAAGAAGACTTTTACACTGGAACCGCCGCGGCAGCAGCAGGCGGCGTAACCACGGTTTTAGACATGCCTAACAACGCACCCGTAACCATGAGCGCCGAAACCCTGAAAAACCGCATGCAAACCGCAAAAAAGAAAGCAGTAGTCAACGTTGGATTTTACTCCGAATTCCCGAATAACCTAGAAGAGACGACAAGCATCATTGCTGAGGGCGCAGTAGCCTTCAAACTGTTTATGGCTTGCCAAATCGGCGGATTAAACATCGACGACGACCAAGCCCTGCAAGAAGCGTTCAAGAAAATAAGCGAGTTAAATGTTCCAGTTGCAGTGCATGCAGAGGACAAAGCCACGTTAACAGAGGCTGAGGCGAAGCTGAAAAAAGCCAAGCGCCACGACGCCTCTGCCTTCCTCAAAGCACACTCAGAACAAGTTGAACTCAAAGCCGTCGAACGCCTGCTGAAACTAAGCGCTCAAACCCGCATGCGCTTGCATTTCTGCCACGTAACCACCAGAGAGGGCTTAGCCGCTGTGGCTGAGGCAAAAAAATCGGGTAGAGCAGTAACTTGCGAAGTGACGCCTAATCACCTTTTACTGTCAAGTAAAGATTTTGAGCGTTACGGTTCGTTACTTGCGATTATGCCGCCGCTGCGCAGCAACAGCCACATTGAGACGCTTTGGAAAGGCATCGCTGACGGTCAGGTTGACATTATAGGCTCAGACCATGCGCCTCATTCTTTGGAGGAAAAGTCCGCGAGCAACATTTGGGACGCTAAAGTAGGCGTGCCTGGTCTAGAAACAACTCTTCCACTTATGTTGACGATGATGCGGAAGAAGCGCTTATCCTTGGCTAATCTGGTTCACCTGCTTTCAGAAAAGCCTGCGGAAATTTTCAACTTAAAAGACCGCGGCAGATTGGAACAGGGGAAAAAAGCCGATTTAGTGGCGGTAGACTTCAACCAGAAATTCACGATTGACGCTTCAAAATTCCATTCAAAAGCAAAGTACTCGCCCTACAACGGCTGGGAAGTGCAGGGGCGACCGGTGAAAACTTTTGTCAACGGCTTATTAATAATGGATGAACAGGAAATCGTGGCGAAAGCAGGCAGCGGCGGAGTAATCCGGAGAGACCGCGCGTGAAGTTCCTCGCGGACGGGATGCTTGGAAAACTGACCAGATGGCTCCGCATGCTGGGACAAGACGTCAAATACTCAAACAAGCTGGACGATGACGAACTAGCTGCAGTTGCGAAAAAAGAGCGACGAATTCTCCTCACAAAGGATTTGGAGCTTTATCAACGCGCCACAGCCAAAGGCATCAACGCTTTTTATGTGGCAGGCGAAACTGAAGCGGCAAGGCTAGCGGAACTTGCAAAACGGTTCAGCATTTCTTTGGTGATAGATTTGAAGAATTCTCGATGCCCGAAGTGCAACACCAAACTGCGGGTGGCACCTAAGGAAAAGCTTGCAGGCAAAGTGGAAAAAAACACTTTGGCCCATTACAGTGACTTCTGGAAGTGCCCACGATGCGGGCAAGTCTATTGGCAAGGTGCCCATTGGGAGCGTATACGCGCTACGCTGAAAGCCGCAGAAGAAAAATTGGAAGAAAGCGTGGGAAACTCAGCTTTTTGACAGAAGCCACTTCAGCGGAATATCTTGGAAAGTTCCGTCAGGCAACGTTCGCCTGATGGTGATTGGCAACATGCAGCCTTCAAACTCTTTCAACGCGATGTCAATAGGGCTTGAAAAGCCTTCGTCAACCGACACGATTATCGGAGCACCCATGGAAATCTGAAGTGCTCTTGCTCCCACTATCCGCGCTTTCTCGAACCTCGTGATTTTCGGAGGACCTACAGTTATTTTTTCTGGTTTAGACGTAGTTTAATACTCTCCAGCGCCTGGATACATTCCGCCAGGGGCTCCTCCCGGCGGTGTTGGCGGCGCCCTCATTTTTCCAGCAGCAATTATATCGTCGATTTTGAGAATCATCGAAGCGGCCTCGGTTGCCGATTTAATTATTTGCTTTTTGACTATGAGCGGCTCGAAAACACCCGCCTTTGACATGTCCTGAATTTTTCCTTCGCGGACTTCTATTCCAGCCCACGTTTCCCCGTTCTCATGTCTTGCTCTGAGTTCGGATAATATGTCAATAGGGTCTAACCCAGCGTTTTCAGTAAGCGTTATCGCAATAGACTCTAAGGCTTCCGCGAAGATTTTGACCGCGAGTTGCTCTCTTCCCGGCAAAGTTCCTGCGTACGCCTTAAGCACACGTGACATTTCAAGTTCTGGAGCGCTGCCTCCAGCCACGATTTTTGGCTCTTCAATCAAGTCTTTAATTACGCATAAAGCATCGTGAAGCGAGCGTTCAGCCTCTGCGATCATGCGGTCTGTTCCGCCTCTTATCAGAATTGTAACCGCGAGAGGGTGCTTGCAGCCTTCGATAAAGGTCATCTTGTCTTTGCCGATTTTGCGTTCTTCCACAAGTGCGGCGTACCCAAGATCCGCTGGGGTCATGGCATCTAGTTTGGTTACTATTTTTCCACCCGTGGCTTTTGCCAGTTTCTCCATATCTGACTTTTTAGCTCTGCGCACTGCCAGTATGCCTTTTCGTGAAAGGAAATGCTGTGCCATGTCGTCTATGCCTTTTTGGCATATGACCACGTTTGCGCCTGCTTTTATGATTTTTTCCGTCATGTCTTTGAGCATGGCTTCTTCTTGCTTGAGGAATGCTTCAATTTGATCTGGGCTTTCAATGCTTATTTTCGCGTCAAACTCTGTCTTTTCAATTTCTAAAGAAGCGTCAAGCAACGCGATTTTGGCTTTTTCTATGCGTTTGGGCATGCCTGAATGTGTGATTTCTTTGTCTAGAACTACGCCGTTTATCAGGCTTGTGTCGCCGAGGGATTCGCCTGTTTTCTTTTCCACTTTGACGTCGTCGACGTCTACCTTGTACGTTTTGCCTGTTCTTTCTGCGACTGCGAGCATTGCTTTGACTGCTATGTCTGCTAAGTATTCTTTGTATTCCGCTACGAGTTTGCTTGCCATGGAAGTTATTGCGGCTTTTTTCAGGTATTCTGATGTTTTCAAGTCTACGGGTATCGCTATTTTCTCAAGTGTTTCTAATGCTTTTTCCGCGGCTTTCTTGTAGCCGTCTATTATGATGGTTGGGTGAATGTTTTTGTCTATTAATTCTTCAGCTTTGCTCAGAAGTTCGCCGGCTATTATGACGGCTGATGTGGTTCCGTCGCCAGCTTCGTTATCCTGTGTCTTGGCAACTTCAACCATCATCTTAGCGGCGGGATGCTGAATATCCATTTCATCCAAAATTGTGCGTCCGTCGCTGGTTATTGTCACGTCGCCGAAGCTGTCAACCAGCATTTTGTCCATGCCTTTTGGACCTAAAGCGCTTCTGACGCTTTCTGCCACGATTTTCGCGGCAGCTATGTTTGAGTGTTGCGCTTCTCTTCCGCGTGACCTGTTGGAACCTTCTTTTAATATGAGAACGGGAACTCCGCCTCCTTGATTAGATGCTGACAATCAAGTAACCTCTTTGGTGCGAACAACAGAAAACATATTCGCCATATAAGTATTTCTAGTGCGCGCATGCCGAACTGAGCGTAAGCTGGGGAATCTTCAGCACATTAGGGGCTAATATACTGAGACTTTGGCTACACCGTGAATTTGCAGCAGTTTAGGAATTAATTCTCCGGGAATTTTTTTCTCAACAATCAGCGTGAGTTTCGGTTCTGGCGAAAGTTCAGGGTCATCCACGATTGCTTGCCTAACGCTTAAACCGCCATTCGTGAGAATCATGGCTGAGTTGGCTAAGATTCCGGGAATTTTCGCGTCAACCGGCGTTATCTCCACTACGCCCAAGTTCAGATGCTTCGCGATTTCTTTCAGCGAATGCCCCGCTGGACGTATTTCCTCGAAAATTAACCTGAGTTCACGGTTGTTCTTGATGACGTTTAAGGTTTCGTTTACTGTTCGCCTATCTACTGCAGCTGCTCTTGCGATGCGCACAGGCGGAATCTCGATTTGGTTGAGGAAAATCTTACCGTTTTTTGCGCTCAGTCCGTTTTCTACTAGAACGCGCGCCACTTTGAGCCGTTCAGGGTAACCTTCCAAGTGCTTCTTGATGGTGTTCCACATATGCAGGTCTCTCGTGTACAGTTTTGTCCAATTAAGTATAAATGCGTTAATCAAAATTGAAAGTTAAATTTAACCTCATGTATGGTCTCAGTGAGGTTGTTTGGCTCTCGATTTCTGGCTGCCAATTAATTAATGTACAAATGTGTACACAAAAGATTTAATATGGCATCTACGCACGATTTATAACTCATACAATAGGAGACAAATGACATGCCTAACAGAAAAATACTTCTAGACGAGGAAAAGATACCGAAACAGTGGTACTGCATACTGCCCGACCTGCCTAAACCCCTTCCTCCACCCATAGACCCAACGACGAGAGAACCTGGACTGGGAATAATTCCCAAAATATTCCCCAAGCAGATCTTAGCCCAAGAAATGAGCACAGAAAGATGGATAAACATCCCCGAAGAAGTGAGAGATGTCTACAGACTCTGGAGGCCCACTCCGCTTTTCAGAGCCGTTGGTTTAGAGAAAGCACTGAAGACACCAGCCAAAATCTATTACAAGTATGAAGGAGTCAGTCCGCCGGGAAGTCATAAGGCAAACACTGCAATTCCCCAAGTCTACTACAACATGAAGGAAGGCATAACACGCATATCTACTGAGACAGGCGCTGGCCAATGGGGCTCATCCTTAGCCTTTGGATGCATGCTGTTCGGACTAGAAGCTACAGTCTACATGGTCAAAGCAAGCTATCAGCAGAAACCCTACAGAAGAGTCATGATGGAAACTTATGGAGCAAATGTCTACGCAAGTCCCAGCATGCAAACGGAGAGCGGCAGAGCAATCTTGAAGGAAAATCCCAATAGTTCTGGCAGTTTGGGCATAGCCATAAGCGAAGCCATTGAGGATGCCCTTTCCCGCGAAGACACAAACTATGGCATAGGCAGCGTTTTCAATCACGTTCTTACGCATCAAACCGTAATTGGATTGGAAACCAAAGAGCAACTGGCAACAACAGGAGACTACCCCGATGTGATATACGGTTGCATAGGCGGAGGCAGCAGCTTTTCTGGACTCTTCTGGCCATTCTATTACGACAAAGTGACTAAAAAGGCGCCGAAAGACGTTCGTTTCATAGCAACTGAAGCGACAGCTTGCCCGAAGGTTACAAAGGGCGAATACACTTATGACCACGGCGACACAGCCAAGTTAACTCCATTAGTTCCAATGCATACTATAGGACATGATTTCATACCTGCGCCTATTCATGCTGGCGGTTTGCGCTACCACGGAATAGCGACCACAATAAGCAACTTGGCTTCAGCGAATCAGTTAGAGACAAAAGCGTACAATCAATTAGACGTCTTCGACTCTGCGAAGCTTTTCATTCAAACTGAGGGCATAATACCTGCTCCAGAACCAGCGCATGCCATCAAAGGAGTCATTGACGAAGCCTTAAAGTGCAAAGAAACAGGAGAAGAAAAGGTTATTCTCTTTCTGCTGTGCGGCCACGGCTACTTCGACATGCAAGCCTACGATGATTACAATCATGGTAAAATCCTTCCATACGAATACCCAACAGAAAAAGTCGAAGAATCAATGAAAAAACTCAGGCAGCTCTATCCTTGGCTAGATGAAGTCAAAAAGAAGTTTATCTAAAAACTTCCATTTGGACCAATACCTAAGATACAGAGGGATGACGCGGCAACGCGTACCTCTCAGTTTTTTATGTTACCAAAAAGCTTCAGCACATACATCCTTAACTGTTACCTGTGCACTATTGCTTGCTGTAGCGCATAGTTGGAGGAGATAAGCGTTGTGCGCAAAATCTGAAAATGAAATTTCTACAAAAACTCTTGGGTTAATCGTTAATCCTGTTGCTGGAATGGGCGGAGCTGTTGGACTTAAAGGCACCGACGGCAAAGCAGTTTTGAAAGAGGCTGTGGCTCGCGGCGCAAAATCAATAGCGCCTACGAGAGCCGAATTTTTTCTCTCCAAATTAACGTTCGCCAAGACCAAGATACGGCTTGTTGTAGGCGCTGGAAACATGGGCGAGGAAGAAGCTATAAGCAGCGGCTTTGCTTGCACGGTTCTCGGAACGAGAAAGAATGAAACTACCGCTGAGGACACAAAAGAAATTGCAAGGAAAATCGCTGACGCAAAAGCTGATCTTCTCGTATTCTGCGGTGGAGACGGCACAGCTCGAAACGTACTGGAGGCAATAGGCACCCGTGTTCCTGTATTGGGTGTTCCAACAGGAGTAAAGATGCACAGCTCTGTTTTTGCTGTGAACCCCACGGCTGCAGCGGAAATAGCCCTTGGTTTTCTGTGGGAAGAATTGTCCCTGAGAGAAGCGGAGGTAATGGATGTTGATGAAAACGCGTTCAGGGAAGGTCGAGTATCTTCAAAGCTTTACGGTTACCTGTTGACTCCTTACGAACCGTACTTGATTCAAGGGGCTAAGATTGCGAGTCCCATGACAGAAAGTGAACTGCGTAACCAAGCAGCCATAGCAATATACATCATTGAAAACATGAAGCCTGATGTGCTCTACATTGCTGGTCCGGGAACAACAACACGCACCATCGGCGACCTCTTGGACACAAAGAAAACTCTCTTAGGCGTGGATGTTTTCTGCAACAAGAAAATCGTGGCAAGCGACGTAAACGAGAAACAAATACTCGCGGCAATTCAGGGAAAACCAGCGCAGATAATTGTCACGCCGATTGGCGGTCAAGGCTTCATATTTGGACGGGGCAACCAGCAGATAAGCCCCGAGGTAATTCGCCGCGTAGGCTTAGATAATATAGTTGTGGTTGCCGCAGAAAGCAAATTGCGGAGCCTGAAAAACCTGAGAGTTGACACAGGTGACCCAAGCCTAGATGATGCCTTTCGCGCGAGGGGCATCAAAGTTGTGGCCGACTACAAAGTCGAATACGTGATGCGCGTTGAATAATCACCAGTCCAGTCTCGCATAATCATAGGTAAATTGAAATATAGCAGCGTGCGCACAGTACTCTGTTACAGTTGAGAGGCTTTAAGGTTGATTCCTATAAATCTCCCAAAAATTGGCGAAGAAGAAGTTGAAGCCGTCGTCAAAGTTTTACGCAGCGGCCCATTAACGAACGCGTTGGGCGCAGGCCCTATGGTCACCCAATTTGAAAAGAAGTTCGCAGAGTTCGCGGGTGTGAAGCACGCTATAGCCGTAAACACTGGCACTGCTGCTCTGCACGAAGCAGTCGTAGCGGCGGGCGTGAAACACGGCGACGAAGTGATACTGCCCAG
>Ga0214473_10001972_pt1 | contig 25936 bp, 26 predicted proteins | sample RVTome_7_FD_203509 | JGI IMG/M metagenome (GOLD analysis project Ga0214473, IMG submission 203509) | Soil microbial communities from uranium-contaminated site in the Upper Colorado River Basin, Wyoming, United States - RVT98D197 | ecosystem: Environmental > Terrestrial > Soil > Contaminated >...
CCGTGAGCCTCCGAAAATGCGTCGCCCATCATGTGCGGCAGACTGGATTATAACACTGTCTCTCGCCCTTGCAACGATTACTCGGACAGGCTCCTAGGACCGTTGGCAATGAGCCATTTCTTCGTGATGTATCCGACCGGCATGATATCGAATATGACGCCAACACTCCCGATGGGCAGACGTGTAGTTGTTGACAGGCTCACGTATCGTCAACGCGATCCAGCGGTGGGCGAGATCGTCATGCTTGTTCCGCCGAGGACCGGCCGTTTCCACAGCACCTCCAATTTGGCGGGACGCATCGTTGCGATAGGTGGGGAAACCGTGCAGATGCTGAGCGACCGTGTTTATGTGAATGGTAAGGAGAGAGACCTGCTGCCGCGAGTATCTCACGGGCCGGATGAGGATGGCTTCCACCCCCCATACGGCGTTCAGGAGCCCTATCAGGTACCTGCCGGGTACTATTTCGTCGTGGGAGATGACCGTTCGAACATCTTTGACAGCCGGTCCTACGGGGCCGTGCCGAGGGAAAGCATAGTCGGCCGGATCGTTAAGACTCTTTGATCGTCTGCGTGCGCGGGAGTCCTGGACGAACCGCATTCTCTGATGGACATCTATTCGAACCGGAAGCCGCAGGTGTCTTTGGTGATGTGCTCGGCGTCGGCGCGCGGGTACTTGCGGCAGTTGAGCGGACGAAGCGGGTAGATGCCGCAGTAGCCTTTGCCGTCCCCGTTGGTCTTGAGGAAAGGGCAGAGATTCGGCAGCCGGCAGCAGGCGCCGCAATTCACGCACTGGCCCCGCCGCTGCGGCGAGACCGGCAGCATGGAGGTCAAGGTCCTCCTGAACTTCGCGGCCCAGGTATTTCTCTGCGCATCAGTCATGGAATCCTACCCTGACAAATCAGCCCTGATTGTACGCTCCTCTTATAAGCGCATGGTGGGCCCGGGTCAACCATCAAGGTGCAAAAGCACGCCGGACAGCGTGTCAGGCCGGGAATCCGTGCGAATTACCTTGATGCAAACGGGGATAAGTCGTACAATCAAAGGAATCTGGATTGTCGCTTAAGACCGGTGCAACTTTGCAGGTTAAACGCTCTTTCTGAAGGAGGAAAGGATCATGCACAAAGCAAAGGGGTTCACCCTGATTGAACTTCTGGTGGTGATTGCCATCATTGCGGTGTTGATGGCCGTCCTGATGCCATCGTTGAGCCGGGCGAGGGAACAGGGCAAGCGCGCCGCCTGCCTCAACAGCCTCAAGCAACTGGGATTGGCGTGGATCGCCTACGCCGGAGACAACGACGACAAAATCATGAATGGCGAGGCGGAGATGAACACGGGTGCTTACGGCCAGACTACCATGAATCTGCCCAGCCGCCACAAGGGAGAGAAGTGGTGGGTGGGAACCGATTGTCACTCCGGCTTCATGACGGGCGGGAAATTGACGCAGGAACAGCAGTGGTCCGCGATCCGAACCGGCGCGATGTTCCCGTTTGTCCCGGAGTTGAAGGTCTACCGCTGTCCGACTGGTGTTCGTGGCGAGATGCGGACCTATACCATAACTGATGCGATGAACGGCCTGTACAGGGACGGCACGCACAATGGCGATGTCGGGACCAGGGTGGGTCGGACCGTGACGTGGGTCAAGAAGACGACAGAGGTTTCGGTGCCGGGCCCGGCCTACCGGCTGGTTTTCCTCGATGAAGGCCGTGTGACGCCGGACAGCTATGCCGTCCACTACAACGCGGGACGATGGTGGGACCCGCCGCACACGCGTCATGGCGATGGCACGAACGTCGCTTATGTCGATGGCCATAGCGATTACTGGAAATGGGGCTCCCTGGAGACGGCCGCCGTCGGCAAAGAGGCCAACCCCAGGCATCAGTACGTTCCCCAGGAGCAGGCAGCCGTGGAGGACCTGAAGAAGATGCAGAAGGCCGTCTGGGGCAGGCTTGGGTACTAGTGGGTGCCCGCGCGGGGCGCGAACCGCTATAGCAAAACTCGTTCGTAGAACCTGAGCCCGTCTCATTATTGCCTGTGAGCATTCTATTGTGGCAGTGGTGAGAGGGGCTTTCTTTTCGGACGATCCGCAGCTCATCAGAAAAGGGGAGGAGCACCGCCCCAGGTAGATGCCTGGGTATGGCACCCCAGGGCAAAGGATGACAGGCGGTGCTCCAGTTGGTCAGCTTGCTCGACAACGATTCACACGACTGTACTTTTATGAGATAAGGCGTTGGAGCTTGTGCAGATGTAGATGGTTTTCTAGAAGTTTTTCTGGATTCCTGCACAGTTCTCTGATTTTCGAGGAAGAAACTTGGGCAGCGGGGAGTGCGCTTATCGGGTTTAAGCTGAGCAGACTGGCTGGTCCGGGACGAGAGATGCCGTGCCCCAGTCTGGCAGACTAGGCAGGCGGCGACAAATGCTCAAGCCCCGACGAATAAGAGCGGCGTTATCTGTATTGATATTCGCGTTTCGGCCGGCTGGACCACCTCCGGAAAATGCCTCAAGAAATCGAACGTGCCCGGCCGATGCAGACAGTGTGAGCTAATGAATGTGGCTCAAAGCTGAGGCCGGCAAGGTCATCTTGGCGCGAGCCTGGGCCGTCCACCGGAAGTTCGCATTACGTACGTGTTTTGCAGCTCGGACGGCAGCAAGGCGCGGCCAGGCAGAAAAAGAAAGAGCCACACACAATTGGGTCGTGCCCCTGTGAAGTAGCAGCCGAGTCACAAGGACGAGAAAAAAAAGTACCGAATTCTCGCGCTGCCGTCATAGGGGCTTTTTTTCCTTCACCCTTGGCCGATTCCTCATCACCCGAAGTCTCCGATCAGCGACTGTGTCGTACCTCGCGCTCCCAGTCCTGCAATAAACGCTTCAACTTCAGGGCCGCCTCCTTGTCGCCAGAGATGAGATTGTCTTTCTCCTGCGGGTCCGCGTCGAGATCGAACAGGTACTCCTGGACCTCGGTTCCATTCTCCAGGGCGATGTATTTCCAAAGGCCGTCGCGGACGGCTTTCCTTGTCCAGTTGGCGCGTCTGATTCGCCAGAAGAGAGTGCGCGGCTGCACGGGCCGGCCGGCCTCGACGGATTCCAGGATGTCGATCCCGTCGAACGGCCGCGATGGCTTGGCATGAGCTGCTCTGACAATGGATCGAGAGAAGTCCATCGTCATACAAGGTTGATCCGAGATCGTGCCCGCGGGCAATACGCCGGGCCATTTCGCCACACACGGCACGCGGATTCCGCCTTCGAAGACATTGCCTTTGTTGCCGGAGAAGGGGACATTTTTGCCTACCCTGGTGGCGCCGTTGTCGCTCATGAAGATCACGAGAGTGTTCCCGGCCAGTCCTTCTCTCTCCAGCGCCCGCAGGATCCCCCCGACGCCGGCATCCATGCTTTCCACCATCGCGGCATACGTGCTCTGCGAGCCCTTGTTGTACTCGCTCTCAGGAACCGGCTCGGGCCGCTTGCCCCCTGGACCCTGGTACGGCGCATGTGGGGCCGTGTAGGCGACGTACAGGAAGAAGGGCTGCCGCCGGTTCCGCCGGATGAAATTGACCGACTCATCGGTGATCAGGTCCGTCAAGTACCCCTCTCGATCCACCGGCTTGTCGTTGAGGTACAACGCCGGCTTGCCCGTGGACTCGCAGTGATGGAAGTAATCAACCGCCCCGCCGATAGGGCCGAACCAAGAGTCGAAGCCATGGTTCGACGGGAAGAACTTGGGCTCGTAGCCAAGGTGCCATTTGCCGCAGATGCCCGTGGCATATCCGGCGGACTTGAGCATCCTCGCGATGGAGGTCTCGGAAGCCGGCAGACCAAGGTCGTGAGTCTCCCGCAATCGAATCGCGTCGTCGTACCGCCCCACGTTGTCGATCCCGAGGGCGCATTCGAGCCCGCCGACACGATGCTGGTATCTGCCCGTCAGCAGGGCCGTGCGCGTGGGGGTGCACTCGGGTGCGTTGGCGTAGAAGGTCGTGAAACGCACTCCTGTAGCGGCGATCCGGTCGATGTTCGGCGTGCGGATGTTTTCGCAGCCATAGCACCCCACGTCGCCATAGCCGAGGTCGTCGGCCATGATGAGCACGATGTTCGGGGTGCGAACCGCCGTCGAGCCGGTGGTCTGGTACGCGCCAATGCCCGCCGCACCGGCAAGCAAGCCTCCCGAATAGCTGAGGAAACGACGCCGTGTGAGTGCCTTCGTCATAACAGAGCCCCTTCTGATTCAGAGAAAGCAAATGATAGCTTCAAAGGAATCCATTTCCCGTTTATAATACGTTAAAGCCTCGACGGCAAATGCATAGAGAAATGGTGACACTGCCAATACAATTCGCAGTACGGCCAGGCTCATCGGAGCAGTGGCTCCCCATCCCAGAGCCCCTTTTCCATCCGGAGGATGACCATGAGCAACAGAACGATGAAGCGTCGTGAGTTTTTGAAGCAGACGGCGGGAGCGGCGGTCGGCACGTTGAGCCTGCCCCTGTTCATCCCATCCAACGCGTTGGGCGGCGCAGGCAGCGTCCCGCCGAGCGAGCGGATCACGATGGCCTCGATCGGCGTCGGCGGCATGGGCACGAACAACCTGCGTGCTTTCCTCGCCCAGCCGGATGTGCAGGTCCTGGCCGTTTGCGACGTGGTGAAGGCCAGCGACGAGTACGGGCACTGGTACAAGAACGGCTGGAACGGCCCGTGGTTCGGCCGTGAGCCCGCCCGCATGATCGTGGAGGACAACTACGCGAAGAAAGACCTCTCCGGCCGGTATAAAGGCTGTGACGCCTACGTGGACTTCCGGGAGATCATCGCGCGCGACGACATCGACGCCGTCTGCGTGACGACCCCCGACCACTGGCACGCGACCCCCGTCATCATGGCGGCGACCGCCGGCAAGGACATCTACTGCGAGAAGCCGCTGAGCCTGACGATTGTTGAGGGCCGAGCGATGGTCGAAGCGGCACGGCGGTACAACATCGTCTTTCAGACGGGAACCATGCGAAGGTCGGCCGAGCAGTACCGCTTTATCTGCGAGCTGATTCGCAATGGGCGCATCGGCAGGCTCCAGCGGGTCGTCACCAGCATCGGGCCCAACAACAAGCAGGCGCCGCCGAGCGACTGGCAGCCAATGCCGGTCCCGGACTGGCTCGATTACGACATGTGGCTCGGCCCGGCGCCGTCGGCGCCGTACCACAAGGACCGATGCCTTTACACGTTCCGCTTTGGGCTCGACTACTCAGGCGGCCAGACCACGAACCTGGGCGCCCACGTCATCGACATCATTCAGTGGGCCAACGGGACCGACGACACGGGCCCCGTCGAGTTCGCGGACTTAGGCAGCGACTGGCCCGGTGACGGACTGTTCACTACGGCTACCAAGGTGAGCTTCCGCGCCCGCTATGCGAACGGCGTCGAACTCACGTGCCGGACGGAGAAAGGCGAGTCGTGGCGGTTCGAAGGAACGGACGGCTGGATCGAGGTGCGCGACGACCAATGGACCGGTGCTCCCGAGTCGCTCAAGACCACGGTGATCGGCGCCAACGAGGTTCATCTCTACAAGAGCGACGAGCACCACCGCAACTTCATCGACTGCATCAAGAGCCGTCAGCCCACGGCGGCCCCGGCCGAGGTCGGCCACCGCTCGACGAGCATCTGCCTCCTCGGCAATATCGCCATGCGGCTCCAGCGCAAGCTGCACTGGGACCCGGTCGCCGAGCGATTCACCGATTGCGACGAGGCCAACGGAATGCTCGCCAAGCCCATGCGAAGTCCCTGGCATTTGTGAGATCCGATGGGAGTGAATGTCTCGGAGAAGGAGAAGACTCATGTGCCGCATATGTCTTTCCATGTGGGTGCTTGCTGTGCCCGCGATCCTGTTCTTGAAGGGTTCAGCGCTTGCGGCGGCGGACAAGCCCGTGACGCTGGACACCGATCCCAACCTGGCAGGCTGGTGGAAGTTCGATGAAGCCGCCGGCAAGACCGCCGCGGATGCCTCCGGGCACAAACGGGACGGGCAGCTCAAGGGTGAACTCTCGTTCGACAAGGACTCCGCGCCGGGCAAAGCAGGTGAGGCTATTCAACTCAAGGGGAAGGAGTCCTGGATCGAGATCAAGGACTACAAGGGCGTCACGGGGACGCGGCCGCGAACCGTGGCCGCGTGGATCAAGACGACGGATGCGAAAGGGGAGATCGTTTCCTGGGGCACGGAGGATTTTGGCCAGAGGTTCGCCTTCGGCTACCTTCGCGGCCGGATCGGGACCACGCCCGGTGGCGGCTATCTCTACATGAATTCCGAGACGCACGATGACAAGTGGCACCACGTCGCCGTCGTGGTCCGGCGGGCGGAGTTGCCCAATCTGCATGATGATGTGAGCCTGTACCTGGACGGCGAGCAGGCGGAGATCCACGATATCGGACTGCTCGACCTGTGGCCGATCCAAACCGGAGACAAGCTTGACGTCCGCATCGGCAGGGGGTATGCGGGCTCGCTTGATGATCTTCGCATTTACGACCGCCCTGTGTCTGACGAGGAAATCAAAGCCCTGTTCGAGTTGAAGACAGATCGGCCCTTGTCGGCCGGAAGGAGATGATGATGGCAAATGAACCGATGAGCCGTCGGGAGTTCGTGCGGGATGCCGCTGTCACAGCCGCTTTGGCCACGGGGCTGGGCGCAGTTGCGGGCGCAGCGCAGAGCGACACGTCGAAGATCCTCTGCTACAATCAGGACATGGAGTACCGCCGGCTGGGCAAGACGAACATCATGGTCTCCGCCGTCGGGCTGGGGGGACATTCCCGCAGCAATGACGATCAGCGCCGCGAGATCATCAGCCGCTGCATGGATGCGGGGATCAACTACATCGACGCCTGCTGGGATAACGAGGTCAAGCGGGACGCCAAAGCGCTCAAGGGCCGCCGCGACAAAGTGTACCTGGCGCTGTCGCACGGGGCCAAGGAGGTCCGCAACGAGGAGTTCCGCACATCCAAAAAGCTCCTCGAATCGCTGGATGAGCTACTCAGGGATTCGGGCCAGGAGTACGCCGACCTGTGGCGGATCACCTGTATGGAACCGGGCGGCAGGCACACGTTCAATACCTCCTGCGAGATCGTGGACGCCCTGGAGAAGGCCAAGAAGCAGGGCAAGGCCCGCTTCATTGGCTTCTCCTCGCACGACCGGCGCTGGATCAAGTTCATGATCGAGTACTTCCCTCAGATCGAGGTCGTCTGCTTCCCGTTCACCACGATGACCAAGAAGGCGCCGGAGGACAGCCTGTTCGATGCGTTGAAGAAGCGTGATGTCGGGTCGTTCGGCATCAAGCCTTTCGCCGCCGCCTCGCTGTTTGCGGGCGATGCACAGGAGAACAATACTCGCGGCCGACTCGCTATCCGCTACATCCTTCATACGAACACCGTCGTTCCCATCCCCGGCATGAACAGCGCCCAGGAAGTGGAGAACGTTGTCAAAGCCGTCGCCGAGCGCCGCCAGCTCGACCTGAAGGAGACCGCCGAGTTGGAGCAGGCCGGCAAGCAAGCCTGGGCCGGTCTGCCCGCGAATTATCAATGGCTCAAGAACTGGGAATATGTCTGATCGAGAACTGTGCATCCTTGCCCAGCGGCAACTCTATGCGGTCTTCACAATCGGGATGCTCCTCGTCGCAGGGTGTGAGCAGACGGGGATTGTGCCGCAACCCGATATCGAAACCGCCGCCGTGGCCGATTCCAAATCTGCAGGGGAACCGCTGCTGTTGCTGGAAGATGAGCCGGAGGATGACGCGCTAAGTGAATCGGCTGCCGACAACAGCCGGTGCTTCGTGTGCCACATGAACTACACGCAGGAAGAGATCGCTGTTACACACGCGCGGGCCGGCATAGGCTGTGCTCAGTGTCACGGCCAGAGCGACGCTCACATTGCCGATGAATCGTGGGCCTCCGGCGGCAACGGCACCGCTCCCGATCTCATGTACCTCAGAGACAAGATCAATCCGTCCTGCATGGCCTGCCACACCAGGGAGAAGATTGACACGCCCCAGCATGGGGCGATTTTCACCGAGTCGCCCGGGATGAAGGTCTGCACGGACTGTCACGGCAACCATCGCCTGCCCCAGCGCCGCTGCAAGTGGAGATAGCCGTTCGTAGTGACGCCGTAAGGCGTTTCTCCATATGCCCTTACGGGCACACTACAAACAGCGGCGCCATCCATTACCTTGGCAGTGCTTCCGTCAGATCAATTGCGTTTTGCCAGGGATAGCGACGGGGGCGACGGGCAGGTCGCCGAGCTCGAGTTTCTGTGGGGACAGGTCGAGCTTGGAGGCCTTCATGGCCCAGTCCCACTTGATGGCCCGGCCGGTGTAGGCGCTCATGCGGCCCAGGATCAGCGTCATCGTGCTCTCGGCGATTCGCCGGCACTCGTTGATCGGTTTGCCGTCGCGGATGCTGCGGATCAGGTTCTCGAACTGGGTCACCTCGCCGCTGTGGATGGGGTCGTTGTACGTAAAGACTTTCTGGCCCTTCGTATCCTCAATGTAGCCCATGGAACGGTCGGTGACGGTGGCGCCCTTCGTGCACAGGACCCGCTCCTGGACCTTGGGCGTCGAGCCTTCGATCTGCGAGCACATGCTCATCACGCGGACGCCATTGGGGTACTCGTACTCGACGGTGAAATGGTCCCAGATGTTGCCGAACTCCGGGCCGGTGCGGGATTGCCGGCCGCCCATGCCCAGGCACGACACCGGGTGCGAGCCGATGGCCCAGTTGATCACGTCCATATTGTGCAGGTGCTGCTCGACGATGTGGTCGCCGGACAGCCAGGTGAAGTAGGGCCAGCAGCGAATCTGCCACTCCATGTCCGACCAGCCGGGCTTTCGCTCCTCCCAGTGCCACTTGGAGCTGCCCCAGTTCCAGTAGGCCTGCCCGCCGACGACCTCGCCGAGGTCGCCGTTGTGGACGCGTTTCATCAGCTCCTGGTAGTGCGGCTGCCATCGCTGCTGCGTCCCAACGACAATGGAGAGCTTCTTCTGGTCCGCCAAGTCAGCCGATTCCATGAGCGAGCGGATGCCGACCGGGTCCACGGCGCCGGGCTTTTCCATGAAGATATGCTTTCCGGCCTCGACGGCGGCCCGGAGCGTCACCGGCCGAAAGCCCGGCGGCGTCAGGAGCAGAACCATGTTCACCTCTTTCATCGCCAGGACTTTCTTGTACGCGTCGAAGCCCAGGAAGACAGTCTGCGGTGTCACTTTCACCTTGTCGGGCACAGCCTTGTTCATGGCAGCCAGGGAGCTATCCACCCGATCCTGGAACATGTCGGCAATCGCCACCATCTCGATCCCAGGGTCAGCCTTCAGGCAGTCGATGGCGTCTTTCGTGCCCCGGTCGCCGCACCCGATCATGGCGACGCGGATTTTATCGGAACCGGCCGCAAACGCCTTGCCGGAGATCAGCACGGTCCCGGCCGACACAGCGGCCCCGGCCCTGAGAAACTCTCTGCGTGACAAATTCTTCTTCATTTTGTGAGTTCTCCCAATCTACGTCCATCATAGCTGTGTGTCACCCAGTCGGGATCACGTATCTTCGTCCCGCCGGACACGGATAGCGTACGCCAATCGGTGCATGACGTCAATGATCGAGGGGCAGGGCAAAACGCAAGGTTTCTGGACTGGGGCTATGACGGCTGCAATCATCCGCGCAGAGGGGTGGCAGCGTCAAAGCCTACGGCCTTGGCGATGGTTGCACTGCATCCCAGGAAGGCCATCGCCAAGCTGCTCTTGCCGCTGCCACCCGTCTCTCGGGCGACTTCTCGTTTGCCCTGGATCGGAGACAGAGGATACTTGCCGGCGCGACACGACCGTGTTATCATCGGCCACCAGTTGCATCCTGGCACGCAAGAGCGGTGCGGGAAGAGAAAATGGTTGAACATATCGTGGACTGTCTATATAGTAGTAATTACGATTAGTCCCAAATGGGGCCGTCGCGGCGCCTGTTTGCGAGGGATCGACATGAGTGGAGAGCAACGCCCAACGGGTATGCAGGACATGGAAGTCAAGATGGAGGCCTTCCGAACACAGTGTCACGCGGCAGGCCTGAAGGTCACCCCGCAACGCATGACGGTGTACAGGGCACTGCTGGCCAGCACGGAGCACCCATCGGCTGAAGTCGTTTTTCGCGAGGTGCGGCAGCTCTTTCCGAGCATCTCGCTGGATACCGTGAACCGGACGTTGTTGACGCTCAACGAGATCGGCGCCGCCTTCATCGTCGAGGGCTCGGGCGATGCCAAACGGTTCGACGCCAATCTCCAGGCCCATCAGCACTTCAAGTGCGTCAAATGCAAGCGCATTATCGATTTTCATCACGAACCCTTCAACGAAATCGACGTACCGAAAGACCTCAGGGACAGATTCACCGTACTGAGAAAGACCGTTTACCTGGAAGGCCTCTGTGATCGCTGTGAGAAGAGAGCGAACTGAACGAGAGGGGCCCCGGGTGCAGAATATTGCAGAGATTGTAACTGGAGAAGAATGATGGACTTACGAGGCACAGAGACCGAACGGAATCTGCTGACCGCCTTCGCGGGCGAGTCGCAGGCGAGGAACCGGTACACGTACGCGGCCGAGCGGGCCCGGGAGGAAGGCTACGAGCAAATCGCCGGGATTTTCGAGGAGACCGCCGGCCAGGAGCGCGAGCATGCCAGGCGGCTGTTCAAATTCCTTCAGGGCGGCAACGTCCAGGTGCAGGCCGCCTTTCCCGCCGGGATGATCGGCACGACGCTGGAGAACCTGAAGGCCGCCGCCGCGGGCGAGCATTATGAGACCACCGAAATGTATCCGAACTTCGCGCAAGTGGCGAAGAAAGAAGGATTTGCGGAAATCGCCGGCGTGTTCAAGATGATCGGCGTGGCGGAGAAACGCCATGAGGACCGGTACGTCGCGCTCGGCAGGAACATCAAAGACGGCCTCGTTTTCAAGCGGTCAACGCCCGTGCGGTGGGTCTGCCGCAACTGCGGACTCGTCCATGAGGGAGCGGCAGCCCCCAAGGTCTGCCCGGCCTGCGCGAAGACTCAAGCCTTCTTCGAGCTCGAAGCAGTGAATTACTGAGTGGTGAATCTGTGCCGAATCGCATAGGCTGACGTACAGCGATACGAGCCAAATCAAGGGATAAAGGGATACAGCATGAGAGAGCGAACGGGCTTGGTGACCTTGAAGGGCAACCCGGTAACGCTGGTTGGAAACGAGATCAAGGTGGGCGAGCAGGCCCCGGATGCGGAGCTTGTCGCCAACGATCTGTCCGCCGTCAAGCTTTCCTCGTTCAATGGCAAGGTCCGGATCATCACGTCTGTGCCGTCGCTGGACACGCTGGTGTGTGACATCGAGACGCGGCGGTTCAACGAGGAGGCAGGCAGGCTGGGCGATGGCCTGATCGTGTTGACGGCGAGCATGGATCTGCCGTTCGCGCAGAAACGATGGTGCGGCGCTGCAGGCGTGAAGAACGTGCGGACTTTGTCGGACTACCGTGATGCGTTGTTCGGCAAGTCTTATGGCGTGCTCATCAAGGACCTGCGATTGTTGGCCCGGGCCGTGTTTGTTCTGGACAGGAATGGCGTCATCCGGTATCAGGAACTTGTCGGGGAAATCGCCAGTGAGCCCAACTATGAGGCGGCGATGAAGGCCGCGCGCGACTTGCTGTAGCCGAACAAGGGCCCACGCGGCTCGACATGGGACATCCGGAGCTATCGACCATGAGACAAGTCAAGCCGAACATCTACGCCGTCGGGGCCATCGACTGGGATCGCCGGCTCTTCGATGAGCTGATCCCGCTGCCCGAGGGGACCACCTATAACGCCTACGTGGTCAAGGGCAGCGACAAGACCGCGCTCATGGATACCGTGGACCCCGCCAAGTCCGAGGTCCTGATGGGCAATCTCATGGCGCTGGGCATCGAGCGCATCGATTACATCGTGTCCCACCATGCGGAGCAGGACCACTCGGGGACCATCCCCGCGCTGCTGATCCTGTACCCGCACGCCAAGATCGTGACCAACGCCAAGTGCAAGGCCATGCTGATCGACCTGCTGCACATTGACGAAGACCGATTCTTGACGATCGCGGACGGGCAGACGCTGTCCCTCGGGGACAAGACGCTCCAGTTCTTCGACATCCCCTGGGTGCACTGGCCCGAGACGATGTGCACATACCTGCAGGAGGATAGGATTCTCTTCTCGTGCGACTTTCTCGGCTCGCACCTGGCGACGAGCAGCTTGTTCGTCGAGGATGAGCCGCTGGTGTACGAGTCGGCCAAGCGGTACTACGCGGAGATCATGATGCCCTTCCGGCCGGCCATCAAAAAGAACCTCGAAAAGATCGGCAAACTGAAGATCGACATGATCGCCCCGAGTCACGGGCCGGTGTACGACAAACCCGAGTTCATCCTGAGCGCGTACAGGGACTGGGTCGGTGATGCCGTCAAGAACGAGGTGGTGCTCGCCTACGTCTCGATGCACGAGAGCACGAAGCAGATGGTCGAGCACCTGTCCGAGGCCCTGATCGAACGGGGCATCACGGTCCGGCAATTCAACCTGGCGGTGACGGATCTCGGCAAGCTGGCCATCGCCCTGGTGGATGCGGCCACGATCGTGCTGGGCTCTCCCACGGTCCTGACCGGCGCGCATCCCAAGACGGCCTATGCGGCTCTCGTGGCCAACGCGCTGCGGCCGAAGACGAAATTCGCCTCCATCATCGGCTCGCTCGGCTGGGGTGGGAAGATGGTCGAGCAGCTCACGGGACTGATCGCCAATCTCAAAGTCGAGGTGATCGAGCCCGTGGTCGCCAAGGGCCAGCCGAAAGACGAGGATTTTGCCGCCCTGAACAAGCTGGCCGACCAGATCCTCGCCAAGCACAAACAGATCGGAATCGCGTAGTCGAACAGGACCTATGGGATTGATAGGACCTATGTAGTCGCTAAGCACGCTTCACGGAAACACGATGGAAAGGGGTAGAAAATGGCAGAGAGACTTGGGGTCTGTAAATGCAGTGTCTGCGGAAACATGGTGCAGGTCATCCGCAGCGGTACGGGCGGACTGGTCTGCTGTGGCCAGCCGATGGAGAACCTCGCGGCCAAAATGGCGGACCAGGGCAGGGAGAAGCATGTGCCGGTGATTGAGAAGGTCAGCGGCGGCATCAAAGTAAAGGTCGGGAGCATTCCCCACCCGATGGAGGAGAAGCACTACATCGAGTGGATCGAGGTCCTGCTCGACGGCAAGTCGTACCGTCAGTTCCTCCGTCCCGGCCAGGCGCCGGAAGCAACCTTCGATCTGGCCGCGGGCAACGTCACGGCAAGAGAATTCTGCAACATTCATGGAATGTGGGAGGCAAAGTAAGATGCTTAGTAAGAAGATGGAAAAAGCTCTGAACGAGCAGCTTAACGCCGAGTTGTATTCAGCCTATCTCTACTTATCCATGGCCGCCTGGTTCGAGTCGCAAAACCTGCCGGGCTTCGCCGCCTGGATGCGGGTGCAGCATCGGGAGGAGACCGGGCACGGCATGAAGTTCTTCGGCTTCGTGATCGAGCGTCGCGGCCGGGTCGCGCTCAAGGCGATTGAGGCGCCGGCCAGGGACTGGAAATCGTCCCTGGCGGCGTTTGAGGCGGCCCTGGACCACGAGCGGTATATCACCGGGCGCATCGGCGAGCTGGTGGATCTGGCCATCGAAGAGAAGGACCACGCCACCAACGCCTTCCTGCAGTGGTTCGTCAACGAGCAGGTGGAAGAGGAGGCCTCGGTGGACAGCATCGTCCAGAAGCTCAAGATGGCCGAGAAATCCGCCGGCGCGCTGCTCATGCTGGATCACGAGCTGGGCAAGCGAACCTGAGACGGGAAGGAGAGTACCCATGACTATGGCTTTCAATGCGGATGAAATCTTCGAGATGGCCGAAGAGGTCGAGCGTAACGGCGCCAAGTTCTATCGTGAAGTGGCCGCGAAAGCCACGGACCGGAAAACGAAGGACGTGTTTCTCGGCCTGGCTGCCATGGAAGACGGCCACCTGCGAACCTTTCGCGAGATGCGGGCAACGCTCAGCGACCAGGAGAAAGGCGGGACCACGTTCGATCCGGACAACGAAGCGTCGCTGTACCTGCAGGCGATGGCCGACAGCAAGGGATTCGAGGGCATGAGGAGCCCCACCGAGAAGCTGACGGGCAAGGAATCCATGCAGGAGTTGTTCGAGATCGCCATCGAGGCGGAAAAGAACTCGGTCATGTTTTACGTTGGGCTCAAGAATATGGTTGCCGCTCGGGCCGGCAAGGACAAGGTCGAGGGCATTATCCGCGAAGAGGTCGGGCACGTTGCCCAGTTGCGGCGGGAACTGGCGGCGATTCGCGGCCGGTGAAGAACGAATAGGACCTATGCTCGCCATCGCCGATGCGAAATCGCATCCACTTCCTATCTTGCGCAAGTGAAAGGAATGATAATGAAGTATAGATGTCTCCTGTGCAGCTACATCTATGATCCGGCGGTAGGGGACCCGGACAACGGCGTCGCGCCCGGCACGGCGTTCGAAGACATTCCCGATACCTGGGTCTGTCCGGAGTGCGGCGCCGGCAAAGACCAGTTCGAGCCGGTCGAGGACTGACCCATGGCGGTCGCGCGGATCCAACCTTTCCTCGCGGCACTGGATATGATCTGCGTGGATGCGCCCGCTCCACCGACGGCCATGGTCGTGTTCGGCGCCTCCGGCGACCTGGCCCATCGCAAGCTGCTGCCGAGCCTTGCCCAGATTCAGCAGCGGGGACTGCTGAGCAAGCACTTTTGCCTGTTGGGTTGCGGCAGGACGGAGTACTCCGACGAGGAATTCCGCCAGACGGTACGGAAATCCATCGAGGAGAGTGCCGGAGATGCTTCCGCCGAGGCCGTGGATGCGGTGGTGCAGAAATGCTACTACCTCAGCGGCGACTACGCCGATCCCGCCACTTACGACAGCATCAAGCAGCGGCTGGCCGAGCTGAGGAACAAGCACGGCGTGCGAGGCTGCGACGTGTTCTACCTGGCCGTCCCGCCCGTCTTGTACGAGACTGTCGCCGAGCGATTGGGTTTGGCCAGTCTGTCCCACAAGCAGGAGCCCCAGTGTCACTTGCAGGCCAGGCTGGTCGTGGAGAAGCCCTTCGGAAGGGACCTCGAAAGCGCCACCCGCTTGAACGACACGATCTCCCGGTGGTTCCAGGAGTCGCAGATTTATCGCATCGACCACTACCTGGGCAAAGAGACCGTCCAGAACATCATGATCTTTCGCTTCGCCAACGCGATCTTCGAGCCCATCTGGAACCGCAACCACGTCGACAACGTGCAGATCACCATCGCGGAGATGCTGGGCGTCGAACACCGCGCCAGCTACTACGACCAGTCCGGGGCCCTGCGGGACATTTTCCAGAACCACATGCTCCAAATGCTGGCCCTGGCGGCCATGGAGCCGCCGATCTCTTTTGACGCGGACAGCGTTCGTGACGAGAAGGTCAAGCTCCTGCGCTCGATACGGGTCCTGGATTCCGGACGAAAGGCGGACGAGAGCCGCGAGCTACGGCCGGAAATCGTGCGTGGCCAGTATGGGCCCGGCTTTATCAACGGGCAGCCGGCGCCCGGCTATCGCCAGGAGGAGGGCGTAGACCCCGACTCCAGGACCGAGACGTTTGTCGCCGCCAGGGTCCTCATCGACAACTGGCGATGGAAAGACGTGCCTTTCTACCTGCGCACGGGCAAGCGGATGGCCAAGAAGGACACCGAGGTCGTCGTGACGTTCAAGAGCGTTCCACACTCCCTGTTCGGCTCGGCGGGCCTGCCCGAAATGCCGCTGAATATCCTCGCCTTTCACATCCAGCCGGAGGAGGGGATTGCACTGCGATTCCAGGCGAAGCGGCCCGGCTCGAAGATCTGCATGGGCACACTGGCCATGAACTTCAGCTACAAGCAGGTCTTCGGCGTGGAGATGCCCGAGGCCTACCAGCGGCTGCTGCTGGATTGCATGGCCGGCGATCAAACGCTCTTCACGCGATTCGACAGCGTCCATGTGGCCTGGCGGCTCCTGACGCCATTGTTGAAGGCGTGGGAGAAAAGCCCCGAGACCCCGGTCGAGTACCCCGCCGGCAGCGAGAGCTTCCCAGAGGCCGACGCCCTGGTCGAAGCCGACGGCAGGCATTGGCATGGGCTGCTGGAGGTGTAGCGCGGGGGAAAAAGGACGTAAGGGACCAGAAGGACCTAAAGGACCTGTTTCGCGGCGGTGATTACGGCAGCGATGTTCTCGGTGGGTACGGCGGGGGGGATGCCGCCGCCGCAGGAGAGGATGATCCGGCTGGTGTCACTCAAAGGCTCGATGGCGGCTTGGACGGCTCTGGTGACATCCTCGGGCGTGCCCTGGGCCAGGACGTCGCGCGGCGGGATATTGCCCAGGAGCGTCACCGTTCCTCCGGTCCGGGACTTCATCTCCGCCAGCGAGTGCTCGAAGCTGAAGTTGAACAGGTTGACGCCGATCTCGTTCAGGAACCCGGCCGAGACGAGGCCTTGCGCGTCATTGTGAAAGAACCTGACCGGCACATCCAGGCAACTGAAGACACGCTTCAGGTAGGGCAGAGCGCTGCTCTTGAAATCCTGCGGCCCGAGGAATCCCACGATGTCGTCGAGGATGAAGATGCCTTCAATCGACGGGAAGCACTCCTTCTGGTAACTCAGCCAGTCCACCACGAAGTCCGTGATCAGCGTCAGAAATCCGCGGATTTCGTCGGGATTCGTGCGAGTGGCCATGAGAAATTCCGTTGTGCCCATGAGGAACGTGGCGATATTCAGCGGCCCGCGCGAGACGGCAAACCGGATATGATGACCCGCCTGCTCGATCCGGCCCTGGTACTCCTGCAGCCGGCGGATCACGAAGGGCAGCAGCCCATCGGTTCTCGGATTCGGTTTCTCCAGCGAGATCAGGTCACCGATGGTCTTGATGATCTTATCCGCGAAGGGCAGTTCGTGCTCGGCCCAGCGGCACTTGGTCCCAAACGCCGAGGGCTCGGTGCACATCCCGTACTCCGACCAGAAGCCGGGGAGAAACAGGACATCCGGGAAGCTGCGGACCGCCTTGAGATTGGCCTCGAGCCATTTCTCGCCGCTGGCATAGTAGTCGAGCGTGGAGATGCCCGCCCAGCCGGGAAGCCAGGGGCTGTCGATGATAAACCCCACCGGCAGCGGCGAGAAAATCTCGCCCCGGATCACCGCCAATAGTTTCTGCCACTGCTCGTTTGTCATCGATCATTCCTACATGCTTGCACGGACGGACACAGACGAGCACAGACGGACACGGACGAAGGCGTCCGTGCGAGTTTTCGCTCTTTTCACCACGCCCGCACCTGGACCTCCGCGCCCTTGCGTTCGGCGGAGACATAGGCGCTGTAAATAGTCGAGATGCAATCGGCGGCGAGGCGGCTGTCGCTCTCGACCGGCTCGCCGTATGCCACTGTTCGGTAGAACGCCTCGATCTCCTGCGGATAGCCCGTAAACCAGTCCTCGTCCGGCGACGGGTTCGTCCAGCCCTGCTTGGTCCCGATCTTCTCGACGACGTAGACGTCCTTGAAGTTCGCCTCCACGGGGTTGTACGTCTGCATCGCCGTGTTCGGGTTGATGTTGCAGAACGTCCTGTGGTTGTTCGCGGCGACCTCCAGCCAGTTGTGAATCCCGCCCAGGATGATGTCCGAGGCGAAAATCGTGGCGATCGTGCCGTCCTCGAAGACCACGTGCATCACGGAGAAATCGTCGATGTCAAAATAGTCGGCTCGGATATGTCCCTCGTCGCGGAAGCCGGGCATCCGCGTCAGTGCGTGCACGCGGGCCGTGACGGCCTTCGGGCGGATAGGTTTGCCGTTTCTCGCCTTGCCCTCGACTCGTTTCAGGTACAGCGCCGCCCCCAGGGGGTGACAGCCCTTGCCGATCATCACGCCTCCGCCCGAGTACTTCCAGTACGCGTACGTGCGAGCGTGCGAGCCCGAGTGGGCCTCCTCGCCGTGCATCCAGAGCACTTGGGCCCCGGTCTTTTCGATGATCTCCCGCTCCTTCTGGATCGACGGCGCATACACCCAGTTTTCCGCGTACAGGATTCGTCCCTTGCTTTTGCTCTCCGCCGTCAACATGCGCTCGATGCTCGCCAGGGCTTTTTCGCGGGCGGTCTCCTTGGGGAAGGTCTCGCCGTTGAAGTTCTCAGATCCATCGCCGAAAAAGCCGGTCAGGGGCTTCTCCACGATGGCGAACTTGTCCCGTTGCAGGGCGGCAATCGCAATGGGCTCGTGCGCGGAGGCAGTGGCGCAGCAGTGGATCACATCCACATCGTCGAGCAGCTTTTCGAGCGAGTCATAAACGGCGATTCCCCGTTTCTGGGCATAGGCCTGTGCCCCTTCGAGCGCATGCACGCCCTTGATCTCGACGTTCGTGCCATAGACCTGCTCGATCGCTTCGAAATGAAAGGACGCCGAGAACCCGGCCCCCACGATACCCGCCCGAACAGTCTTCTTATTCATCCAGTCTCTCCTGCTCGATCATCTGCTTTTAGGTCTCTTAGGTCCTTGTCGTCCTCTGGATCTCGAAGGACCTAAAGGACCTCAGGGACCTAAAGGGCTGGCTTCGCCCTGCGACGGTCTTCATTTCGTTATGATCTTGGCGCTGGGGGTGGTGTCGGCCTTCAAGTCGCCGAGGACGAACTGGATGCCGTCAAGGTAATGCTGCAGGACGATGGGGTTCCAGAAGAGCTCGTGCTGGTGGCCCAGAGCATTATAGAACACCCGTCCCTTGCCGTAGGTCTTGATGTACGTCATGGCGAAGTCGTTGTCCTGGCGGCGGATGAGCTTCTTCTGCTCGGGCGTGGTTTTGCTCTTGACGGGGTCCACCGTGACCAGGACGCGCAGGTTGTCTCGTGAGTAGGGCGCAGCCAACTGATAGATTTCATCGGTGACGATAAAGTAGGGCTCCTTGAACGCGGCGGTCAGCGGGTGGTCCGGCTCCTCGATCTTCAGTACGACGGTCGAGCCGGCGCCCCACGGGTGGTTCTCGAAGCGTGCTCCGATGATCTCGCCGAACTCGGGCCACTCGCGAAAGCTCGCCACGCCGGCATGAATGACGGCCAGTCCGCCGCCGTTACGCACGAAGTCGGCGAAGCTCTTCCTGAGCATCTCGTCTCGCTGCTTGGCCTTGGCCTGCTCCTCGGCCGGGAGCTTATCGAAGTTCTCCGGCAGGAAGAGCTCATTGTTCGTGTTGTTGAGCACGATGGCGTCGAAATCCTTGAGCTTCTGCGGCTCGAACAGGCTGTCATTGTCCTCGATGAGCACGGCCTCGTATGCGCCGGTCTTCTTGCCCGTGATTTCGATGGCCTTGGCGCCGAACGGCCGGGCCGTATGCTTGTAGCCCCAGGATCGCGAGAAGACCAGAAGCTTATGGGCCTTGACCGGCGGCACCCGGGGCTTCTCAGGCGCTGCCGCCTGCATCTTGGCGATCTCGTCTTTCGTGGGGACTGGGTCCTGTCCCCACAGGCACGCCGGCATCAGCAACGCCGCCACGACAACAATTGTTGAGAATTGGATCAACTGTCTGCGACCACTCATTGCAAATCTCCAATCAAAAACACAGGACGAATAGGACCAATGGGACCTATAGATGCCACGGGGCTCGCATGGTCCGGGAGAGCATCCGGTTCGCTGCATCATCGTTGACGAACAGCTCTTTGTCCGGGTCCCACCGCAATTTGCGGCCGGTCCGCATCGCGATATCGCCCAGCAGACACGCCGAGCACGAGCGGTGCCCGACCTCCACCGGAGCGATGGTCGGGGCCCGCGATTTCACGCAGTCGTAGAAGTTGCCCTTGTGGTTGTTGCTCACGTAGAGCTTCGTCTCGCCGGGACCGATGGTCTCCTGCAACAGCGACTTGGGCTCAGCGTCGATCCGTCCGCGCGTGACCCAGATCCAACCCTTGTCGCCCTCGAATTGCACGCCTCCCTTGATCTTCTTCTCGTCAGCGGCAGTGAGCTTGACTCCGTTGGCATACGTGTATTCGATTCGGAAATCCCCATGCACGTCCCACAGCCCGTCTTTGGGGAATTCCGCCTCGGCCGCGATCTCGACCGGCCCGGTGTACTCGGTGCCCATGCCCCAGTGCGCGATATCCAGGTGGTGACTGCCCCAGCCGGTGATCATGCCCGCGCCGTAGTCGGAAATGCGGAGCCATCCCGGCCGGGCGGTGATGCTGTTCTGGGGATGCACTCGCTCCTCCGTGTACGGGACCCAGGGGGCCGGACCCAGCCACATCTCGTAATCCAGCCCTTCCGGCACGGGCATGGTCGGCTTGGGCTCGCAGCCGGGATCAGTGCCGAAGCCAACCAGAATCCTCTGAAGCTTGCCCACCCGGCCATTGCGAACCAGCTCGCAGGCGGTCCGGAACTCCTTATCGGATCGCTGCTGACTTCCGACCTGAAAGACCCGGCCGTAGCGGCGGACCGTGTCGCTCAGGATGCGTCCCTCACGAATGGTCAGCGTCAGAGGCTTTTGCAGGAAGATATCTTTGCCGGCTCGTGCTGCCTCCACAGCGGGCAGGGTGTGCCAATGATCCGGCGTGGCGATTTGCACCGCATCGATGTCGTTGCGTGCCAGCAACTCCCGGAAGTCGCCGTAGACCGCACAGCCTTTGTAGTCCCCGCCGGGGCTTCGCTTGGCGTAAGTGGACTCGACCCTTCTCTGGGCGATCTTCGCTCTCCTGGCGTCAAGGTCGCAGACGGCCACGACCTGCACCTGCTTGAAGCCCAGGGCTTCTCCGAGATCGCCCGTGCCCATGCGTCCGACGCCGATGCAGCCGACGTTGATTCGCTCGCTCGGGGCCTGGGCGCCGAACACCGATGCAGGGACAATCATCGGAATCGCCAGACCCGCTCCCGCGGCGGCGCTCTTCAGAAAGTCACGACGTGATACCGTTCTTTCGACAGCTCTCATAAGGCACTCCTCGCAAATAATGCTGCGTAGACCGTTCAACGATCACGAGAGTACCGCGCGGGCGACACACTGTCAATGCAGCGAAATCTTCGGAAGGACATTCGCCCAAAACAGACGTTTTTCTCCTCAAGTTTCCATCAGGATTGTGGTATTATAGGCGTGCGCATTGCGCCGGGCGTTGTGCGTGACGCGGTGTGCGACGGGCCTTGATAAGGAGACGGTGTTTATGAAACGAATTCAAAACAGACGAGACTTCTTGACCGTGGCGGCGGCCGGAACCGCAGCCGTGTTCGCCACGAGCAACGTGTCCAGCCATCGGCAAGCCGCGATTGCCGCTGCCACACCGCAGAGTCCCAAGTTCGAGCTGGGTCTGGCCTCCTACACGCTTCGCAAATTCAATCTCGACCAGACGCTGCAGATGACCAAGAGGGTGGGCCTCAAGCACATCGCGTTCAAGGATTTTCATCTGGCGATGAACAGTGCCCCCGAGCAGATCAAGGATGTTGTCGCGAAGGTCAAAGACGCCGGACTCGACCTCTACGGCGGCGGCGTCATCTACATGAGGAACGAGCAGCAGGTCCACCAGGCGTTCGATTACGCCAGGGCCGCCGGCATGAGAATCATTATCGGCGTGCCTAATCCCGAGTTGCTCCCGCTGGTGGACAAGAAGGTCAAGGAATACGACATCAAGGTCGCGATCCACAATCACGGCCCGACGGACAAGATGTATCCTATTCCGGCAACTGCGTACGAGAAGATCAAGGACCTCGATAAACGGATCGGCCTGTGCGACGACATCGGCCACACGGCCCGTGCCGGCGTGGACGTTGCGGCCTCAATCGAGAAGTACGCGGACCGGCTCTATGACGTGCACATGAAGGATGTGTCCGCCACGACCGCTAAGGGCGGCGCGGTCGAGGTCGGCCGAGGCGTCATCAATATCCCGCAGGTCCTGCAGACCCTCATCAAAATCGACTACACAGGAATTGTCTCATTCGAGTATGAAAAGGATGAAAGCGATCCGCTGCCCGGCCTGGCCGAGTCCGTCGGCTACGTGAAAGGCGCCCTGAAGGTCCTCAGCTTATAGAGGGGGTGCTGTGCCGTGCGAAGCGAGTCCTTGGGTCTTTTAGGTCTTTGAGGTCCTTCGCGATCCCAAAGACCACAACGACCTGAAGGACCTAAATGCGCAAACCCCCCCCGCATCTCGAACGTACGGTCTTTCGACATGCAATGGGGGGTTCAGCCATGCCGTACAATATACGGATTGTCAGCACGTATCCGCCGCGACGGTGCGGGATCGGAACGTTCTCTCGCGACCTGGCCACGGCGTTGGCGCATTTCACGGCCGAGGTCGGTCACATCCGCGTCGCGGCTATCGACGGCTGTCACGGGCCGTACGATATCCCGGTCGATCTGATCATCGACCAGTACAACCCTGCATCCTGGCGGAACGCCATCACGCACATCTGCACGCGGGCCAACGAGGGCAAGAATCCGACGGTGATCATTCTGCAGCACGAGTTCGGGCTGGACCCCAGTCCCGACGGCAAGGACGGCCAAGGGACCAATTTTGTCGATCTGGCCAGGGCCTTTCACGAACGGGGACTGATCACGGTGGTGTACCTGCACACCGTCCCGGATCAGCCGACGCCACACCAGCAGACGACGATCCAGGGCCTCGCTGAGCACAGCGACGGGCTGATCGTGACCACCGAGAGCGCCATCCAGATTCTCGAATCAGAGACGTATGGCATCCCGCACGACAAGATCAAGCACATCGATCACGGCGTGCGGATGCACAACCCGTCTTATTTCGACCGGCTGACGATCAAACGCGAGTACGGCCTGGAGAACCGCTTCCTCATCACGACCCTCGGCATGCTCTCGCCGGGCAAGGGCATCCAGTACGGCATTCGCGGCTACGGCCTGTTCCTCGACGAGTCCTGCACGCCCGAGCAGCGGAAGAACATGGTCTACCTGATCGCCGGCAAGTGTCATCCGGATTTCGTCCGGGCTGACGGCGGGGCGCCCTACCGGCAGTATCAGGCGTTGATCTGCCAGGCCCTGGATCAGGCGAAGACGAAATGGTGCCGGGTCAAAGAATTCGGCGACGCCAATTTCGAGGAATACGACATCGTGTTCCTGGACAGCTTTCTCGACGAGAACGTCCTGCTGCAACTGTACGGCGCGACGAACGCGATGCTCCTGCCGTACCTGAACATGCAGCAGATTTCCAGCGGGATTCTCGCCGACACGCTGGGCTCGGGCCGGGTCGCCGTCACCACCAAGTTCCGCTATGCCCAGGAGCTGCTGCTGTCCAACCGGCCGTGTCCCGAGGGCCTGATCATCGGCCGCTACGCTCGCGGCATCCTCGTCGATCCGGGCGAGCCGTCCGTCGAGCAAATGGCACAGGCCATCGATTTCCTCGTCTTCAACGAGCGCAAACGCCTGCACATGGAGAGGCAGGCCCATCAGCGGGGCTACCAGATGCGCTGGAACAACAGCGCCTGGGCCCTCTTGCAGTTCGTCGATTTCATTCGAGAGGAGAAGGAGATCGTCACCGGCCGGGGCCCGAAATTCGTCCGCGAGAAGCCCTCCCGGCTGGACATCTACAGGTACAGGCGAATCCAGGTGGCGCCCGCCATCGAGGCCGTGACGCAGGAGCCCAAAGCCGAGCCTGTGGGCGGCAGGCGGTAAGCATCTCAGATTGCAGACCTGAGATTACCCTACCTTCACCGGCCTGCCTTCTTTCGCGGAGCGGTAGATGGCCAAGATCACCTCGACGGCTTTGCGGGCCTCGGGGCCGCTGATCCAGAAATCCTTGCCCGTTTCGAGGGAGTCGAGGAACGCCTTGAAGTTCCGCGTGTGGTTCTCGTGCGTGATCGCCGCCGGATCGGCGACGCCGCCGCCGCCCTGGATCGTCATGAACTTCTTGCGGACCTGCTCGTCCCCGGGCCTCTCGTCGGCGAACTGCCAGACGGTGATGCTGTTCTCGACGTTGATCACGGTCCCCTTGGTGCCCGTGATCTCGAACCGGCGGAACTGGCCGGGGTAGGAAGCGGTTGTGCCGTAGATGACGCCGAGCGCTCCGCTGGTGTACCGCAGGACAGCGACGGCAGTGTCCTCCGTCTCCATTTTGTGGCCCAACGTGGCCGTATAGGCCTGTACCGACTCGATGGGCGGCATGAGATCGCAGAGCATGTCCACCATGTGGATGGACTGGTTCATCAGGGCCCCGCCGCCGTCCAGCTTCCACGTCCCATGCCAGGAATCCTTGTAGTACGCGTCGGTGCGCCACCAGGGGACGTAGACGCCGGCGTAGGTGATCGTTCCGAAGCGGCCGGACTGGATCGCCTCACGAAGCGGCGCCATCATGTCGTTGAACCGGTACGGGAAGATGCCGCCCAGGCGGGTCCCCGCCTTCTTGTGGGCTGCGACCATGGCGTCGATCCGCTCCAGCGTGATCTCGACGGGCTTCTCGCAAATCACGTGCTTGCCCGCCTGGGCCGCCGCGACCGTCGGCTCCATGTGCAACCCGCTGGGCGTGGCGATCGTCACGATATCAACGTCTTTGCTCTTGAGCATTTCCTCAAAGCTGCCGAACGCCCTGGCCCCGTACTTGCCGGCTAAGGCCTGTGCCTTATCCACGAGCTTATCGCAGCACGCGACGAACCTGGCGTTGGGAATATCGCGAATCGCCCTCGCGTGGAAATCCGCGATCAACCCAGCGCCGACGACTCCGAAGTTCCATGTCTTCATAGTCCAGACTCCTCAATCTCGATTTGCACGGACGAACACGGACAAGCACAGACCGACACGGACGACGATGTCCGTGAGAGTCGGTGAGAGTCCGTGTTCGTCCGTGTCGAGACTCAATTCAATTCCAGACCGACTTCCTCGGCGATGCGTCGGACGGCGGCGATGGCTTTGGAGAACAGCTCCGGCCCGGTCGAGCCGCCGAACTGGCCGCCGGCTTCCAGGTGCGGCTCCATCGTGATGCATCCGTCGTATTTCATGGCGGCCAGCTCCGCCAGCAGCTCTTTGATCTGGCCGTCGCCCTCGCCGGGCATGCTGCCGATGTCTTTGGCGCCGAGCTTCCAGTCCTTGATGTGCACGTGTACGACGTACGGCTTCATCACGGGCCAGCAGACCTCGACGTTGTTCGTGATCTTCTCGCCCCAGACGAAGTTGGCCGGATCGTAGGCCAGCCGCAACTTCGGCGAGTTGATCGTCTTGACCATGTCGGCGCAGTTCTTCGCCGAGTGGCCGTAGATATTGGCCTCGTTCTCATGGACCATCGTGACATTGGTGCCCTCGACCAGCTTGACCTTGGCCGCCATGCGTTCCATGACCTGGCCGCGATAATCGTCGATATTCTTGCCTTCCGGGGCGTAATAGCTGAACATGCGAATGAACGGCGTGCCGAAGTACTGGGCGAGCTCGACGGCGTGCTTGAACTTTTCCAGGTGCGGCTCGAACGGCTGGTCCAGCCGGACCTTGCCGATTGGCGAGCCGATAGCGCTGACCTTCAGGCCATTGTTCCGGATCAGCTTGCGGGCCTCGTTCAACTCCTGCTGCGTCAGGTCCATGATGTTCTTCTTGCTGAAGAATCGCGGCTCGACGTACCCGACCTTCTCCTTCACCAGGTACTCGACCTGTCCTCGAAACCCTTCCGTCACTTCATCCGCAAAGGCACTCAACTTCGCCATTTCAATCACTCCCAAATCTGCCGGAACACTCGTACCCACCCTACAGACTCTCCCGTGCAAGAGATACCACCATGTCATCTCTGAAAGCGTGCTGGTTGTCAAAGCCTAATGCATAGTTTATTCCTTTCTCTTTCTCCAAATGAGCCAAGAGGTTTCCTGGACTCTGCGGTTTCTCCGAGTCATCTCTACGCCGTCCGGGCGGCATGAGTATCTTCAGGGGCTGTGTCGCATTCATTCCGCGAGCCTCACGGGGCTCATGACATAG
>Ga0214473_10001973_pt1 | contig 25932 bp, 21 predicted proteins | sample RVTome_7_FD_203509 | JGI IMG/M metagenome (GOLD analysis project Ga0214473, IMG submission 203509) | Soil microbial communities from uranium-contaminated site in the Upper Colorado River Basin, Wyoming, United States - RVT98D197 | ecosystem: Environmental > Terrestrial > Soil > Contaminated >...
ACGTCGAAATCCTTCAGGGCGCTGCCGCTCTCGAGCGTCGAGAGCGGGATCGACCGGCGAAGGAGTATACGCTCTTCCTCCGCCGACGGCAGGAAGGCCCGTTCGCACAGGGCGCCGGCCCTATCGTTGATGCGCGCGTGGATCGAGAGGAATCCCAGGTTCGACATCCCGGCCGCGTACCGGTTCGGGTATACGAGCGCGACCCGGAGCCTGCCGCCCCTCTCCTTCCTCGTCGTTCCGATCTCCCGGGACAGGACGGCGTCGTGGAGCTTCCGTATTTCCCACGCCATGCGCTGCCCGGGCGCCACCAGGCGTAAGGCCTACTCTCCCCGGCGGCGCAGGAACGTCGGGATCTCGAATTCCTCGAGGGCCTCGACCTCGGCTTCCTTGTCGATGACGGGCAGGTCCTCGATCCGCTCCGGCGGTTTCTGCGCCGCGGCCCGCAGGAAAGCCGGCTTCTCGAGGTCCTCCTTCCCGACCAGCTTGATCGTGCGCCGCGGCCCCTTCCACAGGCTCTCCGCCATGCCGGGCTCGAATCCGGTCGCGATTACCGTCACCTTGAGCTCCTCGCCCAGGGCTTCGTCGATCACGGTCCCGAAGATGATGTTCGCCTCGTCGTCGGCTTCCTGCTGTACCAGGCTCGCCGCCTCGTGCACCTCGCTCAAGGACAGCGACGGCCCCGCGGTGATGTTGATCAGAACGCCGCGCGCCCCCCGGATCGAGACGTCCTCCAGGAGCGGGCTGGAGATGGCCTTCTCCGCCGCGGCGACCGCGCGGTTCTGGCCGGAGGCGGCGCCGGTGCCCATCAGCGCGACGCCCATGCCGGACATGATCGTCTTGACGTCCGCGAAGTCCAGGTTGATGTACCCGGGCTTTGTAACCAGCTCGGAGATACCGCGGACCGCCTGGAACAGGACCTCGTCGGCCTTCCGGAACGCCTCCACGAACCGCATCTCCTTGCCGGCGATCAGCAGCAGCTTCTCGTTCGGGATAACTATGATCGTGTCGACCAGGCTGCGCAGATCCTTTACTCCGATCTCGGCCTGCCGCCGCCGCGTGGACCCCTCGAACGAAAAGGGACGCGTGACCACCGCTACGGTCAGGGCTCCCGCCTCCCTGGCGACCTCGGCGACGATCGGACCCGCGCCGGTGCCGGTGCCCCCGCCCAGGCCCGCCGTAATGAACACCATGTCAGCCCCGGAGAGCGATTCGCGCAGAAGGTCCCGGTCCTCGAGCGCCGCTTCGCGCCCGACGTCGGGATTGGCTCCCGCCCCCAGCCCCTTGGTAAGCCTGGTCCCCAGCTGGATCTTAAGCGGGGCGAGATTCTTGGCGAGGGCCTGGGCGTCCGTGTTCGCCGCGATGAACTCCACGCCCGAGAGCCCCTCCTCGATCATCGTGTTGATCGCGTTGCCGCCTCCTCCTCCCACGCCGAATACCTTGATGACCGCGTGGCACCGATTCTCCTCGACCAGTGTGAACATTCAAGTCCTCCTTCGCGTTTATTCGAATTAGAAAATATCCGTGAGGAACCGCTTGACCTTGTGGATCAATCCCCCGTTTCCCGCCTCCGCCTCGCGGGCGACCAGCACCTCGGCCATGCTGGCTCCGTAGATGGCAAGACCCACCGCTGTCGCGTACCCGGGGCTTCCGACCACCTCCACGAGCCCGCCGACTCCTATCGGGCCTCCGCGCCGCACGGGCAGCTGGAATACCCTTTCTCCCAGGTCGGTCAGACCGTCAAGGAGGGAGCTGCCGCCGGTCAGCACGACGCCCGCCCCCAGCATTTCCTCGAATCCCGAGCGGAGAATTTCCTTCCGGAGAAGCCCGAAGATCTCCTCGGCCCTGGGCTCGATGATCTCGCTCAGGTATTGGCGCCGGATGGGCCGCGGCTGGCGGCCTCCCACCCCGGGAAGCTCCACAAGCTCGTCCCGCCGCACCTTCTGGATCATGGCGCATCCGGACGAGATCTTTAAGCCTTCCGCGTCGGCCCAGGGCACCTTGAGCCCGACCGCCACGTCCGACGTGATGTTCGCTCCGCCCAGCGGAAGGACGAAGGTGTGCCGCAGCGCCCCGTCGTAGAAAACCGCCATCTCCACGGTGCCTGCCCCGAAATCCAGCAGCACGACCCCGACTTCCTTCTCCTCGGGGGTCAGCACCGCGTTCGCGGAAGCCAGCGGGCCGAGAGCGATGTCGTCGATGGACAGCTCCGCCTTCTCGACGCACTTTACGAGGTTGCGGGTCCCCGGGACGTCGTCGGTCACCACGTGCACCCTGGCGTCGAGCCGTATGCCGGTCATGCCCCGCGGGTCCTTGATCCCTCCGGTGTCGTCTACGATGAACTCCTGCGTCAGGACGTGCAGAACCTCCCGGTCGTTCGGAAGCTCGACCGCCTTGGCGAGCTCCAGGACGCGCGCCACGTCGGTATCCGTCACCTCCCTCTCGTTGCGGACGGAGATCGCGGCGTGGCTGTTGAACGACTTGATCAGCGGGCCGGACACGCCCACGAAGACGGACTGGATCGAGGCTCCCGTCATCTTCTCGGCCTCGCCGACGCTCTGCTGGATCGACTTGACCGTGGCGTCCACGTTCACCACGGCCCCTTTGCGCATCCCGTCCGTGTCGGCCCTTCCGACACCCAGGATTTCCAGGCCTTCCGCGCCCTTCCTGGCGACGACGGTGGCGACCTTGCTCGACCCGACGTCCAGCCCGGCGATCACCGGTCCCGAAACCGTTTCCATTTATTCCCCCGGCCGCACGAAGATGCGGCCCGCAGTCTTGAGATCCACGATCCCCCGCGCCTGGCCGACGCTCGAGAGCTTGGGCATTGCCTCCTCCACCCTCTTCATCGCCTCGCGGAAATCCATCATGCCGATCTTGAGCTGCAGCCCCGTATCCCTTGTCACCAGCGTGTATCCCTCCTGCGCGTCGAAGTGGACCTCGGAGACGTTCTGCCGGAGCACTCCGGACTCCGTGGAGCGGAGCAGCTCAAGCGTCTTCTTGAGGTTCTGGAGCGTGACGGCGTCCCGCGCCGTGAGCTCGGTCCGCGAGAATCCCGTCACGATGGGAAAGTTCTTCGGGTCGTAGGCGGTGAGCCGCTTGAAGATCGTCCCCTCCTCGTCGACGTAATACAGCGTATCGAGGTTTATCATCGCCGCGGGCTTGCGCTCCTCGATGCGGACCACGAGCCGGTCCGGGAACGACTTCCTCACCGACACGCTGCGCACCCAGGGGTGGGACAGCAGGCGCTTGCCGATGTCGCCGGAAGAGAGCGACCAGATGTTCCCCTTCGGCACGCCGGAAAGGATCCCCGATATCTCGTCCCGGGTCACGTAGGCGCAGCGGTTCATGTCGATGTCCCGCACCGAGAAGAGCCTGGAGTGACCCAGCCAGGAGTAGACGGCCGCCCCCGCCGCCGTGACGAGAACGACCGCCAGGATCGCCGCCGCCACGGGAAGCACCTGCCGGAAATTTATCCGGGCCGCCGCCCCGCCCTTTTCCTTTCCCTTCTTGCGGGCGGCGTGCGCCTTTTTCCTCGGCTTCCCGAGCGACTTCTTGTGATAGGCCTTGTACTCGATCATCTATTTCCCGAGCCCCGCGTCGTCCAGTATCTCCTCCACCAGCTCGTCGAACGTCATGCCGTCGAACTTGGCCGCTTTCGGCAGCAGGCTGGTTTCCGTCATCCCGGGGATGGTGTTCGCCTCCAGGAAGAACAGGTTGCCCGCGGGGTCCACTCGGTAATCGAGGCGGGCCGCCCCGCGCAAAGAGAGCGCCGCTGCGGCCCTGCGGGTGAACTCCGCCGCACGCACGAGTATGTCGCGGTCCATCGGCACGGGAATGACGTACTCGGTCTGTCCCGCCGTGTACTTGGACTTGTAGTCGTAGAACCCCGAGCCCGATTTGGGGACGATCTCGATCGCCGGCAGGACTTTTCCGTTCAGGATGCCCACCGTGATCTCCCGCCCCGGAATGTACGCCTCCACGAGGATGCGGCTGTCGTATTTCGCCGCCTCCGCCATGGCAGGGCCCCACTCGTCAGGTCCGCGGACGATGCCGACCCCGACGGTCGACCCCTCGCGGTCGGGCTTCACGACGAGCGGAAAGCCGATGCCCGAAGGGGGAGGTCCGTTCAGCATTTCTCCCTCGTAGAGGGCGTCGTTCGCCACGGGAACCCCCGCGTAGGCCGCCACCCGCTTCGTCAGCACCTTGCTCATCGAAAGGGCGGAGGCGGCCACGCCCGACCCCGTGTAGGGGATTCTCGCCAGCTCCAGCGCGCCCTGTATGCAGCCGTCCTCGCCGAACCGGCCGTGCAGCGCGATGAAAGCCACGTCCGCGCCGGCGCCTCGGATTCCGGCAAGCCAGTCGCCGCGGATGTCTATCTCGCGGACCTTGTACCCCAGGCGGCGCAGCGCCTGGACAGCCGCCGCGCCGGTGCGCAGCGATACCTCCCGTACCGACGACTCGCCTCCCAGGAACACGCCGACGGTCTTGCCCCTGTACCTTCCCTTCTCATGCATCGAAGGCGCCCCACAGCTTGACTTCGAGGGCCAGGTCCATCCCCGCCATAACCCGAACCCGCTCCCGGCCGCGCTCGATGAGCCGGATCGCGTCGGCGGAGGTGGCCCGCCCGGCGTTTATCAGGAAATTGGCGTGCTTCTCGGAGAAGAGGGCGTCTCCTTCCCGCGCGCCCTTCATCCCCGCCTGCTCGAGCAGCATGCCCGCCTTCCGGTTCGGCGGGTTGCGGAAGGTGGAGCCGAAGGTGCGCTCACCCCAGGGCTGCGTCGAGCGGCGCCTCTCGTTGAACGTTTTCATCCTGGAGAACACCTCGTCCGGCACGCCGGGGGACAACCTGAAGCCGGCCCGGGAGATCACCCCGCGCACCGGAAGCTCCGCTTCGCGGTAGGCGAATCCGACGTCGCGGGCGTCGAGCCGGTGCAGCCTGCCTTCGGCGTCCACGATTTCCACCCATTCGGCGATCTCCCCGATGAACCTGCCGTACGCCCCGGCGTTCATAGACATCGCGCCCCCCACGGTCCCGGGGATCCCGGCCAGCTCCTCGGCGCCGGAGAGGCCGGACAGTGCGCAGAGCACCGCGAAGCGGGGCAGCATCGTCCCGCCTTCCGCGACGACCGACCCTCCCGCCGAAAAGAGCATCTTTCCCATGTTCTTCTTGAGGCAAAGCACGGTCCCCCGCACCCCCCCGTCGTAGACGAGGAGGTTGCTGCCGGCGCCGAGGAAGCGCACCTCGCGCCCTTGCTGACGTTCCGTCCTGAGGATCTCCTGGATCTCCTGGAGAGAGCGTGGAAATACCATCCGGTCGGCCGCGCCGCCGATGCCGACCGTCGTGAAATCGCGGAGCTTTGCCCCGTATACCTCTTCCACCTTTCCGGCCGCTCCCGCCATCCGCCTTCCCTTCGCCCGGCCGTCAGCCGGATAAAACGCTTTCTCCCAGTTTCCAGACATCGCCTGCCCCCATGGTAAGGAATATGTCGCCCGGGCAAAGCATGGGAACCACCGTTTGAAGGGCGTCCCCGGCCTTGCCCGCAAAGATCGCCGACTTGTGCCCGTGTTCGCTTATTGCCTCGCAGAGCCGCTCCCCGGAGGCGCCCGGGATCGGCTCCTCCCCGGCAGGGTAGACATCGAACACGAAAAGCAGGTCCGCATCGTTGAATGCGGGGATGAAATCGCGGAAGAGCGCCTGCGTCCTCGAGTACCTGTGCGGCTGGAACCCGACGACGATCCTTCTCGACGGCCAAACCTCCCGGGCCGCCGAAAGCGTCGCCCTGACCTCGGCCGGGTGATGGCCGTAGTCGTCGACGACCGTCACGCCGTTGCGCTCCCCCTTGACCTGGAACCTCCGGGCCACGCCGCCGTAATCGGCGAGCCCCGCGCGTATGCGCTCGAACGGTATGCCGAGCTCCTCCGCCACGGCGACCGCCGCCAGCGCGTTGCTCACGTTGTGCCGGCCGGGGGCCCCGATCGTCGCCTCGCCCAGGGTTTCCCCGCGCCGGATCACGCGGAACCGGTTGCTCATGCCTTCGGAAACGACGGCGTCCGCGCGGTAGTCCGCGTGGGCGGAAAATCCGTATGTCACGAATGTCTTCGTTACCGACGGTATCAGCTCCTGCACGTTCGGATGGTCGACGCAAAGCACGGCGAATCCGTAGAAAGGGATCTTGTTTATGAAGTGGAGAAAAGTCTCCTTGATCTGGCCGATCCCGGAGTAGAAGTCGAGGTGCTCGGGGTCGATGTTGGTCACGACCGCGACGGTGGGCGACAGCTTGAGGAACGATCCGTCGCTTTCATCCGCCTCGGCGACCAGGAACTCCCCCTGTCCGAGCTTGGCGTTGGACCCGAGGCTGTTCAGCTTCCCCCCGACCACCGCGGTGGGGTCCCATCCCGCCGCCGCGAGCACGGTCGCCACCATCGACGTGGTGGTCGTCTTGCCGTGAGTCCCCGCTATGGCGATCCCGTACTTCATGCGCATCAGCTCCGCCAGCATCTCCGCGCGCGGGATTACCGGTATTTTGCGCCGGTGCGCCTCCGCCACCTCCGGGTTGTCCGCCTTGACGGCGGACGAGACCACTACGACGTGTCCGTCCGCCGGGACGTTCTCCGCGGCGTGTCCTGCCTTTATCTCCGCGCCGAGCCGCGCCAGGCGGTCCGTGATGTCGGACCTGCGCTGGTCCGAGCCGCTCACGCGGTATCCCAGGTTAAGGAGAAGCTCCGCGATGCCGCTCATGCCGATGCCGCCGATGCCGACGAAGTGTATGCGCAGCCCCTTCCTATACACGCGAATCCTCCCGCCCTTTCCCTATTCCGCGGAGCGCCGAGCGGACTATCCTCTCCGCCGCGTCCGGGCGGGAAAATCCTTCCGCGGCTCTTCCGGCGGCTTCCCGAGCGGCCGGGTCCGCCGCCCAGGAGGACAGCGTCGACAGGATCTTTTCGCCGGTGGCCTCCTCCTGGCGGATCCATACGCCGGCCCCGCCCGCGCAGAATTCCATGGCGTTTTTCTCCTGGTGCCGGTCGGCGGCGAAGGGGTACGGTACAAGGACGCACGGCTTGCCGAACAGCGCGGCTTCCGCTATCGAGAGCGCCCCCGCGCGCATGAGGACCGCGTCGCACCGGGAGAATATTTCCCCGATCCTGTCGGTGAACGGGAACGGCTCTACCGGCAGACCCTCCTCCCGTATTGCGGTCTGCGCCGGCGCGAACTCCCCGGCGCCGGTCTGCAGCACGAACGCCATCGGAAGCCCTTCCTTCTTCACGCGCCTTCCCATCTCGAGGACCAGGCCGTTTATCGCCCTCGCCCCCTGCGACCCGCCGAGGGCGAAAACGGTGAAGGGGGACCCCGGCTTTGCGGCAGTCGCCTTCCCAATCGCTGCTGCGACTTCCCGCCGGACCGGGTTCCCTGCGACTTCCGTGCGGCCGGCCGGGAAATATGCGGCCGCCCCCTCGAACCCCGCGTACACTTTTCTCGCGATCCTGCCCAGGATGCGGTTTGCCCGGCCGGGCACCGCGTTCTGCTCCTGCAGGAAGAGAGGTATGCCCGTCATGACCGCCGCGAGGGAAACCGGGACCGAGGCATACCCGCCGACTCCGAAGACCATGTCCGGCCTTCGGCGTTTGAGGACCGCGAACGCGACTGCGACCCCTTTCATCATGCGCGCCATGCCAAGCAGCCCTCCCGCCCCCTTGCCGCTGACCGGGCCCGACGGGACGAAATCGATCGCGTACCCGCGCGCCGGAACGGCTCTCGCCTCGAGGCCGCCTTCCGTCCCGACGAAGGAAACGCGGCCGCCGGGCACGAGCGCGAGGAACGCCTCAGCAAGCGCTATCCCCGGAAAAACGTGTCCTCCGGTTCCCCCGCCCGCGATGATCAGAGTCAGCGACAAATGCTTCCGCCCCTTTCATCGAAATGTTGATAAGCACTCCCATCGCCGCCAGGTGGAGGATCAGGGAGCTTCCGCCGTAGCTCAGGAACGGAAGCACCATCCCCTTCGGCGGGAGCATCTTGAGCCCCACCATCATGTTCATGAGCGCCTGTATGCCGATCACCGACGACAGGCCGATCGCCAGGTACCTCCCGAACAGGTCCCGGGCGCGCCGCGCGATCCGGAAACCCACCCACACCATCGTAAGGAAGCAGGCCCCGACCGCCACGACGCCGGCGAACCCTAGCTCCTCCCCGATGACGGAAAAGATGTAGTCGGTGTGCATTTCGGGCAGGTAGAACAGCTTCTGCCTCCCCGAGCCGATGCCCGTTCCAAGGAGCCCGCCGTTGGAAAACGCTATGAGCGACTGCACCACCTGGTAGCCGGCGGCCTGGGCCTGGGAGAAGGGGTCGATGAACGCATGCAGCCGAGCCATCCGGTATGGCTTCGAAGCTATAAGGAAGGCGACCCCCGCCGCACCCGCGCCGAGAAATCCCGCCATCAGCTTCCAGGGGAATCCCGCGATGAACAGGAGCGCCATGAAGGAGGCCACTATGACAACGGCCATCCCGAAGTCCGGCTCCTTGAGGATCATGGCGACGAAGACTCCCATCACCGCGAGCACGGGAAGGAAGACCTTGAGGCCGTCCTTCGGGTTCTCGCCCTTCCTGTCGATGGCGTACGCCGCGAAGGCCAGGAGCACGAACTTGGCCAGCTCGGAAGGCTGGAAAGTGAAAACGCGGAGGTTGATCCAGCGGGACGCGCCATTCGCGGTGTGCCGGATGCCGGGAACGAAAACCAGAAGGAGAAGGACGAAGGTCGCGGCAAGGATGAGCCACATGCGCCGGCGGTAGAAATCGTAGTCGATCCTCATCAACAGGACCGCCAGGGATGCGCCCATCACGAGGAACAGCACCTGCCGCTTGAAAAAGTACGCCGTGTCGTTCCCGAAGCGCGCGGAGGCCCCGGCGGTCACCGAGGTCGCGCTGAACACCATCACGGTGCCCAGGACCGTGAGTATCAGCGTGCAGAAGAACAGGATCAGGTTCTCGTGCCGCTTGCCGATGTTCATCCGTGAAGCTCCTTTACCGCCCTGCGGAACGCCTCGCCCCGCTCCTCGAAGTCGCCGAACTGGTCGAAGCTGGAACAGGCCGGGGACAGGATAACGACGTCTCCCCGCCGCGCAAGGCCCGCCGCCTGCCGGACGGCCTCGTCCAGAGTCTCGACCGCGGCGATCGGCACCGAGCCCGAGAGCTCGCTCTCCATCCGCCCGCGCGCCTCGCCGTAAAGTATCGCCGCCCGGCCCTTGCGGCGCAGCGGCTCGCGCAGCGGGCGGAAATCGATCCCCTTGTCCTTACCCCCGGCGATCAGCACGACGGGCTCCTGGAACCCTTCGAGGCACTTGAGCACCGCGCCGACGTTGGTCCCCTTCGAATCGTTGAACCACGAGACGCCCCCGACCTCCCGCACGAATTCCACGCGGTGCGGCAGCCCGGGAAAGGCCGCGAGCGCCTCGCGAACCGATTCCTGCGGAACCCCGATCCGCCGCGCCGCCGCGATCGCCGCCATGGCGTTCTCCACGTTCTGCATCCCGCGTATGCGAAGCAGCGACCTCGAATAACGCTCTTCCCGGACGCCGCTCCGGTAGACCATGTCCTGCCCGTCCAGGCAAACCCCCTCCGATAGCGGCTGGAACAGCGAAAACCGGATCTTCTCCGCACGTATCCGTCCGGCGCGGGAGATTATTTCCGGATCGTCGGCGTTTATGACGGCGGCGTCGGTCGCGCCCTGGTTCCGGAAGAGCGCCATCTTCGCATCGGCGTACGCGGCGAAATCCGCATACCGGTCGCTGTGGTCCTCCGTGATGTTAAGGAGGACCGAGACCTTCGGCCGGAAAGCGTCTATCGACTCGAGCTGGAAGCTCGAGACCTCCACCACGCCCCAGTCGAACGTCTCTCCGGCCGCGGCTGCGATCGGCGTCCCCAGGTTCCCGCCCACGAATACGCGGGAAAACGCGCGGGATGCCATGTCCCCGAGGAGCGTCGTGACGGTCGATTTGCCGTTGGTTCCTGAGACCGCCGCAATGCTCCCGCGGAAAAGCCGGTATCCGAGCTCCAGCTCTCCCCACACCGGCACCCCCGTCCTTTCCAGCGCCTCCAGCGGGAGCCTAGAGGCGGGAACCCCTGGCGAGATGACGACGAGGTCCGCTCCTAGCGCCGCTTTTTCGGACATCCGGCCCTGCACGAACGCCGCCTGCGGCGGGATTGCGGCGCCGAGGGACTTTTCCACGGCCGCCTTCGGGCGTTCGTCAAGGAGAGTCACGAGCGCCCCTTCCCGCAGCAGGAGCAGCGCCGCGGCGACTCCCGATTTTCCGGCGCCGACCACGAAGACGTTTTTCTTCCCGAACGCTTCCATCTCACCGTATCTTGAGCGTGCTGATGGCCAGCAGCGCGAGGATGATGGAGATGATCCAGAACCTCACGATGATCTTCGGCTCCGCCCACCCTTTCAGCTCGAAATGATGATGTACGGGCGCCATGCGGAAGATGCGCTTCCTGGTCGTCTTGTACGAGTACACCTGCAAAATGACGGATAGCGCCTCCATGACGAAAACACCGCCTACAAGCGCCAGGACGATCTCCTGCTTCACCATGACGGCGACGACCCCCAGCGCCGCCCCGATGGAGAGGGAGCCGGTGTCCCCCATGAACACCGACGCCGGGTAGGTGTTGTACCAGAGGAACCCGATCCCGGCGCCCGCCATGGCTCCGCAGAATATGGTCAGCTCCCCCGCGCCGGGCACGTACTGGATCTGCAGGTAGTTGGCTATCTTGACGTGGCCTGCCAGGTACGCGAACAGCATGTACGTGCCGGCCGATATGATCGACGGCCCGATGGCGAGCCCGTCGAGGCCGTCCGTAAGGTTGACCGCGTTCGACGCACCCACGATCACCAGAATGATGAACGGGATGTAGAACATCCCCAGGCTGGGGTTGAGCCTCTTGAAGAACGGGATGCTCACCTTGGGCTGGATGCCGATGTCCAGGTAGATGAGCGTAGCCGCAACCCCGGCCAGGGCCATCTGGCACAGAAACTTCCTGCCGGCGGACAGCCCCTTGGAGTCCTTCTTGATCACCTTCTTGTAGTCGTCCATGAACCCTATCGCCCCGAACCCCACGGTAACGAAAACGGCTATCCAGATGTATGGGTTCCCGAGGTTGGCCCACAGAAGAGTCGGGATCACGATGGCGAGGACGATGAGCAGGCCCCCCATCGTGGGCGTTCCCTCCTTCGCCAGGTGCCGCTCCGGGCCGTCGCGCCGGATCGTCTGCCCGATCTGGTGCGAGCCCAGTTCGCGGATGAGCCATGGGCCGATCACGAAGCACAGCAATAAGGCAGTGATAGCGGCGTATATGGTGCGGAAGGTTATATAGCGGAATACGTTGAAAAAGGAGTAGTCCGTGTGCAGCGGGTAGAGGAGATGATAAAGCATTGCCGGTCAGGCCCAATTCCTTTCTATTTCGATCGACATCTCTTCGAGGCGCATCCCCCTGGACCCCTTGACCAGCACGATGTCCCCCTCCCGAAGCGCGTCCAGCACCATTGCCTTCAGGCGGTCCCGGTCGCCCGTGTGGGCCACCCTCTCGGGGTCCATCCCGCCTTCCAGCGCTCCACGGGCGATCCGCGCCCCCTCCTCGCCGAAGGTGAAGAGCAGGTCCACGCCGGACCCCGCCGCAAGGTGCCCTATCCTGAAATGCGACGACGCCGATGCCTCTCCCAGTTCGAGCATGTCGCCCAGGACGGCGACGCTGCGCCGCGCCCCGCGCAATATCCGGAGGGTCCGGATCGCCGCCTCCATCGAGGCCGGGTTCGCGTTGTAGCTGTCATCGAGAAGCAGCCCGCCGCCGCGCAGCGGAACCGGATGGAACCTGCCCGGCACGGAGGCAAGGGATGAGAAGCCATCCGCAAGCTCCGCGGGACGCATCCCCAGGATGTATGCGGCCGCCGTCGCAGCCAGCGCGTTCATCAGGTTGTGCTCGCCCGTCACGGGCAGGGAAGATGAAAACTCGCCGGACGGGGTCCGCACGGCAATCCGCATCCCGCCGTCGTCCATGAACAGGATCCGCCCGGAAAACTCGTTGAGCGCGACTCCGTAATATATCTTCTTCGCCCGGCAGCGCCCCGCCTCCCGGACGACCCGCAGGTCGGTCGCGTTGACCACCGCGGTCCCGGACTCGGGCAGCGCCCTGAACAGGTCCCCCTTCTCGCGCGCCACTCCCTCGAGGCTCCCCAGCCCCTCCAGGTGCGCCGGGGCGATATTCGTGAGGATCGCGATGTCGGGAGACGCGATCTGCGCCAGCCGGGCGATCTCCCCCGGCCTGTTCGTCCCCATCTCCATAACCGCGACGTCGTGCTCCTCGGAAAGCTCGAGAAGCGCCAGCGGCATGCCGATCAGGTTGTTCCTGTTTCCGGGGTTCTTGAGGACGTTCCTTCCGGCGGAAAGTAGGGCGCACAGCATTTCCTTGGTGGAGGTCTTGCCTGAGCTTCCCGTGATCCCCACGACGGGAATATCGCCCAGCCGCTCCCTGTGGGCGTGCGCGAGGTCGCCCAGCGCCTCCACGGGATTCCGAACGACGAAAACCGGCTTCCCGGAAAGGATCGCCGATGGAACCTTGCCCGCGCCCTCCTCGGACACGATGGCGGCTACCGCCCCCCTGCGGAACGCCTCCTCGACGAAATCGGCGCCGTCCTGCCTCTCCCCGGGCAGGGCGATGAAGAGTCCGCCCGGGGCCGCCTCGCGGCTGTCGGTCGTGACCCGTCCGATCCGCGTGCGGACGGGAATCGGCCCGCCCGCCCGAAGCGGCTGAACCGCTCCGACGACCTCCTCCAGGGTCATCCTACCCGTCGGCGTCAAGCATGCCCCGGACGATTTCCCGGTCGTCGAACGGCAGACACCGGTCCCCGATAATCTGTACATTCTCGTGTCCTTTCCCGGCGATCACCACCGTGTCTCCCGGCCGCGCCATGGACAGCGCGCGCGCAATCGCCGATTTCCTGTCGGGAATTATCATGAAATATCCGTCGTCCCAGGCGACGTCGCCCTGCGCCTCGAGAAATCCTTCCGCCCGCAGCCCCGGCAGGATATCGGAGATGATGGCGCCGGGGTTCTCGTTGCGGGGGTTGTCGGACGTGACGACGACAATGTCGGAGCGCAGCGCCGCAATCCGTCCCATTTCCGGACGCTTCCCCCGGTCCCGGTTCCCGCCGCACCCGAAAACGGTGATCAGGCGCCCTCCTCCCATACCCTCGAGCGTGGAAAGGACCACGTCCATACCCTCGGGAGTGTGGGCATAATCGACGAATAAATGCAGCCCCCGCCGGTTGGGGATCTCCTCCATCCTCCCCGGAATGGCGGGAAGTCGCTCCACGCCGGCCCGGATCGCCTCGCCGGGAATCCCGAGGAGGCCGGATGCGCAGACGGCCGCCATCACGTTAGATGCGTTATAAGCGCCGATGAGCCGCGTGCGCAGATCGAGCTCGCCCCACGGCGTCCGGAGAAGGAGCCGGGTTCCCTCCCACGACATTCTCACGCTCACGGGCGCGACGCCGCGATCGTTGGGGAATCCGTAAGTAAGCGCGCCCGGGAACTCGCGGGAAAGCCTCGCTCCGTACGTATCGTCCGCGTTGATCGCGATCTGCGGCCGCTTTCCCCCTGCGGGCAGGTAATCCCTGAAGAACCGGGCCTTGGCGGCGAAGTAGGATTCCATGTCCCCGTGGAAATCGAGGTGGTCGCGGGACAGGTTGGTGAAGACGCCTGCGTCGAACCGCACCCCGGCGATCCTCCCCTGGGCGGCGCTGTGGGACGAAACCTCCATCAGCACGTGGGTGACTCCGCGGGACGCCGCTTCCGCCAGGACCTCCTGGAGATCGTGCGGAAACGGGGTCGTAAGGCCCGTGCGGATGATCTCTTCTCCCACCCGGTAGTTTATGGTTCCGATCACGGCGGTTTTGCGCCCCGCGGCGGAAAGGATCGACTCCAGCAGGTACGTCACCGTCGTCTTGCCGTTGGTCCCCGTCACGCCGACAACCGTGAGGCGCGCCGACGGGTCCTTGTGGAAATTGGCCGCGACAGCCGGGAGGGCGGCAGCCGTGGAATCGACCCGGACCGCCGGAATTGGCGGGGAGGAGATCTCCCGTTCGACAAGCGCCGCCGCGGCTCCGGCCCGCGCGGCCTGCGCCAGGAACGCGTGCCCGTCCGCGCGCTCGCCGCGGAGGGCGACGAACAGGTCCTTTTCCCTGGCCTTGCGCGAATCTATGGAAATGCCGCCGATTTCGATGGAATCGAGCGGCGGCTTCGTCGTCGATACGTTTGCCAGGACCTCCGACAGCCTCATCCCGTTTCTCATTGTCCCCCGAATGTCACTGTGCACTCCGTGCCCGGAACAAGCAGCTGGCCGGGAGCGGGAGTCTGTTGCTTCGCCACGCCGGTCCCCGCAAGGTTGAGCTTCACCGAGTACCGTCCCATCACGTCCACCGCCCTGCCCATGCTCAATCCCCGCAGGTCCGGCATGACCATGGCGCTCTCGGACGGCGAAGTGGCCACGCGGGTGATCGCGACTTTCCCGTTCACCGGCGCCTCCTTCTCCTTGCGCGCCACAGCGCTCGCGACCGGCTCGGTCGGCTGGATCCCCAGGTAATAGGCCGTCTTCACCGCTATCTGGTTGAACGCGGGAGCGGCGACCACCCCGCCGTAGACCTGTCCCTTCGGCTCATCTATGACGACCAGGATCATCAGCTCCGGGTCCTGGAGCGGCAGGAACCCGATGAATGAGGATACCCGCTTGTTCGGTGAATACTTTCCGGTCCCCACTTCCACCTTCTGCGCCGTGCCGGTCTTCCCTCCGACCAGAAACCCCTTGATGCGCGCCTGCGTCCCCGTGCCGTCCTCCTGGACGACAAGGCCCATCATCCCGCGCATCTGTTCCGAGGTTTTAGGGGAGAGGACCCTGCGAAGCTCCTTCGGCTCACCGCGATATACGACCTTCCCTTCGGGATCCCGGATTTCCCGCACGATGTACGGCTTCATCACCTTCCCGCCGTTTACCACCGCCGACATCGCCATGGCCATCTGGATCGGCGTCACGGATATCCCCTGCCCGAAGGAAACCGTGGCGCGCCGTATTCCCTTGAACCCGCTGCGCGGCGGCAGAATCCCCCCGACCTCGCCGATCAGCTCGATGCCGGTCTTCGTCCCGAAGCCGAAGGCTCGGATCGTGTCGTAGAAGCGCTGGGGGTCCATCCGCTCGCTTATCTTGGAGGCCCCGATGTTGCTCGAGTACTTGAGCACCTCCGGCACGGTCAGCCATCCGTGAGGATGCGCGTCGTGGAGAACGCGCCCCGCGTACCTGTAGGAGCCGTTCTCGCAGAAAATCCTCTCCGAAGTCTTGACGTCCCCCGTCTCCAGCGCCGAGGCCATCGTGAAAACCTTGAAGGTGGAGCCCGGCTCGAAGGTGTCGGTCAGTGCGTGGTTCTTCCGCGCCTCGGGGAAGGCGGTGGCCGGGGTGTTGGGATTGTACGTGGGCAGCGACGCCATCGCGAGTATCTCGCCGGTCTTGGGCTGCATCACGAGCGCGATCCCGCCCCGGGCCTTGTATTTCGCCACCGCTTCCTTGAGCTCGCTCTCCGCCACGTGCTGGACGTTGCGGTCGACGGTCAGCGACACGGCGCTCCCGCTGGAGTTGACCTCAACGGGGGTCGTCGAGGGCACGATGACGCGCCCGCGCGCGTCCCGCTCGCACATGAGGAACGCCCGCTCGCCGCGCAGGTACTTGTCCAGGGACAGCTCCACGCCCTCGATCCCCGCGCTGTCGAGGTCGGTGAAGCCCAGGAGCGACGAGGCCAGCTCGCGGTTGGGGTAGAACCGCTTAGGCTCCTCGACCGTCCCGATGCCGTCGTCCCCCCCGCGCCCCTTCGCGGTCCCTTGCGCTTCGCGGATCTCCTTGACGATTTCGTCGGCCGCCGAAGAGGGCATCTGCCGCTTCAGCCACAGGAAGCTTTTCTCGGAGGAGAACAACTTCCGCAGTTCGGACGAGGGCCGGGAGACCCGGCGCGAAAGCAGGTCCGCCGCGGCGGCGGCCGACTTTAGCTTCGCCGGCTGCACGAAAATGGATTTTGTGGCGACGCTTACCGCGAGCTCGTTTCCGGTGCGGTCCAGGATCGCCCCCCGCTTGGGCACGAGGGGTATTTTCACGCAATACTGCTTGGCGCCCCGCTCCCGGATTCCCCGGACCCCCAGGATCTGGATATGGAACGCCCGGAGCACGACGAGCACATATACAGCCGCCAGCCCGCCGAGGATGATCCGGGCGCGGGGGCTCATTTCACCCTGATCATCCTCTCCGTCTTCGGGTCTACCATCCGGAGCTCGGTCTTGGCGATGGCCTCGATCCGGGCCGGGCTGCGCAGCGTGAGGATCTCTGTCCGGAGCAGGTCCTGCTCCTTCTTCAGGTTTCGCTGCTCTTCAAGCGACGTGGACACGGCGTAACCCATCCGGTAGTACTGGCCGGAGAGCCACACGTTGAACAGCGCCACGCCGAGGAGCAGGACGAACAACGCCGTCAGCCGGCGCCGCCGCGGCACCGCCGGGAACACGGGCGTCTCCTTCCGTATCTCGGTTATCATGCACACGCCGTTTCCGACCACTATTCTCTGCATCAGCGCTCCTCCTGTCGGTTGCGGCGGGCCGCGCGCAGCTTTGCGCTCCTGGCCCGCGGGTTTTCCATGATCTCATCCGCCCCCGGAACGACCGGTTTGCGGGTCAATACCGTGAGCACCGCTTCCTCACCCGTCGACTTCGCGCGGAACGCCGTCTTCACCATCCGGTCCTCCAGCGAGTGGAAGCTGATCACCGCAACCCGCCCTCCCTCGGCCAGGTGCGGCGTGAACCCGTCCAGGAAGGCCGAGAGCGAGTCCAGCTCCCGGTTGACCGCGATGCGGAGCGCCTGGAACACCCGGGTGGCCGGATGGATGTCGCGCGGCCACGCTTTCCGCGGCACGGCCTTCTTCACCAGCTCCGCCAGCTGCGACGTGCGCTCGATGCGGTCTCTCCTCCTGCATTCGACGATCGCCCTTGCTATGCGGCGCGAAAACCGCTCCTCGCCGAACCGGTAGAAGATGTCGGCCAGCTCCTTTTCGGTTGCGCGCCGGAGTATGTCCCTCGCGGCGGGGTCCGCGCCGCCCGGGTCGCGCCGCATGTCCAGCGGGCCGTCCTCGCGGAACGAGAATCCCCTGGAGGGATCGTCCAGCTGCAGGGAGGAGATCCCGAGATCGAGGAGCATCCCGTCGAACGGCCTCCCTCCCGCCGCCTCCCGCAGCTTCGGGAAGTCGGCGTAATCCGCGAGGACCGGGCAAACGCCCTGATACGCCCGGAGGCGGCCGGAGGCCGCGGCAAGCATGCTTGGGTCGGCGTCGGCGCAGACGAGGATGCCCCCCTGCCCGATCCTGCGCGCGATTTCCTCCGCGTGTCCGCCCGCCCCTGTCGTGCCGTCCAGGAAGACCTCGCCCGGGGCGGGAGAAAGCAGTCTCAAAGTCTCCTGTAAAAGAACGGGGATGTGTCCCGCTTTCAACGATTCAGATCCTGAGCGACTTGATCTCCCGCTCCAGCTCGGGATCCTCGAACCCTTCCTTCTCGAACCGCCCGATCTCCTCCGCCCACTTTTCGCGCGCCCAGATTTCGAACCGGTTCGGCATGCCGGTTATGACGACGTCCTTGTCCAGGCCCGCGTAAGTGCGGAGGGATGTGGGAATGAGGATCCTGCCCTGCTTGTCCGGCGCCGCCTCGACCGCCCCCCCGACGAAAAATCGCAGGAACGTGTTCAGCTTCCGGTCGACGCTGGAGACCGTCGAAAGCTTCTCCTCGATCCGCGCCCAGTCTTCGGCGGGATAAGCGTAGATGCACCCCGAGTAATTCGTGATGACTAACGATTCCTGGCCGGTTTCCTGGAGAGCCTCGCGGAACGGGGCGGGTATGTTGACCCTGCCCTTCGGATCGATGGTATATTCGAATCGTCCCCTGAAGATCATTGTGGCCGCTTAAACCCACCTTTCCCCACAATTACCCACTAGCGGCCATTTTAATTGTTAACCGGATAGTGTCAAGGATTTTCTGCGGAAAACCGTGGATGGACTAAAGTTAAAAAGACGTTTTGTTAACGGTTGGTCTGCCCTCCCGCAGAATTACGGTATTCTGCATGAAAGCGGAAGCGAGGCCGGGGGGCCTTGCGGCCCCCCGTCGGAGACAGCCCGTTCAGCGTCAACCCTGGGCAATCTGCTTGTAGAAATCGTTCCCCTTGTCGTCCACCAGGATGAATGCCGGAAAGTCGGCCACCTCGATTTTCCAGATGGCCTCCATGCCCAGCTCCGGGTACTCGAGCACTTCGACCTTCTTTATGTTCTCCTGTGCGAGAAGGGCCGCGGGCCCTCCGATGGATCCCAGGTAGAATCCGCCGTGCTTTTTGCATGCGTCGGTCACCTGCTGGCTGCGGTTCCCCTTGGCGATCATGACGAGCGACCCGCCGTGCGACTGGAACAGGTCGACGTATGAATCCATTCGCCCCGCGGTGGTCGGACCGAAGGACCCCGACGGCATCCCCTTGGGGGTCTTGGCCGGGCCCGCGTAGTAGATGGGGTGGTCCTTCAGGTATTGCGGCAGGCCTTTCCCGCCGTCGATCCGCTCCTTCAGCTTCGCGTGGGCGATGTCGCGCCCGACGATTATCGTGCCTTTCAGCGACAGCTGCGTCGTGACCGGATACTTCGACAGTTCTGCCAGGATCTCCTTCATCGGCTTGTTGAGGTCGATCTTGACGACGCCGTGGTCGTACTTCTTCCGGTACTTTTCGGGTATGAGCCGCCCGGGATTCTTCTCCATCTCCTCCAGCCAGACGCCTTCCTTGTCGATCCTTGCCTTTATGTTGCGGTCCGCGGAGCATGAAACGCCCATCCCCACCGGGCAGGATGCGCCGTGGCGCGGCAGGCGGACCACGCGGACGTCGAGTGCGAAGTGCTTGCCGCCGAACTGGGCGCCCAAACCGCACTTGTACGCAGCCTTCAGTATCCTGTCCTCCATCTCGAGGTCGCGGAACGCCTGGCCGCCCTTGTTGCCGCTGGTGGGGAGACGATCAAGGTAGCCTGCCGACGCCAGCTTGACGGTCTTCAGGCAGCCCTCGGCGGAGGTGCCGCCAACCACGAACGCCAGATGGTACGGCGGACAGGCGGCGGTTCCGAGCGTCTTCATTTTCTCGACCAGGAACTTCTCGAGGCTGGCGGGATTCAAGAGCGCCTTGGTCTCCTGGTACAGGTAGGTCTTGTTGGCGGAGCCTCCCCCTTTGGCCACGAACAGGAACTTGTACTCCATCCCGCCGCCCGCGTACACGTCGACCTGGGCCGGGAGATTGCAGCCGGAGTTCACCTCATCGTACATGTTGAGGGGGACGGTCTGGGAGTAGCGCAGGTTCTCCTCCGTATAAGTCTTGAAGACCCCCCTGGAGAGGAACTCCTCGTCCTTTCCGCCGGTCCAGACCTGCTGCCCCTTCTTGCCGACTATCGTGGCTGTCCCGGTGTCCTGGCAGAACGGGAGGACGAAGTTGGCGGCCACCTCGGCGTTGCGCAGCATCGCGACGGCGACGCCGCGGTCGTTGGGGGAGCTCTCCGGGTCGGACAGGATCGCGGCGACTTTCTCAAGGTGGGCGGGGCGAAGGAGGAAGGAAACCTCGCGCATCGCCTGGTTCGACAGGAATGCAAGAGCCTCGGGATCCACGACGAGAACCTCGCTGCCGTTGAACTTGGCCGTGGAGACGAATTCCCTCGTCAAAAGGCGGTACTTCGTCTCGTCCTTGCCCAGAGGAAACGGGTCCTGGTACTGGAACTCTGCCATCTCTTCACTCCTTAGGATGGGATTGGGGGAAGGGTGCGTTCCCCGCCGGATGTCGAAAAAAAGGCCTGAGGAGGCCGTAAGCCGGGTTCTGTGCGCGGTGGGCCAAAGCCCGCCGCGGGGCGGCCATTTCTCTACGGCGCGCGTCGCCGCGAGCCTTAAGCGACCTGTACCCGAGGGCTCCGGGCGGGCCACCCTTCCCCCGCGGCTTTCGCTGCGGAGTCGCCCTCCTATTCGGTCTTGCTCCGGGTGGGGTTTGCCGTGCCGCGCAGGTTGCCCGGCGCGCGGTGAGCTCTTACCTCACCATTTCACCCTTACCCTCGTCCGCGGTGGCTTTCGCCGCCGCCTCGGAGGGCGGTATGTTTTCTGTGGCACTGTCCTCGGGGTCGCCCCCACCGGGTGTTACCCGGCACCCTGCCCTGCGGAGCCCGGACTTTCCTCCCGCCCCCGTAGAGGCAGCGCAAACTGCCTTGAAAGGGAGCCGGCGGCCGCCTGGCCTCCTCAGACTTTTTTGAAATGAGCGTCTATTGCGCGGTTGGCGAGGAGGTCGGCGTTACCGTTTTCCTCCCGCCCCACATGCAGTATACGCGCCGAGGCGAACCTCCGCAACCGACGCACGGCGTCGAGGAAGAGGGGCTTCAGGAGCGGAGATTTCACCTTGTACTCGCCGTTCAGCTGCCGGACCAGCAGCTCGGAGTCCGACAGCACGGTGATGGAGGATGGAGACAGCTTCTCGGCCTCCGCCAGCGCCAGGAGCAGCGCGCGGTATTCGGCGACGTTGTTGGTCGTCTCCCCGATATATGCGCACAGCTCGATGCGCTCATCCGTGCCGTCGGCCTCGATCACCGCTCCGATCCCCGCCGGCCCGGGGTTTCCCCGGCTGGCGCCGTCGGTTCGCAGCGTGAGCGCCCTGCCCCTCATTTCCCGGAAGGCTCCCCTTCCGGCGCTTCGTAATACAGTATCCGGTTGCAGTTCGGGCAGGTGTGAATCCGGTCGTCGCGCTGCAGCAGGTTGAAGAGCTGGGGGGACAGGTTCATGTGGCACCCCGTGCACGACTGGTTTCTCGCGGGAACTATCGCAATCCCGTCGCGCCGGTCGAATATCATCTCGAACCGTCTCGCGAGGCTGGCGTCGATGCCCCTTGCCACCTCGGCCTTCCTGGCCGCAAGCAGCGCGATATCCTTGTCGAAGCCCGCCATCTTCGCCTCGACGTCCACCATCCGCTCGCGGTACCTGCCGCTAACCTCGTCGAGCTCGGCCTTGAATTCCGCCATGCGCTTTTCCGTCTCCTCGTAGCGCGCAAGGATGGCGAGCAGCTCGTCCTCCCTGGCGGTGTTCGCCCGCTTCGTCCCCTCGATCTCCTTGAGCATCGCGTAGTATTCCTTGTTCGTCTTGATCGACATGAGCTTGGACTTGGCGCGCTCGACCTTCTCGCGCTCCTCCTCGATCTCGCGCTCCTTCTCGCGGCGGTCCTTCTTGAGCTGCTCGAATTCCTGCTGGGACGACAGGAACTTCGCCTCCCTCTCCTCGAAGAGGGCTTTCAGGTCCGCCACCTCGAGCGGGACCTTGCGCTTTTCCACCTCCACCGTCCGCACCTTGCCCATGATCTCCTGCATGCCGATCAGGATCTTAATCTGCTCCATCAAGACGGCTCCCCCCTCCTTGTCGTCCTCGGGCTGAATGCCCTCTGTGGCTCCTGTTCCATGAGCACGCGGATCGCGAGGCTCCCCCCGAACCTTCCCGCGAGCACCCGCCGGAACTCCGGCAGGATCCATTTCTCCGCCGATCCATGCCCGACGTCGGCGACCGGCATCCCGCCCGCGGCCGCCTCGAGGGCCTGGTGATACTTGACGTCGCCGGTCACGAAGAGGTCGGCTCCCGCCTCCCTGGCCGCGCCCATGAATTCGGATCCGCTTCCCGCCACGACCGCGATCCGCCGCACCGTTTTTCTCGACGGCCCCGAAACCTTGATCCATGCGGGGCGGATCTTCCGGCGGATCTCCTCCAGCACGACGTCGAGCGGGGACCCGGACTCCCTGTCCCCCACGGCGCCGATGCCGCCTCCGAGCGCCCATCCGGCGAGCGGATATACGTCTATCGCCGGCTCCTCGTAAGGATGGGCTGCACGCACCGCCTTAAGGACCTGCGAAAGAAGGCTGCGCGCCACGACTGCCTCCAAACGCAGCTCTTCGACCCTCTCCTCCATGCCCGGCCTCCCGGCGAATGGGCTTGCGGATTCCGCGGGAAGAAAAGTCCCCCATCCGGCCGTCCGGAACGAACAGCGGGAGTAGGCGCCTATCCTGCCGCCCCCCGCCTCCGACAGCGCGGCCATGACGCCGTCCGCGCGGTCCGGCGGGACGAACACGGCGACCTTGCAGGCGTCCGACGGCTGTCCGGGCACGAGGGGGCGGATTCCCCCGAGGCCGATCCTGCGCGCCACGGCCCAGGACACGCCGCGGGGGGCTACATCCGCGTTGGTGTGGGCGGAGATGACCGCTACCCCCATCCGCAGCAGCGAGTACGCCGCCGATGAATCGGGCTGGTCCGCGCGGACCGACTTGAGGGGGGTGAAGATCGCGGGGTGGTGCGTGAGCAGCAGGTCGGCATTCATTCGCCCGCAGAGCGCCACCGCCGCCGGCGTGGCGTCGAGCGCGACCAGGACGGACCTGACCTGCGCCTCCGGATTCCCCGCGAGGATCCCCACGTTGTCCCAGTCGGCGCGGTGGGAGAAGGGGAAATGCTCGTCGAGCGCACTCCAGACGTCCCTGACCGTGACCCCGGGCCGGGAGCTCGCTCCCCTAGCCCGCATTTCCCGCTCGACAAACGAAAAATGCACCGGCCTGCGGTGCATCTCGCGGTGTCATCTCTTTTGGATCTGCACGTTCCTGCAGCATGACGATAGATGTGATGGTGGGCCCACCTGGCCTCGAACCAGGGACCGACCGGTTATGAGCCGGTGGCTCTGACCAACTGAGCTATGGGCCCCCAAACGCCTCTCTCTCGCGTATTTTTCCATTATTCCCGCCAAGCGGCGGCAATGTCAATTCCGGGCGGGCATGCGGCGAAACCATGCCCTATTCCAGGAACGTCCGCAGCCGCTTCGAGCGGCTGGGATGGCGCAGCTTCCGCAGGGCCTTCGCCTCGATCTGCCGGATCCTCTCGCGCGTCACTTCGAAATCCTGGCCCACCTCCTCGAGCGTGTGGTCGGACTTCTCGCCGATCCCGAACCGCATCCTCAGGACCCGCTCCTCCCTGGGAGTGAGCGACCCGAGCACCTTGTTCACCTGTTCCGCGAGGTCGATGTTGATCACGGACTCCACCGGGGACGCGGTGTTCTTGTCCTCGATGAAATCCCCCAGGTGGCTGTCCTCCTCCTCGCCTATGGGCGTCTCCAGCGAGATCGGCTCCTTTGCGATCTTCAGGACCTTGCGGACCTTTTCCAGCGGGATGTCCATCCGCTCCGCGATCTCCTCGGGGGTCGGCTCGCGCCCCAGCTCCTGGACGAGGTAGCGGGACGTGCGGATCAGCTTGTTGATCGTCTCGATCATGTGCACCGGGATCCGGATCGTGCGCGCCTGGTCCGCGATCGCCCGCGTGATCGCCTGCCGGATCCACCAGGTGGCATACGTCGAAAACTTGTACCCGCGCCGGTACTCGAACTTGTCGACCGCCTTCATCAGGCCGATGTTCCCTTCCTGGATCAGGTCGAGGAACTGCAGCCCGCGATTCGTGTACTTCTTCGCGATGGATACGACCAGCCTCAAGTTCGCCTCCACCAGCTCGCGCTTGGCCTCCCGGACCTTGCGCTCGCCCTCCTCGATGGCCCGAAGCGTCTCCTTGAGCACCGCGGCGCCGAGCCCCGCTTCCTTTTCCACCCTCCGGATCTGCGCCCTCGCATCGCGGATTATCCCCTCCATGTCGAGGAGACGCTCCTTGCCGACGTGCAGCCGCATCGCGGCCTTCGCGACCTTCGCCTTCCTGCCCTTGACGCTCCGGATGAGCTTCAGGAGATCCTTCTCCGCCATCTTCGTCCGGTCGCAGCACGCCCGTATCCGCCCTTCGGCGTCCTCGACGCCGTCCGCGAAAGCCCGGATCTTGCCGCTGATCACCTCGATCTGGCGCTCCTTGAGATGTATCTCCTGGATGAGGTCGGCGACGCGCGCGCCGAGCTCGGCCTCCCTTTTCTTGAGCGCCTTCCGCTCCTTCTCGGACAGCCTGGGCTTCTTCAGGCGGTCCGCGCATTCCTTGACCGCCTGGCGGGTCTTCCTGATCCGAGCGATGATGCCCAGGACCTTCTCCTTCGCCTGCTGCTCGTCCTCCTCGGTGGAATCCTCGTCCAGGTCCTTGATCACGTCCTGGATCTGGAGCTCGCCGGACTTGAGCTTCACGCCCATGTCGCCCAGCTCGTCGAGCGCGATGCGGCAATTCTTCACCGCCGAGACGATGTCCCTCTCGCCGTCCTCGATGCGCTTCGCGAGGCTGACCTCTCCCTCCCGGTTCAGCAGGGGGATCGAGCCCATCTCCTTGAGGTAAAGGCGTACCGGGTCGTTCCCCTTGATCCCGCCGGCATAGTCGATTTCCTCCTCCTCCTCGACCGCCGCCTCTTCCTCGACCGCCGCCTCCTCCTCCTCCGCCGCCTCCGGCTCCCCGATCAGGAGGTTTCTCCCGGCGACGGGCACCTTCTGGAAGGCGTCGACTACCTCTATCGCGTTCTCGCCGAAAATCTCCATCACGTCATCGATCTGGTCGCCCGTCAGGACGTCCGGGGGCAGCACGCTGTTCAGCTCGTCGTACGTGACGAACCCCTGCGCGCGCCCCTTTTCCACCAGTCCGTCGATGCCGTCGAAATGTTTCCGCCTGGCCATTCCGCCTCACCTCACGCTCGCGTTTCGTTCCCGCTCCAGCCGTTCCTTCTCGTTCTTCGCGCAGATCTGGGCCGTCAGCATTTCGTGCGCCAGCCGCTGGTCTCCCGCTGCGACGGCCGCCTTGTGGGCTTCCCCCAGCCGCGCGATCTCACGGTCCAGCTTCCGACGCCTGAGACCCAGCACCACGTCCGGATAGATCCGCCGCGCCTCGACCGCGGACATCTCCGCCCGCACGATTTCCCCTGAAACCAGCCTCCGGGCCGCTTCGGATATCTCGCCGTCCAGGATCCCGTTGAGATCGGCGGCATCCCCCGCTTCGGCGCGGCCGCGAAGCAGGCCGACCGCCTCGCGAACCTCTTCCCCCTCCAGCAACTCGAATACGCCGTCCCGGCGCACATCCCCGATCAGCGAGGGATCGCGCGAGAGAAGGCACAGCAGCAGCCCCTCCTCCGGCCGGCCGCCCGCCGCCCTTCCCGGGATGCCGGGGGCCGCCGGGGGCGAAGCATGGCCTTTCCCCCGTACCTGCTCGAGCACCGTCTCCTCGGGGAGTCCGGCGGACTTCGCCACCCGTTGGACGTATAGCCGCTGCTCGGCGGGCTCGACGATCCACGGGAGGTATTTCCCCATAAGCCGGAGATAGGACAGCTTCCCGGTGATCTGCGAGAGATCGAATTTCCTGGCCGCCGCCCGCTCGATCGTCTCCATCAGCGGAACCGCCCGGCCGATCCTGTCCAAAAGCTCCTGGCCGGCCGTCTCCTTCGCCCAGTCGTCCGGGTCCATCCCCTTGGGCGGGAAGAGCGCCAACGGACTCACCCCCGCCGCGTAAAGCGGCTCCCCCGCGCGGACGGCGGACCTCTTACCGGCGACGTCGCCGTCAAAGAGTAGGATGACCGTATCCGACAGTCGCTTCAGCGTCCTTGCGTGGCTCTCGGTAAGCGATGTCCCGCACGTCGCCACGACATTTCGTATGCCTCTCTGCCACAGGCCGATGAGGTCCATGTATCCTTCGACCACCAGCACCTTCTTCTCGTTCCGGACCGCCGGCAGCGCCTGGAAGAGCCCGTAGAGCAGGGAGCTTTTGCGGTAGAGCTCGGACTCCGGGGAATTCAGGTATTTCGGGGTCGCGTCCCCGATCGCCCTCGCGCCGAAGCCGCATACGCGCCCCCGCGCGTCCGTTATGGGGAAGATCAGACGCCCCCGGAACCGC
>Ga0214473_10001974_pt1 | contig 25925 bp, 23 predicted proteins | sample RVTome_7_FD_203509 | JGI IMG/M metagenome (GOLD analysis project Ga0214473, IMG submission 203509) | Soil microbial communities from uranium-contaminated site in the Upper Colorado River Basin, Wyoming, United States - RVT98D197 | ecosystem: Environmental > Terrestrial > Soil > Contaminated >...
TAGTTGAGGGTCGCTCTGGGATTTTCAATTCCCGATGGTGGCAAATATTCAATGCCAACGGAAAATTGGATTGTGTAAACCCCAGAATAAAATGCTGTATAATCAAACGAGTCACCTTTAGTTCTGGTGTAGGATAGAACCACTTGACCTTTCGGGTCGAGGATAGTAACAGAAACCAAATATGATTGTGTATCTCCCCATCCATTCTGCCAAGTTTGAAGGTTAGTAATTGTGAAAGAACCCACAAGTCGGTCATTCTTTTGCAGTTCCACATTTCTTGTGATTGATGAAAGAGGCGGCAATGGAAAGGTTTCAGAAGTTGCCCATACGACTTGGAGATTTATTATGACCAAAAACAGAAAAACCGACAAATAGATAGGCAAATTCCTTAATCTTTTCAAAGTTTTCCCTTATATGTTATTCTGCGGGATTAAGAAGAAAAACGTTATGAATTCTGAATACGTAGCATTTCAAACGCTCTCTCTGTGTCCCCTCTGTGCGCTCTGCATGTGTGTTGCTTGTGTGGGCTAAATTAATGACACTGGCTCTAGTTAAAAAAGAAGTAATAACGGTTTTTGACAGTTTAAATTACGGCTTGGTTTTTACTGAATATATTTAAGAACATAACGGGTTCAATCCGTTTTTCTTGTTTTGGAAGCAATTTGAAACCATATTTCTCGTAGAAACCTAAAACGCCCCTTTTTGCATTGAGAACAAGAAATCTACAGCCCGCCTTCTCCGAAAATTCGTATGCTTTGGCGAGACAAAAATCACACAGAAAAGTCCCGATACGATTCTTGAAACGTTTTTCACACACCGCAAGTTGGCTAACTTGAAGTGCAGGATAGTTCTCTTTCCCAATCAGTAATCGGTCTTCACTCTTCATTCTTTCTTTTTTCAAGTCAGCCATGCTTAACGTAACAAATCCCACAATTTCAGAATCGTAACGGAAAATATATGATACGCCTAAACGTTCATTCTGGAAGTCCCAAGCTTCATCATGTATAAATTCATCTATTTCCTTTCTACCGCAGACAAAACCCTTAAGGTTATCACTTTCACTTAGAATTTTAACATTTATCTTACTGGAATCTACAGCGGGCACAAGATTGCTATTAAGCAGAACATCTTTTTAAGATTTCTTTGGCACGACTGATGCGTTTAATATCCTTTTCTGAGGGCGTCCGCTTGGTTTCTTCTTCAAGTACTCGGAATTGCTCCTCGCTTAACGGAGGAATTGATTTTGGACGCATAGTTATACCCTCTATGAACTATTAGGACAGACCTGCGCTATTAAGCTTTATTGCGTATTAATCAAGTAATCAATCTAACCTTAAATCGAAATTGGAACTTACACAACCCAACCTTATTTAAGGGGGCTATAGTTTTCTCCACACGATAGCTCCGCATTTTCAAAAAACGACAGAGCAACAACTGATTTTCCCCTTCTGAAAAACCTAATTGGGATAGTTAAAATATAACCGTGCAACATCATTAATATGCTAGCAGCCTAGGTGAATCTGCATGGAAGAACTACTAGACAGAATAATCATCGACCCTGATATCCTCGTTGGAAAACCAGTCATAAAAGGAACCCGCATACCAGTGCACCTAATCATCGAACTATTAGCCAACGGCATGACCACCAAACAAATACTCAAAGAATACCCGCAACTCAAAGAACAAGACATCAAAGCAGCACTCCTCTACGCCTCAAAACTCCTAGAACGCGAAATAACCGTCACCCTCTAAAAAAGGACACAAAACTTGCCAAAAATATTAGCCGACGAGAACATACCGAAAAGCGTCACCGAATGGCTAAGAAAAACAGGTTTTAACATAACAACCGTCTCTGAGACAAGTCTAAAAGGCGCAAAAGACCACACCATCGCAGAATACGCCTCAAAAAACAACTTCACCGTGTTAACACTCGACACAGACTTCGCACAAATCTACCACACATTCATGAAAAGTAAACTAACCGTCATAGTCATAAAAGCAAACCCGCCAACACCAACCAACATAGTCGAAATTCTCAACACCGCCCAACAAAAAATACAACTAAACGAAATCAAAAATAAACTCGCCGTAATCTCAAAAAAGAAAATAAGAATAATCACCTAAGCACTATAAAAACAAACCAAAAACTCACCCTACATTTCAGCCTATATAAATAGGGGGCTATAGTTTTTTCCACGCATAAAAGCACACCGTAACCAGACGTTACCAGCAGTTACCAAAAGTCCTTAATTTGTTTCCGCAACCTACAACGCAACCACGGAAAGCTACCAGTATTTTTAAATATTCGTGTACTGTGGACTTTAATGCTCAAGTGATACAAAGATGCCGAAACAAGAAAAAGGAAAATCCCACTCAATAAGACCCGTAAGCAGGCGACCACCAAACTGGTGCAAATACCAACCAGAAGAAGTAGAAGCCTTCATCATCAAACTCGCCAAAGAAGGCCACAACCTCAGCAGCATAGGCACCATCCTAAGAGACCAATACGCAATTCCCTTGGTAAAGCCGATAACGGGCAAAAGCATAAGCGACACCCTCCGCGCAGCAGAACTACTGCCATCAATGCCAGAAGACATGACCAACCTAATCAATAAAGCAAAAAGCATTGCAGTCCACATGGAAAAAAACAAGAAAGATTTGCATAACAAACGCTCAATGCAAATTATCGAAGCAAGAATCCACAAACTCTCCAGATACTACAAACGAGAAGGCGTTCTGCCGCGAAACTGGAAGTACGAAGCAAAAATAGCCTCCGTAACCTAAACGCTATACCCCCATGCACTTTTTCGGCAACACCAGCTTTAAATCTTAACGCACCCTTTAGCCACAAGTGATAACTATGGCTCTAGAAGAAACGGCTGTAAATGGCTTCTTAGCGTCAGCAGCGCAAGCCGCCAAAACAATTCTCGAAACCGTGGATAAAGACGGCTTCATCCATGTTTTCTCACACTTAGACGCAGACGGCGTAGCTGCTGCAGGCATAATGGGCAAAACCCTGTTCAGGCTTGACGCCCGATTCCGCATAAGAGTAACACAATGGGTCGACGAAAAAATCATAAACGAAATAACCGCAGACAAACCTCAACTCGTAATTCTAACAGACTTCGGTAGCGCCTACCTTGACCTGCTAAACGAGAAACTTCCAGACTACAAAGTCATAATCTTAGACCACCACCAAATCACAGGAAACACAGAAAACGGCAACTTCGTACACGTCAACCCGCATTTACACGGCATAGACGGCGCAAGCGACATCAGCGGTTCAGGCGTAGCCTACTTCGTAGCCAAAGCCGTAAGCACAGAAAACATAGATTTAGCGCCAATAGCGCTGGTAGGCGCATTAGGCGACATCCAAGACAAATACGAACAGAAAAAACTAGGCGGCTTAAACGAGAAAATAGTCGACGACGCAGTAAACGCGAACCTCGTTAAAGTAGAGAAAGACCTAATATTTTTCGGCAGAGAAACACGCCCCATCCACAAAACCCTCTCCGCAACAACCAGCCCCTTCCTTCCCGGCATAAGCGGAGAAGAAGGCGCAAGCGTAGCCTTCCTAAACAGTTTAGGCATCAAACTGAAAGACGGCGAGAAATGGCGAGCGCTAAGAGACTTAACAGAAGATGAAAAGAAAAAACTGTGCTCCGCACTGGCTGATCACCTTCTGTCAAAGGGCTTGCATTTTGAAGTAGCCAGCCTCATAGGGCACGTTTACATCTTAACCAAAGAAGAACCTTGGACGCCACTCAGAGACGCCAGAGAATTCAGCGTAGTGCTAAACTCCACAGGACGCATGGACAGACCAAGCCTCGGCATAGCCGTTTGCATGGGCGACAGAGGCGCAGCGCTGGAAGAAGCAAACAAAGCTCTAGAGGATTACAGGAGGAACATTAACAAGTACCTCACATGGGTGATGGAAAAACCCGAAAGAATGAAGGAACTCGAAAACATTTACGTTGTTTACGGCGAGAACTTCATAAACGAAAAAATCATCGGAACAGTCTCCAGCATCCTATCCCTAAGCATGCCTAACTCTGAAAAGCCCATCATAGCTTACGCAAACATGGAAGCTGAAGGCGTGGCGAAGTTTTCCGCCCGAACAACAGACATCGTAGTCCACAAAGGCATCAACTTAGGCGAAGTCATGCGCGTGGCTTCTGAGAAATGCGGTGGAAAAGGCGGAGGACACAACATAGCCGCAGGTGGGCAAGTCCCATTAGAGCAAGTGGAGAACTTCATAAGCGCAGTCAACGATTTAGTAGGCAAACTGTTGAAAGGCGAAACGGTTGGAAGCAACAATAACCCTTGAGTATGGCGATGCGAAAACTGCTGAAGCCATAGCCAACGCAGTTTCCCCAGACAACTTCAAAACACCAGCAGGATTATTAATAAAAACGTTCAGAAACGGCAGCAACGTTGTCACAGAAATAAAAGCTGAAGAAAAACTTGCCACGTTCATCGCCACAATTGACGACTTGCTCTTCAGCGCAGCCACAGCAGAAAAAACAATTCGCGTAACAAAAGAAAAGTAGCGCCCAACTGGCAAATGCCCAGAACATAATTCTATGATCACTGCCACACCTTTGACTGATTAATTTTTTATACTTGAACGAACCGTGTGCTGTAAAAGGCAAAGGCGCAAGCACTATGAGTTACGCTTCAGTAGCATCAATCGCTATCTTTGCAGTTACGCTCTTCCTGATGATTAAGCGCCCCAGAGGCATGAACTTGGGTTTAGCCGCTGGCATCGGCGCCATAGCTTCACTCCTGCTCGGCACCGTAACAATCAACGACGCAGTGCAATCCTTTGGCGACATATGGGACGCTGCACTTGCTTTTATCGGTATAGTTGCTTTGTCCGTGACGCTGGACGCCATGGGCTTCTTCAAGTGGGCAGCTTTAAGAGTTGTTAAGTTTGCGCGTGGAAGCGGCGTGAAACTGTACTTCTATGTTTCACTACTAACCGCAGCCGTAAGCATACTTTTCGCCAACGACAGCGCCGTCCTCATCTTAACGCCTATAGTGTTGGAGATAGTTAGCCAGCTGAAGATAGACGCTGGTGGCAGACGCGCGTATCTCTTCGCGGCAGGGCTTATCGCGGATACTGCTGCTATGCCGTTAATCACAAGCAACCCTGTTAACATTGTCAGCGCCGACTTCTTCAAGTACAGCTTCATCGACCATTTAGTCTTCATGGCGCCCGTGGCAGTAGCCACCATAATCAGCAGTTTGCTGTTGGTTTATGTTTTCTTCAGGAAAAGCGTACCTAAGGCATACTCAGTTGAGCTTGTTGACACTTTAATCGGAAGCACGCAGCCTATAACGCCGTTGCTGTTGGAAGTCAGCTTTGCTACACTTGTCGCCATAGACATCGGCTACGTCGTAGCCTCCTTAAACAGGCTTCCAGTTTCCTTTGTAATATGCGCTGGCGCAGTGTTCCTGTTGGCAGTGTACCGTTTAACTCTGAACCGCGTATCTTACTTCAGCGAGGAAAGAAAAGGGCTGAAGAGCTTAGCCCGAGAAATCAACTGGGACATCGTGGTTTTCATGATCAGCATCTTCCTCGTTGTCCAAGGACTACAGCACACAGGCTTAACAGATTTCTTGGCAGATGCTTTTGCGAAAACAGTTGCGTTGCCCTCAGTTTTCTCGGTGCTTGCTCCAAGCTTAATCGTGACGGTCGGCGCCAGCTTCATGAACAACTGGCCCATGACCATACTCGGACTATTTTCAATAAAGCAAGCGGTTGTAACGGCTGGCATAGGTGGGCAAGCGTTGACAAGCTTGATTTTCTCGAACATTATCGGAAACAACCTTGGACCGCACTTTTTCCCTCTGGGCTCATTGGCAATACTCATGTGGCTGGAAACAATGCGCAGAAAAGGCGTTAAAATTAGCCTCAAAGACTACTTGAAAGTAGGCGCAGTCCTGTCCATTGTAGAAGTCGCGATTGCCTCCGTAGTTTTGTGGCTTGAACTAAGCTTCTTCGGATTTAACTTGAACATTTAGGTTGCTTCTGTTTAGCAAACAGACTTTCAAGCGAAGAGTGAATTCGGATACATAACATTTTAATTATGCCTATGCCAGAACGCTATCTCGAAGAAGGTTACTCCGCCAATGGTTACTTTAAACCTTGACAAAGTCTTCAACCCTAAAAGCGTAGCCATAATCGGCGCAAGCGACCAAGAAGGCTCAGTCGGCTACGCCATCGTGAAAAACTTCACCCAGCTAGGCTACGCTGGAAAAGTTTACTTCGTTAACATGCGCAAGCCCGAAATTCTCGGCGTAAAAACCTACCCAACGGTGGGACAAATTCCTGAACCCGTTGACTTAGCCATTATAGCTACGCCTGCCAAAACAGTTCCAGACGTAGTGGAACAATGCGGGAAAGCAGGAGTAAAAGGCGCAATTATAGTTTCAGCCGGCTTCAAAGAAACTGGCGCAGAAGGCAAGGAGCTGGAAGCAAAGATTCTTGAAATAAAGAAAAAATACGGCATGCGCATAATCGGACCAAACTGCATAGGCATTATCCGCCCAAAAATAAACCTAAATGCAACGTTCGTGGATAAAGTGCCGAAGCCAGGTAAAATCGCCTTCCTCTCGCAAAGCGGCGCTTTAGGCTCCGCCATTCTGGACTGGGCGATACACGAGAACATAGGCTTCAGCAACTTCGTCTCCGTAGGCTCAATGATTGACGTGGACTTCGGCGACCTCATAGACTACTTCGGCACCGACCCGCAGACCAGAAGCATACTCATGTACGTGGAAGGCATCACCGAAGCCCGAAAGTTCATGAGCGCTGCAAGACACTTCGCAAGAACCAAACCCATAATCGTAGTGAAAGCGGGCAAATTTACCGAAAGCGCCAAAGCAGTTGCGTCCCACACAGGCTCGCTTTCAGGCGAAGACGCCATTTACGATGCTGCCTTCAAACGAGCAGGCATAGTCCGCGTTGAAGAAATAGGCGACTTATTCAACGCTGCAGAAGTCCTAGGAACGCAGCCTCTGCCGCGAGGACCTAACTTGGCTGTGATAACAAACGCAGGCGGCCCAGGAGTTATGGCTACTGATGCTTTAATTGCTAAGGGTGGCAAATTGGCTAAGCTAAGCCAGAAGACATTTGATGTTCTAAATGGTGTTCTGCCGAGTTTCTGGAGCCGAGGCAACCCCATAGACGTTCTCGGAGACGCTCAAGCTGACCGTTACAAAACCGCGGTTGAAGCCTGCCTCAACGACGAAAACATTGACGGCATACTCATAATTTTCACTCAGCAAGCAGTAGGCGACCCAATAGCAATAACCAAAGCCATAGTGGAATTAGTGAAAAGCAAAGCCTACCAGAACAAAACAATCTTAACTTCTTTCATGGGCTACAATTCAGTGCAAGAGGCGAACAGCATTTTAAACGCCAACAACATACCCACTTACTCCACGCCTGAGCAAGCAATAAAAACATACATGCAAATGTACCATTATCAACGCAACGTTGAACTGATTTATGAGACGCCTGAGGAACTTCCAGTTGACGCTGCACCGCCTAAACGACCAATCATGAGCATTCTCAGAAACGCTGCAGTGGAAGGCCGCGAACTGTTAACCGAGGACGAAGCTAAGAAACTTTTGAAATACTACAATTTCCCAGTTGTACCTACTGAGGTTGCCACTACAGCGGATGAAGCGGTTGCGTTTGCGCGGCAGATGGGCTACCCTGTAGTTTTGAAGATTCTTTCGCCTCAAATTGTCCACAAAACCGAAGCAGGCGGAGTTATTCTAGACTTGAACTCGGCGACAGAAGTTCGCCAAGCATTCGACACGGTTATGCAGCGTGCAAAGGCGTATGATCCGAACGCTAACATAATCGGCGTTACAGTTCAGCCAATGATTAAGAAGAAAGGTGTCGAAGTTATAATCGGCGGAAAAACTGACCCGCTGTTCGGTCCAGTCATCTTGTTCGGTATGGGCGGCGTAGGCGTTGAACTCTTCAAGGATTACTCCATCGGGTTGCCGCCGTTAAACACGACGCTTGCAAGGCGGATGATGGAGGAAACAAAAGTCTATCAGCTGCTGAAAGGCTACAGAAACGTGCCGCCAGCCAACCTCAAGCTGCTAGATGAAACCATGCTGATGTTCTCGCAGTTACTCATGGACTTTCCCCAGATAAAGGAAATCGACATAAACCCGCTCCTGATAAATGAGAAAGACGCGTTCATTCTCGATGCAAGAATAACCATTGATAAAGAAGATGTCTTCAGGAAGTTTGAACCTCACGAGCACATGGTGATAAGCCCCTACCCGAAGAAATACGAGCTTCTGTGGGCGCTCAAAGACGGGCGAGAAGTGCTTCTGAGACCAATAAAACCTGAAGATGAGCCATTATGGCTGGAGATGTTCCAAAGCTTTTCCGACGACTCCATACGGTACAGGTTTTTCCAGATGCTGAAAGACACGCCGCATGAAGTCCGCGTACGTTACTGCAACATTGACTACGACCGCGAAATCGCTATAGTGCCAGAATTAACCGAGAAAAACCGCAAAAGAATCTTGGGCGTAAGCAGAATCAGCATCGAACCTGACGGGAAAAGCGGAGAATTAGCGTTTATAGTGGGCGACCAGTGGCAAGGCTTCGGCTTAGGAACAAAATTAGTGGATTACACACTTGAAATCGCCAAAGAGATGGCTATCGAAACAGTCTACGCCATCATGCTGCCCGACAACAATAGAGCTTTAAACTTGATGAAAAAAATGGGCTTCAAAATTGAGTACCTAAGCGACGGAACAGCTAAAGGAATTCTTGACCTCAAGGAAGAGGTTTTTGAAGCGCGTTGCCGCGAACTGGCAAACCAGCGGGAAGACGCAGCAACAGAAAAACAGAAAACCTCTACCTCAAAAGAAAAAGAAAGCAAGCAGGATGCAAAGACAGCTTCCGCGTAAAGCGAAAGTAGGCGCAGGCATCACTGGATTCAGACAAAGTGCACTCTTACACAGTGAGTAGAGCATGAAATGCACGGGTCGTAAGCTCTAACCAGCATTTCTAAGCTCAACTCGATTTCTTTTTCCGTTTTGTCAAGAACCTGCGGCAACAGCGCTTTCAAGTCTAACTCGATGTTACCGTGGTTCTGATTTGTCGGGATGACGCAGTTGGCTTTTGTGCAAACTCCTTTCTGGTTGTACGTGTAGTCGTGGAACAGTATGCCTCGTGGGACTTCCACTGCGCCGACGCCGTGTCCTGCCTTAACCGTGATTTCTGGTTGGTGATAGTCTGGTTGACTCTGCAAACCCGCAGCTTCAAGCTCATCAATCAGCCGTATTGAATCTTCTACGCTGTGCACGACTTCAACCAGCTGCGCAATGTTGTTCATGAATGGGTTATGGCAAACGGGTTATAAGCCGAACATTCCCGCTGTCTTCTTAGCTAACGGCGAGAGCCTGTCAAAGTTAATGTTCAGTCTAGCCAACGCGCCAACCATGTACGATTCGCGAGCATGTTTCGCACGTTTAGCCGTGGATATCGGCACGATGTACTCGTTAGTGAATGCCAAGTACTCGCTTGCAGGAGCTTTGCCTGTGTCTGAAGACGCGATGTCTCCATCGTAAAGCGCATACTCGTCAGGTTTGGTTAACGCAATAAATTCCGTTTCCCTCTGGAAATCAGGCAACTTAGGTGCCACGCTCTTGAAGAGTTCAGCAACCGCTTGCAGTTTGGGGACGGAATCCTGCAGCTTTTTCTTGAGTTCCTTCAGTTCTTTCAGTGAAGGAATTTTCGAGAAGCCACCGGGTATAAGCCGTTGGGGATGAGTTGTTCTGCCGCATAGCAGGTTGGACATTTCGTTTGCCAGTCTATGCAGCTGCAAAACTGTTTTGACTTCCTCAGGATTCGATGAAGCCAGCGGGATAACTGAACCGACGCCCATTAAGTCAGGCAGCACGAGAAAGCCTAAGTGCAAAATGTGGCTCTGCAGGTTCTCCGCGTGCAACGCGATTTTCCTAAGCTTGAGGTCTTGGTCGCTTATCTTTATGCCCATGGCTGCTTCTGTAGCTCTTAACGAGGCAAGTGTATGGCCTATGGAGCAGATTCCGCAGATGCGTGAAGTTATGTGGTGTAGTTCGTTCCAGTTGCGCCCCGCAACCATGGCTTCAAAAAATCGCGGTGCCTCAGAAATGTTCCATTCGCATTTTTCAATTATTCCGTCTTTTACGTTTACGTAGATGTTGCCGTGTCCTTCAACTCTCGTTACATGGTGCACTTCAACGTTTATGTTCGGTTTTTTCATCTTTTTCTCTCCTGCCAACCGAAATATAATCTAAACTTGCCTATTGCGTCGTCAACAGTGAGACCGTTTTTAATGAGGACTTCTTTTTGAGCGTTCTCGTTTGGGTTGTCCACTAATCCGCGGCAGCCCCAGCAGACTGTTCCTTCATTGACGCAGCAGGAGTTGCAGCCTGCTCTAGTTACGGGTCCCACGCAGAATTGCCCTCTTTCGAACGCGCAGACATTCTCGTTTTTCTTGCATTCGACGCAGACAGGATAGGTTGGGATGTCGGGTTTCTTTCCCAGCAAAAGCGACTTGACCACTTGGAGAAACTCGTCCTTGTCTATAGGGCATCCATGCACGTACGCGTCTACAGGTATGACCGCGTCTATTGGCCGCGCTGCATAAGTGTCAAATAGTTTTGCGTTCTCGCCGTACACGGTTTTCCTGACTTCATCTAAGTCCTTGTAATTTCGTATGCAGTTGATGCCGCCGATGGTCGCACATGAACCAATGGCAACCACGATTTTCGCGTTTTTCCTAATTTGCTTCAGTCTGTCTTCATCCTGCAGCCTCGTGCATGAGCCTTCGATGAATGCGATGTCATAGTTGTCGCTGTGTTCCTTCATCACTTCTCGGAAGCTTACAACCTTAACTTGCCCGAGGAGAGTGAGCAGTTCTTCTTCCAAGTTTGCGACTTGTAACTGGTCTCCTTCGCAACCTGCAAAGTCAAAGAAAGCAACTTTCGGTTTCATCACAACGCCTCTGGCACTCCCTTAATTTTAGAATAATTAAACACTGGGCCATCCTTGCACACGTAAATCTGGTTGATTTGGCAGTGTCCACATTTTCCCACTCCGCACTTCATTCTCCGTTCCAGAGACAAAATTATGTGGTCGTCTGGAACTTTCTTTGCTTTTAAATCTGCGATGACGAACTTGTACATGACTGGCGGACCGCAGACTATCGTCCAAGTTTTCTCGGGGTCAAAATCAACTTGAGGAATCAACGTGGTTATAACGCCTATGTTGCCTGCCCACTCTTCGTTTTCAGGGCACCAGTTAACTGTGTTCTTAAACTCCACATCAGTCCTATTCTTCAATGCAAGTAACTCGCTGCTGAAAAGTAATTCCCGCGGTTCTTTGCAACCGTAGAGCAGAATGACGTTGCCATAGTCCTTCCTGTTATCCAGAACGTAATTGAACAAAGACCGCAACGGAGCAATGCCGAGACCACCAGCGATGAACAAAAGGTCCTTGCCCTTCAAAAAATCCGCGTCAAACCCTGTTCCAAACGGACCCCTAACACCTACCTCGTCGCCCACATTAAGCGTGTGCAACTTGCTTGTCACATTGCCTACCTTGCGAACGCAAAGCTCAAACGTGCCTTTCTTTGTCGGCGGCGACGACAGCGATATAGGGGCTTCACCTATGCCGAAAACGGATATTTCAACGAACTGGCCTGGTTTGTGACCTAACTCGGAACCATCATTCAACCTAAGCTCGAACAAAGTCTCATTGGCCGTCATGGGCACTTTCTTAACGATAGTCGCCAGCTTCGGCACGTAATCTATGTTCCCTTCAGTTTCAATTTTCACTTCTGGCGTGGTTGCCGCAGTCGCCAGCATTTCCTTGTCGCGGATTTGATGGTACATATCGTTGAATAGGCTGACTGGATTAGCTATGTCGGGGAGACAGTTTGATGAGCACCTGCCGCAACCAACACATGAAATGAAGCCAAAGCGGTCGTATAGATACTTGCCCTTCTTGAAGTATCGATGCCTGTAGCGGGTTGGTTTTGTGGCGCGGAAGTTTTCTCCTGACGCGATTTTTGCAAAATCTTCTAGCAAGCAGCCATCCCAAGTGCGTATTCTCTCGCCGCGCGCAAGAGATAAGTCAGGGTTATCCTTAACATCGAAACAATAGCAGGTAGGGCATACCAATACGCAGGAGCCGCACGCTAAGCACTTCTCGGAATGGTTTTCCCAGAACGCGCTTTTTTCGTAACTCTTGCTCAGCAACTCAGGTATTAATTCTGGTGGAAAATCAAACTTCTGCTGAGACATGTACATTATTTCTCTCTTTTTCTGTCCGACCAGTTGAATGTCTCGTGCAAGCGCGTTTGTGACGTTTTTTGCGTATTTCTCCAGCAACTCCTCGCCTTTCTCAGAGCCGATGTTTATGGCGTACCTGTTTCCAAGGTCCGTCAACATCAAATCATACCCGTACTCTATCGTGGCGCACCCCATGAAGGGTGCAAAGCACCATTTTGACATTTTCTGAATGTTAACTCCGATGATTATTGATGATTTCCTCTTTTCGAAGTAGTAAGGGTCTGACTTTGTCTCAGCGAAAATCTCGTCCATGTGAAGCAAAGCCACTATATCATACGGGTGAACTCCAATGATTATTGCAGGCTTCGCTTCGGCAGTGAATCCTTTGGCGGAAAATCCGTTCGCTAAGTCATAGGTGAACAGGGTTTCGCGTTGGGGAAAAAAATACTTTTTCGGAGGCAGAAGCGTTACGTCATAATCGAGCCGCAGTTCGCTGGCGGATTCTAAGGGTCCAAAAGCAAATTTGTTTCCCTTGGATTTGGCGCCGATAACGCTAAAAGAATTACTTCCTATGAGAGAATTAACAAACTCGGCAAAGTCTTCGGCAGTGTCCTATTTTGTATTTGTTAATAACACGTTGGAATAGTAGAATTCATGCCGTGTCCAGATGTGTGTAGAGCATTTCTCCATCATTGCAGGTGTTAGGCCTCTTTTGATTTCAGAGATGAAGTCCCAGTAAAATTGGAAAACGCTCAGCGCGCATCGAAGACGGCGCTTCTCTTTTGCTATGCACTTGGTCTTTCTGACAAGCCTACCTACACGCTCTCGCAGGATGCTGTTGAGATTCTCAACGTTGACCGTTTCCACCTCGTCTCTGTCAGGGTCGCCATAAACCACTCGGATCTCCTTCCCAACGAGTTTTCCATTATGGTCTCTTATTTTCACCAGCTGAGCATAGTTCAGCTGCTTGATCTTAAAGAAACCAGGAAAAGCATACGTGTAATCGTCGTTTCCATCGGTGAACACCTCAACCCTTTCTCCTCGCCCAACGCTTCTTAGGCTTCTCTTGAAATCGCCGATCATCTCGCTGCAGGTTTGCCTAGTCCATTTACCCAGTGCAAACGCCAAAAACAGGTATGAATGCCTCTTTACCGTGGTATAGACGTAGATGCTGCCTTCTTGAGCTGCAGCTGGGCTGTCACGCTTAACTTTTTTCTGTTTTTTTTAACAGTCGTCCAGAGCTCGTCCATCTCGCACTGCGTTAGGTTGAGGTCGCGTAGAAATGTTTTGTTGACTTGTTCGGCGTGTTCAGCCATGTCTTCGAGCAGGTTGCCTATCGTGTCGCGGTGATGGCCGGTGATTCGTTCAATGGAGCGGATTCCGTTTTTCTCAACTAAAAGTTTGCTTATCCTTATGATTTCTTCTTCTGAGAGGTGCTTGCGGTAGATTGGAGTAAGTTTAGTTTCGGAGAAGAAGTGTCTGCAGTGGAGGCATTTGTAAAGTTGGTGTCCTGCGCGGTTTTTTCCGTACTTGATGATGTCTTTTCCTTTTTCCTTCAGGTAATATCTGCATTGAATGTTTTGACAAGTTACTGGGATGATGCTTCTTGGGCGCGACATAATATTGTACAAATAAGAAGCCCTATATTAACAAATCTAAACTGGGACACTGCCAAGTCTTCTTTCAAGATTATCTTCATTGCATTTCAACTCTGTTTAAAATTCTGAGCGGATGCCCCAGTCTATGCTGCAATACCCTGCGAGCCAACAGCGGCTCCTTTTTGGGCGCGCCACTTATGGCAATCTTCATGTGCCGTGCACTTGCCGAAAATTCGGGAAACATCATATATAAGCCTTTATGACATGCGAAAGCTTTTTCAATGGTTCACGCAATAGGTATAAAAAAATTCGGGCTGAACGTGGAGTCACCGTGTTCGGAGCTCAATCGCGGGGGCATTCATGTCCATTAGCTCGATATCGTGGGAAACGTCAATAACAAACGTGGAGAACTGAAAAAATGGGAAAAAATTCAAGGAGAATCCTAACAACCTGCGTATATTGTGGCACTGGCTGCAATTTATACCTGCATGTGGAGAATGACAGAATTATAGGCACAACCCCTTGTGAGTCACATCCAGTTTCTCAAGGCAAATTGTGCATAAAAGGATGGAAAACACACGAATTCATCCAGCACCCCGAAAGATTGAAGAAACCTCTGATTAAGAAAGATGGGAAATTCGTCGAGGTTAGTTGGGAAGAGGCACTGGATTTTGTTGCCGCGAAATTCAAAGAAGTAAAAGAGAAGTATGGTTCAAAGGCGTTGGGCTGTCTGAGTTCTGCAAAATGCACGAACGAAGAAAATTATTTGATGCAGAAATTTGCCAGAGCGGTACTGAATACTAATAATGTTGATCACTGTGCAAGGCTGTGTCATGCTTCTACAGTCGCTGGTTTAGCGGCTGCATTCGGTAGTGGCGCCATGACTAACTCCATCAACGAAATCTTGGACGCGAAGGTAATTCTAGTAACAGGGTCAAACACCACCGAACAGCATCCTATCATTGGTGGAAAAATTTTGCAGGCTAAAGAGAAAGGCGCCAAACTCATTGTTGTTGATCCTCGAGAAATTCAACTGGCAAAATTCGCCGATGTTCACCTGAGGCAGATGAGCGGGACAGATGTTCTCTGGTTGAATAGTTTCATGCATGTGATTTTTGAGGAAGGTTTGGAAGATAAGGAGTTCATAAAGAATAATTTGGAACCTGAAGATTTTGAAGCAATGAAAAAAGTTGTGACCAGCAACAAATACTCTCCTGAAAAAACCGAAAAGCTGACGGCTATACCCGCTGAGGATCTGAGAAGAGCCGCGGTAATGTTTGCCACAAACAAACCTGGATCCCTTATATATTCAATGGGCATCACGCAGCACATTCAGGGAACAGACAACGTGAAGTCCTGTGGAAACCTGCAAATGATATTGGGCAACATAGGCGTCTACGGTGGAGGAGTTAATCCGCTCAGAGGTCAACAAAACGTCCAAGGAGCTTGTGACGTAGGCGCTTTGGCAAACGTGTTTTCTGGATATCAACCAGTGGTAGATCCAGCGGCAAGGGAAAAAATGGCAAAAGCTTGGGGCATAAAAGTGGAAGATATGGATGACAAGGTCGGCTACACAGTCATTGAAATGATACACGCCGCTGGAGAAGAAAAAATCAAAGCCCTATACATTATGGGTGAGAATCCCATGGTCAGCGACCCCGACCTCAACAGCGTTAAAGAATGTTTAGAAAAACCGTTTTTGGTGGTTCAAGACATTTTTATGACTCCCACAACTGAACTTGCGGATGTCATTCTTCCCGCAGCAAGCTTCGCGGAGAAAGACGGAACATTCACAAGCACTCAAAGAACGGTTTCGAAGATTAGAAAGGCAATTGAACCAGTCGGCGATTCCAAGCCAGACTACTGGATAATTGGTCAAATAGCGGAGCGCATGGGGTATAAAAATTGCACGTATTCTCATCCAAGAGAAATCTTAAACGAAATAAACATGGTCACACCAGCTTACGGCGGAATAACTTGGGATCGGATTGACTCAGCAGAATTTCCTTTCGGAATAGCTTGGCCATGCCCAAACACGGAGCACAAGGGCACGCAATTCTTGCACAAAGACGGAAAGTTTACTCGCGGAAAAGGGAAATGTCACGCTTGCGAATACGTGCCTCCGGCTGAAGAACCAGATGAGGAGTACCCGTTCCGTTTGACGACGGGAAGAGTTGGGCCTCATTGGCACACTGGCTCAATGACTCGTAGGTCAATAACGCTTGAACGAGAAGTTTCCTCAGCTTACATCGAGCTTAACCCAGAAGACGCTTGGAAGATTGGAGTTCGAAAGAATCAGATGGTGCGGGTCAAGTCTCGGAGAGGGGAAATTTCGGTGCGCGCTGAAATCTCAACTATTGTTCCGCCCGGAGTTGTGTTTATTCCTTGGCACTTTGCGGAGGCTCCAGCGAACAATCTTACAATAGCTGCGCTTGATCCCATCGCAAAGATACCTGAACTTAAGGTTTGCGCCGTAAAAATTGAGGTGAATAAACAATGAACCGCCAAAACCCTCGTGCATACAAACTCAAAAAAGAAGAACTTGCCAATTTCGTTAATGCGCTCAAAGCGGAAGGAGAGGTAATTGGACCAAAATCAAACGGAGTGGAAATAGCCTATCTACCCGTGGAAGACGGTTCAGAAATCGACTTGTCGAGAATTCCTCTGGATAGCCCAAAGAACTACGTCTTTCCAATTACGGAAATAATTCTGGAGATTGAAGGAAACAAAATCAAAGCGCCTATGGAATACACGAAAAGAGTTATGTTTGGAATTAGACCCTGCGACGTTGCAGCTTTCAGATGTCTAAGAGCCTTCTTTGAAGATTACGCTAAAGAAGGCAAAATCAGCGACCCCCTGGTTATGTCCAAATTTGAAGGCTTGACAGTGGTTGCTTACAATTGCCCAGAGCCAAAGGAACACTGTTTCTGTACAGCCATGGGAACTGGACCCGTCGCAACAAGCGATTTTGATCTTGCCCTCTCCGATTTAGGCGATTCTTACTTGGTCGAGTCTGGCAGTCTAAAAGGCGAAGAAATACTCAGGAAGCTTTCCCTACCAGCTGCCTCAATTGAGGACATGGAAACCAAATTAGGAGTTAAGAGACGCTGCGTTGAAAAGATGAAGAATGCACAGTTCAACGTTGAAGGCATAGAAAACACGGTTCTCAAAAGAGTCGATGCAGTGGCAGAGAAATACGGCAAAAAATGCATAGCTTGCGGAGGCTGCAATTTCTTCTGTCCAACTTGCTCCTGCTTTAACGTGACTGATATTGCTGATGGCAAAATAATCAGACGCGAACAATTCTGGGATTCCTGCTTGTACAGAGGTTTCACATGGCTCGCGGGCGGAGTTTTTGAACGTGCCAGCATCGGTTCAAGAATGAAACAAAGGATTCTGCGCAAACTGCTCTACACAAAAGAACACTTCAACGCGTATTCATGTACTGGATGTGGCCGATGTTCTGAAGTGTGTCCATCGTCCATATACATGGAAGACATGATAAGCGATATTCTAGCAAGAGAAGAAATGGCTGAAAATCCATACATTCCAAACTTAGCTACAATCGTAAACATAAAAGACCAAACCAGCGACATCAAAAGCTTCACAATCGAGTTCGATGACCCCAAAAAGAAAGATTGGACATTCAAGCCCGGACAGTTCGTGGAAGTCTCTGCCTTCGGGCATGGAGAAGTCCCGCTATCCATTTCTTCGTCTCCCACGCTAAGAGGTCACTTCGACGTGACAATTAGAAATTCTGGCAAAGTTACCGCCGCCATTCACAAGATGAAAGTGGGCGACAAAGTAGGTGTCAGGGGTCCGTATGGCAATTGCTGGCCATATGAAAAGATGAAGGGAAAGGACGTTACAATCATTGCTGGCGGCATAGGACTAGCTGCAGTTTCAAATGTCTTGAGGTACATATTAGATAACAGATTAGACTATAAGAAAGTTCAATTGTTGTATGGCGCAGTGACTCCAGAAGCCCTAGTCTTCACACGCGAATATGAAAAATGGAAACAAGCTGGAATAGACGTGCACATCACGGTTGACAGACGAACTGGGAACTGGAATGGAAACGTGGGATTAGTTACTTGCTTGTTCAACGACCAACCTGCATCAGGACTTGAGAAGGTCAAGATTCCCGAAAATGCCCTTCTAATCGTATGCGGACCGCCAATCATGATCGATTTCTGTTGCCAAGACCTAGTGAAAGTAGGATTCAAACCTGATAACATTTTCATAAGCCTTGAAGGACACATGAAATGCGGAATCGGCAAATGTGGTCACTGTAACATCGGCTCGAAATACGTCTGCAAAGATGGCCCAGTTTTCACCTACGCGGAAAAAAAGTCGCTGGAGTGTCATCAATAGAACCCTAAATGCAGCACACAAAACTCCTATATTTTCTGCATATCCAACGAATTTTGCGAACTGGAAATAAGCATCGCAAAATATATATGTGCAAAGGGCAGAAACGAAGGTTCTAAAAAGAGGAACGACCGAAATGTGTGCACAATCTCCCCCTGAAATTGCTCAAACTATCTGTGATGTAGGCTGTAAGAAAACAAAACTTCAACTGGGAAAAATGTTCATACTAGCAGTGTTGGCTGGCGCATATATTGGCTTCGGCGCGCAATTGAGCACAGCAGTAAAAGTTGGTTTAGCAGACGTAGTGGGCACGGGCTTTGCGAACCTTGTCGGCGGCGCGGTATTCTCAGTCGGACTGATGTTAGTCGTTGTTGGCGGAGCCGAACTTTTCACCGGAAACAACTTAATCAGTCTCGCATGTTGCCATGGAAAAGCCGCATGGAGCGGTCTTCTGAAAAACTGGATTGTTGTCTATGCAGGAAACTTTGTCGGATCTGTTGTTTTGGCTCTTATCGTGTTCGGTGGATTCTATGCGTTCAGAGACCCCGGTGCTATGGGCACTCTTGCATTGAATATAGCAAATGCAAAAGTGAACTTGTCATTTGCCGAAGCCGTATTTAGAGGCATAGCCTGCAACTGGCTAGTTTGCTTGGCGGTATGGCTTGCTGCTTCTTCAAAAGACACCATTGGAAAAATCTTTTCTTGCTTCTTCCCTATAATGGCTTTCGTTGCAATGGGCTTCGAACACAGCATCGCAAACATGTACTTTATCCCCATGGGCATTTTTATCCAAGACTTCGCAGGCGTAGCTGGTGCCGGCGCTAACCTGAATTGGATGGGTTTTCTCGGAATCAATTTGCTTCCAGTGACAATCGGAAACGTAATCGGCGGCGTCTTCTTCGTAGCAGTGCTATACTGGTATGCTTATCTCCAGGGTAAGAAAGAATAAACAACCCCTTTTTTCTTTTTTTTTATCATATCAGCAAGTTTTCAAACTCAGTCTTCTTCTTCCGTGGCAATTAATAGTTTTCCAAAGATTCGTGTTGGCATTGAAGAAATGGTTAAAATGATGCCGAAGATATGCGCAGTGGAAGTAGGCTTTTTCCGCGCAGTTTTTCGGTGTTTTGTGTTTGCAGCAGTTACTGCTTTCTTGTTAACGAACCGTCATTTACCAGTAGACTGGTGAAATTGCGGCTTATCTGCATCGCTGCAAAAACCGAATAGCCTGGGCGGCGTGTTTTCTTAATTCCCCAGTTACCTGATTTGTACGAATGCTCTTCAATGATAGTTTTCGGTAATTATTGGTTTCAGATTTATATATGAGGATTTTTTAAGTAACGCTGCGAGCATCTAGGTGAGTATAGAGATGCTCAAAATTAGAATATTGGAGGACTGAACGGTTGTTGAAGGATGACAAACGCCGTGAACTTCTTGATAAATTCATGCGTCAACATGGGTATGACGACAGTGCTCTTCTGGAAATACTTCACAAAGCCCAGGAACTTTACGGGTACTTGGACAATGAATCATTAATGTATGTTGCGCAGTCGCTTAATCTTCCGCCCAGCCACGTGTATGGCGTAGCGACCTTTTACAGCTTTTTCAAGTTGAAAGCGCCTGGCGAGCATGTGGTCACAGGATGCTTGGGCACTGCCTGCTATGTGAAGGGCGTTGAACAGATAATGCAAGCCGTCGAGCGTGAATTCAACATCAAACGGGGCGAATCCACAACTGACGGAAAACTTTCGCTGTTTGTCACGCGTTGCATAGGCGCATGCGCTATGGCGCCAAGCGTAGTTATTGACGGCGAAGTAATAGGCAAAGCAACACCTGAAGTGGTGTTAACCAGAATAAAATCTTTGCTTGGAGGTGTCAAAGTTGAAACTAGGTGACCTGCAAAAAATAGCCGAGCACGAAGTGGATTTTGAAAGAGCCTACAAGCACCGCATTAACGTGTGCTGCTCAAGCGGCTGCGTTCCCTTCGGAGCTTTCGACGTGTTAAAGGCGTTCCAAGAGGCAGTTCAAGAATTTGGCGTTGAGAAAGAATGCAAGGTTGCAAGAACAGGATGCGTAGGCACGTGCGCGGTAGGTCCAGCAGTGGTTATTGAGCCAGGCGACTACCTTTATCAAAGCGTCACTCCTGACAAAGTCCGGCAAATAGTGCGCGATCACATAGTTTTAGGTTTGCCTGTGAAAGACATGTTGTACCAGAACGAGGCGTTCTTCAAGAAGCAGCATCGGCTCGTTCTTAGAAACGCTGGGAAGATTGACCCTACCAGAATTCAAGATTACATAGCTGCTGGCGGCTACGCCGCGCTTGTCAAGTGTTTAGCCACGATGACCCCTCAAGGCGTTATCTACGAAGTTGCCACTAGCGGTCTAAGAGGCAGGGGCGGCGCTGGTTTTCCAACAGGACAAAAATGGGGGCTCGTTGCGAGGACACATAACACACCCAAGTACATAGTTGCCAATTTAGATGAAGGCGACCCAGGCGTTTTCGCAAATCGCACTTTGGCTGAAGCAGACCCCCACGCCATACTGGAAGGTATGCTAGTAGCTGCGTACGCTATAGGTGCTGAGAAGGGTTACCTTTACATACGCGCCGAGTATCCGCTCGCAATTGAGACTTTGCAGAAGGCTATTGCTCAGGCGCGGGCTATGTCGCTGCTTGGCGATAACGTTCTGGAAACGGGGTTCAAGTTCGATGTCGAGTTGCGGTTTGGCGCGGGTGCTTTCGTAGCTGGCGAAGAAACGGCTATTCTTGCATCGGTTGAGGGTCGCAGGGCTATGCCGCGTCCGCGTCCCCCGTATCCTGCTAATTCAGGATTGTGGGGCAAACCGACGCTTATTCAGAATGTTGAGACTCTGGCAAATATCCCGCTCATAGTGTTAAATGGCGGTTCATGGTTCTCAAAGATTGGCACAGCTAGATGCACGGGCACAAAGTGTTTCTCGCTTACTGGCAAAATCAACAATCCTGGACTCATTGAGGTTCCGATGGGTATCACGCTGCGTGAAGTCGTGTTTGATGTGGGCGGCGGAGTGCCCGATGGGCGAAAGTTTAAGGCGGTTTTGGTTGGCGGTCCTTCAGGTGGTTGCTTGCCTGAGACTCTGTTGGAGTTGCCGATAGATTACGAGTCGCTGGCACATGTTGGCGCGATTATGGGTTCAGGCGGCATTGTTGTGATTGATGATCACTCGTGTATGGTGGATACGGCGAAGTTTTTCACGGATTTCTGTGTTGACGAGTCTTGCGGTAAATGCACTCCTTGCCGCGCGGGGCTTGTGAAGATTAAGGAGGTTTTCGAGAGCGTTATACGTGGCGAAGGTAAACTGGAGGATTTGGCTACTTTGGAGAAGTCCAGTGTCTACATTAGGGACGCTAGTCTCTGCGGGTTAGGACAGACGGCGCCGAATCCTGTCATAACCACTTTGCGCTACTTCAAGGACGAGTACGTTAAGCATATCGTGGATAAGACGTGTCCAGCGGGTAAATGCTTCAAAAACGGAAAGGAGGCTGATACGCAATGAGCAATTTGGATGTTAAGTTGAAAATTAACGATGTTGAAGTTACGGTTCCAGAGGGCACAACAATTCTGCAAGCGGCAACTGCTAACGGCATCAAGATTCCCACCCTGTGCGATTTGGAGGGTTTAACCAGTTTCGGGGGGTGTCGTTTGTGTCTCGTGGAGATTGCGGGTTCGCCTAAGCTTTTTGCAGCATGCGTGACGCCTGTCAGCGCTGGTATGGACGTTATCACAGACTCTGAGAGTCTTAAGGAGTACCGCAAGATGACGGTGCAACTGTTGCTTTCTGAGAGAACGCATGTGTGTTCCGTGTGCGTGGCTAATGACCACTGTGAACTGCAGAGCTTAGCAAACGAACTGGGCGTCGATCACGTCATGTTTGAGCGGCAGTGGACAAGTCACAAAATCGATTCTACACATGACTTTCTGGTTATCGACCGCAACCGATGCATCTTGTGCTTGCGGTGCATCCGCGTGTGCGACGAAATAGAAGGCGCGCACACGTTGGATTTGAAGATGCGCGGCAAAGACGCACAGGTGATTATGGATTTGGACAACAACTGGGGTGACTCATGCTCGTGCACTTCGTGTCGTAAGTGCGCGAAAGTGTGCCCAGTCGGCGCGATTTACATTGAAGGTGAGCCGCTTGCGCGTACGAAGCATAAGGAGATTGCGGAGTTCCTGTTATCAAGGAGGCGACGATAATGGTTGCAGCGGGCAAGGTTCGCGTGGCAACCATGTGGCTGAGTGGCTGTTCAGGCTGCCACATGTCTTTTCTGGACATGGATGAGGTGCTTATTGATTTGGCTGCGAAGATTCAGGTGGTTTACAGTCCTCTTGCCGACGTGAAGGTTTTTCCTGAAAGCGTGGATGTGACGTTGATTGAGGGTGCGGTTGCAAATGAAGAGCAGTTGGAGTTGCTTAAGCTGGCTAGGGAGCGGACGAAGGTTTTGATTTCTTTAGGCGATTGCGCGGTTACGGGGAATGTTCCTGCTTTGCGGAACGCATGGGACAACAGTGCTCAATTGGCTTTGGAGCGGGCTTATGTTGAGAATGCTGACGTGAACAAGCAGATTCCAACGGATGTTCCTGAACTGTTAGCGAAGGTTCGTCCGTTGCATGAGCTTGTGAATGTGGATTATTTTGTTCCAGGTTGTCCGCCGCCTGCTGACGTCATAACTTATGTTTTAACGGAGTTGTTGGCTGGAAGAAAGCCGAACATGGAGGGCAAATCCAAGTTCGGTTAAAGGGTGATGATTATGGTTAAGGAAATTGTGATTAATCCTGTTACGCGGATTGAGGGGCACGCGAAAATCACTATACACTTGGACAGCGACGCGGCGGTTAAAGAAGCGCGGTTCCACGTTACTGACTTCAGAGGTTTTGAGAAGTTCTGTGAGGGACGCCCGTTTTACGAGATGCCTAACATTACCGCGCGTTCATGCGGCATCTGCCCCGTGAGTCACCTGCTGGCTTCAGCTAAAGCTTGCGATGAGATAGTAGGCGTGAATGCGCCGAAGACTGCGGTTATGCTGCGGCGTTTGATTCATGATGGGCAGATGATTCAGTCGCACGCGTTGAACCTGTTTCACTTGTCGTTTCCCGATTTGCTTTTGGGCTTGGATTCTGATCCTGCTGAACGGAACATTTTTGGCTTGATAGCGAAGCAGCCTGACTTGGCAAGGCAAGGGATTCGACTGCGAAAGTTCGGGCAGGAAATCATTGAGAAGGTAGCTGGTAAGCGTGTGCATTCTGCTGACTGGGTTATGCCTGGCGGCGCGAAGTGGCCGCTTACGACGGAGCATGCAGATTATCTGCGGGCTAATTTGCCTGAGGCGTTGGATACTGCGGTTAAGACGCTTGCGCTGTTCAAGAAGCGCTTGGCGGAGTTTGATGAAGAGGTGCGGAACTTCGGCAACTTTCCCAGCTACTATTTGGGTTTGGTGACGGCTAAGGGCGGACTGGAACATTACGACGGCAACATACGCCTTGTTGATGCTGACGGCAAAATTGTGGCTGACCAGCTTGACCCTGCAAGGTATTATGAGTATATTGGTGAGGCGGTGGAGCCGTGGTCTTACATGAAGTTTCCGTATTACAAGCCGCTTGGTTATCCTGAGGGCTTTTACCGTGTTGGTCCGTTGGCTAGGCTGAACGTGGCGTCGCATTGTGATACGCCTCTTGCGAATGAGGAGCTTAAGGAGTTTAAGAAGCTGGGCAAGAACGGTGTGGTTCAAAGCACTTTCCTGTATCATTATGCGCGTTTGGTGGAGATTCTGTTCTGTCTTGAAGATGCGAAGCGGCTGCTTGAGGATCCAGAGGTTCTTTCGGAGCGTGTTAGCGCTAAAGCTTTCGTGAACAATTATGAAGGCGTCGGCGTTGCTGAGGCTCCGCGGGGAACGTTGATTCATCACTATAAGGTTGACCCGCGGGGCATTATGACTTGGGCAAACATGATAATCGCCACGGAACACAACAACATTGCTTACAACAAAGCGATAACGCAGGTTGCTAAGAAATACGTTAAGGGGAAGCACTTGAACGAGGGCATGCTGAACAGGGTTGAAGCGGTTATTCGCGCGTTTGACCCATGCTTAAGCTGCGCAACACACGCAGTAGGACAAATGGCACTGGACGTGCAACTGATAGACGCAGAAGGCACAATAGTAGACCGCATAGTCCGCTAAACAAGCGATTTACTATACCAAATTAAATTTCACTTTCCCTAGCCACGCTCCCAAGTCACCCCCACAACAAAGGGTTGTCTCACGCTCGCCGGCGTTCACTCGCAGAAAGAACATTGCTGCCTTGTGAATCTGAAGCATCTGCAACTGTTATACAGCGCGGTAGTCTGATTCGTGTATTGGGTACTTTTAAAAAGAAGAGAAGAGCGCTTCAGTCTGAGTTTTGCGTTGGTTGGATTAAAATTTAATCCAACAACAACAACGCAAATAACTGGTAACATACTCAGCGAAGTCTGCCAAGATATTAAAATTTAATGCCCCCACACACGCGATTTAAATTTAGTCTCAATGTCTGCAAAAAAGTTAAAACGCTCAGGCGTTAGTAACATGTCTGAGCGCGCGCGAAAGAGGCTTGAAAGCTAAATAGAAAAATCGACACTGAAATTTTTCCCTGTATAGCTGCCTGAACCCTGAATCTGCCCAGTTTTATTTTCCATCGTGAAAAGTGTGTGATTAAGTTTTAAATATGCGTGGTGCTTGTGGCGGGGCTCTGGGATTTAACGTGCGCCGCTCCTTAGAGCGCATGCTTGATCATTTAGCTGCGATTAGTGCGGCTAATACTAGAGCGCCTCCGATTGCGAAAACAATTGCTCCAGGTCCTATCATTGTTGTCATGGATATGATCCAGCCAATTCCCACGACGACTGCAAGGATACCCGAAGCTTTTGCAAATACACGTTTGATTAGGCCTAGCAAGCCGAGGATAAGCGATATTGGAACACCAACCAGGGCAAGAAAACCAAATATCATTCCTATTGGGTTTGAAACTAGGTTTGAGGCTTCGGACAAATCGACTGTTCTCAGGTAGACGCCGATTAATGGAAAACTAATGTTGTTGAACCATGAAAATAAAATTGCTACAAACATTACCAGTACTCCAGCTCCGACGAATACACGATACTTACTGGTTATGGGTTTTGCAGGATGCTTCATTCGTTCTTCGAGAGTTTTCTTTTCATAAAGCGTAAAAAGAACTGCCACGTTGAGAATGACCAAGATTATTCCGAGCGGTGGGTAAAGGCCCAGCGAAAGAAAAAGTCCGAGGATGAGCTGAAAGACTGAGTTTCCGCGAAAATACCCGCTTCTTTGAACCTTGAAGGCATTTAGAATTATGTTAACAACCGTGAGTGCTAAGATGGTTGCTGAAATTCCTGCAAAAAAGAGGTTTGAAAGTTCCTTTCCAGGTCCGATGCTAGTTGATATGAAGACTATGGACAGGATAAGTAGAATTAGGTCTCTTACTGCCTGAACGATCCTACTTGCTTTTCGCACCATTCCAATCGTTTAAGAATCATTTGGTTTAGATTAAAACTTTGCGGAATTGTGCTCGTAGAAGTCCCAAAACGAAAAGCAGCATAACGCGC
>Ga0214473_10001975_pt1 | contig 25924 bp, 19 predicted proteins | sample RVTome_7_FD_203509 | JGI IMG/M metagenome (GOLD analysis project Ga0214473, IMG submission 203509) | Soil microbial communities from uranium-contaminated site in the Upper Colorado River Basin, Wyoming, United States - RVT98D197 | ecosystem: Environmental > Terrestrial > Soil > Contaminated >...
ACGCGCTCACGCCGACTGCGGCGGTCCTCTTCGGCTTCGGGCTGGTCGTCCTGCACCTGGCCCGCGGTGGTGACGCGTCCTTCCCCAGCGAGGCCACCTTTCTCGCGGTCTCAGCCGCGATCGCGGCAGCGTTTCATATCTTCGCGGTCACTCGACATGTCCCCGTCGCGCGCGCCCTCGCGGATGACGGCGCGGCCGCCATCGCCCTCGTGCTCCTGCTCCACCACCTCGCCCTGCCCGCTCCGACCACGATCGGGCCAGCCCTCTTCTACGTGGGCACGGACCTGCTCGCCCTGCTCATGCTGCTGGCCGCGACGCGCCGCGGATCGGGCGTGTGGTCGTTCGTCACGGTCGCAGCGACGGCGCTCGTGCACGGCGTCTGGACGGCGATGGAGCCGGAGCTCGGCGGCGCCGTTGGATGGACGGCCCTGGGCGGTCAGTTGGCCGCGCTCGCGGTCTTCACAGCGTGGCCCTTCTTCGCCTCGCCTCGCCTTCGGGAGGACGCGTGGGCTTGGCGCGCGGCGGCCATGGCCGCGCCCTTCGGCTTCCTGTCCCTGCGCGCCCTGCACCTCGCCCTGTTCGGCAGCGGCGCCATCGGTCTGTTGCCCGTGGGCCTCGCCGTCGTGACGATCCTCGCGGCGCGCGGGGCGCGCACCGGCGGCCCGCGCGAGCAGCAAGTGCATCGCACGGCGCTGGTGTGGCTCACCGCGGTGGCCATGGGTTTCGTGACGGTCGCCATCCCGCTCCAGCTCGAGAAACAGTGGATCACGATCGGATGGGCGCTCGAGGGTCTTGCCGCGCTCCTGCTCTGGAAGCGCTTCGACCACGCGGGCCTGAAGTACTTCGGCCTCGCGCTGCTCGCGACCGCCTCGGTGCGACTGGTGCTCAACCCCTACCTGCTCGACTACTACCCACGCGTGGGGCTTCCCGCCCTCAACTGGCTCGCCTACACCTACGTCGTGCCGGCTGCCTGTCTGGTCGGCGCCTGGTGGATCCTGCGCCTCGACGAGCGGGCTCGCTTGCGACCGTGGGAGAGACAGGTCCTGCCCGCGAGCCACGACATCGCGGCCGGCGCCGCGGTGGTCGCATCCATCGCCGTGCTCTTCGTGTGGATCAACCTCTCCATCTTCGACATCTTCGCCTCCAGCGATCGACTCGAGATCCCCACGACGCGCATGCCCGCCCGCGATCTCACGACTTCGATCGCCTGGGCGGGCTACGGGCTGGTGCTGCTCGCCCTCGGCATGTGGCGCGGGAGCACGGCCCTGAGGGCCCTGAGCCTCGGGCTCGTGCTGCTCACGTGCGGGAAGGTCTTCCTATACGACCTGGCGCACCTGAGGGACCTGTACAGGGTGGCTTCGCTCGTGGGGCTCGCCCTATCCCTGATCCTCATCTCCTTCGCATACCAGAGATTCGTGTTCCGCCGACCCGCATCCGCGGAGGGCACATGAGGCGTTCCATTCCCATTGTTTCACTCGTCTTCGCCGCCGTCGCAGCGCTTCCGGTGGCGTCGGCGCAGCCCCCACCTGACCTCTCGCGGCTGTTTCCCCGCGAGGCGGACGTCGCGGCATCGCATCCAGGGCTCGCGCGCCTGCCCCTCGATGCCGAGGTGCTGAGGGACACGCGGGGCGACCTGTCCGACCTTCGCGTCTTCGACGCCGACGGACGCGAGGTGCCGTGGCTCGTAGACAGCGCCGTGCCGCCTCCGCCGCAGCTCGAGCAGCATTCCGCGATCCCGCTCGACGCCCGAAGGGAGACGCAGGAGCAGGGCGCGCGAACCACGGTGCGCAGGGAGGTCTACGACCTCGCGTTTCCGGAGACGGCCCCCACCACCGGTTTCTGGGATCTCGTGTTGTCGGCTCAACAAGGCGAGCTCGTTCGACAGGTCACGATCATGGCTCTCCGCGATGACGGCTCACCGGGCGCCGAGCTCGTCCGCACCTCCGTGTTTCGCCTCGAACGCCCTCTGCGTGAGCGGATGCGCATCACGGTGCCTGCGGTCGCGATGGGCCGAGTTCGTGTGACGCTCGAAGGGGAGGGCGACTTCCTCGATCCCGCGTTCCGCTTCGAGTCGACCCGCGGCCCGGTCGAGCCGGCGCTGCTCACGATCCCGCTCGTCGAGGCCTCCCGCACGCGCGAAGGGTCCACCACCCGCATCGAGCTCGACCGCCCCGACGGGATCGTCCCCGATCTGCTCGCCATGAGCACGTCATCGAGCGCGTTCTATCGGTCGGTTCGCGTGCGCGATGCCGGTCCGGCTGCCGAAGAGCGTGATCTGGGCGGCGGCGTCCTGTATCGCATCCCCGACTTGCCCGACGCGGAGCAGCTCACGATCGACCTGACTCCAGCGCGGGGCGGGCGGTTGATCGTGGAGATCGAAGACGGCGACGCATACTCGCTCGACGACCTCCGCTTCGACGCCGTCGTGCGCCAGCCCGCCCTCCTGCTCAGCCTCGAGGGACCTGCGGTCCTGCGCTTCGGGGGGGGCCGCGCCCATCCACCACGCTACGATCTGGCCCGCCTCGCCGAGACGAGCCTGGGTCAGCGCCTCGCGAGCGCCCCGATCCAAGCGGCGACGCGATCGCCGGTGCGCGCCAATCCCCTCTTCGATCCTTCGCCCGCGTTGCAGTTCCTCATGCGACCGGGCAACCCGGTCGACGCGCACGCGTTCTCACACGAGCGCCGCATCACCGTCGTCGAAACGCCCGAGGGCCTGAGTCAGGTTCGTGTCGGAGCGGCAGAGCTCGCACGATCCCGCGAGGATCTCGGTGACCTGCGTATCGTGGATGACCAGGATCGGCAGTGGCCCTATCTCCTCGAGCTCGACACGGACCGCGAGCGCGTCGAGCTGCGGATCGGTTTGGGCGAAACGAAGGACGGATGGTCCAGCCACGAGGTCGGGCTCGCAGAGGGGCCCGTGCCCGTCGTGGGAATCGAGCTCGAAGTCTATGACGGGTATTTCGATCGGTCCTACGAGGTCTTCGGGATTCTCGGGGACCGCGAGCAGCTCGTCGCCCGCGGTCGGATCGTCCGTCGCCCCGATCTGCCCGAGTCGGCCGGGATCGTGGCAATCGCGTGCGAGCCCATGCGCGTGTCCGACCTCCGATTGCGGATCCACGATGGGGACGACGTGCCCCTCCGTATCGGCGCCAGCTCGGCGCTCGTACCGGTGGCTGATCTCTATGTCGCCGCGCTCGCCGGTGAATACCGGTTGCTCCTCGGCTCCCCGGACGCCACGCCCCCGGACTACGAGATCGCCCGTGCCCGCGACCTCGTCCTGGCCGTGACGGCGGCGCCGGTGATCCCGGCCGAGCTCGGCCGCAACCCGGTGCACATTCCTGTTCGGGCCGAGGTGCGCTGGGAGGAGATGCTGCTCTGGGTCGTCCTCGTCCTCGCCGTGCTCGTCCTGGCGGCTCTCACCTTCCGCATCGCGCGCCTGCCCGCCGCTACGCCCGAGCCTGAAGCCGCCGCGCCCGAGCCCGAGCCTGTCGGCGAAGCGGCGAGCGCCGCGCCTGCGGCGGCGGAGGCGTCCAGTGAAGATGCGCTATCCGATGCGGGAGCACCTGCCGACGCGGAGCCCCAACCCGATCGCGCTCCATCGGTGGACGACGAGTCCTGAGCGCTCCCGTCAGAAGCCCTCGTTGCCGAGGCCCTCGATGGGATCGGTGCCGGGGCCGAGGACACCCGGCAGCTCCCCCGTCATCCCGGTCATGGTCGTGGTGGTGGGTCGTCGGCGGCCCGACGCTGGACCCGCGTCTGATCCCGCGTCCGGCTGCACCGAGCCGGCGTCCTGAGGCCCCGCGTCGGGCTCGGCGGGAACGTCGGGCAGGCCGAAGTCCAGGATCTCGAGATTCGGGATGCGAGGCGGGAACAGCCAGATCAGGAACACGACCAGCCCCAGGCAGGCCACGGTCAACAGGATGATCAGGATCGTGGGCTTGTAGTTGCGCTTCCTCTTGATCGCTTCGATCCGCTCGCTGGCTTCGGCGCGGAACGCCTCCCGGTCCGTCCGCACCCAGCTCAGGCGACGCTTGAGGCTGTCGAGGCTCAGCCGGCTCAGGCGCTCGCCCGGGCCGAGGACGCCCCGCGTCGGATCACGATCCTTGGGCCCCTGATCCCCTTCCTCGACCACGCTCACCTCCTGGGCCGCCACCCTAGCAGCCTCGTGCGCCTTTCCGAAGACCGGACCTCGCCTCCCCCGCCCGAGCCGAATACCCCGAAAGAGGGACATTCTGCCAGCCCCCTCGACAGCGGGCTCGGCTTTCGGTACTGAATCCGGTTCGGTCGAGAGGAGACGCCCATGAACGACGCCGAGAAGATCACCATCACGCAGGTTCTGGACCGTGCGGCCGACGCCCGCCCCGATGCGCCCGCCATGTGCGTCAAGCGCGACGGCGAGTGGGTCACCACGACCTGGCGGGAATACCGCGAGCAAGCGCGGCGTGCGGCGCGCTCGTTCATGAAGCTCGGCCTCACGCCCGGCATGGGCGTTTCCATCATCGGATTCAACTGCCCGCAGTGGTTCGTCGCCGACATCGGCGCCATCCTCGCGGGGGGCGTGCCCGCTGGCATCTACACGACGAACAGCCCGGAGCAGTGCCAGTACATCGCCTCGCACAGCGACTCGGTCGTGGCCGTGGTCGAGGACGCCGAGCAGCTCGCCAAGTTCAAGAAGGTCCGGTCCCAGCTCCCCGATCTCAAGGGAATCGTGCTGATGTACGGCAGCGATGGCGACGACGGCGTCTACAGCTGGGACGAGTTTCTCGCCCTCGCCGACGACGTGCCGGAATCCGAGCTCGACGCACGCATCGCGGCGCAGAGCCCCGACGACACCTGCACGCTGATCTATACCTCGGGGACGACGGGCAATCCCAAGGCCGTCATGATCACCCACGACAACCTGACGTGGACGGCCGCCGTGACGGTGGGAGAGGTCGAGAAGTACGAGCGGAAGATGGGGATGGAGCCCGCCGAGATCACGGCCATCAGCTACCTGCCCCTGAGCCACATCGCCGAGCAGATGGTGAGCCTCCACGGTCCCATGTCCGCCAAGGGCTGCACCTATTTTGCCGAGAGCGTCGAGAAGCTGGGGGACAACCTCCGCGAGGTCAGGCCCACGCTGTTCCTCGGCGTGCCGCGCGTGTGGGAGAAGATCCAGGAGAAGATCGTGGCCGCGGCGTCGAAGAACACCGGCCTCAAGAAGAAGATCGGCGCCTGGGCGCGCAAGCAGGGCCTGGCGGGCGGATATGCGGAGCAAGACAAGCGTCCCAAGCCGATGCTCTTCGGTCTGGCCGAGAAGCTCGTCTTCTCGAAGGTGCGCGCGCAGCTGGGGCTCGACCGCTCGTTGCTCCGTGTCACGTCGGCCGCGCCGATCTCGAAGGACACGCTGGAGTTCTTCCTCAGCCTCGGCGTGTCCATTCACGAGGTCTACGGCATGAGCGAGTGCACCGGCCCGGCCACGATATCCATGCCCGATCGATACCGCACCGCCAAGGCGGGGTGGTGTTTCCCGGGTGGGGAGCTGAAGATCGCGGCGGACGGCGAGGTATGCATGCGCGGGCGCCACGTCTTCAAGGGCTACTTCAAGCACGAGGAGGCGACGCGCGAGGCACTCGATGCGGATGGTTGGCTGCACTCGGGCGACCTCGGGACCATCGACGAGGAGGGGTACCTACAGATCACGGGCCGCAAGAAGGAGCTGATCATCACGGCCGGCGGCGAGAACATCGCCCCCGTGGCCATCGAAGGCCTCCTGCAGGGCATCCCCGTGGTGAGCCAGGCCGTCGTGATCGGGGATTCGCGCAAGTTCCTGTCCGCGCTCGTCACGCTCGATCCTGCGAAGGTCGCCGATGCAGCTCGCGAGGCTGGAAGCGAAGCCACGACCGTCTCCGAGGCGGCGGCGTGCGCGAAGTTCAACGCCTACATGATGGCGAAGGTCGACGAGATCAATCAGCAGCTCGCGCGCGTTCAGAAGGTCAAGAAGGTGACCCTCGTCCCGACGGAGTTCACCATCGATGGCGGCGAGCTGACGCCCACCATGAAGCTCAAGCGGCGCGTCATCAACGAGAAGTATGGGCCGCACATCGAGGCGATGTACGCCTGACCACGTAGCGGTCTGCTCTATGGATCCTACACATCTCGCCAGATGATCGTCGTGGTGCCGGGCTTCGATCGCGTCCGTCCCCGCTCGAGACTGCGCCCCGGCCGCCGCACAAGACAGCATTGTCCCGGTGGATCCCGAGCCCGGTGGCGGGCCGACCCCGGAGCGGGCGTGGCGAGTGCCGGGCGGTCCCGAGAGAAGCCTTCCGCCCGGGCTCGAGCCCTCGAGCGAGCGTTGCCCGGCCCTGCGCGAGCGCGCCGACCGGGCCGGATCTGCAGCGCGAGCGGCCCGCGCGGGGTCGGCCCGCCGCCGGGCGCACAACCCGAGCGGCGCGCATCGAGATGTGATCAATCCTCAGAGCGGTCCGCTAGGGGCCGACCCAGGTCGCCTCAGTCGCCGTAAAGTTCATGTAGACCCAGAACCCGGTGACGCCCATGTAGGTATCCCGGTCGTCCCGGGTGCTGCACGAGGAGCCGGACACGCGTGCCGCCGCGAGGTGCTGGAACAGGGTGTCCCCACCCACGACCGGCAGGCTCGCGGGCAGAATCGCGGCCCGGGCGTCGGCCACGGAGAGGAAGCCGGAGATCACGCCCGAAACGAGCCTGTTGGGGGGCACGCCGCCGGCATAGGTGGCGGCCACGCGCGCGCTGGTCAGCGGAATGGGCGTGCCGCTCAGGCTCACCGTAAACGCGATCGGATCGCTCGCGAAGCAGGGGCCCGTGACCGTGTTCGGCGCCGAGTAGGCCGAATTGAGAGTCGTCGGATCGGCCGTGTAGCAGGTCATGCCCGACGGCCGGTTGTTCGCCGTCGTCGGGGACGACGTCCCCATGGCGCCCACCTGACAAACTGGCAGGGGCGCCCCGGCCATGCACGTCCCGTCCACGAGGGCCATGGGATTGGTGCTCAGCAAGATATCGAGCGGACGGTGCACCGTGACGTAGTTGATCGTGTAGTCGTCCACATTGGACTGGAGCTCGCCGTTGACCGAGAAGCCCAGTAGCGGGCTGTCGGTGACGTCCCGGCAGCCGATGAAGCTCAGGTAGAAGTGCGGATCCATCAGGTCGAGCGTGACGACCCGGAACGCCGTGGGCCTCGGGCCGCTGGGTGTGCAGTCGTTCTCGCAGCCGTCGCCGGCGGTTCGGTTGCCGTCGTCGCACTGCTCGGGCGGCATGGCCCCCATGTCCACGAAGGCGTCGCCGCACGTCGACGCCCGGCACGTGCCCATCAGACAGATGTCCCGCGTTGCCGGGTTCATGTCACGGTCGCAGACCGTGCCCGCCGCTGGTGGTGTCCCGGCGCTGCACCGGTGCGTCGAGGTGTTGCAGGTCTCGGCGCCGTTGCACACGAGGCTGTCGTCGCAATTGGCGTTGGTGGTGCACGTAAAGGTGCAGTCGTTGTTGCAACCGTCGCCGTTGACCGTGTTTCCGTCGTCGCACTGTTCGGGGGGCGCGGCGCCCATGTCCACGAACGAGTCACCGCACCTCGTGGCCCGACACGTGCCCATGAGACAGATGTCGCGCGTGGCCGGGTTCATGTCCCGGTCGCAGAGTGACCCGGCCACGGGCGGCGAGCCCGCGGCGCACACGTGGGTCGTGGTGTTGCAGGTCTCGGACCCGTTGCAGGCGTTTCCGTCGGTGCAGTCGCTCGCACCGCTGCACGAGAAGGTGCAGTCGTTGTCGCAGCCATCACCTTCGACCGTGTTTCCGTCGTCGCACTGCTCGGCACCCTCGCGGATGCTGTTGCCGCACATTGTGGTCGTGCAGACGCCGCTCCGGCACACCATTCCGCTGCCGCAGCTCGTTCCGTCGGCCAGGTCCGGCGGATTGCGACACACGTGCGTCGTGGTGTTGCAGGTCTCGGCGCCGTTACACGGCAGACCGTCGTCACAGTCCGCGACGACCGCGCAGCTGAAGGTGCAGTCGTTATCGCAGCCGTCGCCGTCCGTGCTGTCGCCGTCGTCGCACTCCTCGGAGCCCTCCACGATGCTGTTGCCGCACATGGGCATGGCGCACGCCCCGGCCCGACAGACCAGGCCGCCTCCGCAGTCCGTTCCGTCCGGCAACGCAGTCCCGGCCGCACACACGTGACTGCCCGTGTCGCAGGTCTCGTCCCCGTTGCAGGCCGCCCCGTCGTCACAATCGGCGTCCGCTTCGCAGCTGAAGGTGCAGTCGTTGTCGCAGCCGTCCGCGTCGACGTCGTTGCCGTCGTCGCACTGCTCCGTCCCCTCGATTGAGCCGTTTCCACATTCCTCCATGGTGCACGTGGCCGAGCATCCATCACCCGCGTCGGTGTTGCCGTCGTCGCACGCTTCGCCTGGGTCGATGATACCGTTCCCGCAGGTTTCGTCGCTCCTGCAGTCCGCCGAGCATCCGTCGCCGCCATCCGTGTTGCCGTCGTCGCACGCCTCGCCAGGGTGCACGACTCCGTCGCCGCAGGTGGGTCCCATCATGCAATCGGCGGAGCAGCCGTCTCCGTCCGTGGTGTTGCCGTCGTCGCAGACCTCGCCGACCCCGATGTCGACGATGCTGTTGCCGCAACTCTCATCGCTCGTGCAGTCCGCCGAGCAGCCGTCCCCATTGAGGCTGTTTCCGTCGTCGCAAACCTCGCCGATGGGCGTGTCCAGGTAGCTGTTGCCGCAGCGCTCCACGCTCATGCAGTTGGCCGAGCAGCCATCACCGTCGACGACATTGCCGTCGTCGCACACCTCGGTGCCCTCGATCTCCTCGTTGCCGCACCCGGGCGGACCCACGTCGCGCCCAGGCGGGCCGCCGTCCGTCTCTGGCGGAGTGGGCTCGTCATCGCCCCCGCACCCGACGACGAGGCTGGCTGCGAACAAGGCCGTGAGGATAATCAAGAGGCGGGTGACTGGAGTGCTACCCATAATCCTTGGATGGTAGCAGCCTCCCAGGCAGTGTGGCAGGGACCTTCAGGGGCAGGCCACGGGCGGAGCCGGGCCCGCCGCCACTCCCGCCATGCGACCGCCGTATCCCGTGAGCTCGATGCCCACGCTGATCGCGTCGCAGGTTGCGCCCGGGGCTCCCGCGCGCACATCCGCTGATTGGTCCAGAAGCCTGGACATGCGGCCCGCGTTGACCGAGCTCGGGCAGAGCCCGAAGCTCGGGAACGTCTCGCGGATGTCGAGGAGCCTCCAGCGTCCCGCGACAGTGACGGGCGACAGGCGCGTGCCGCCATCCGTGATCTGCGCCGTGATGACGGCGCCGGCGAGCTTCAGCTCGAATGAGAAGCCCGCGGCCGTGAACACCAGCGGCGAGCGATCGGGAGGGTGCACGACGAGGGTCGAGCCGCTGACATAGGCGCTGCTGTCGTCGACCAGTGGCATCTCGATGTCGCCGCCGAGAAACGCCGCGGTCTCCCCCCACCAGTAGTCCGTTCCGTCCCAGGCGGGGGGAGGCGGAGCGCTGCCGTCGGGAGGCAGCTCGGGCGGATCACCGGACGGCAAGGCGGGGGAGCCGAAGGCCGCCATGGCGATGGCCACATTCACGCGGTCGTCGTCGGGCTCGCCGTTGTAGCCACGCAGGCGCAGCAGGATCACGCCTCGGCCCATCTCCTCGTCCTGCCGGACGGGTGCCTCGAGGTCGCCGAGCAGGACCAACGTGAAGGGGAAGACGTTGTCTCCCGCCGCGTTGTCGATGCCGTCGGTGCCGTCGGTGGCGAGGCCGTTCATCTCGTCCGGCGGGTGGCACTCGACCTGGGGCGACGGATCCACCGAGCACAGCCCGTCGAGGTCGTAGCCGATCGCCCGCCAGTCCCCTCCCTGCTCGAGTCGCACGTCGCGCAGGGCGAAGAGCAGCTCCATGTCACCTGGGGTCGGCACCGGCATGGGACGCTCGGGCGGCGTGCGGGGCATGCAGCTCGAGCCCGCGTCCGCCCCGCCTCCGTCGAGGAGCGACTCGTCGAAGGCGCGGCACGCCGTCAGGCCACACGCGAGGCCGAGGACCGCGAGCGCGGTGCGCATCTCCGCTCCCAAGGGCGGTGACGAGCTCGGACACACCATGATCGGGAGGGATGATACCGCGTCCCGGCGCACAGAGGCACCGCTCCGCGATCCGGGGCGTGCGGGTCGGTCTCAGGGCCCCGCGTCCGGCGGCCCTGCGTCCGGGCCCGCGTCCGACGGCCCCGAATCCGGGAGACCCGAGTCCGGTGGCCCCGCTTCCGACGCCCCCGCGTCGCTGCCGCCGTCCGGTACCCCCCCGTCCATCGTGGTGCAGGGCGTCGGAGTCCCGAAGCCATCGATGATGCCGACGATGCTCGCCCGGATGCCGCTCTCGAAGGGTATGCCCACGCTCACCGCATCGCAGGTGGCGGTGGGTCCCCCCGATCCCGGCATGGCCCGCACGTCCGCGGCGAGGTCGAGCACGCGTGAGAACGACGCGTAGTCGCTCGTTCCCGGACACGCGCCCGCGCTCACGATCGTTCGGCGAAATTCCGTGAGGTCGAAGCGGCCGGCGAGGATGGATGTCTCCACGGTCTGGCGGTCCGCGGAGATACGCACCGTGAACACCACGTCCGTCAGAATGAACTGCGCGGCCCGGGTGGGTCCGCCGAGCACGATGGGGAAGCGGTCGGGCAGCCGCATGACCAGGGTGTGATTCGCGACGTAGGCGTTGTCGTCGCGGACCCGCGGCTGTTCGATGTCCCGCTCGAGGAAGCTGTCGGCGCGTGCCCACCAGACATCGTTGCCGTCCCATGCGGGCACGGGCCAGTCCTCCCCGTTGATGATCAGCCTCTGGTCCGCGTCGACATCCAACGTCACGATGGGATCGGTGTACTCCACCGACGAGCCGATCACGCTCTGGGTCAACGTGACGTCTACCAGCGGGTCGTTCGCGGCGCCGTTCCAGCCGCGGATGCGAATCAGGATCACGCCCAGCCCAACGTTCTGGTTGCCTCGAGATTCCTCCTCGAAGTTGGGCATGGCCACGATCAGGATCGGGATGATCTGGTGCCCCATCGCATTGTCGGTGCCGCCCTCCCCGTCGGTTTCGCGCGGGGCGGAAGGGGATGGCGGCAGGCACTCGACTGGCGACATCTCGGTCAGCGTGCACAGGCCGTCCAGGTCGTAGCCCGCCGTACGCCACCGCTCGTCGCGCTGATCCACCACCAGGTCGCGGATGGCGAAGACCATCTCCTCCACATCGGGCCCCTCTCCCCCTGCGGGCCGCACCGGCGGAAGCCGCAGCTCGCATCCCGGGCCCGCGTCGGTCGTGCCCGAGTCGAGCAAGCTCTCGTCGAACGCGCGGCAGCCGGGCGCGAGCGCCAGGGACAGGAGGGCGAGGACGATCGGCCGCGGGGGCATTCGGATCACTGTTGACGATAGGGGTTGGAGTAGACGTCGTCGTCCATCATCGAACCCTGCATGTTCCGGAGCCGTTCGCGCCGCTCGCGCCGCTCGCGGAGCCGACGTTCCGCGTCCGTTTCAGCTCCCTCCTCGGTAGTCCCGGCGGTCTCGACGGTTTGCTCCCCGTTGGCATTCGCGGCTGTGCCCGTCTCCCCGGTGCCCTGCGCTTGCTCCGGCGTCTGGACCTCGGCGGTCTCGGAATCGCCCTCGTCGATCGCGCCGCCCTCGTCGTTGGCGGGCTCCTCGCCCTCTCCAGGTTGCTCCGCCACCGGTGTCGTCGTTTCCGGGTCGGCGTCCCCGTAGGCCCAAAGGGCCCCCGCGGCGCCCACAGCGATCAGGAGGCCGAGCGCGAGCCACCACAGGAGACTTGATGGTCTTCGCCGCTGCGCGAGGGCGGCGATGCTCTTCTCCGCGAGGGTCGCGGCCTCGAGCGCGTCGGGTTCGGCGGGCCTGTGTCGGCCCGTCGTGTACGCCAGCGGCGGCGCGTCGCCGAGATCTGCGATCGCCGTCTTGATGGCGACCCGTTCGCGCTCGAGCTTCTCTGCGGCCATGGTCCGGGTCAGCGCGGCCACGTCCCGTCCGGAACCCAGCCCCCCGATCGCGCCGGCGGCGCTCTCCACCGCCTCCAGCATCTCCTGTGCGCTCTGAAACCGCTGATCGATGTCCCGGGACAGCGCCTTGTCGAGGACGGGATCGAAGGGAGCGAGGTCGGGGTCCACGGTCGACGGCGAAGGAATGGGATCTTCGAGGAGCATTCGGAGCAACGTGACGTTGTTCGTGGCGTGGAAGAGCCGCTTCGTCGTGATCGCCTCCCAGAGGACCACGCCCATGGCGAACAGATCCGAGCGCTGCTCCGAGTAGGCGGTCGACGCGGTCTCGGGCGCCGTGTACGCGAGCTTGCCCTTGAACTGGCCCTCCCGCGTCGAGGAGAGGCGGTACTCGGCCTTGGCCACGCCGAAGTCGGTCAGCCGAGATATCCCGTCCGTGCCGACCAGGATGTTGTGTGGCGACACGTCGCGGTGCACGAGGTTGAGGGCATTGCCCTGAGCATCGGTGAGCTGGTGGGCCGCGCTCAAGCCTGCCAGGGCCTCGACGACGATCCGGAGCACGGGCCGCACGGGCAGGCGGGTCTCGCCCTTGTAGGACCTGGTCAACAGGCCGGCGAGATGATCGCCCTCGACGTAATCCATGACCAGGAAGCGCAGGTCCTGCCACTGCGCCACGTCGAGCGTCGAGACGACGTTCGGATGCCGGATACGCGCGGCGAGGCGCGCCTCGTCGAGGAACATCGTGATGAAGTCGCCTTCCTCGGCCAGATGTGGATGCAGCACCTTGATGGCGACGAGACGCTCGAAGCCCCCCATGCCGACGGCGCGCGCCACGTACACCGAGCCCATCCCGCCCGCGGCGAGCTTGTGCAGGATGTCGTAGCGGTCGACCCGGGTGCCGACCAGGCGATCGGTTGGGCGGGGGGCAGACTTGACGCTCTCCGCGGTCTGCCCCATCAGAAGCTCCCGCGAGCCGAGACAGACAGGCCGCCCTCGGGCAGGGGAGAGAGGGCGACCTCCGTCGACCCATCCGACTCCCCTTCCGCGTCGCTGTCGACACGCGTGAAGAAAAGAGTCACCAGCGTGACGACGCCGAGCAAGGCCGTCCCCCCGAGGAGCAGATCGGTCCTGAGCTCGAGGGCTCGTCCGTCGTCCAGCCCTGCGCGGGTCGGCATCATCTCGTAGGCATCGGCGGCGGAGAGGGTGTCGAGCCAAGACCACGCAGCCAGGGCGCCCACGCCGGCGGTGAGGACCAGGCCCATGATGAAGACGGCGGGGCTGATGCCTCCGGGGGGCTCGGGCGTGACGCGCGGGCCTTCAGGACCCGGCCCTTCGCGGTCGTCGGGCGGCCTGACCTCGGCGTGACCGTCCCCGTCTCCCAGGGGGGGCTCCACGATGGGCTCCGGTCGCGGCGCCGTCAGCGTGATTTCGCGCCTTTCGCCCGCGGGCCCGTTGACGCGCTCCGCGGCGCGGCGTCCGCCCTCGAATATCGCAACGAGCCGTTGCTCCACGTCAGCAGGGAGGAAGAGACTTCGAAAGACCTCCAGCTCGCCGTTGACCTCGAGGCGACAGTCCGCCTCCTCGTCCCCATCGACGCAGCGAACGTCGACGCGGAAACCGTCCCGCGTCGCCCGCTCGATCGCGGCCGCCTGTTGGCCGAGCCGGCGCTCGCCATACTGGGCCTGAACGTCGGCGGCGACCGTGCCGGCGCGCAGGTGGTTGCCCGCGCGTTGATGGGCGCGGACGGCCTGAAGGGCTGCCGCGGCCGCCGGGGCCAGCTCGTTGGCCGTCTCGTACCAGCGCGCCGCCTGGGCGTAGTCGCCGCCGCGGTACGCGCGGGTCCCGCGGTCGTAGGCTGCCTCGGCTGCGGCCTGACGCTCGGCGGCGGACAGCTCCTGGGCGTGGGCCGCTGGGGTGAACCCAGCCGTGCCCACGAGCGTGACCACCACGGCCGACAAGATCGCCAAGCGCATATACCGATACCCCTGATCAGGTCTGCACCCGATCTCCGCCATTATAGACGACTCCTTGGCCCGAATACAGGCTCCAAGCATCCAACCCCGCGAACCTGAACATGCTTTGGGCCCGCTCGTGCAGATCTGCCCACGGGCCTGCGGGTGGGCGGGTGTGTCAGGGCACGCCGCCGTCCGTGCAACCTGATCCCAAAGGGAATCCAGGCATCACGCCGTCCACCTGGGCCTGTACCCCGGTCTCGAAACGGAGGCCGATGCTGATCGCATCGCACGTCGAGCCAAGACCTCCGCCGCTGCCGGGCAGCGCGCGCACGTCGGCGGCCAGGTCGAAGAGCCGCGAGATCGTGAAGTAGTCGGGCGTGCCCGGGCAGATGGCCGCCAGCTCGATCGACGACAGGATGTCGCGGATCGCCCAGCGGCCTGCCAGCGTCGCTTGCTCGATCGCGCTCCCGTCCGCGCTCAGCTGCGCGGTGAGGACCACGTCTGAGAGGACGAACTGGACGCCGGTCCGATCGCCTCCGAGGATGAGCGGAAATCGGTCCGGCAGCCGCAGGACGACCAGCCCGTCCCGCACGTAGCCGTTGTCGTCTCGGACGCGCGGCCGCGCGAGATCCCCCTCGAGGAAGCCGTCCTCGAGCAACCAAAAGTGGTCCTGACCCTCCCACGCGGGAACGGGCCGTGGCTCGCCGTTGACCCACAGTCCGCCATCGGAAACATCGATGGTGTCGAAGGGACCCGGCACGGGCGCGGCGGAGCCGAAGACGGTCTGGGAGACGATCCCTTCGACCTGGGGGTCGTTCTGTTCGCCGTTCCAGTTGCGCAGGATCAGGAAGACGGCTCCCAGGCCCTGGCCCTGCCCGCCGGCGGCGTGGCTCTGGAGGTCCTCGCGGGCTGCCAACAGCAGGGGCACCACGTTGTGCCCGAAGGTGTTGTCGATTCCGCCCTCCCCGTCGATTTCGGCCTCGCCGGAAGCGGCGGGCGGCAGACACTCCACGACCGGGTCGGGCGCCATCGAGCAGAGGCCGTCGAGGTCGTAGCCGATGGTGGCCCATCGGCTGTCACGCTGGTCCAGGACGACATCCTTGATCGCGAACAGGACCTCGTCACCGTCCGGCCCGTCCGTGGTCATCGGGCGCGCGGCCGGCCGGGCCAGGGGACAGCCAGGACCCGCGTCGCTCGGGTGCGAGGCATCGAGCAGGGACTCGTCGAAGGCGCGGCAGCCGGCGCCCACGGTCCCCAGCCCAGAGGCCACGGTGATCGCGAGCAGGAGCGGAGCCCATCCCTCTCTCACCACGAGCCGAGGGTATCCGATCTTCGGGGCCTGGCAGACTCTCGCCCTGCGCTATTCCGCGGCGATGGGGCAGTCTTCAGCGAGGGGCTCGGTGCTCGCGAGCACGGGCAGGGACCGGGGCATGGGGCCCGACGAGCCGTTGACGGCCGTGAGATCGACCGGGAAGGGATCGTCTCTGGTGGGACGCAGGCGGCCGAGCTTCTCGACGACGTCCTCGAGCAGCGCCCTGCCCAGCCCCGTGTGGGGCGCTCCCTGGAGCCTGAAGGCGTGGCTCGAGTGCAGGCTCTCGGCGCCCGCTCCCGTGCGGTGTTCGGTTCTGAGCAGGCCCGGCTGCTGCATCACGCCGAGCCGCCGAGCCGCCGCCGACGCGAGATAGGCGAGCGGTGAGCCCAGCTCACGGACCCGCTCCTGCGCCGTCGGCTCGCCCGTCAGCCGGATGATGTCCTTCCGAAGTGTCCGTGCCCGCTCGCGCGCTTCTGGGCTCGGCCCGAAGATGGCCGCTGCGGTCGCTGCCGGCATGACCTGTCGCACATCGTCACGGAGCTTCGCCGCGCGCTTGCGCAGCAGCGGGCTCGGATCGTCACGCAGCGTCTCGTAGCCCTTGAGCCAGGCGCGCGCGAGCCTCAGCGGCGAGGGGCCGAGACGGCGGAAGTCTTCCCGGTAGATGGCGCGCTGGAGAGCTTCCACTTCCTCCGGCCCGCCGAACTTCGGATGCTCGAAGTGCATCGTGAAGCCGTCCGACCGGCGGAGGTCGGGGTTCGTGCGGTACTTCTCGAGGTAGCGACCCTCCGCGACGACCTGCCGATGAAACGGCGTGCCCGGGAAGGCGAAGTAGATGAGGCACTGCACCATGCCCGGCTCGAGCGCCATGAGCTCGTCGAACTCCGCCCACACCTGCGCCTCGTCCTGGTAGGGGAACCCGATGATCATCGAAGTGAGCTGGGCGCAGCCCACGGACTGCAGATCGCGGTAGAGCTCGGCGATGTCCCGTCCCTGCTGCTTCCTGTAGCCCGCCCCCTTGCCCTCGAAAGCATTCCAGATGACGTCGAAGCCCATCTCGGCGATCTCCCGAGCCGTGAAGGCCGACAGGCCGCGCACGCTCCCGAAGCCCATCAGGGACAGGGCCTCGCCCCCTTCGCGGACGCAGTCGAGGAATTCGCGCGCCCGACGCTGGTGCAGGAAGAAGTCCTCGTCGATCAGGATGAAGCCGTTCATCGTGAGGCCGTCGGCGTGTGCCCGGGCGCGCGTGGCGAGCAGAGCGTCGTAGATGTCGCGACCCCGCTCGAGGAAGCGCACGTAGCGGCGGTCGAAGAAGTGCGACGTGCAGCAGAAGTCGCAACCGTTGGGGCAGCCGAGGCCCGCCGTGACGTGGCCGACCACCGATGGGATCTGGTGCGCGAGCACCTGCACCGACGGGATCGGAGCGTGGGGATGGCGGAGCGGGGCGTCGGTGGGCTCGCCGAGTAGACGGCGCACGAAGCCGACGCCTTCCTCGCGGCAGATGGCATCCGCGAAGGGTGCGAGGACCTCGTCCGGCAGCACGGTTCCGTAACCGCCCAGGATGATCTTGGCCGACGGCGCGTGCTGGCGGATCAACCCGACCATCTCGCAGACCTTGTGGAACGTCGCCACGACGAAGTTGATGCCGACGTGCGTGTAGTTGCCAGTCTTCAGCTCGTGGACGAGCTCGGCCCGGGACGGGTAGTGCAGCGTCACCGTCGGGGCCAGCACGTTGTCGGCGATGTAGTCGATCGCCCAGACGCGGATCACTTGGCGCAGGCTGAAGGGGCCCTGTTCCCGCGTGACCTGCGCGTGGAAGAGCTCGGCCCCCACTGAATCGCCCTCTCCCGGTCCGCCGAACGGCCGAATGACGCTGGTGAGCAGGAGTCGATGATCCGTCTGTGACATGAGCGCAGGCTACGGCGCTCGTGTCACGGTCCTGTCATGCCTCCATCATTACTTGGCAATTCCTGGGGCCCTGCGCGTTCGAGCGCGCTTGCCTCGCGCGAGCTCAGGCGGCCCGTCGGGATGCGGGAGCGAGCCCCAGGATGGACGAGAGCATCTCGCGCGTTTCCTCGCTCGGCGCCCGGCGCGCATCGCAGGGGATCGGCGGCGGTGACGCGATCTCGACCGCGAGCTCCGTCAGGTCCAGCAGCAGCTCCGGCACGGGCGGGGGCAGCATGCTGGCAAACTCGGTCAGGTCCGGGATGTCGTCCGCCCTGGGGATCTCACGGACACCACTCTCATCGAGCCACGCACTGAGTGTTTCCCTCGTCATCGCGTCCTCCGCCACCGGGATGAGCAAGAAGCCGACCACCTCTGCCCACATCGACATACGTGCCCGTGATCGCGGGGCTTTCAGCTTCCGGGCGGGTGATCAGCCCCGCTGGCCGGCCGAGCAAGTCTTGCCCGATGACGCCGGAATCGCCGCGCCAGGGCTGCGCGCCTAGGCGCACATGACGGTGACGGGGTGGCTGTGCCCGCCGCCCGCCGTCCAGCTATGATCGGGCATGGCTTTCGGCTCCGAGAAGGGACCACGCGACGAGGATCGCCGACACGCGCAGCGCAACATCGCGTTCTGTGCCGCGGAGATGGACTTGCCGAACGCGGGCAGTCCGGTCATCGCCCTGATCCACGACATCAGCCCCACGGGCGCGTTGCTCCTGACTGCAACCGAGGTCGCGGTCGGCACCGAGCTGGGCCTGAGGATGCAGCTGTCGCCGCGACTTGATGACCCTACGGCCGTGGCGCATGCCAAGGTCGTGCGCAGCGACCGTCGTCGCCCGGAGCAAGCCTACGTGTGGTCTTGGCAGATCGCCGTGCTCTTCGGGCAGCGGATCGCGGGTCTCGAGCACGAGCTCGAGGCCCTGCTCGCGCGGCGGAGGAAGCTCGGGCTCTGACGCTCCCTCCCCAAGGACGTTTACTTCCAGCGCTGCCCGAACGAGCATCACCGGTCTCTCCCTCGCTCGGAGGTTTTCGCATGCTCCGCCGACCATACTGGTCCGCCCTTCTGACCCTGGCCGCGAGCGTGCCGCAGACAGCGCTCGCCGCGCCGGTTCCGGCGGACCACCAGTGCATGGGACAGTGGGTCGGCAGCGGTCGGAACACCGGCTTTCCGACGTCGTGGACCATCGATCTCAATCTGACGTCGTCTCCCTCGGGAGGTCGGTGCGGAACGATCGAGTACACCAATCCCGCTTGCGGCGGCTTCCTCGACAACTGCGAGCTCGTCGGACAGGACATCCACACGCGGGAGAACTACACGCACGCCGAAGGCAACTGTGCGCCTGCTGGACGCGTGATCATCCGCTGCGAGGGCGACCGCATGCGCTACTCCTGGATCGGCTGGGAGCAGGTGGACTCCATCCTCCATCGTCCCGGCGCATCGGAAGCGGGACCGACGCCGCCCCCCATTGGACCCCCGGGGCAGACACAACCGCCCGCACTGCCGGGCCAGCCCCCGCAGCTACCAACGCCGCCGGGTCAGACGCAGCCGCCCACGCGACCCCCGTCGGGCACGTTTCCGACCCCCACCGGTCCGGGTCCCACGCCCACGCCGGCCCCGCCGCCCGGGAGCACGGGCGGCTGCGGGCTGCCGGGATGCGCCGTGGCAGGTGTGCCAGCCGCGGGCGCTGCGGTTCCGTGTGCGGCCATGCTCGCGGTATGGCTCCTGCGACGTCGGCGACGCGCCGCGCGCTGATGCGCACGGATGTCTTCTCTCCCCGTCCCCGGTGTGCTGCTCACATCTTGCCGTCGACGATCTGCAGGACGGCCTTCTCCCGTGCGATCGCGGCGTCCACCATACGACGTCCCTCGGCCAGCACGCTCTCGACGTACTCCTGGTCGGTCATGTCGGCAGTGTTGATGCGGACGTTGAGAAACGCCGCCATCACCGCCGCCCGCGCGCATAGGGCGCCAACCCCGGCGTCGGACACAGAGGCTGGATTGCCGCTCTCGGCCATCGCCTCGATGACGTCCATGGACTCGAGCGCGCGTCGCATCGCGCTCAGGGGCACCTCGATGGCGGCCTTGGTCGCCTGGGCGATGGCCTCCTCGCGAATTCGCTTCTCATCCGCGGTGTCCGATGGCAGGCGGTTGGCCGCGATGATGGCGTTGAAGGCGTTGGTGTCTTCGTCGATGAGCCGCAGCAGCTCGTCGTGAAGCCGTTTGCCGCGGTCGGCCCATTCGGAGAGCTCCTCCCACCTGTCGTCCCACCCGCGCTTGTGGGAGGAAAGATTGGCGACCATCGTCGCGAGCGCCGCGCCCATGGCGCCGAGCGCGGCCGCGACCGATCCTCCCCCAGGTGCCTTGGACTCCGAGGCCGTCTCCTCGACGAACGCCCGCAGTGACAGATCCACCAACTTGCGGGGGCCGCCCGTTGCGAGGCGGTACTCGATGATCTTCTCCTCAGGCTTGAACGGGTAGAGATCGTCGAGTCCGAGTGACTTGACGGCGATCTTGATGAGCTCGCGGTCGGACACTCCGACGGAACGCTGCTGCTTTCTCAGGAAGTGCCGGCCGGCATCGAGCATGGCCGATAGGGGGATCAGCCCAACCAGCTCCGACCCCGTCACGCGCATGCCCCGGGCCGTCGCGCGCTCGCACACCGCATCGAAGGCCACGTGCACCGGCGTGATGCTGATGTTCGTCAGGTTCATGGAGATCTGCGCGACGCCGTACTCCTCGATGTACCAACCGATCGCCTTGACGGCCTGAAGCATGCCGGGCTCCCACACGGGCTTGCCCTCCGCGTCCTTGATCACCGTGCCAGTGGGATGATCCCCTTCACGCTTCACCCGCCCGGTCTCCCGCACGTCGAACGCGATGGTGTTCGCCCGCCGGGTCGAGGTGGTGTTGAGGTTGACGTTGTACGCCACGAGGAAGTCGCGAGCGCCCACGGCGGTGGCGCCTGTCCCCGGGTTGAGCTCCGACGGACCGAAGTCCGGCTTGCCGTCGGGGCCCTTCATCTTGTCCGCGAGGCCCTCGTACTCGCCTGCGCGCACGGACGCGAGGTTGCGGCGGCTCGGATGAAGCGCGGCGTTCTCGTAGCAATAGATCGAGAGGCCGACCTCGTCGCCCAGGCGCCGGGCGAGCGTGCGGGCGTGGACGACCGTCTCCTCCATCGTGATTCCGGAGATCGGGACGAGGGGACACACGTCGAGCCCACCGAAGCGGGGGTGCGCGCCCCGGTGCTTGCGCATGTCGATGAGATCGGCGGCCCGGCGGGCGGCGGCGACAGCAGCGTCGATTACGCAAGCGGGCGGGCCAACGAAGGTCACGACCGTTCGGTTAGTCGCTTTCCCCGGATCAACATCGAGCAACGTGACTCCGTCGGTCGCCTCGATGGCATCCGTGATCTGCTTGATTATCGACAGGTCGTTCCCTTCGCTGAAATTGGGAACGCACTCGATGAGCTGAGTCTTCGTCACCTGGATTCCCCGCGGTTGAGCGTCGGGTGCGATGCTAGTGATCGCGGTGCGGTTCGGCAACCGCGGCGCACGGAATCCCGGGTGCTCCCCGTCCCGCGGTGCCACAATGGTCGCGTGACCGGTCCGGCGAGCACGGGAGTCGGCGCCCTGGGCCTCATGGCGGTCGCCTTCGGCGCCCTGACGGCCTGCGCAACCGCGCGTCTCGAGACCAGATCCCCCACGCCGGGTGGCCCGACCCTGTCCATCCTGACCTACAACGTGCACCTCGATCGCTTTACGAGCGCGGCCACGCTGGCTGCCGTCGGCGAGACGCAGGCCGATGTCCTGTGTCTCATGGAGGTGAGCGACGGTTGGGCGCGGGTCCTCAGGGCTCGCTACGGCCGCGCCTACCCGCACATGCTCTTCAGCCCGGGGGCCTCGAGCGGACTCGCGGTGCTTTCTCGATTTCCGCTCGAGGAGGGCACGGTGATCCCGGGTGAGGAGGGGAGGCACCCGGCGCTGCGCATCGTCGTACACGCCCGCGGAACGCCAGTGCAGTTGCTGCTGGTGCACCTGAGACCCGTGTTCAGCGGGCGCGGTGATCCCGTGAGCTCCTGGGCCCGCGTGAGCGAGGATCACGTCGCAGAAATCCGCCGCCTGATGCGAGCTCTGGACGGCACCGTTCCGACCCTCGTCCTCGGGGACTTCAACGAAGAACCCGGTGGCGGAGCGCTGAGCTGGCTCGGGCGCGCGGGCTTTCGCAACGCGTTGCCCCTGTTCCACCCGGGGCAGCCCACATGGAGGATGCCGTCACCGATGTCACAGCTCGAAGCCACGGTGGATCACATTCTCTTCGACAGATCGTTCGTTCCCCTGGACGCTCGAGTCGTGCGTGGCGGCCGCTCGGACCACCTTCCCGTGGTCGCGCGCTTCGAGGTGCGATCACCACTGGTGGGCGGCCGCGGCCGACAAGTGCGCACGCCGACCGCTGGCATGGAAACCGGGCCAGCTAACCTGTCCCTCGAGACGCAGATCGACGTTCCGAGGGAAGCCCAGGGAGACGCCCAACGGTAGGGCAGGCGTCCACTCGGCCCCGAAGGTGCCGATCCGCGGTGCCGTGTACAGGCGCGTCTGCCCGAACAGCCGCGCGGAGACGGGCACGGCCACGGCGATCCAGAGCCAGCCGACCTGGAGCTCGAGACCCGCGGTCAAGCGGTCCGTCTCGACTGGCAGCCACCGCAGCGCGATGCCGCTCGCGATGCCCAGGTCGTCGAGCATCACGATCGTCGCCAGCTCCACGCGGTCCGAGATGTGGCCCCCGCCCCACATCTGCACGGCCGCGCGCCACGGCTCGTCGACCCACGACCGGGGCACTTGGGCGACGACCCCGGAGCCGAGCTCCACCGTGTTGCCCGGTGCAGGGCTCGGCGGTGGCCTCAGGCTTCCCGCCGGCGCGCAAGCCATCAGAAGCGCGACCATGGAGAGAGCTCGAGCCCGCACGACCGCTCCGGTGTCCGCCGCGGGCCTACAGCCCCACCGCGCTCGCGAGCTCGTCGATGGTGTCGAGCTCCACGTCGTCGAGCTGGTCGAACAGGGTCTGGGTGCCCAGGTCGAAGCCGGCGTCGTTGTGGAAGCACCAGCCAGCTGCGCTGGCCGCGTGGGCTCCCGTCGCGGCCGTCAGGAAATCCTCCTTGGGCCAGGTAGCCGATCCGTAGCCGCGCCGCGCGTCTTCCTGAAGGTAGATCGCCCGGTCCCACCCTGCGTCGACGACAAGCCCGCGCATCGTCTCCACGCGGGCCTGGGTCTCCGCAGCCCACACGTCGTCGCGTGGGAAGTGGGGCGTCGCGAAGTCGATATCCGCCACCGAATAGAGCTCGATATACTTGGTCGCGGCGTCGGACGGTGCGTTGCCGCCGAGGGAGGCGGTCACCAGGCGGCTCGGGTCGCGCGCTCGCACCGCCGCCGCCAGATCTCGAACCTGTTCTGCCGACAGGTATCGCTCGTCGCCCACGTCGCGCTCGTTTCCGAGGTCGAAGAACACGTTTCGGTGCCCGAGGAGCGCCGCTGCCACGCCGTCGATGCCGGTGCGGTAGCTGTCGAACCCCCCATCGCTCGCTCCCGGGATGCCGTACGCGAACGTCACGTCGACGGTCATCCCGTGCGCGCGGGCCGTGTCGAGCAGGAGCTCCAGACGCGCGAGCGCATCCGCGTCGAGCGAGCCATCGCTGCGCAGCACGGACGCGGCGAGGGATGGCGTGGGCCAGGCTGCCCACACGCGCACATTGTTGAAACCCAAGGACGCGAGGCGCGCCAGGTCCGACACGACCGTCGCCTCAGGCGCGGCGCAGCCGCCGTAGTAGCTGATCGACAGCATGAAGGTCTCCACGCCGTCGAAGGTGAACGACCGGCCCGCGAGGCCCAGGTCGATTGGGGCAGGACCGCCGTCGGGGTTCGTCGCGTCCGGGCCGGTGTTGCCATCGAGAGCCGACGGTCCGTCCGTCGCCGCGTCCGTGCCGATGGCTCCATCCTGTTCGTTGCCGGCGTCGCTTCGGGCCGGGTCGTCATCTCCGCCGCAGGCCGAGAAGGCGACGACCAGTGCTGCGATCAGGGCATGGGCTATGGGCTGAGTCACCTGTTCTCCGTCCGTCGAGCCCGAGGGTACGATTGTCCCGTCGCGCGAGCCACCACCTGCACACTGAGCTGCCGCGCAGTCTTCACACATCCCCGAGATCGTAGCTCACGAAGGATCCGACCATCACCGCCACCGTGCCCGCGCGGAAAGCGTGATGCGTATGGATGCCGACGCGCACGAAGGGTTGCAGGTCCCGGAGCAACCCCGTGGGCGACGGATGCCACAGCATGGCGAGGATCCCGACCTGATTGCCCACGTAGTCCGATGCCGGGACCCAGCGCACGCTGTCGAAGACGCCGAGTCGAAGGTGAAGCTCGCCGGAGAGCCGCGTCTCCACACCGAGCAGCCCTTCGTTGACGACGACCCAGTCGGCACGCGCCAGGGGCAGATCCCGTCGCAGGTTGAAGTAGTAGTCCGCATCCCCAACCGACCAGCGCTCGGCGCTGAAGAGGTTGAGGCCGAAGACGCGGACCGCTCCCTCGCTGGGCGCGCGGAATCGGAGCACCGCGATGAGATTCAGGTTCCATCCTGTGGCCGTGCCGGCCATCTCGTGGGGCAGGGCGCTGCTTCGGAAGTCGGCGTCGTAGCCGGACAGGGCGAAGTAGCCAGCCCGCGAGAAGAAGAGCGGCCAATACCCGAGCCCGCTCAGCTCGACGCGCAGCTGTAGCGGGGAAAGCGGTGTGATCTGCGCGTAGCCGCCCAGCTGAAGGTATGCGGGCGAGAGGTTGGCGAGCGCACCGGTCTCCACGTGCGTATACGTGAGCAGGACACGCGGATCCCGCACCAGCGGCAAACACACGCCCGCCCGTGCCGAAACCTCGACGCCCCCCGGATTGAGCTGCGTGACCGCCAACTGGTGCATCACCCACTTGGCGTGGCCGCTGTCGAGGCAGTGCCTTCCGGGCGTCTGGCCAAGGACCGCCACTGGCCAGAGCCAGAGCGCGACGATGAGGGCCACGCGTGTCACGCCCTGGAGCCTACAGTGGAGTTCCGGGGGAGAGTGCAGAACTCCGCTGCCTCGTCGAACCCCTCGTTCAGCGCGGATCGCGTGGCGTGACGGGCGGCGCTATGCTCGGCGGCCCCAATGCACGACGTGATCGTCCTCGGCGCAGTGGTCGCCCTCGCTTTCGCCGTCGAGACCGCGCTCGGGTTCGGAGCCACGGTGATCGCCATTGCCCTGGGCTCGCTCGTGCTTCCGATCGCGGAGGTGACAGGGCCCTTCCTGTGCCTCAACCTCGCTCTCTCGGGATGGATCGCGTTTCAGGGCCGCCGGTCGATTCGCTGGCGTGTGCTGCTCACTCGCGTGTTTCCGCTCGCCGTCCTCGGCATGCCAGCAGGGGCTGCGTTCGGGGCGCTCGTCGACCCCGAGATCCTCCGCCGCGTGTTCGGGGCGACCGTCGTCGTGCTCGCCCTGCTCGAGCTCATTCGGCTCGGCCAACGCGAGCCTCCTCGCTCCTCGCTGCTCGTGACCAACGCGGCGCTCATCGGAGGTGGTGTCGTTCACGGCGCATTCGCGACCGGTGGCCCCGCGATCGTATGGGCTCTCGGGCGTGAGCTCGGAGAAGACAAGGCCGCGCTCCGCTCGACCCTCGCCGTCGTGTGGCTCGTCCTGAACGCAGCCTTTCTCGTGATCTGGGCCTTCCGCGGCCTCGTCACGGACACGACGGTGCTCGAGGCGGCTCCTCTCGGTCTCGCGCTCCTCGCCGGAACGATCGTGGGCGAAATCGTCTTCCGGCGCATCGCACCGGCCCGGTTTCGGGCCGCCGTCTTCGTCGTGCTCCTGGTGGCGGGCGTCGTGCTCATCGCGACCTGAGAAGGGACCGCGCCTCGACGATCGGGCGAGGCTGGGCCCGGGCCGCTTGCCCGCGCGGCTGTTGCACCCGAGAATCATGGTGTGCGACGGCTCCACACGGCCGCGACGGTGACTTTCGCTTGCGCCCAGCTCGTCTTCGGATGTTCGCTCGAGGACGCGGGGCTGCGCATGCCGCCCGATGCGGGCGGTCGGGCGGACGTTCCGGGCCTTCCCGACGTCGGTACGCCGGACAGCGGTCGCGACACGGGTTGTCCTGACCCGGCCGCCTTCGACGACTGCGGCTTCGGCGACGAGGACTGTGACGGCATGCTCGACGAGGACTGCCGCTGCGGGGACGACCAGTGGCACATCGTGCCCGTGGACGTGGACGGCGACACGGGCCAGGGTCTCGACCTCGAGGCCACGCCGCTCGGGGCGCTGCACGTCGCCTACTATGCAGGCGCCGAGATCCGCTACGCCCTCGACCCCACCGGATCCCTCTGGTGGTCCGAGGATCCGGCGAGCGAGACGCGCGTCCAGGACGATCCCGTCGCCGTCGCGGTGGACGCCGCAGGCGCCGTGCACGTGCTCTATCGAAGCGGCAGCGCAGGGCTCAGGTACGCGGGACGCACCACCGATGGATCATGGGCGGGCGCTCAAGTGCTCGACGGCACGCTCCGCGAACCCGTCCTGCGCGTGGGTCCCTCGGGTGAGCTCCACGCCCTGTTCCGCGACGGTACCGGAGCGCTCCTCTACTCGCGCAGACCAGGACCCTGGGACGCCCCCGAGGCCGTGACCCCCCCAGGAACGACGATCCAGGC
>Ga0214473_10001977_pt1 | contig 25909 bp, 28 predicted proteins | sample RVTome_7_FD_203509 | JGI IMG/M metagenome (GOLD analysis project Ga0214473, IMG submission 203509) | Soil microbial communities from uranium-contaminated site in the Upper Colorado River Basin, Wyoming, United States - RVT98D197 | ecosystem: Environmental > Terrestrial > Soil > Contaminated >...
GATTGGCGATACCTGGCGGACGGCTCCCCCAATCCGGGTTTCGTGCTCAACCAGGCTCAGGCACAGGGCGCGCAGATCCTGCTGGCCGGCGCCAACTTCGGCTGCGGCTCCTCCCGCGAGCACGCGACCTGGGCGCTCCTGGGGTGGGGTGTAAAGGCCGTGATTTCAACTTCCTTCGCCGACATCTTCCGCAACAACGCGGTCAAGAATGGGCTGCTCACGATAGAAGTCGATCAGGAGACCTTGTCCGCCCTGAGCGATCTCGTGTCGGACAGCCCGCAGGCAGAAGTGACGATCGACCTCGAATCGCAGAGGGTTTCGTTCGGAAGCGGCCGGACGGTGCAATTCAGCCTCGATCCGTTCGCCAGGTACTGTCTCATGGAGGGCGTCGACCAGCTCGGATACTTGCTCTCCAAGGAGGACGAAATCCGAGCCTACGAGGCCAGGCTGAATGCCTCCTGAGACCACCCGATCCGCAATCCGATCCTGCCGCCCGCGCCCGGATTGCTGATGGATGCCAGGATCGTCGTGCTGCCCGGCGACGGGATCGGGCCGGAGGTGGTCGCCGAGGGCGTCAAGCTGCTGCGGGCCGTGGCGGATCGGCATGGCCACCACTTCATGTTGGAAGAGCACCCGGTCGGCGGCGCGGCGATGGCCGCGGCCGGATCCCCGCTTCCCGAGTCGACCCTCGATGCCTGCCGGACGGCGGCGGCCGTTCTACTCGGAGCAGTTGGGGGTCCCGCATGGGATGATCCAAACGCCCCGGTACGCCCCGAAGATGGGTTGCTTGCCTTGCGGCGAGAGCTTGGGCTCTATGCCAACCTTCGACCGGTGAAGGTGGTGGAGGAGCTCATGGAAGGTTCCCCACTTCGGCCGGAGCGGCTGCAGGGGGTTGACCTGCTCATCGTGCGCGAGCTGACGGGTGGGCTGTATTTTGGCCAACCGCGAGGGCGGGAGGTCATTAATGGCCAGCGAATGGCCGTCGACACGCTGAAGTACAGCGAGGAGGAGATCCGCCGGGTGGTGCACCTGGCCTTCGAGTTTGCCGAGCGGCGCCGCAAGCTGGTCACGTCGGTGGACAAGGCCAACGTGCTGGAGTCTTCACGCCTCTGGCGTCAGGTGGCCCAGGAAGTCTCGGCCTCCTTCCCAGGCGTGCGCCTCGAGCATCAGCTCGTCGATGCAGCCGCCATGCGGCTGGTGTCCAATCCCAGGGCGTTCGATGTGATCGTGACCGAGAACCTGTTCGGGGACATCTTGAGTGACGAGGCTTCGGTGCTGGTCGGGTCGCTGGGCATGCTGCCGAGCGCCTCGATCCGGGCCGACGCGTCAGGGGTTTACGAACCGGTGCACGGATCGGCGCCCGACATTGCCGGCAAGGGCACTGCCAACCCCATTGGGGCGATCTTAAGCGTTTCGATGCTGTTGCGGCACTCGCTCGGGCTGGAGCAGGAGGCGACCGAGGTGGCGCTGGCCGTTGAGACGGCGCTGGCCGACGGTGCCAGGACAGCCGACCTCGGCGGGGAGCACCCTATGACGACGGCCCAGATGGGGGAGGCGATCGTGAGCCGCCTGGGCCGCAGGGAGGCTGGGTAGCCGGTGGAGAGCCCCCCAGACTCTTGGCCGTCCACTGGGGCCAGGCAACGTACATGAGTTTCGTGACGGTTAGACCCTAGTGTAGGCGACACCTCTTGTGAAGGCAAGGTTACCGGGCGAGTTGCCCGCCTCCACCGCAGATGGAGGGAGTTCGGTGCAGCGCAGGAATCTAGCGTGAGAAGGGCGATCGCGCGCCCGAGCGAGATCGGGATCCAGACCTTGTGGCCGCAGTCGACTCCTCTTCAAAGACCACAGAACGCGGAAGGGCAGGATGCAGGGGCTGGCCTAGGCCGAGAGCCGCGGGGGTGCGAACAGAGATCTCATCTCCGCAACAAAGAAACCACGCGCAAAGTAAGGGAATGATGCCTCGACCTAAGGGGTGGGAACTCCCGGGTGAGGCCCCATGCAGCAGGAAAGGACACGCGCGACCTATTTACCGGGTACGCTCACCTTTGCTAGGATCGTCAACGGATCGCGGGTCTCTCACCGGCATGGCAAGTTCCTGGCTCATAGTCCGATGGCCGCATCTGAGACCTGATGTGAGGGGTATTGCCTAGTTGGATCGGTGATTCAAGTAGATGGTCTTCGTTCTGGTGTAGTACTCGGCAGCTGCCGTGCCCTGCTCTTTGAAAGTGTTTGCGCTGGAGTTCCTGAAGCCGCCGAACGGTGCGTTAGGCACAACCCCAGTCGTCGGCTCATTGATCTTGACGACGCCCGCATTGATCGCATCGGCGAACTTGAAAGCTTGATGCAAGTTGTTTGTGACCACGCCGGCAGAGAGACCGAACTGCACACCGTTTGCGATTTCGATTGCCTCATCGAAATCCCGAGACCGAATTACAGCAATAACCGGCCCAAAGACCTCTTCTTGAGCGATACGCATACCAGGGGCGACATGATCGAAGATAGTGGGTTCGAAGAAGAGTGAGCCTTCGGTGACTAGTTGACCTCCGGCTACCAGCCTCCCCCCTTCTGCCGACGCTATCTGCACGTAGTGCATGTCGGTTTCCAGTTGATCCTGGCTCACAACAGGCCCCATCTCGGTCTTGGGATCGAGTCCATCTCCGACCACGATACTCTTCGCAGCATTTGCCAAGCGCTCAACAAAAGAGTCTGCGATGGCGACATCTACAATCACTCGACTAGTCGCTGTGCAAGCTTGGCCCGTTAGGCCAAAGCCACCTTTCACGGTGAGCTCCACTGCCAGATCCAGGTCGGCATCCCTGAGGACGACCAGTGGATTCTTCCCTCCCATCTCACATTGGATCCTCTTCTTGGCCGCCCGCGCCTGGGCAAGAATTCGACTGCCTACCTCATATGACCCCGTGAAAGTGACACCGGCAACATAGGGGCTTGTCACGAGCTCTTCTCCCACAACGGGGCCCGAGCCGGTAACAAAGCTGATTACATTGGGGGGCAGCCCCGCCTCGATCAGGGTCCTAACAAGCATCATCCCAATCAGAGGTGTGAGGGATGAGGGTTTGAAAACCACGGCATTGCCGTAAACAAGAGCAGGCGCAATCTTCCAGGCGGGGATCGCAGCTGGCACATTCCAAGGAGTAATGACGGAGATAACCCCCAATGGTTCTCTTCGCGTGAAGATAAGTTGGCCCTCGTTCGCCCCGGGTAGAACGTCGCCCGCGTTTCGCCAACCATCTCCTGAGAAATACAGAAAGATGTCACGTGTCCTCTCGGCTTCAGCTCTGGCTTCGGCAAGGGTCTTTCCTTCCTCGCGCGTTATGACTTTCGCGAATTCGTCAAGCTGTCGATCGATGATCTGACTTGTCCGGTGCAAGATGGCTCCTCTCTTGGGCCATGGCATGGAGGCCCATCCAGACGACGCGGCGCTAGCAGTTTCGACTGCTCGGCGGGCGTTCTCACTTGTCGCGGACGGAAAGATAGCCAGGAGGTCCGCTTGCCGCGCGGGGTTGCGGTCTTCGAGAAGATCACCCTGCGATGAATCGATCCACTCGCCTGCAATCAGATTCTTGATTGTCTCCATCGATACCTCCGTATTCAGATTCTTCCGCACGGGTCGTCATTGCCGCTTGCAGCCGGGCATCAGTTGGATGGGGCCGATCTGCGGCTGGAAAGGCCACCTTACTGGTATGGGCACTCGCTTGACGGGAGTCGAATTCCCTCAGATATGAGAGTTGTCGGCCTCCACGGGCGCAACTGGAAAGTGGCGTGTAGGGTATGCCGCGAAGAAGAGACGGTAGGGCAGGGCTTTTAGCACACAAGGCCTCAGGGCGCTATGTATAATATATAATGCAATCGTGGTAGTAATCAAGGGGCAGACTACGTTGTCAAGAGAGCCCTTCCTCTGGCCATCGCGAAGAAGTCCCTTCGCAATGATCTGGAGATTTCGCAAGGGTTGTTCTCACCCAACGTGAGTCCTAGGTCGGGAACAGAAGCGGGGAGGCAGCTGTCAACCAATGCACCTTCATGATGGTCACCCCGTCTTTGCTGTCCCCCACACCTTCTGCGAGAGTGTACATGGCTCCTCCGTGGGAAGTGTAAGAGATCCATTGTGAGGATGCCGTCAGTTCGACGTTGGCTCGATCAGGAATCAGAACACGAGCCTCGCTGGGCAAGTGGCGGGGGGGCATAACCATGAATCAGTCTGAGTTGGCTCTTGCATATGCGCTTGGCTTGTATCACGCATGTGGCGTGGCGGACTCCGAAGGCAAACCCCTCGTAGGCATCGCGAATTCATGGAGCGAGTGTGTACCAGGCCACGTTCACCTCAAACAGCTGGCAGAGGCGGTGAAGGAGGAAGTTCGTCCCGCCGGAGGAGTGGCACTGGAGTTCAATACGATAGCGATATGTGATGGGATTTGCCAAGGGCGAGGCATGCACACAAGCCTGCCCAGCCGCGATGTGATCGCTGCGTCTGTAGTGCTGACTGGGCGGGCCTATTCGCTCGATGCCGTTGTCTGCCTGGCATCCTGCGACAAGATCGTGCCGGGCATGTTGATGGCGGCCGCACGACTTGATTTGCCTACGGTCTTCGTGACCGGGGGGTTGATGCAGGAAGGTACATGGCGGGGACGTCCGCTGGTTGCAAGTGACATCAAAGAGTCAATTGGAGAGGCGAACATCGGGAAACTCACAGTCGATGAGTTGCGGCAAATAGCGTATGCAGCTTGCCCCGGGCCTGGTGTGTGGAACATGATGGGCACAGCGAACACGATGTGCATAACTGTGGAAGCTGCTGGGTTGAGCTTGCCGGGCAACTCGACAATGCAGGCGTTCGATCCTGACATGAGCGCTCTCAACGCAGCACTCCTTAGCTTGGCCTTCGAAGCCGCTGGTCACGCGATGGGCTGTGATCTCACTCTCGACGACTGGGCCCGAATTGGGAAGAAGACCCCGCTCCTCGTCACATTCAAGCCGAGTTCTTCCCACTCGGTATCCGATCTCGATAGGGCGAGCGGCGTTCCGGCTCTCCTCAGATCCCTCTCGTCTCTGCTCGATCTCGACAGACCGACGGTCTATGGTTCCGCGTTAGCACAGGTTGCTGCCAATGCGTCCGAACATCTTCCCGGGATCATTCGGCGACTGGATGACCCGATTGCCCCGGTAGGAGGCATTGTTGTCCTTCGCGGGAATCTCTGTCCTGACGGCGCTGTCGTCAAAGTCAGTGGGTTGAATCCACGGATAACCCGCCATGTCGGTCCAGCACACGTCTACGACTGTGAGGAGGATCTGAAAGCCCGCCTCCAGATGGGCAGGGTGCGCTCTGGTGATGTGCTCGCGGTCCGCTATGAAGGTCCGCGAGGAGGACCTGGTATGCGAGAGCGCTCGCTTCCCGCGGCGCTGCTAGCCGGAATGGGTCTAGCCGAAAGCGTGGCGATTGTCACTGATGGGCGGTTCTCCGGCGCATCGCGTTGCCTATGCGTGGGCCACATTTCACCGGGAGCAGCTGTGGGCTGGCCTCCGGCGGTCCTTCGCGATGATGACTTCGTCGAAATAGACACTGTTGAGGGCACATTGAACGCAAGATTGGAACAAGGTGAAATCGAAGCGCGGATGAGGGAATGGAGGCCGCCGCACAATGAGATCCCACGAGGCTTTCTGCGCTTCTATGGCAGAAACGCGGCGCCGGCTTGGCGGGGCGCCGGGTTGAGAGGCGAAGAGTCTTCCTGATGGAAGCCTCGAGAGTGTCGTGTTTTGGCGAGTGTGGGGTGTGCGGCGAGACCTTGAGCACCGATGGGGTCCACCTACAATGCCCTCTATCTCGCGGCTGGGGGCGGAAAAGGCGGGAGGCAGAGATGTCCTATCAGAACATTCAAGTTGAAGCTTTCGGCAAAGTAGGAATAGTGAGGATCGATAGGCCCGCGCAGCTCAATGCACTGAACGCCGAGACAAAGGGGGAAATCATCGACGCACTGGAAGCTTTTGATTGCCACTCGGGCATCGGCTGCATGGTGCTCACTGGGGACGATAGGGCTTTTGCGGCTGGGGCAGACATCAAGCAGATGGCTGATGCGACAGTGGTTGATGTTCTGGATCAGGACAAGTCCAGCGTCTCTGACCGCCTGCGGCATATCCGCAAGCCGATCGTCGCGGCTGTCTCGGGTTGGGCGCTGGGCGGTGGGTGTGAGTTGGCAATGGCATGCGACATGATCGTCGCGAGCAACACAGCCATTTTTGGGCAGCCGGAGATCAAGCTCGGAGTCATCCCAGGTGCCGGCGGCACCCAAAGGTTGACTCGTGTTGTGGGCAAGGCTATTGCGATGGAGATGGTGCTAAACGCACGATTTCTCAGCGCCACGGAGGCCTTTGGGCTCGGTTTGGTTAGCCGAGTCGTCAGCCCCGAGACTTATCTTGATGAGGCAGTCACACTAGCAAGGCAGATTGCGGATCGGCCGCCAATTGCTGTGCGGCTGGCCAAGGAAGCCATAAACGCGGCATACGAGACATCGCTGTCTGAGGGCCTTCTGCACGAGCGACGGAATTTCACGTTGCTCTTTTCCACCGAGGACCAGAAAGAAGGCATGCACGCCTTCCTGGAAAAGCGTTCCGCGGCGTGGCACGGGAAGTGAACCACGAAAGTGATCTCCCTATCTGAGTCTAGCTGAGCTGATGTTGGCGACTTGGCAGATGTAAGTACCAACCCCGTTTTTGGAGGACTAGTGCCGCCAGCTGGGAACATGGAATGGACATGGAAAGACATGACGATGAGTAAAACTGAAATCCAACTGGATCGTGATAATGCTGTGGCAATCCTCACCCTCAACAGGCCGGCCAAACGCAACGCCCTTACGGTCGGGATGGCGGAAGACATATCAAAGATTTGCGATCAAATCGACCGGGATGCAGGGATCGGTGCACTGGTCGTGCGCGGAGCCGGAGGTTCCTTCTGTGCAGGTGCCGACCGCTCCGTGCTCAACGAGGTCTCAGGTGACCCAACCCGCGGAGACCATTTTCAGATGCTCGGCGCAATCTACCAATGCTTTGCACGAATTGGGTCGTTGGCAGTGCCAGTCATCGCCGCCGTGCGCGGCGCGGCTGTCGGCGCCGGCTTGAACCTGCTCCTCGCGGCCGACATCCGGCTGATTTCGGAAAACGCCCGACTGCTTTCCGGGTTCCTCGCCATTGGCATCCATCCAGGGGGCGGGCACTTTAGACTGATCACGCGACTAGCAGGGCGTGAGACGGCGGCTGCGATGGCCATCTGCTCGGAGGAAATCAGTGGGACTCGGGCCGTCGAAATAGGCCTGGCGTGGCAAGCCCTTCCGGACGATCAGGTGGAAGCCAAAGCTGTCGAAATGGCCCACAAAGCCGCCAAGGACCCCGCATTGTCGCGCTTTGCTGTTCGCTCCCTTCGTCATCTGTCAGAAATCCCTTGGGATGTCGCACTAGAAGCTGAGACTTCGGCCCAAATGTGGAGTTTGAGGCGTCGACCTTCGACTCTCTAAGCAAGAAGCCGGAGATTCAAACGACATAAGGGAGGATCGAAGCGTGCTTGACAACATCGGATGCATAATGTATTATCCATAATAGCCTGCATTTGGTCCTCCCCCAAAGCACTCAGTGACCATAACCGGGATGGAAGCCTGCGGCAATCGCACGATGGGTCGGAGCGAGATCCGACTGTTGTTGGGCGAGCCATGTCATGCTCGTGCCCACCTAGCAGCCCGGTTGGGCGAGAAGGCATGATGGCCCAGTCGGGCAATGGCAAGTCAGGAGACAACGTCGCTGGTTCACCTCAAACCGGCGACGTTGCGCTTATCCGCCTCGAAGGAATCGGAAAGAGCTATGGAGGGGTCTGGGTACTGAGAGGTGCCACGCTGTCAGTAGCTCCTGGCGAAGTCGTGGCTCTTGTTGGAGAGAATGGCGCCGGGAAGACGACGCTCAAGAACGTTGTCTGTGGGCTCGTTGCTCCCAATGAGGGGGCAATCATCTTTCGGGGAAGGCGGTACCGAGGTCTGTCGACTAACGAAGCGCGCATTCTTGGTATCGCCGCAATCCATCAGGAACTAAGCCTGTTTCCCAACTTGACGGTTGCCGAGAATATCCATATCGATGCTCTTCCCACTCGATTTGGCATTGTCGACATGAAGTCCGCCTTGCGAGAGGCGCAGCGCTTCATAAGCGAGATACTTGGGTCCGAGATCAACCCAAGGGAACAGGTCGGTCGGCTTTCACTTGGCGAGAGGCAACTGGTTGAGATCGCCAAAGCCCTCAACCGCGCATCTACGATGCTCATCCTGGATGAACCGACGACCTCCTTGAGCATACCAGAACGAAAACGTCTCTTCGAGGTAGTTGCCCGCCTGCGGGAGCGGGGATATGCCCTGATCTACATCACCCACTTCTTGGAAGAAGTCTACGAGCTCGCTGACCGCGTAATTGTCCTTCGAGATGGACAAATCGTTGGACGTGGGACACCATCGGCTATCGGGCCACGACAACTTGAGAACTTGATGGTTGGACGCGAACTTGCAGAGGCGCATGCGGATCTCTCCTCGTCGTACCCCTCCTCGACAGCGGCTAGCGGTAGCCGGAAGGTAGTCCTGCGCGTGCGGAATCTCTCCGACCCCGCCCTCCTTCGCGATGTGGACTTTGATGTGGCCGTCGGGGAGATTGTGGGACTTGCGGGTCTCGTTGGGTCCGGTAGAACTGAGATTGCCCAATCGATCTTTGGCATACGCAATGCCGTGGGCCAAGTGGAAGTCGATGGTTCCCCCTTCCTCAACAGAACGCCTGCCTTGGCCAAAGCGCGAGGTATTGCCTTCGTCTCCGAAGACCGCCGCGCCGATCAAGCCTTCCCTGGCCGAAGCATCCGTGAGAACTTGACATCGACAATCCTGAATACCTTGTTGGCGGGACCTCTTGGATACCTTAGCCCGGCCCGCCAGCGCGGGGCGGCACTGAAACTGAAGGAGGAATACGACGTCCGCTATCCAAGTCTAGAGGCACCCATGGTGTCGCTTTCAGGAGGAAACCAACAGAGATCGGTGATAGCCCGTTGGCTCGCCAAGAGGCCAGTGATTTGTGCGCTCGACGAGCCGACCAAAGGGATTGATGTCGGCGCAAGAGCCGATGTGCACCGCCTAATTGCCAGGCTGGCAGGCGAGGGAATGGCTGTGCTATTGATTTCTTCGGACCTTCCAGAGCTGCTCGCGCTGTCGCATCGTGTCCTCGTGATGCACAAAGGGAGACTGGTCGGAGAGATACAACGCGACGGGTTTGACCCAATGGTCGTCTTGCGTGCGATGTCCACTGGCAGACTGGAGTGACATAGGTGCGCCGGCTTAGCGCCAGTTGGCTGACATCGATTCAAAGATACTCAATAGTCGTCATGATAGTTGCGGTGTCGGCAATCTATGCTGCACAGACGAATCGATTCCTCACTCCTGGCAACATCAACAACATCCTCCTGCAGGCAGCCGCGATAGCCATCGCGGCGATCGGTGGCACTTTCGTCATTACGACTGCGGATATAGACATCTCAATAGGCTCAATCGTTTACCTGACCATGACGGTGGGCTGGTTGGCGGCCGCAGAACCTGGTGGGGCCTATGGCATAGCGCGCGATGTTGGACCTCTGGTGTACCCCGTAGTCCTGCTTGCCGGTGCCCTGCTCGGCCTCATCAATGGGCTCATCATGAACATGCTCAAGATCAACTCTCTGATCGTCACCCTTGCGACAATGAGCGCCTATCGCGGCCTCGGGCTTTGGCTGATAGGTTCTGCCGACAAGCCGGTAGAGGGAGCCGTGAGGGCCCTTGGTCGGAGCCAATTCTTGGGAGTTGGATGGCCAGTCTACCTGGCAGTCGCCTGCGCTGTCGCAGGTACTGTCGTTCTAGGGAAAACGCCTCTTGGTAGGCACATCCATGCCGTAGGTGGCTCCAGGCGTTCAGCAATTGAGACGGGGCTCAATGCAGACAGAATCCGCCTTGTCTGTTTCAGCATCTCAGGATTCTGCGCAGCGCTCGCCGGGCTGATCATGATCGGCCGTGTCGGCACGCTGCAGGCTGGAAGTGGCAAAGGCTTTGAGTTCACTATCATCACGGCCGTGGTACTTGGCGGGACTAGCCTGTTCGGTGGGCGAAGCTCAGTGTTCGGCAGCGTCCTCGGGGCAGCTCTCCTTATCATGATTGACAACGGCCTAAACCTCGTCAACGCGTCCGTATACATATACGACATCGCGAAGGGTCTGATACTTGTCGCTTCGATCACGGTCGATGTGGTTGTCACCCGCCTTGCCCGACCGGCTTCGATCCGGCTTATGAATGTCTGACCGTCGACCTACACCGTGAGACGAGGAATCAACGAATGGAGGTGCAAGAGGAAGAGAAGAAACGCGAGATCGGGAAACGTCCGCCCAGAAACCATCCGAGTGTCTGCAATGTCCACGGAGGCGAAACATGAGAACGGGATTGGGACGGGTGTGTGTGGGAGTGCTCATGGCTGCCCTTGTACTAAGTGGGTGTGCCACAGCCGCAACTCAACCGGTTGCACCCGAGGCCTCCCCTGTCGTAGAGGCTTCGGTCCCTGCCCCTGAAGAACCGCTGGAGATCTGCGTCACATTCGACAAGATGGGCGCCTACCGCGAGGGGAACAAGTACTATCTAGACCAAGCCGCAGCGGAATTGGGTGTCACCATCGACTTCTACGTGGCCGACGAGGATGCCCAGAAGCAGTCTGCACAGGTAGACACATGCATTGCCAAGGGGGTCGATGGCATCATTGTCAACCCGTGGGATATCCAGGCTGTGCTCCAAGATATCGATCGGGCCCATGAAGCGGGGATCATCATTGGCACAATGGGGCAATACCCTGCACGGGATGACACAACGGACTTCCTCTACACTGCCAACTGCTATGCTGATGGCAGCATGCTTGGCGAGTGGCTTGTGGAGAATGCTGGGGACGATCCCATCAAGCTCGTCAACCTTCAGGGTTCCCTAAGCCACGACTGTGGCGTGCTCCGGGACAAAGGGCTGAAGGAGGCGATCGCCGGGCATTCCAATATCGAAATCGTGATGGACTGCCCGACCGAATGGCGGCCCGAGCCCGCGCTTGCTTGCATGGAAAACGCTCTTCAGGCATTCCCCGACATGAATGCTGTGTACGCCGCAACGGACGGTTTGTTGCCGCCCGTCTTCTCGGCACTCGAGGCCGCTGGAAGGCTCAAGCCTGTCGGTGATCCTGACCATGTGATCGTAATGAGCATCGACGGGGACCCACAGGGATGTGCAGCCGTCCGTGACAGGTTCATGGATGCAGGAATTGCGGCCGGCGAGAATCCCAATTCTGGGCGTCAGGCGATCGAGGCGATCATCAAGATCAATGCGACTGGGGAGCGTCTGCCTGACAACGAAAGGATCATCCAGAACGAGGGATACCTCTACACCCCGGACAACTTGGATGATGTCCAGGACCTGGTGTGGGGGTGCGTGATTGGCTCGCAGCAGTAGACGTGTCGGGCCGTCGGGCTGGTAGTTCTTCGGTGTATCAGGCCGTCGAGAAAGAAACGGTATCGCGCCCGGGGCTGGCAGGGTTGACTACGCGCGCCGGCCTCGGGCGCGGTTGGGGCATTGTCCGTGAAGTACCCATGCTCCCGGTCGTCCTCATCGGTGCGGGACTGCTCGCCCTCTCGGTTGATGGATTTGCCACCGCCGCGAATGGACAAATCATCATGCGACAGCTTGCAGTACTGGTCATCGCTGCAACTGGCGAGACACTAGTTCTGCTCATCGCGGGGATCGACCTGTCTGTCGGTTCAGTAATCGGCCTGGGGTCGGTTTTGGGAACCTCAGTGATACTGGCGACGGGATCTCCTACGCTTGGGCTCCTGGTCTGTGTGGGAACCGGGGCGTTGATCGGAGCTTTCAACGGACTGACGATATCGCGCCTCGGGGTGCCGCCGATGATCCTGACCCTCGGTACGATGCTGACAGCACGCGCGACCGCGTTTCTTGTGACTGGTGGGCGTTCAATTGGAGGCTTGCCGGCGGACGTCCTGGAGTTTGGCCGCGCGGACTGGCTTGGCGTGCCTACCGTGTTCGTGATTTCGGCGGGAGCCGCACTATTGGTCGCGTTCATCCTGAACCGCACGGTATTCGGTCAAAGCATCTACCTGGTGGGCTCCAATGAACGCGCTGCCGCATTCTCTGGTATCCCGGTCCGGCGGGTCAAGTTCCTCGTCTACTTTATCGGTGGCATTCTAAGCGGCCTCGCGTCGTTTGTGTTCCTACTTAGGATAGGGGCAGCGATGCCCACGGCTGGGGACCCCCTGCTTCTACTAGTAATAGGGTCAGTTGTGGTGGGCGGAACCAGCCTTATGGGGGGCGAAGGGGGCGTGTTCCGAACGGTGACTGGGGCTGCCCTAATAATGATGATCGTGAATGGCCTCTCTCTGATAGGCGCAAGCTACTATGTCCAAGATGTTGTGAGTGGTGTGGTCATAGTCGTGGGGAGCGCCCTGGGCGTATGGCTAGTCCGCGCTCGGACCGGGGAGTAAGGGCGTGAGCAGGACCTTCGTCGATTTGAAGGCGCCCGCCGATGGACGCAGAGCAGGATGATCACGAGACAGCGCGCACGCACGCATTCAACGAACCCGCACAAACCTCCGGCGACCGGGCGGCTGGAGGGACGTGATTGACGTGGAAGGGACACCTGTGGCAGGGTGAGAACCCTACCTCGACTCGGATGCAGGAACGCTCGGGAGGAGCGATGGAATGGTCGTGCTCATAACTGGCATAACCGGTTTCATTGGTTCACATGTCGCGCGGTTGCTAGTCCACGAAGGTCACCGGGTTGTTGGCTTTGAGTCCATGCCAACATGGGCACGGGTCTCGGACATTGCAGACCAATTGACGATCGTGCAAGGAGACATTTGCGACCTGGATGTCCTCGCCTCTGCTATGAAACATCATCGAATCACCCACGTGATCCACTTGGCCTATTACCTGCCGGAAGCACAGATAGCTGAAGCGCCAACCAAGGCAATCCGGGTCAACTGTGAAGGCACCAACAACGTCTTCGAGGCAGCGCGCATCCTAGAGATTCGGAAGGTCGTCTACAGCTCGACGGACGCCGTTTGCCCCTTGGGTCCGAACGAGAACGATCCAACGAATCCGACAACCCTTTACGGGCACATGAAGTACTTCAACGAAGTGATGGGACGACACTTCAGTAGCCATTTTGGATTGGACACAATTGGCTTGCGGTTTGGCGTGAACTATGGGCCCGGCGGAAGGAGGCTGGCCGGTGAGGTGAAGCGCAAGTACGGATCCGCCCTTCTCCATCACATTCTCGAAGGAATGATGCTCGGGAAGACCATCCATGTAGACATGCATCCGCAGACTACCTTTGCGTGGAACTACGTGCGGGACAATGCTCGCTGCATCTTGTTGGCTCTTGGGGCTCCACGCACGAAACGCAGGGTCTTCGATGTCCCAGGTGAAAGGCGACCAATCAAGGACATGACAGACGTGCTAGAGCGTTTGGTTCCCGGATCTAAGGCGATCTACGAGTGTGACGAGAAGGACTCGGGTTTGATCGTTCTCAAACCGATCTTCGATGTTGAACCCGAGATCATCCGTACGGAGATTGGCTACGAACCGCACTACACAATTGAAGCTGGACTGGCTGAACAGTTGCAGGAAGTTCAAAGAGAACGGGAGCTGTATGAGTTTGCATGAGTCTGCCCGGTTATGGCCCAGATTCGGGACGAACTCTCTGCCTGTAGCCGGGAGAGGGGGGCTTCGGCACACAAAATCCGTCGGACTGCAAGACTTCATCCGAGCAGCGGGAGCATACTAGGGGCGAAGCCAGTGCGACTTAGCCATCATGCATTGATTGTAGGTGACATGGATCGGGCAATCGATGTCTATTGCGGCCAGCTGGGTATGCGTCTCCTCCGCAGAAAGCCAGGCGTCGCTTACCCAGAGGTCACGATGGTCGAAGACCCGCTCAGTGAGAACCGCATCGAGCTACTTCTGGACAAGGCCTGCTTGGAAAGCCACCTAGATCACATTGCCTTTGAGGTGGACAACCTGGATGAGGTTCTCGAGTTGCTCCAAAGGAGTGGCTTTGGGGTGGAACGGGAACCGTTTGACGTGCCAGGCACAACTATTCGGACATCATTCCTGCGGTCTCCCGACGGAGTCAAGGTCGAACTCCTTCATTATGGGGTGGAGCAAGACATGCACAAGGGGTAGCTCTCCGACAACTTGTGCCGCTGCATCACTAGCTCAATGACCCGCAGTCCGGCGATGGGAGAGGGAGCAGATTAGGCATGTCCATTCTAATCACAGGGGGAGGGGGTTTCCTCGGGATCAGGCTAGCTCAGGGGTTGGTCGAGCGTGGCAATAAAGTCATTCTGGGAGACATAAGCAGATTCGAAATACCCGACGATCTCCGTGGAAGAGTCATACAGGTCCCCTGCGATGTCAGTTCCGCGATCAGCTTCTTTGAGGCGGTGCGCTCTCATGGGGTGGAGGGCATCCTGCATCTAGCCGTTGCGATTCGTACAATTGCCGAGTTGAATCCCATTACGGCGTACAGGGCGAATATCGATGGTACCTACAACCTGCTGGAAGTGGCCCGCATCGCCCAATTGAAGAAGGTCGTATTCGTCAGCAGTCATTCCGTGTTTCCGCCCGGCACGCAGGCTGTGGAAACGGATACTCGGCCATTGCAGTATGCGAATACATACGGTATCGCCAAGATCTTCGGTGAGCAGATGGGGCGCTACTATCACAGGCGATATGGACTGGACTTCCGGTCAGTTCGCTTCCCTGCGATCAATGGCCCTGGCCGACCTTTCATAGGTGGAACGTCTTTTGTGTCGAAGCTTTTTCGCGAGATTGCCAAGACCGGCCGCTTTGTCATCCCGACCAAGGAGACGACCTCATTCCACAACTTGTACGTCAAGGATGCGGTAGCGTGTCTAGCGGGCCTGTATGGCGCAGATGCAGATAAGATCAAGACCCGGATCTACAACATCTCAGGCATACCGACAATGATGAAGGACTTGGTGGCTGTAATCCATCGGCACCTCCCGGCAACACAATTCGACTACCAGCCCGATGAAGAGCTGGTGCGGGAGTTTGAGAGCTGGCCGAAGACCGTCGATGACAGCCCGGCGAGGGAGGAGTGGGGTTGGCACATCACCTACAACCTTAATGCCTGGGTGAAGGAATTCCTGGCCGCGGAAGGCGCGGTCCTGTCTAGCTAAGGAGGCATGCAAGATGGCAAGGGCAGCCGAGTTGCAGCGGTACGTCAAGTCGATCGATGTGCCAGTGTACGAGTCGCCAACTGCTGAGCATCGGCGCTTCAAGCTGCTCATTGAACGGGACATCTCTGGCACGAAGGCAGTTGCTTTTGGCGAATTCATCCTGCCGCCCAAGCAAGGCCAACCCCATGCAAAGGCATTCCCGCAGACAGAGAAAGTCTTCTACGTGCTGAGTGGGCGGGGGAAGATTGTTGTAGACAACGTGGACCATGGTATCGAGCAGGGCATGGCCCTTTATGTGGCCCCCGGTGAGGCGCATGCATTTGTCAACACGGGCAATGAGGAACTTCGTCTGCTATGGTTCGAATCGCCTCCCCAGTGTGAAGTTGGTGGGTACATGCCTCAAGCACAGGGATGGAAGCTGATCGAAGGGGGTTGACCTATGATCAAGCATCGGGGAGGAGAGGTTGTCGCTCCTCACGAACACATGCTGACCAGAGCACACCCGAGCCCCGGCGCAATGTCCCAGACAGGAGGACCTCCATGAAAACCGTCTTGCACCCAAGTGATGTAGTTACGTGGGAGTCGCCCACGCCTGACCACCGCAGATTCCGAATCCTCGTGGAGCGGGATATTTCAGGGTCAAAGTCAGTTGCCGCCGGACAGCTGATTCTGCCACGCGGTGCCTCGCAGGCCAAGGCAGAGGCTCACCCTGACACCGAAGAGGTCTACTACTGCGCGAGCGGCAGGGGAAAGCTCCTTTTGGGTGGTGAAGAGCATCTTCTGGAGCCAGGGACCGCGGCCTATGTGGCACCAAACGTAACCCACCAGGTGTTCAACACGGGGAAGGAGGAACTTGTGATGGTCTGGTTCGAGTCTCCTCCTTCCTGTGAAGTTGGTGGCTACAAACCGATGAAACTTGGGTGGAAGCAGATTCCTCCCAGAACCTAAGGCATCCGTTGGCACGACCTGTCCGGCGACTTCCACCAATATGGCTGCCAAGTTTCCGGCTGGCCAGTCAGCAGGATGCTCTTACGCGCTCGTATGCAATACATCCGCCCTCCGTATGATTCTCTGGGTGAGAGGGTCCTGCCAAGACAGAGAACGGCATCCTATGCGAGGACCCGAGCTCGGACGCTCCCACGGGACTTGCGAAGGATGCCCAAGTGCGCACCAGAATTGCCGATGATACTGGGGTAAACCAGTGACCTCGACGCGCTTCGAGCGGCATGTCGCAATCGTGACTGGAGGGGCTTCAGGGATAGGTGCTGCGACTGTCTCTGAGTTCGCGGACGAAGGAGCCAGCATTGTCTTCCTTGATCGTAACCGTGCGGCGGGGGAGGAATTCGTCCGCAAGTTGGAGGAAGGGGGTCTCCATGTTCGATTCGTAGCTGGCGACGTCGCAAAACCAGTCGATTGTCGCCGCGCAGTCAAGGAGGCCCTTTCTGCCTTTGACCGGCTGGACTTCGTAGTCAACAACGCGGTGAGTCCTGTGATCAAAGGCGTCTCCGGAACTGTCCAGGATTGGCAGCGCAGCCTTGGTGTGAACCTGGTGGGAGCCGCCAACATGGCGCAAGCAGCTCTCGAGCCGATGAAGGGGTCCGGTCGAGGGGCGATCGTCAACGTTGCCAGTGTGTCCGCGTTCGTCGCTCAACCAAACCACTGGACGTACAACGCTGCCAAAGGCGGCTTGGTGACTCTGACCAAGTGCATGGCATTGGACTTCTCAGAATGGGGAATTCGCGTGAACAGCGTGAGCCCCGGTTGGATCTGGACTCCCGCCTCCGCTGAGACCGTGGACGGCAATCGCCAGTCCTTGGATAGGATGGTCGGGCCATTTCACATGTTGGGCCGGTGCGGCGAGGCGCGCGAAGTTGCGCGGACGATTTTGTTTCTTTGCAGCGATGACGCCTCCTTTATCACAGGGACTGATTTGCGGGTTGACGGTGGCTATCTAGCCATGCCGGCAGAAGGGCTTTTCCTGAAGTCACTGCGGTAGTGGGCGCTTTGACGACACCAGATGGCTGGCTATCCTCGCGAGGGCCCGTCGTGTCCAGCGAAGAGCCCCGCGGGGGGAATTGGAGTGGAAGTGAAGGCAAGCAAACTCCTTAGGCAAATGATGAGGGATAGGATTGTTGTGGCGATGGGGGTATACGACGTATTCTCCGCCATTCTTGTTGAGAGGACCGGGATTGACGCCGTCTATGTATCTGGCTACCTTACATCGGCGAGTACTCTGGGTTTGCCCGATCTGGGGCTAATGTCCTCTACCGAAAGAATCACGGTTGCCAGGCACGTTGCCCGACGGGTCGAGGTGCCGGTGGTGGTGGATGCAGAGGAAGGTTATGGCGGACCACTGCATGTGATGGACACAGTTCAGCAGCTTGAGGCCGCAGGGGCCGCTGGTATCCAGATTGACGATGAAGAAATGCCAACGCAATGCCAGATGTTTGTGGACGTAAGGCCGAAGAAGCTTGTTTCGATTGAGGACATGTGCCAGAAGATTCGTGCGGCTACCGACGCACGAACGGATCCAAACCTGTTGATCATTGCACGGTCCGATGTCTTTGGCACATCGGCCCGCGCCAGCGTCCCCAAGCAGGAGTTGATGGCTGAAATCATCGACCGAGGCAACGCCTATGCAGGCGCCGGGGCGGACCTGATCTTCGTGTACGCGCAGACTCCACAGGAGGCAGAGATATACGCGAAGGCCATTTCGGCGCCGCTCTGTGGACTCTTGGGCTTTGCGGCGCCATTGTCTGTGTCCGATCTTGAGCAGCTGGGCTACAAGCTTGTGATCTGCCCTTTGCCAGTGTTGGCAGGTGCAGCGAGAGGGATACTGGCAGCGCTCGAGGCGTTCCGCGAGCAGCGTGAGTGGAATGCCATGGCTGAATTCCTCGTCCCTCAAGAGAGGCTTCTTGAATTCCTCCGTCTTTCCGAATACGCGAAGCTAGCGAAGAAGTACGGCGCTTGAAGGGATGATCCACCTTGGTGCGAAGGATGTCGCTTTGACAGAGTTGTCCCGGGTTGACCCGAAGAGGCGTCGATGACAGCCTTGGACGGATTGAGGGTTCTTGACGTTTCTGAAGCCCTCGCAGGACCGTACTGTACGATGTTCCTTGGCGATCTCGGCGCCGACGTCATTAAGGTGGAACGTGTTGGCAGTGGCGACAATTCCCGCATGTGGGGGGTCCGCACCGAACAGGGAGAGTGCGGCTATTTCCTGGCGGCCAATCGCAATAAGCGAAGCATTACACTGGATATCAGGACTCTACGCGGGCAGGATGTGTTGCGGGCACTGCTAGAAACCTCGGATGTCTTGGTCTGCAACATTCCAGGGTTGGACGGCCTACGTCGGGTGGGGTTGGATCCACAACACGTACTCGAACGGTTCCCAAGATTGGTCTACTGCACCATTAGCGGATATGGACACACGGGCCCGTACGAGGGACGAAGGAGCTATGACCTCACAGCTCAGGCGGAATCCGGAACGATCAGTCTGACCGGGGATCCAAATGGCGAGCCCGTGAGATACCCAGTACCGCTGGCTGACATAGTCACTGGACTCCACTCAGTCATAGCCATCCTTAGTGCGCTGCTCGCGAGGGACAAAACGGGCCGGGGCCAACTTATCGACAGCTCGCTGCTAGACTCTCAGACGGCATGGCTTGCATTGACAGCTACAGACTACTTCCTTATGGGGACGCCTCCCTCACGGCTCGGGAACCTTCACCCAAGCATTGTTCCGTACCAGCCCTTCTGTGCGAAGGACAAACGCATTGTCATCGCGGTCGGCACGCCAAGACACTGGCACGATTTCTGTCGAATCGTTGGCTTCGGCCCAGACGTACGCGACAGCCCTAGATTCATGACGAACGAGGGACGGATTGTCAATCGTGATGAGCTAATCCCGCTAATCGCGAAAATCCTGCGCACTAGGGATGCTGAGTGCTGGCTTTCCCTGCTTCAAGAGGCGCAGATCCCATGCGCGCCGATCAACAGTATTCCGGACATTCTATCGGATCCCCACTACGTTGCGCGCGGCAATATCATCGAGGTGCCCTACCATGGTAGGGAGCTACAGCTTTTGGCGAGCCCCTTGCGTCTCGTCGGCACTCCGCCCTCCTATCGCCTCCCGCCACCATTGCTGGGTGAACACACTGATGAGATCCTTGCATCAATAGGGTTGCACCCGACTGAGATCGCCTCCATGCACAAGGAGGGAATAGTCTAGGTGGAGAAGCAGCCTCCGACGGGTGACAGCCAGGGGAGTGGATGAGTGATGAAGGCGTCGTCAAAGCCAAGGCAAGAGGGGGCAGAGCAAGCAAGCGTTGATGGGCAGGCATGGCTGCGTGTCTACCGGCAGATGTTCATGATTCGAGCATTCGAAGAGCAGGTGAACGAGCTATACCTCAGTGCGAAGATGCCGGGATTGGCACACCTCTGTATAGGCGAGGAGGCAGTGGCAGTTGGCGTGTGCGAGGCCCTAACTCGCGAAGACTACATTACTAGCACACACCGGGGGCACGGGCACTGTCTGGCAAAGGGAGCGCCTCTCGACCGAATGTTTGCGGAGTTGTTGGGCAAGGATGCTGGTTGCTGTAGAGGCAAAGGTGGCACCATGCACATAGCTGATCCGACCACGGGTAACTTGGGGGCAAACGCGATCGTCGGCGGCGGCATTGGCATTGCCACGGGAGCGGCTTTGTCCGCCAGAATGCGTGGAAGCCCGCAGGTGGTAGCGTGCTTCTTCGGCGAGGGGGCTCTTGGGCAGGGGCTCTTGTACGAGGCCATGAACATGGCGGCGCTATGGCAGCTGCCGATAGTCTACGTTTGCGAAAACAACTTGTACAACGAGTACACAAACTTTGCGGAGACAACCGCCGGAGAGCTCCTGGCTCGGCCGAGAGCCTTCGGCATCCAAGCGGAAGATGTGGACGGCCAAGACGTACGTGCCGTACTGTCTGTGACAAGGTCACTGGTCGAGCGAGCCAGACGCGGTGATGGCCCAGCATTCCTTATGTGTCGCACGTACCGCTATTTTGGGCATCACGTCGGTGACATCGATCGGGCGTACTACAGATCGAAGGGGGAGGAAGCTTTGTGGATCGCAGAACGAGATCCGCTCAAGATCCTCAGCGCCTGGCTTATAAAGCAAGGCTTGTGTGACTCGGCTCGGATCGCGGCGATTGAAGAACAGATTGGATCCGAGATATCTGCGGCATTGGAATTCGCCGTTGAGGCACCCTTCCCAGACGCCAGCGCGGTGGATCAGCATGTCTACGCCTGATACGGACGTGGGTTGGCGTGAGATAACCCTCGGCCAGGCGATCAATGAAGCGCTGGCCGAGGAAATGCGCCGGGATCCGAGAGTGTTCCTCATCGGAGAGGATATTGCCGAAGCGGGCACGCCGTTCAAGCACCTAAGGGGATTGGTGGAGGAGTTTGGCCGGATGAGGGTTATCGATTCGCCTATCTCGGAGGCGGGGATCACCGGGATCGCTGTCGGCGCTGCCATGACAGGAATGCGCCCAGTTGTCGATATCATGTTCGGGGACTTCATCACTCTCGCTATGGACCAGATGGTCAATCAGGCTGCGAAGATCCACTATATGTCTGGGGGAGCGCTGTCCGTGCCAATGGTCTTGCAGACAAGACTTGGCGCGTCGCGCCGCTCAGCTGCACAGCACTCACAGTCTTTGCACGCGTGGTTCAGCCACATTCCTGGCCTCAAGGTAGCCCTCCCGGCAACGCCCTACGACGCGAAGGCTTGCTGAAGACGGCGATCCGAGATGAAAACCCGGTGGCGTTCTTTGACGACAAGACAATGTATGCCTTCAAGGGCCGCGTGCCAAATGAAGAGTACACGATCCCCTTCGGCGTGGCGGACATCAAGCGTCAAGGAAGCGACATAACAATTGTCGCAACGAGTCGCATGGTGCTCGTTGCACTTGCGGCAGCGGACGAACTGGAAGCTGGAGGCATTAGCGCAGAAGTTGTCGATCCCCGGACGACATTCCCGCTTGACAAGCAGGCGTTGATCGATTCCGCGAAGAAAACGGGCCGGGCCATTGTCTTGGACGAAGGGTATGAGCGGTATGGGATTACCGCCGAATTGGCCTCGGTGATTGCCGAAGGCGCGTTCTACTACCTCGATGCGCCAGTTCAGCGTTTGGGCGCGATGGACGTGCCTGTTCCTTTCTCACCGGCATTGGAGGACTTAACCGTTCCCACCAAGGAGAAGGTCGTCACGTTGGCAAGGCAATTGTGTGGCCATCTGTGACACCGGAGAGCAACCGTGTCCACTAACGTCATCATGCCGGCGCTCGGAATGTCGCAAGAGAAGGGGACACTGCTCCAGTGGTTCGTCACCGAGGGTCAATCGGTGATCAAGGGCGAACGGCTGATGGAGATCGAAACTGACAAGGTCGCGGTCGAACTCGAAGCTCCAGCGTCGGGCACTCTGGCGAATGTCACCGCGGTCCCGGGCGACGTTATCCCAGTCGGAGAAACTATCGCCCTAATCCTGAGCGCCGGTGAACCGCCTCCGGATCGACGGGAGAGAGGTCGCGACGCGACAGCTGACCGCCTGGGCGGAAGTAGGCTGGCTCCCAACCCCGGTGTCAGTCCTTTGGCAGCGCGAATCGCTGCCGAGCACAATCTAGACCTGACGAAGGTCAAGCCGCGTGGCGACCGCATCGAGAAGGCAGACGTACTGGCCCACTTGAAAGTGGGGGATGCACTTTCCGAGGGTCTCCGGCTACCTCGTGCTTCCCCCAGTGCTCGCAGAATCGCCCGCGAGAGGGGGCTGGAAATACGCAGCATTCAAGGTAGTGGTCCAGGCGGAGCCGTGCTCCGGAAGGATGTGTTGGCATGGGAGGATCCAAGCTTTCCACCGGAAACCGCTACGGACGTGATCTCTGCAAGCCCTACCCAGCGTGTCATGGCCGAGCGCATGACCGAGAGCTGGACCACAACTCCGCATTTCTTCCTGTTTCGTGACGTGTCTGCAGCCCGTCTAGTGTCATGGCGCGAGCGGACTAGGCTGCCAGACGGACTTAAGGTGACGTACAACGACCTGCTCGTGAAGTTGGTAGCTGCGGCCTTGCTTAAGCATCCCCTTGCGAATGCGGAATGGCGCCAGGGCAAGATCCTCTTGAGGAGTGAGATCAATATATGTCTCGCCGTGGCTACGGAGGCCGGACTTGTCGCGCCCGTAATACACCGGGCTGACTGTCTAAGCTTGCGAGAAGTCGCAATCCAACGCCAGGATGTAGTTCAGCGAGCGCAGGCGGGGAAGCTTAGGCCCGCGGATGTCCAGGGTGGCACATTCACTCTAAGCAACCTAGGCATGTACGGAGTCGACGCGTTCGCGGCAATCATCAACCCCCATCAGGCAGCAATCCTAGCAGTTGGGCATATTACGGAACGGGTGGTAGCCAAGCTAGGGAGACCTGAGATAACGCCGATGATGACGCTTTGTCTTTGCTGTGACCATCGGGTCCTAGACGGCGCGCGCGGTGCCGAGTTCCTGGCGACAACTGCAGGGCTAATCGAGGAGCCGTTGAGTCTATTGGACTGACAAGACGCCAAGCGGGATTGACCCAACGGGTTAAGACGCAGCGAGCGGGGTCGCTACGAAGAGGAGCATTATGCTGTTCAACAAAGCACGGGCGGCAGACTACATGAAGCGATGCGAGCTTGACGCACTAGTTGCAACATCGCCGATCAACATTACGTACTTCTCTGGCTACTACTGCTGGGTCGATGCCTTGATGAAGGAATACATGATGGTGCCTGGCGGAACGTCCCGCCTGAGCCAGGCTTATGCTGTAGTCCCGGCTGAGGGAGAAGCCGCTCTGGTTGTGAGCCCGTTGTTCGCAGCTAACGCTGCCGATGTGTGGATCCAGGACATACATCTTTTCGGTGACGCTGGGCTGGACCACTCGCTCCTGCCCGTGACGATGGACGAGAAAAGCAAGCGAATCTACGACCTCCACCGACAGGCCGGCAAGCATGCCACGCCGACTGACGCTTTGTTGAGCATTCTCGGCGAACGAGGCCTAAGTGATGCAAGGATTGGCTTGGAAATGGACGGCTTGCCATCGGACACGGTGGAGGAGATAGTACGCAGATTGCCTCAGGCCTCCATTGGGGATTGCAGCAACACGATCCGACTAATCCGAATGGTCAAGACTGAAGATGAGATGCGACGGTTGGAACGCGCGACACAGATTAGTGAAATTGCCGCGATGCAGAGTCTGACGCTCGCAAAGCCGGGAAGGCTTATGGCTGAGATTGCCCAGCACTATCGCCGTAGGGTTGCGGAGTTGGGAGCGGATTTCGACCACTTTGCCTTCGGACTCAGAGGGATGGGTATTGCGACGGAACCGGAGTATGTGCTGAGCGGGGACGAAGTGACGTATGTGGATTTCGGCTGCAAATTCCAGCACTACTTTGCTGATGGCGGGACAGCATTGGCAATGTGTGAACCCCCGCCCGTGTTTGCCGGGCGCTACGCGGCACTGTCCGACTGTGTGAGCGCTGGTCTCGCGGCCATTCGACCCGGTGCAAAGTCATCATCGGTTCGCGAGGCGATGTGGCGCACACTTGCCGATCGGAACATCACGGCTGCGAATCCCCATGGGCATGGCACTGGTCTGGAAATCCGCGACTATCCGATCATCGTAGCCGATAACAGTCTTCGCATCCGGGATGCCTGTGTCGACATCGCGTCGGATATCGTCTTGGAGGCAGGCATGGTTGTGAATCTTGAGGTTCCGCTCTTCATGGCGGGCGCCGGGTCGCTGCACATCGAGCAAACGTTCGTGATCAAAGAGGAGGGCTGCCAACCTCTCGTTCAACAGGACAGGAGCTCGCCCATCCGTGGAGCCTGACGGCCAACTGCGAGAACGAGGAAACGTCGGGCCAAGAGTTGGGGCGAAGGGCTACGGCAATTGGGGCTCGCGGGCCGACAATCTATTTGCGGCATCGCTTTGTGTAGACGGGAGTCACTGAAATGGTGGGAAGTGGCAAGCTAAGCTTCTGGCATACATCGGAAGACCTCAAGCATCGTAGCAAGACCGAGTCGTTCCAGGAGTATCTCTACGCAAAATTGAGAACTGGGGAATTCCCACCAGGAATGAGGCTTCGACAGGATGAACTGGCGCAGAGTCTGGGGATAAGCTCGACCCCGGTTCGCGAGGGTCTCAGCCGGCTAATAGCCGAAGGGCTGCTTACATACGTCCCCAACAAGGGCGTGACCGTGCGCGAGCCCCAGCCGTCGTCAGTAAGTGAAGTCTACGCGATCCGAATCGAATTGGAGGGTTTGGCTGCTCGAGAGGCGGCCAAGAAGCTTTCCCAGGAGGACTTGGAGAGGCTCTCATCTCTGCATCAGCAGATGGCCGATCTTCAGTCGCCCGACAAGCGACGCGCCTTCTCGGAAGTGAACGACGAGTTCCATTGGATTATCTGCCAAGCCGCGGGATCAGAATTGCTGCTGTCGATAGTTCGACGCCTATGGGCCGCAAGTCCGTGGGACGGGGGCCTGTTACTACATGGGCGATCCTCCCTTTCCGTGAAGGAGCACGGCGCAATTCTTCAGGCTCTCCAGGCACGCGATCCTCTCAGGGCAGAGGAATCCATGGACAATCACCTTCGAAGCTTTGCAGAGTCGATACTGGCGGTCTTGGAAAGCGATGATGGGCGAACGGCGTTGCCAAGCCCTTTGGGTGATGAGGCAAGCAAGGGCTGATCCGGGATGTATTCTGGTTGCCCTATTGATGGGGCGCGGGACTGAAAGATGATCACCATCCGAAACACATTTCACATTTCAATTACGGTTCGGGACATGGACGAGTCCCTCGCATTCTATCGTGACATCCTAGGCATGAAGGTTGTGAAGGATGGAATACTTGCAGGCGAGAGAATGGATGAAGCGCTCAGCCTCAAAGATGTGAGAGCGAGGATGGTTTGGCTGGAAGCGGGGGAAGGACCCTGTGTTGAGCTTCTGCATTTCATGCACCCGGCAGGTCGAAGACTCGGCAGGAACGAGAATGATACAGGTATAGGGCACGTGTGCTTTGAAGTCGAAGACCTGAAAGACGCATATGAATACATTAGGAGCAAGGGCGTACGGGTCGCCTTCTTCCCCGAGACGCCCACCGTCGGCGGGATCCTGGATGGCTACTACTCATTCCACATGCTTGATCCGAACGACGTGAACATCGAGTTGAAGGAGATGGTACCCCCTCGTTAGTGCTGGGAGGCAAGGCAACTCCCGCTTATCAGCAGAGTCTTGTCATGCATAGTCTCAGATTCCTGCCGGGCTATGCTCTTAGGATTCGGTCTAGTCCTCACGAGCCACTATGGGGGAGGCACCCAGTCCCCTAGTGTGCCTAAAGTGAGGTAGTACAAGACACCGGCCGCTTCTCCCTCACGGAGCCCATCCAGAACCTGGCAAGCGAGTTCTAGGCCGGCAACGAACTGGCTTCGTTGCCGGCCGTTGCCCGGCGTTTCCTAGAGGCGACGGCGGGATTCGAACCCGCGCATAAGGGTTTTGCAGACCCCTGCCTTACCGCTTGGCTACGTCGCCGCGGGCGGCAAACTGCGCCGCAGCTA
>Ga0214473_10001978_pt1 | contig 25888 bp, 18 predicted proteins | sample RVTome_7_FD_203509 | JGI IMG/M metagenome (GOLD analysis project Ga0214473, IMG submission 203509) | Soil microbial communities from uranium-contaminated site in the Upper Colorado River Basin, Wyoming, United States - RVT98D197 | ecosystem: Environmental > Terrestrial > Soil > Contaminated >...
GCGTGACGTCCTGGGCCTCACGGCGGAGGGCTTCACCAGTCGCGAGATCGGTGAGAAGTTGTTCATCTCCCCGAAGACGGTGGACACCTACCGGTCCCGTATCATGGAGAAGCTGAAGCTCAATCACCGCTCGGAGCTGGTGCGATTCGCCCTGCAGACGGGGCTTCTGGAGGCCGAGTAACCCTTCGACCCGAAGCTCTCCCCTCGCACGCCGGGGCTCTTTCCCGACTGACCGCGGCCCGCCTGCATGCTATGCTGGTGGGTCTTTGTGTCTACTCCAGGGGCCTGCCACCCGCAGCGGAGCACCCATGTCGCCCTACTATCTGAACGTCACGATCCACATGCTGGCGGCCATGTTCTGGCTGGGCGGAATGTTCTTCCTGGCCGTGGTCGGCGCACCGGTACTGCGCACCGTGGAGCCGCCGGAGCTGAGGGCGGAACTCTTTCGCCGGCTGGGCACGGCCTTTCGCACCGCGGGGTGGGTGGCCATCGGCGTGCTGGTGGTGACGGGCACGCTGAACCTCTGGTTCCGGGGCTTTCTCAGCTGGCCCGTCCTGAGCTCGGGCGCTTTTTGGGGCACGCCGTGGGGCACGGCGCTGGCATGGAAGCTGGTGGCCGTCACGCTCATGCTCCTCTTCCAGGGCATCCATGATTTCGTCCACGGCCCGGCGGCGTCGCGGCTGGAGCCCGGTACGCCGGAAGCCGCGCAGATGCGCCGGCGAGCGGCCCTGTTGGCACGCGCCAATGCGTTGCTCGGTCTGATCGTGGTGATCGCCGCCGTACGCCTGGCACGCGGTGGGTGAGATGACACCGTTCAATGGCATCCCGCCTGAGGAAGACCATCCGATCGCTGCGGAGACCGGCAGGGGCTCGCAGCCCCGGCCGCCGGATGTGCGGCTCGAGCAGCCGCACGCGCATCCCGCCGAGGGATGGTCGGCGCTGGGGGCCATCCTCCGCGTGCCGCTCTTCTGGAAGATCGTCCTGGCCAATATGGTGCTCGTGGCCCTGGCGCTGGCCGTGGCGGTGCCGGCTGCCCAGCGAGGAGCCGCGGAGGGCGCTACGGGCGGGTTCGCCGCGATGGTCATCGCGGCCCTGGCCATCACGGCGCTGGTGAACGGTCTCATCGTCCACCTGGCGCTCGTGCCGCTCTCCCATCTCGAGGAGGCCGCCCGCAGGATTCAGGACGGCGACTGGGACGCGCGGGCGCCCGTATCCCCGCTGGCGGACCGGCCCACGGAGCAGCTCATCGGGCTGTTCAACGCCATGCTCGACGGGCTGAGCGCCTACCGCCACCGCCTGCGCGAGATCGCGGCGCGGGCGCTGAACGCCGAGGAGGAGGAACGGAAGCGCATCGCCAGGGAGTTGCACGATGATACGGCGCAGTCCCTGGCCGCCATCCTGATCCGCCTGCGCATCGCGCGCACGGGCTCCGAGATCGTGCCGCTGGACACCCTCATGGAGGACGTGCGCCAGGAGATCGCGGGCACGCTGGAGGGCATCCGGCGCTACGCCCGGGGCCTGCGCCCGCCCGCGCTGGACGAACTGGGGCTGATCCCCGCCATAGAGTCCTACGCCCGCACCCTGACGGAGGGCGCCGGCCTGCCCGTGAGCGTCCACGGCCAGGCGCTGGGCAATGCCGCCCTCTCCAAGGAGGAAGAGCTGGCGCTCTACCGCATCGTGCAGGAGGCGCTGTCCAACGTGGTGCGGCACGCCGAAGCCACCCACGCCACCGTGCGCGTACGGCGCGTTGACGGCATGGTGGTGGCCACGGTTGAGGATGACGGCAGCGGCTTCGACGTGGACAACGTGGTCTCCGCCGAGGGCGGCGGACTCGGCCTCTTCGGCATGCAGGAGCGCGCCGCGTACGTGGGTGGCCGGGTGAGCATCGACAGCCAGCCGAACAGCGGAACCATGGTCCGTGTCGAAGTCCCCGTGTGGCGGCGCCACGGTACTCCCGAGGCTTGAGCCCGGAGCCGCACCCCGGCCTGGCGAGCGGCGCGGGGGTTCGCTAGCGTTCCGCCCGGCCATACGTACGTCACCCCTATCCAAGCCTTCGTGAAACCAGACCGCCGACCGGTCGCGACGGAGTCCGGGCCGCTGCTGACGCTGGCACCTCTCCTGGCGATCCTTGCCGCCGTGCTGCTTGCGTTTCTTGCTGGCCGGTCCGGGTCGATCACCGCCACCCTGGTCCTGGGGGTCGTGGCCGCGGCCGGTGCCATGGCGGCCTGGCTCGTCTTCGCGCGCGCCTGGCGGCGTTCCGCGGCGGATGCCGTGGCGCACGCCGCCTCCTCGTACGCCCGCTTTCGCACGATCGTCCAGATTGCCTCCGACGCCATCATCTCGGTGGACCGGGAACAGCGCATCGTGCACTTCAACAAGGGCGCGGAGGACATCTTCGGCTGGAGCGCCGAGGAGATATGCGGTCAGCCGCTCCAGAAGCTGCTGCCGGAACGCTACCGGGGCGGCCATGGCGACCACCTGCGGCGCTTTGCCGCCGCGCCCCAGACCGCCCGCCGTATGGGGGAACGTCAGGAGATCGCCGGGCTGCGGCGCGACGGCACGGAGTTCCCCGCCGAGGCGTCCATCTCGAAGGTGGAGCTGGAGGATGGGATGCTCTTCACCGTCCTGCTGCGCGACATCTCACTCCGGCGCCGGGCGGAGGAAGGGCAGCGCATCCTGGCGCACGCCGGCGCACGCCTGGCCGCCTCCCTGGACCCGGAAACCACGCTCCAGACCATCACCCAGGTGATGATTCCGGAGCTGGCGGACTGGTGCACCATCTACGTGGTGGACGAGCACGGCGGTGTGCGCCGGCTCGAGATTGCCCATGCGGACCCGGTACGGGAGGCCATGCTCCGGGGTCTGCTACGCACTCCGCTGGACCCCTCGGGCCCGAACCCGGTCCTGCGGGTTATCGCGTCGGCCGCCTCCGAACTCATCCGGGAGGTGCCGCCCCAACTCCTGGAGGATTCGGTTCCCGAAGAGGCGTACCTGCGTATGCTGACCGCCGCCGGTATCCACTCGGCGGTGATCGTTCCGCTGGTGGCCCGGGGCCGTACCCTCGGCGCCATCGGCATGTACTCATCGGGCGATCGGCGCTTCGACGAGGATGACATGGTGCTGGTGGAGGAACTGGGACGCCGCGCGGCGTTGGCGCTGGACAACGCGCGTCTCTACGAGGAGTCCAGGCAGGCGCTGGCCGCGCGCGATGACGTCCTGGCCATCGTGTCCCACGACCTCGGCCAGCCGCTCACCGCGATCCGCATCGGCACCAGCCTGCTCCTGCGCAGGGTCCCCGCTGAGGAACGGGGCAGCGGCGCGTGGGCGCACCTGGAAGGAATCCGCCAGTCCGCCGAGCAGATGGAACGCCTGATCAACGACCTGCTCGAGGCCAAGCGGCTGGAGGCGGGAGAGGTGCGGCTGGACAGGGAGTGCCTGGATCCGGGTGCGCTGCTTCGGGAGGCGGCGGAGCTGGCGCGCCCGCTGGCGGAGGAACACGGCATCGGGTTGAGCGTCGAGCCCGTCGTAACCGACCGCACCGCCTGGGCGGATCGCGACAGGATCCTGCAGGTACTCTCCAACCTGCTGGGCAACGCCATCAAGTTCACTCCAGAAGGCGGGGCCATCGCGCTGCGTGGGCATGTGGAAGGTAAGGAGCTGCGGCTGGCCGTGGCGGACACGGGCCGGGGAATCTCGGACGAGGAGCGGCCGTTTCTCTTCGAACGCTACTGGCAGGCGGGACGCTCCCGCCGGGGGAGCGCGGGTCTGGGCCTGTCCATCGTGAAGGGGATCGTGGAGTCCCACGGGGGCTCGGTATGGGTCGAGAGCCAGCTCGGCGCGGGCAGCACCTTCACGTTCACCCTGCCCACGGCGCCGCCCCCCGACGCCACGCAGCCACCGGGATCATCCGCCCCATCGTGATCCGCCAGGCTCAGGCCGGCCGGTCCTCGTCGTTGCTCCGTGCGGGCCGCAGCACCAGCGTGGGCGTGTCCCCCCCGCGCACCACCTTGTCGGCCACACTGCCCAGTGCCACGCGCTGCCAGCCGCCGCGCCCGTGCGTGGCCATGGCAATCAGATCCGCTTTGGCGTTCCGGGCCAGTTCCAGGATGCCCGCCGCGGGTGACCATGACACGCTCACCGCGGTGGCCACGCTCACCCCTTCGGTACGGAGCGCAGCGGCAAGGTCATCCAGATAGCGCGCGGCTTCCGTGCGCTGGGCATCCACTACCGTCGGGTCCGTGGGCACGCCGCCGAAGGCGGCCGCATCGGGGAATGGCACCGGCGGTATGATACGAACCAGGGTGAGCCGTGCTGCGGCCAGTCCCGCCAACGTCACGGCCTCGGGTATTGCCGCCTCACCCAGGGGCGATCCGTCCAGCGGGACCATGACGTGACGGACCTGCGCCAGCTGATCCACCAACGGCTTGCCCTCCACGGGGCGCAGCAGCAGCAGCGGGCGATGACTGGCGCGCAGCAGGCCGTCGGCCACACTGCCGAGCCAGGCGCGCCCCAGTCCGCTGCGGCCGTGTGTGGTCATGACCACCAGACCGGCTGCCGTTTCCACCGCGAAGTCGTTGAGCGCACTCACCACCGGCCCGTCCAGGACCGTGGCGTCCGCCACCACCCCGGCCCGCTCCTGCATGCGTTCCGCCAGCCGCCGCAGGTGATCCTCCTCGCGAGCCCGGGCATCCGTATCCACGGCTGGATCCACCACGGGGAAGGCCTCCGGCACGCTTGCCCGCAGCACCGGCGTATGGACATGTACCAGATGCAGCGGAACGCGGCGTGCACGGGCCAAATCAGCCGCGAGCGGCAACGCCTGTTCGCTGAAGGGTGAACCATCGAGCGGCACCAGGACTGAACCCTGCATCGCTTGCCTCCGGATCGTGGGCTGCGGGGCACGCGTGTTGATCGGCCGCTTCCGCACGCAACAATGCTACCGGACCGCGGCCGACGCCATCGGGGGAACACCGCGATCCGTGTCGGGATTCCCATGAGCGTGCGGGAATCCCCAGGCCGTCACAAGGCGCTCCGCACCCGTCATCTCGTCGTGTGGACTGGGCGGATGCGCGACCATCGTTCGGCCGCAATGCCGCTCCATTGCGGTTTCGTAATGCGGGAAGCCACGCGGGAAGGCCTGGCTGCGTGTAGATTTGAAGTGTACGTTGAACCCTGATTCATGGAACAAACGCTCTTGGACGGAACCGACTTCGACCTGGCTCTCATCTGGCCGGAGCTGCAGCGTATGGCGCGGCCTGCGCGGGAGCGGCGGAGACTCGATCCCGAGATCTTCACCGCGCTCCTGGCGGAGCTATGCGAGCGGGCGCCACTCTCGGTCAAGGAGCTGGCCGCGCTCCTGAATCGGAGTGAGGCGTATGTTGGGGACGCGATTCGGCCGCTGGTGGGCTCCGGCACCCTGGCCTTCCTCTATCCCGATCAGCCCAAGCACCCCGGCCAGCGCTACGTGGCGGGCACCATGGCCGAGGCCGTATCGGCCGCGGCGGAGGACGGCGCCGGGAATGAGCACGGCGCCGTAGCGGTGGAGCACGCCGGGACGGAGCCTGACCCCGCAGCGGAGGCGAGCGACGGGAGGGAACCTGACCCCGCAGCGGAGACGAGCACCGGGACGGAACCTGACTTGGAAGCGGAGACGAGCACCGGGACGGAACCTGACCCCGCAGCGGAGACGAGCACCGGGACGGAACCTGACCCCGCAGCGGAGGTGAGCGCCCGAGCGGAGCTCGACCCTGAAGTGGAGGAAAGTGCCGACGAGGTGCAGAGTGCCGAGGTGCGGGACACCGATGCGGGGTCGGAGCCACCCGCCGCCGCCCACCACCGGCCCCTGGCGGCGCGCCGCACCCCGCCGCCCGCGCTCTTCGAGCCGACCCAGTCCTTTGCGGAGGAGGGCCACCGCGAGGGCGAACCGGAGGATGACATCCTGCGGAGCGAATCCAACCGCTCCCGGTCCGGCACGCTGGTCTTCGGGGAGCCAGCGGCCGAATCCGCGGCTGCCACACCCGATGCCGACGACCGCGCCGGGACGGCGGGACGCCTCCTCACCTCCCGCCAGAACATGGTCCTGGCCGTGCTCACGGGCGCGGTGTTGGGTGCGGCCGGGCCGAGCTTCTGGGTAGCGTGGGCGTTCGCTCTGGCGCTGCTCATCTCCGCCGCCCACGTGGGCCTGCACTCCGCGCAGTTCGAGGGCTTCCGCCGCCAGCACGTCCGGCGCGGCGCCGCGGGCGGCGGCCCGCGGTGGATTCTCTTCCTCATCCTGAAGACCGGCGTCACCGGTGCCGAGATCGTCCTGGTGGCCTATCTCACCGGCCTGGCGCAGACGCTGTTCTAGCGTCGTGTAGCGGCCGACGCTGCACGCCAGCCCAGGCGCGCGGACTCGAGGGGGCGTCCGCCGCACTGCGCGTCCCGCTGTATTTCCGGGCGCTTCAGGCCTACTTTACAGCAGACATCCACACGCGCACGGGACCGGACATGCAGGTCAAGCTGGCACTGGTGGCCGACTACGCCAACGTCACCGCCGAAGGCAAGCTCAACATCCTGGGCATCTTTGACCGCATCCACGTGGGAGAGCTGCCCGCGCTGCACCCGCAGATGCACTTCATCCTGCGCCTGCAGGCGCACCCGGCCGAGCGCGAGCGCCAGCATGCCGTGGAGATCAAGCTGCACGACCCGGACGGCCACACGGTCTTCCAGGTGCAGGGGGAGATCCACCCCCGCTCCACGACCGCGCCCGGCGCAGCCACCACCAACCAGATCCTGACGCTGAACAACCTGCAACTCACCAAGACGGGCGGGTACACCTTCATTGTCTTCGTGGACAATGACCTGAAGTCGGAGGTCTCCCTGGACGTGGTCCATGCGGCCACGCGCGGCGCCGAGTCGTCGGGCGAGCCTCCCGCAGAGCCCCCGGCCGGTCCGGTCACGGACGAGCCGGCCTGAACCGGATTTTCCACCTACAGCACAGAGTCGAGCCATGACGCCGCTCCGCCGCCGCCACACGTTCCCGGTCCTTGCCGCCGCGCTGCTCTTCGGCCAGGCGCCCGGCCTCCACGCCCAGCTGGCCACCCGCACCGACGCCGCCGTGGAGGGCGTGCGCGCCAAGCGCGCGCTCAGCATCGACGACTACGGGCTGTGGCGCGGCGTCCAGTCGGTGGGCATCAGCCATGACGGCCGCTGGGCTTCCTTTGCCTACACCAAGCGCGAGACGGATGACACGCTGTACGTGAAGGCGTTGGAGGGCAGCAGGCAGTACGTCATCCCCCGCGGCTCCCGCGCCGCCTTCTCAGAGGATGGACGCTGGGCGGCGTACGTCCTTTCCCTGCCCTTCGAGGAGATCGAGAAGCTGGAGAAGGACAAGAAGCCCACGCCCCGCCAGGTGGAGCTGCTGGACCTCGAGAGCGGGGACAAGCGGGCCTGGGACAACGCCGCCGACTTCGCGTTCGCCGACGGCGGGCGCTCCCTGGTGGTGAAGAAGGGCAAGGCCACCCCCGAGCAGAAGCATGACGGTACCGATCTCATCCTGCGTCATCTGGACAAGGGCTACGAGGAGCTGATCGGCAGCGTGGACGAGTACGCCTTCAATGACGGCGGCGCGGTGCTGGCCTACACGGTGGCCAGCGCGGACAAGGATGGCAACGGGCTCTACGTGGTGGAGCTGTCCACCGGGGCACGACGCCCGCTGGACACGGACACCCTGGAATACGCGCGCCTCACCTGGGACGAGGACGGCCGGGGCGTGGCCGTGCTGAAGGGCGCCAAGGACGAGAAGCTGGTGGAGCGGGACAACGTCCTGCTGGCCTACGCCGGCGCGGGGCGCGGCAACTACGAGGGCTTCGTCTACGATCCCGGCAGCGCGGCCGATTTCCCGGATTCCACCGTGATCAGTGAGAAGGGCTCGCTCACCTGGAGTGAGGACCTCTCGCGGGTGTTCCTGGGCACGCGGCCGCAGCAGATGGACCCGGCGGCGGCGAAGAAGGCGGCCGGGAAGGCGGCAGAGGAGGCCGACTCGACCGTCGCTTCCGAAGAAGAGGAGCCGGCGGACTCCTCCAGCGCGGGCAAGAAGGCTGAAACGAAGGAGCCGCCCGTGGCCGACGTGGACATCTGGCACTGGCGCGACCGCGAGATCCAGTCGGTGCAGATGCTCCGCGCGGGCCGCGAGCGCAGCCGCACCTATTCGGCGGTGGTGCATCTGGACGGCACCTTCGTGCCGCTGGGCAACGAGCGCATGAGCGGTGTGGACGTACCCCGGAGCGGCCGGGTGGCCATGGGCCAGGACGACTACGACTACGTGCACGACTGGGAGCCCCAGTACGCCGAGTACTTCCTCCTGGACACGCGCACCGGCAAGCGGCAGTTGATCCTGGAGCAGCACCTCCGCACGCTGGGCTTCTCGCCCGATGGCAAGCACTTCCTCTACTGGAAGGACGGCCACGTCTGGGATTACGCGGTGGAGGCGGGCAAGCACCGTAACCTGACGGCCAACGTGCCGGTGAGCTTCGTGGATGCCACGTTCGACCGGCTCGGGGAGAAGCCGCCCTACGGTGTGGCCGGCTACACCAAGGACGGCCGCGCGGTCATCCTCGAGCACCGCTTCGACCTCTGGCAGGTGCCGTTCGACGGCGGCAGGGCCAGGAATCTGACAGCGGGGATCGGCAGCGAGCGCTCGATCGTCTTCCGCCTGGTCGGGCTCGATCCGGAGGAGCGCTTCGTGGACCTCTCGCAGCCGCAGCTGCTCTCGGCCTTCGGCGAGTACACGAAGCGCAGCGGGTTCTGGCGCCTGGAGGGGGAGCGCATGCGTGAACTGACGTACGGTGACGTGCGCTGGGGCCGACCCACCAAGGCGCGGGACACGGACCGTGTCCTGATCACCCGGGAGACGTTCAGCACCTTCCCGGACGTGCTGGTCACCGACCTGTCCTTCGAGCATACGGAACGGCTGACGGACGCCAATCCGCAACAGGCCGAATACGTGTGGGGCCGGCGCCTGCTCTTCGATTATGTGCTGGCCGACGGGACCGAGCTGCAGGGCACGCTGGCCATCCCGGAAACCTACCGGGAGGGCCAGCGCCTGCCCATGCTCGTCAACTACTACGAGAAGTACTCGCAGAACCTGAACAACTACTACGCGCCCACCTACCGGAGCTCGCCGCAGTTCTCCGGCTACGTGAGCAACGGCTACCTGGTCATGCAGCCGGACGTGCACTTCACGCTGGGCCCCTCGCACACCAATATGCTGGAAGCGGTGGAAGCGGCGGTGGACAGGGTGGTGGAGCTGGGCTACGCCGATCCCGCGCGCGTGGGGCTGCACGGCCACAGCTACAGCGGGCAGGGCTCCGCGTTCATCTCCACGCGCTCAAAGAAATTCGCGGCCATCGTGGCGGGCGCGGCGGCCACCAACCTGGTCTCCGACTTCAACCAGTTGTGGAAGAGCGCCGGCACCAACCAGCACCGCTACGACACGTACGGGCAGGGGCGCTTTGCCACCAACCCCTTCGACGACCTCGAGCTCTACATGGACCAGTCGGCCACCTTCAACGCCCGCACCATGGACACGCCGCTGCTGCAACTGCACGGCACGGACGACGGCTCGGTGGAATGGCTGCAGGCCGTGGAGTTCTACAACGCGCTCCGCTTCAACGGCAAGAACGTCATCCTGCTCTCCTCTCCGGGAGAGGGGCACGGGCTGGGCAAGTACGAGAACCAGCTCGACTTCCAGAAGCGCATGCGGCAGTTCTTCGACCACTACCTGAAGGGCCAGCCGGCGCCCACCTGGATGACGGACGGCCGCACGTTCCTGGAGAAGGAGCGGGCGCTGAAGGCGGGCGGGGGCGGCGCTTGACCCTGGCCCCGCCCGGGGTTACATAGTCAGGGACCGCGCGGCACCCCCGGCGCGGTCTTGAACCTGGAGCCCGGTCCAAGCCTCCGACCCGGTCGGCGATTCTTCGCCGGGGAGGCGGACCGGGCTCGCCCTATCCTGTAGCTCCGTGCGTCAATCGGCGCCGCCACCGTGCGGTGGGCGCCCGCGCGGAGCATTTGGAGTCATCATGCTGGAAGCGATCAAGCAGAAGCTGGCGGACGAGATCGACCGCCTCATGGAGGAACTCACCGTCGCGCTCCCGGAGGCCATTCGCAGGGCCGTGGAGCTGGGTGACCTGTCCGAGAACGCGGAGTACAAGTCGGCGCTGGAGCGGCAGCAGTTCGTGCAGGCGCGGCTGAACCATCTGACGCAGCGCGCCAACGAACTCTCCAAGATCGATCCGACGGCGCTGGAGAAGGACCGGGTGGGCTTCGGCTCCAAGGTGGTGGTGCAGGAGGTGGGCACCAAGCGGAAGACGGAGTACGTGATCGTCTTCGGTGACTTCATCGACCTGGATTCGAACCAGATCTCCATGGCCTCCCCCATCGGCCGCGCGCTGCTGAACAAGGAGAAGGGGGAGGAGGCCGTGGTGGACCTCCCGCGCGGCGAGGTGAAGTTCAAGATCGTGGAGCTCACGACCCTGCCGGAAATGGTGGCATCATGATGAAGAACGCGCTGAGGTACCCGATCCTGGTGGCCACGTTCGTGGCACCCGCCGCCGTGACGCCGGCCGCCGCCCAGGCCACGTGCCCGGCCAGCGATCCGTACTGCGCGGAGGTGGCGGCGCTGAGTGCCCGTGCCGACGTGGCGGCGGCGCTCGAGGCGGCCGGCACGCCCGCGGCGCGCGCACGCGCGCGCGCTGACCTGATCGAGCTGACGGAGATCCCCGCCCCGCCCTTCGCTGAGGAAGTGCGGGCGCGCCGCTACGCGGACATGCTCCGCGCCGCGGGGGCGGACAGCGTGTGGATCGACGAGGAGGGCAACGTGCTGGCGCTGCGCCGTGGCGTGGCGGGAGCTGGTCTGCTGGGCCTCGGCGGCCACCTGGACACCGTCTTCCCCGAGGGCACGGACGTGACCGTGCGCGTGCGCGGGGATACGCTCTTCGCGCCGGGGGTGGGGGATGATACCCGCGGGCTGGTGGTGGTGCTGGAAGTGCTCCGGGCGCTGGAGACGGCCGGCGTGGCGACGGCGGCGGACGTCCTCTTCATCGGCACCGTGGGCGAGGAGGGGCTGGGAGACCTGCGCGGCATGAAGCATCTCTTCCGCGAGGGCGGCCCGGCGTTCGACTCCTTCATTGCCGTGGACGGCGGCGGCACCCGGTCCATCACGGCGCAGGCGCTCGGCTCCATCCGCTACCGCGTGACCTTCCGCGGCGAGGGCGGCCATTCCTGGGGCGCCTTCGGCACCGGCAACCCGGCGCACGCGCTGGGCCGCGCCATCCGGCTCTTCGACGAGGCGGCCGACGCCTTCACCGCAGCAGGGGCCCGCACCAGTTACAACGTGGGCCGCATCGGCGGCGGGACCTCCGTCAACTCCATTCCGTTCGAGGCGTGGATGGAGGTGGACATGCGCTCGGAAAGCCAGGAGCGGCTGCAGGAGATCAACCAGATCTTCCGCGCGGCCATGCAGCAGGCCGTGGCGGAGCAGAATCCGGTGGCGCGGCGCGGTGACGCGCTCACCGTTGAGCTGGACCGCGTGGGGGACCGCCCCAGCGGTGAGACGGACCCCGACGCGCCGCTCCTGCGCCGCGCCGTGGCCGTGACGCGGCACATGGGGGAGGAGCCGAGCATCGGCCGCTCCTCCACCGATTCCAACATCCCCATCTCCATGGGGATTCCCGCCGTGACCGTCGGCCGCGGCGGGGAGGGCGCCAACGGCCACGCCCCCGACGAGTGGTGGCGGGACACGCCCGACTCCCACGTGGCGGTGCAGCGCGCGCTGCTGCTGCTGGTGGCGGAGGCCGGCCCGGCGAACTGAACCGCGGGCCGGCGCCGTGCACTGCTCCGACCCGGCGGCACGGATGGTGAAGGTGCGCAAGCGCATGGCGGACATCGAACTGTATCCCACACGCGAACGGCGCCGGCGCCTGGAACGCGCCGGCCTCTCGGGCCGCGCGGAGCGCGGGCTGAACACGGCCATGGCCGTGACCGTGGCGCTCTTCGTAACCGGCTGGGCCTTCACCGTGGCGCAGGCAGCCACCACCGACGTGCCACTCGGCCTCGGCGGGCGGGTCACCGCCAATCCGCTCTCCCCCTCCGCTCCCCCCGAGACGGCCTTCCTGCTGGACGCGGCGCTGCGGCGCCTGGCCGCCTCCACCGAGCTCTACGGCGAAAGCGGCGATGTCCGCGTCCTCGTCCAGCAACCGGGGGACACCGCGCTCCCGGTGGACGTGCCCGAGGAGGGTGTGGCCCTCACAGCGGAGGCGGACCCGGAAGCGCCCGAGCTGCTCCGCCTGGTGGCCCGCATCGGGGAGGCCCTGAGGCCCGTACCCCGGCTGACCATCCTGCGCATGGTGCCCATCACGGAACGGGTGGGCGGCGCCATTCGGGGTTACCGGGTGGGCGAATGGCCCTACGAGAGGGGCGGCACGCCCGACTCACCGGAGTACGCGCCGCCCGCCGGGCTGGTAGAGGTGAAACGGGACATGCTGGACCTGCCGGTCTCCACGCACTTTACCCTGGGTGACTTCCTCACCAAGGGTCAGGAGAACGTGTGGCCGAAGTTCGTGCTCGTCTCTCCCCGTCTGCTGGACAAGCTGGAGCTCACGATCGACGAGTTGGAGGCTATGGGCCACCCCGTGCGGGACGTAGGCATCATCAGCGGCTTCCGTCACCCGCACTACAACGAGGCCGGCGGCAATCCGGCCGGCCGCGGGGCCCTGTCCCGCCACATGTACGGCGACGCCATGGACTGGTTCGTGGACAATGACGGCAACGGCAGCATGGATGACCTGAACGGGGACGGCCGCGTGGACGTGGCCGACGCCCGCATCATCGCTGAGGCGGGCGAGCGCGTCGAGCGGAAGTACCCCCATCTGGTGGGCGGCATCGGCATCTACCGTCCCACCGGCGCCCACAACGGATTCGTGCACCTGGACACGCGCGGCTATCGGGCGCGCTGGTAGCGCGCCGCGGGCGGCCCCACACCACGAGGAGACACCATGGCCGAGGAGAACGCCCATCAGTCCTTCCCCCACCGCGTACCCGGCGAGGCGGTCCGCGCCCCGGCGGTTGCGCGCGTGCGCGAGGAGGACCTGGAGCCCCACGCCGGTCTGCGCTACGTGGCCCGCCTCTTCAAGGTGCTGGCCATGCTGCTCCTGCTCATGCTCGTGGCCGAGATCATCATCGGCCTGACGCAGCAGGGCACGGCCGCCCTCCCCACGCTGCTCGTGGAAGCCACGCGCATGGTGGTCTTCGGCGGCTTCCTATGGGGCGTCGGGGACATGGCGCTCATGCTCATCGAGTCCAACCACGACCTGCGGGCCACGCGCATCCTGCTCGGCCGCATGAACGGCCGCATGCAGCGCTGGATGGAGCACGCGGGCGTGCCGCATGCCGAGCGGAGTTCGGATGCCCCGGCCCGTCCCGAAGCGGACGCTGCGGGGATCCGCAATACCGGCGACACGCCGCTGCCGCCCGAGGTGGATGATCTCGAGGGCGGCCCGCCGGAGGATTAGCGCAGCGCCGCACCGCCGCCTAGTTTGACGCATCCCACACGTCATCCGGAGGCTGGTTCCATGCGACGTCCCCTCGTCCTGCTCCTGGCGCTCATCCCGTTCCTGGCCACCCCGGCCCTCGCGCAGGGCAACCTGATCATCGTGGGCGGCGGCGGCCGCCCCGACACCATCATGGGCAAGTTCGTGGAGCTGGCCGGTGGACCGGGCGCCAGGATCCTCGTGATCCCGAACGCCAGCGCCGATGCGGAGGGGGCGGGCGAGAGTCAGGCCGAGGGTCTCCGCCGCCTGGGTGCCGACGCCACCCACCTGGTGCTGGACTCCCTCAGCGCCGACGAGCCCGCCATCCTGGAGCGCTTCCAGGGCGTGACCGGCGTGTGGTTCCCGGGCGGCGTGCAGAGCCGCCTCATGGACGTCATCGGCGGCACCCGCACGGCGGAAGCCATCCGCCAGGTCTACGCCCGGGGCGGCGTGGTGGGCGGCAGCTCAGCCGGCGCGGCCGTCATGACCACTCCCATGATCACCGGCGGCGAGCAGCGGCCCCTGCGGGAGGATGACGACTGGAACATCATCGAGCGGGACAACGTGGAGTGGGCCGACGGGCTGGCGCTGCTGCCCGATGCCATCGTGGACCAGCATTTCGTCCGCCGCAAGCGCCACAACCGGCTCATGAGCCTGGCCATGGAATACCCCGACAAGGTGGGCGCCGGCATCGACGAGGCCACCGCCATCTGGGTGAAGGCCGATGCCACCTGGGAGATCCTGGGCCGCAGCGTCGTGGTGATCTACGACGCCCGCCCCGCCAACGTGTCGCCGGAGCGGCAGCCGCTCGGCGCCGCCAACATGCGGCTCCACGTCCTGCCGCACGGCGCCATGTTCAATCCGGCCACGGGCGCGGCCATCATGCCGGGCGGGTCGGTGCCGGTGAAGCGGTTCTGAGGCACACGATAGATTGGTAAGATGGGATAAGATCCCTACAATTGGCCACCGCCCCGCTGGCTGCCGGCCCCGCCCCAAGAATAACGGATAGCGATTGTGTTCGAGCAGACCTTCAGGAACATAGATGACGTCCTCCGCAAGGACGCCGGCTGCTCCTCAGAGCTGGACTACACGGAGCAGACGTCGTGGATGCTCTTCGTCAAGTACCTGGACGACTTCGAGGAGGAGCGCAGCAAGCGTGCGGCGCTGGAAGGCCGCTCCTACGACCGAATCTTCGATGAGCGCCACCGCTGGTCCGCCTGGGCGGCCCCGAGGAAGACGGACGGCAGCTTCAACCACGACACCGCCCTCACCGGGGACGATCTCATAGCCTTCGTGAACGCAGACCTCTTCCCGTACCTGGAGGGCTTCAAGCGCCGGGCGGCGGGGCCGGACACCATCGAGTACAAGATCGGCGAGATCTTCGGCGAGATCCAGAACCGGTTCCGGAGTGGCTACACCCTGCGGGACGCCCTCGAGCTGGTGGACACCCTCCGTTTCGGTAGCCAGCAGGAGAAGCATGAGCTCTCCCAGCTCTACGAGGAGAAAATCCAGCGTATGGGGAACGCCGGCAGGAACGGCGGCGAGTACTACACCCCCCGGCCGCTCATTCGCGCCATCGTCAAGGTGGTGAAGCCGGAGATCGGCGACCGCATCTACGACGGCGCTGTGGGCTCCGCCGGCTTCCTCTGCGAGGCCTACGACTACCTGGTCAAAGAGAACGACCTGACCACGTCAAAACTGAAGCGGCTCCAGACAGACGCCTTTTTCGGCAAGGAGAAGAAGTCCCTGGCCTACATCATCGGGATCATGAACATGATCCTGCACGGGATCGAGGCCCCGAACATTCTCCACACCAATACACTCGCCGAGAACATCACCGACATCCAGGAGAAGGACCGCTACGACGTCATCCTGGCCAATCCCCCCTTTGGCGGGAAGGAGCGCAAAGAGGTCCAGCAGAACTTCCCCATCAAGACCGGCGAGACCGCGTTCCTTTTCCTCCAGCACTTCATCAAGTCACTGAAGGCCGGCGGCCGCGCGGGCATCATCATCAAGAACACGTTCCTGTCCAATTCGGACAATGCCTCGAAAGCGCTACGGGAGGAGTTGCTGAAGAACTGCAATCTCCACACGGTGCTGGACTGCCCCAGCGGTACGTTCCAGGGCGCGGGCGTGAAGACGGTGGTGCTCTTTTTCGAGAAGGGCGCGCCGACGCGGAGGATCTGGTACTACCAGCTCGACCCCGGCAGGAATCTCGGCAAGACCAACCCGTTGAATGACCAGGACCTGGCCGAGTTCGTGGAGCTGCAGGCCACGTCCGCGAAGTCCGAGAAGTCCTGGTCAACGGACGTAAGCGACATCAGCGCGTCCACCTTCGACCTCTCCGTCCGCAACCCCAACGCCCCCGAGGCTCCGCCGCTACGGGATCCCCAGGAGATTCTGGACGAGATCGAGCGGCTGGACCGGGAGAGCGCGGAGATCCTGGCGGGGTTGAGGGAGTTGGTGTGAGGAGAAGCACCGAATGGCGGCCATTGAGGGATCTCTGCACGTTCCACCGCGGCCTTACGTACAAGAAGCGGGATGAAGTCGCAGAATCTCAAGTTGTCGTTCTTCGGGCGAACAACATTGATGGCGATCGCGGTGCTCTCAATCTCGAAGAGTTGAAGTACCTCCGACCCGACGTTTCAGTCCCAATTGGAAAGCTCGTACGGCGGGACTCGGTGCTGATCTGCACGGCGAGTGGCAGTCGGGCGCATCTCGGCAAGGCCGCTTACATTGAGCATGACTTTGGATACGCCTTCGGAGCCTTTCTCGGGCTTCTCGTTCCTAGAGCGCAGATCGAGGGCCGATTTCTTCATCAGATCTTGTCCACGCCTCAATACCGCAGATTTATCGAAGACATGTCTGAGGGGCTCAACATCAACAACTTGAGCTCGAAGAAGTTATTGGAATTCACTGTTCCCGTCCCTACACTCCAGCAGCAGCGCCGCATCGTAGCCATCCTCGACGAAGCCTTCGCCGCTATCAATCAATGTGTGGCCGCCACAGAGGCCAGGCAGTCTGCTTGTACAGCTCTGTTCCTGTCGGCTCTCGAGCGCACCTTCGCAAGGGTAGCAGAGGAGAACCGGCGGATTCCAGTGGCCGAGATCGCCGACCACCGACTCGGCAAGATGCTGGATCGAAACAAGAACAGGGGCAGACTCCGCCCGTACCTGCGTAATCAGAACGTGAGATGGTTCGAGTTTGATCTCGAGGATGTGCTCGAGATGCGCTTCGAAGAGGCGGAGACCGAACGCTACCTGGTGAGGAAGGGCGACGTCGTCATCTGTGAGGGGGGGTACCCGGGCAGGGCTGCCATATGGGAGAATGAAGAGCCCTTCTTCTTCCAGAAAGCACTTCATCGCGTCCGTTTCGCCGATCCACTTCTTGCCGAGTGGTTTCTGTACTACCTCTTTGTCGAGGAACAGTCAGGCCGATTGAAGCGTCATTTCACCGGAACAGGCATCTCCCACTTCACTGGGAAAGCGCTGGGCCGGTTCGAATTCCCGGTTCCGCCTGAGGCGACGCTCAGTTCGAAAGTACCAAGGTTTCGTCATCTGCGGCAGGCGGTTGCCGAGGCGGATGCAATCGCCGCCGAAAAGCTCGCCGCCCTCACCGCGCTCAAGCAATCGATCCTCCACAAGGCCTTCACCGGCGAACTGACCTCGAAGACCGCCGACAAGCTCGTGGAGGTCTGACGCCCCCGCAGCCCCTCCGGCACGCCTCAGTAGTGCCGCCGCGCCTGCAACACGTGCACGCCGTCGTCCGTCACCCGGTACACCAACCGGTCCTCCCGCGTGATCCTTCGGCTCCAGATGTCGGGCCCGAAGTGCTTCAGCGGCTCCGGCTTACCCACCCCCTCGAAGGGCGATCGCCGCGCCGCCTCCATCAGCTTGATGAGGCGGAGCGCCACCTTGCGGTCGTGGGCGATCCAGTACGCCAGATCTTCCAGCGCCTTGGCATGGAGACTCAACGACCGTTCTCGGCTCGACGGCAACCGCGCTACTCCTTCAGGCCGACCGCGGCCGCCAGCTCCTCGATGGAGCTGAACACGTGCATGTTCTTCCCGCTCCGCGAACCCTCCAGCGCCTCGAACAACCGCTGCGCGTTCCGCGGAGACCGGAGCAGGTGCACCGTCTCCTGGAGGCTCCGGAGTTCCTGCGCCGGAAGCATGGCCAGATCCTCGTGGCCGCGCCGATGGAGGATCACCTCCTCCTGGCTCTCCTCGATCTCGTCCCAGAGGTCGGCCAGGGTCTCCCGGGCCTTGCTGTAGCTCACTCGCTTCACACTTCCTCCCTGCTGGTTGTACAGATATCCTGTACAAGTATCGCAGGGCATGTCGATCCGCATCAAGGGTCTTCCGTCGCTCACCAAGCGCCGGAACGATTGCCCTGTACCCCGGGCGGTGCCATAGTCGTTGGGGACGCCTGCTTTTCGGAAGCTCCAGTCCACCCTTACCGGGCCGACGCCGGCTTACCATGAACGAAGCGGATACGCGCGCCGAACTCATCGAACCCGCCCTCCGGCAGGCGGGATGGGGCGTGGTGGAAGACAGCCGGGTGCGGCGGGAAGTCATCACGCTCGGCCGCCTGGAGGGGGCCGGCCGACGTGCGCGGCAAGACGTCGCGGACTTCGTGCTCTCCTTCAAGGATCATAAGCTGGCGGTGGTGGAGGCCAAGAAGCGGGACGCGCCAGTCACGGAGGGGCTGGCCCAGGCCAAGCGCTACGCCACCATGCTGGGCGCCCGCTACGCCATCTCCACCAACGGCATGGGCATATATCAGGCGGACATGCTCACGGGCGCGGAAGGACCCGTGGACCGCTACCCGGCCCCGCAGGAGCTCTGGGACGCCGTCTTCGCCGCAGAAAACGAATGGCGGGACCGCTTCGCGGCCGTGCCGTTCGAGGACCGCGGCGGCGCTTGGGACGCCCGCTACTACCAGCACCGCGCCATCCAGGCGGTGCTGGAGGCCATGGCCCGGGGCGAGCAGCGCATCCTCCTCACCATGGCCACAGGCACCGGCAAGACGGCCGTGGCCTTCCAGATCGCCTGGAAGCTCTTTCAGAGCCGCTGGACGTTGGCCCGCGACGGGAAGCGCCGCCCCCGCATCCTCTTCCTGGCGGACCGGAACATTCTGGCGGACCAGGCCTTCAACGCCTTCTCCGCCTTCCCCGAGGACGCCCTGGTCCGCATCAGCCCTGATGACATCCGCCGCGAAGGACGCGTGCCGAAGAACGGCAGCGTATTCTTCACCATCTTCCAGACCTTCATGACGGGGGCCGACGCTGAGGGGAATCCGGCCCCGAACTTCGGGGACTACCCTGCGGACTTCTTCGACTTTATCGTCATCGACGAGTGCCACCGGGGCGGCGCCAACGACGAGAGCAACTGGCGCCAGATCATGGAGCACTTCGCGCCTGCCGTACAGCTCGGGCTTACGGCCACGCCCAAGCGCACCGACAACGTGGACACCTACCGTTACTTCGGGGAGCCAGTCTACACGTACTCCCTGAAGGAGGGAATCAACGACGGCTTCCTCACGCCCTTCAAGGTGGTGAAGATAGCCACTACACTGGACGACTACGTCTACACATCGGATGACGACGTCATCGAGGGAGAGGTGGAGGAGGGCCGCCGCTACGTGGAGACGGACTTCAATCGCGTCATCGAGATCCGGGAGCGTGAGAAGTACCGGGTGGGGATCTTCATGGACGCCACTGACCAGCGGCAGAAGGCGCTCGTCTTCTGCGCCACCCAGGACCATGCGTTGGCCGTCCGCGACCTGATCAATCAGACCAAGCGGAGCAAGGACCCGAACTACTGCGTCCGTGTGACCGCCAACGACGGCGCGGAAGGTGAACGGCAGCTTCGTACGTTCCAGGACAACGAGAAGACCGTTCCCACCGTCCTCACCACCTCCCAGAAGCTCTCGACGGGAGTCGATGCCCGTAACGTCCGCAACATCGTCCTCCTTCGCCCCATCAACTCCATGATCGAGTTCAAGCAGATCATCGGCCGGGGCACACGCCTTTACGATGGCAAGGACCACTTCACCATCTACGACTTCGTCCGGGCGTACGAGCACTTCAGCGACCCGGAGTGGGACGGCGAGCCCGTGGAGCCGGTTGCCCGGGGCACCCGGGAGAGGCCTCCGGACTATGGCGACGAACCCGGTCCAGGTCCCGGACCCGATGGGCCGCCACCCCAGCCGCCACGCCGCCGCATCCGCATCCGCCTGGCTGACGGCAAAGAGCGCACGCTCCAGCACATGATGGCCACGAGCTTCTGGAGCCCGGAAGGGAAGCCCATCTCGGCGGCGGAGTTCGTGGAACGGCTCTTCGGAGACCTGCCGGACCTATTCCGGGACGAGGCGGAGCTGCGGAAGATCTGGGGGCGTCCGGACACCCGGCGCGCGCTGCTGGAAGGGCTGGCGGAGAAGGGCTATGGCAAGGCGGCGCTGGCGGACCTGGCCCGGATGATCGATGCCGAGGACAGTGACCTCTACGACGTGCTGGCCTACGTGAGCTTCGCGGCCACGCCCATCACCCGCTCACAGCGCGTTGCCACGCACCGGAGCCTCATCTTTTCCCGCTACACCGAGAAGCAGCGTACCTTTCTGGATTTCGTACTGGACCAGTACGTTCGCGAGGGCGTGGGAGAGTTGGACCAGTCCAAGCTGCCGCACCTTCTCCAGCTCAAGTACAGGGGAGTGAACGACGCGGTGGCGGAGTTGGGAGAGGTGGCGGAGATCAGGCGGGTGTTCACCGGCTTTCAGCACCATCTATACGATCCGGAGGCGGCGGCGTAGGGCAAGGCCGACCGGCCGACATTCGCTGCGCACTGCCATGGTAGAACGCGCCATTCCCTTGACCCACTCCCGCTCCCTCCCGACCTTCCCCCACATTCACGACCTTCGACGTCCCCGGAACGGGACGCGCCCCGAGAGCCAGACGGCGCCAGCGCGCCGGCAGCCGGACGGGCGTCGTCGCTTGGCCGTATTTCCCCGATGAACCGAACTGGAGAGCAGCAAATGAGCCCCCTGCCCGCTCCTTTGATCCGCGCCACGCCCGCAGGATGGCGCCCAGCGGCGGCCCTGAGGCTGATCTCAGCGGCCGTTCTGGCCCTCGCCACCCTCACCGCCGCCCCCGCCCACGCCCAGCAGCGCTCCGGCGCCCTCACACCTGCCACGCTGGACGAGCTGGCCTTCCGTGAGATCGGGCCGGCGGTGACCGGCGGGCGCATACACGATGTGGAGGCGCTGCCCGAGGACCCGTCGGTGGTCTACGTGGCGGCGGCCTCGGGCGGCATCTGGAAGTCGGAGAACATGGGCACCACCTGGACGCCCATCTTCGACGACCAGCCGGTCTCCACCTTCGGGGACATTGCCATCGCTCCGAGTGACCGGCAGGTGATCTGGGCGGGCACGGGTGAGCAGAACAACCGGCAGAGCACCTCGTGGGGCAACGGCGTCTACCGCTCCACGGACGGCGGCGCCACATGGACGCACCTGGGCCTGGAGGAGACCCGCCATATCGGCCGCGTGCGCGTGCACCCCACCGACGCGGACGTAGCCTGGGTTGCGGCGCTCGGCAACCTGTGGGCGCCCGGCGAGGAGCGCGGCGTCTTCAAGACGGATGACGGCGGCCGCACGTGGCGGAAGACGCTCTTCGTGGACGAGAACACGGGCGCCGTGGACCTGGTGCTGGACCCCTCCAACCCGAACGTGCTCTACGCAGCCGCGTACCAGCGGCAGCGGCGCGCCTGGGGCTACAACGGCGGCGGCCCCGGCAGCGGCATCTACAAGAGCACGGACGGCGGCGAGAGCTGGAGCGAGCTGACCAACGGCCTGCCGGTGGATGACATGGGCCGTATTGGCCTGGCCATCGCCGAGTCCAGCCCCAACATCCTGAACGCCATCGTCGAGACCTCCGAGGACGAGACCCAGGGCATGTACCGCTCGGAGGACGCCGGCGCCACCTGGACGCGCGTGAACGAGCTGAACGCGCGCCCCTCCTACTACAGCCACATCTACATCGATCCCAACAACCCGGATCGCGTCTATTCGCTGGCGGTGTCCTTCTACAAAAGCGAGGACGGCGGCCGCAGCTGGCGCACCATGCCCACGCGCCAGCAGTACGACGTGGGCGTGCACAGTGACTTCCACGCTCTCTGGATCGACCCCAACAACTCCAAGCACCTCATCCTGGTCGGAGACGGCGGCGTCTACCAGAGCTGGGACATGGCCGAGCACTTCACGCGCGTGAACAACGTGCCGGTGGCGCAGGCCTACGGCATCGGCGCCGACGGCCGGGACCCCTACTACCTGTATGTGGGGCTGCAGGACAACCACTCCTGGCAGGGCCCCAACGCCACGCGCCACTGGATCGGCATCCTCGGCGACGACTGGCAGCAGATCGGCTTCAGCGACGGGATGTACCACCAGGTGGATCCCATGGACCCCGAGAACGCCCACTACGTCTTCAGCAACAACGAGAACGGCGGTTACACGCGCGTGGACGCCTTCACGGGGGACATCCTGAACATCGAGCCGCCCGACGTGGAAGGGGAGCGGAACCGCTTCGACTGGGTGGCGCCCTCGCTCCTCTCCCGCCACGACCCGCGCGTCTTCTACGCGGGCGGCAATCGCCTCTTCATCTCGCGCGACCGGGGCAGCTCGTGGAGCTGGACCGAGGACCTGACCCGCCAGATCGATCGGGACACGCTGGCCATCATGGGCGTGCTCGGCGCCGACATCGAGCACTCGCGCAATGACGGCACCTCCACGCACAGTGAGATCGTGACCATCGCGGAGAGCCCGCTGGACGGCCGCATCCTGTGGGTGGGTACCGACGACGGCAACGTCCAGGTCTCGCGCGACGGCGGAGCCACATGGAACGAGGTGTCCGGCAACGTAAACGGTGTGCGGAACGGCACCTACGTGAGTCGCGTCCATGCCTCACGGCGCGCGCCCGGGACCGCCTACGCCACCTTCGACGCGCACCGGGATGGGGATTTCCGCCCCTATGTCTTCCGCACCACGGACTTCGGTGCTTCGTGGGAGAACCTGAGTGGCGGCTTGCCGGACGGCGCCGGCTCGGTGAACGTGATCGCCGAGCATCCGGCCAACCCGGACGTGCTCGCGCTCGGCGCGGAGCACGGGCTCTTCGTGAGCGGGGACGCGGGCACCACGTGGCTGCGCTACGGCGGCGGGCTGCCCACCACGCTCTACGACGACCTCCTGTTTCACCCCAGGTACCACGACCTCATCGTGGCCACGCACGGCCGCGGCCTCTGGATTCTGGACGATGCCCGGCCGCTGGCCATGACGGCGGCCGTGGCGCAGGCGGCGGCCCACCTCTTCCCCATCCGTCCCGCCACCATGTTGCACAAGTGGAAGGACACGTCCTACCGCGGCCAGGACATCTGGACGGGAGAGAATCCACCCGAGGGCGCCATCATCACCTACGCGCTCGGCAACGCCGCACCCACCGCCACGCTGAGCGTCACCAACGCCGTGGGCCGCACGATCGCTACTCTGGAAAGCGACGACGCCCCGGGCGTTCATCGCGTGATCTGGGATCTGCGCCACGCCATGCCCGGCGGGCGCGGCGAGGGCCCCTTCGTCATGCCGGGCACCTACACGGTGACGCTCGCGGCCGGCGGCACCACGGCGCGCCAGCAGGTGGAGGTGCGGGGGGATCCGGCCGTGGCGGTGAGCGCCAGCGACCAGGCCGAGCGGGAGCGCTTCTTCACCGCCATCCTGGACCTCATGGCCGAGGCCGAGGCGCTCGCCCCCCGCGTCCAGGACGAGGAGCTGGCCGACCGCCTGCAGGGCGCGTCGCGGGACGCCTCACGGCTCATCGGCACGTATATGGGCAGCGGCGTGCGGCCGGGGAGCATGTACCCGCCCACGCAGACCCACCTGGACGCGCTCGCGGAGGCCCGCGCGGAGGTGGACGCCGTACGGCGCGCGGTGGGCGGCTAGCGAACGGTCGGGGCGGATCGCCTCGAACCGCAGGCTTCCGCCACACGGGGCGGATGCAAACAGGTGCAGAGCCTGAAAAAGTGCACAATGGACCCAACGGTTGGGGGCGTTTGTGCACTTTGACTCGCCTGCCGGACAACAACGCACAACGGCCATGCCACCGCGATGGCCCTTGTGCATTCTGACATCAAGGGCGGGCCGTAATGCACAACCGCCGCAGAAAGCGGCGCCGTCGTGCAGAATTGCTCACGCGCGCGCGGCGGCTGCGGCACCCGCGCGGCGCGCGGTGCCCTACCAGGCCGCGACGCCCGGTCGGGCAGCCCGGCTGGCGTGCCACCAACAGATCGGCCCCCGCGGCGCACTGCCGCGGGGGCCGATCTACGTCAACGACGGGAGGAACCCCGCGGGCGTCAGCCGCCCGCCGCCGCCAGCCCCCGTACGGCCTGCACCAGGCTCTCCACCCGGACGGGATCGCTGCTGCGCGCCGCATCGTTCTGCAGGCTGGAGGCAAGGTTGTTCAGCGCGCCGCGGCGCGCGGAGCTGGACTGGCCCTCGGCGCTGTCGAGCGCCTGCCGGGTGGCGCGGAGGCGGTCGGCCGCCAGCCCGTTGTTACGCTCCAGCTGGTCCACGAAGGCCCGCGCCAGCGCGAAGCTGGGCGGCCACACGAAGTGCGGCTGGCCCTGCGCGTTCAGGTGCGTCAGGTGGACCGTGTTGGCCGCGTCGATCTCGTTCTGCGTGAGCGCCTGGCTCGGCGTGAGCTCGAAGATGTCCAGCCCGCGAGCGATCTCGGAGTTCACGAGCACGCCATTGTACCAGTAGACCGACCAGGAGCCGGCGCTCGTCTGCCGGTCCGGGTTCAGCGGTCCGCGGTCGTGGAAGGCAATCTCCACCGGGTTGGCCGGATCGGTCCAGTCGAAGACGGAGATGCCGCCCTGGTACCAGCCCTGCACCATCACGTCGCGGCCCGGGATGGGGATCAGCGAGCCGTTGTGGGCCACGCAGTTCTCCAGCGACGTCTGCGCCGCCGGCAGCTTGTAGTAGCTCTGGAACTCCATCTCCCCGTCATCGATCGCGAAGAGCGCGTCCGCGCCCCACTCGTACGGATCGTCGATGCGGCACTTGGGCCCGCCGCCGCCGCCCCACTCGTCGGTGAAGAGCACCTTGCTGGCGTCGTTGCTGAAGGTGGCGGAGTGCCAGTAAGAGAAGTTCCGGTCGGCCACCTCGTCGACGCGGCGCGGATTGAGGGGGTCGCTGATGTCCAGCAGCAGCCCGTAGCCGCCGCACGCGCCGCCGGCCAGCCCGGCCCACGGATAGACGGTGATGTCGTGGCACTGGTTCGGACCGCGGCCCTCGCCCTCGCCACCGAAGAGCTGCGCGGCGATGCGCGGCAGCGCCTGGCGGAGCGCCGCGCTGTCGGCGGCCGTCACCGTGCTGCCGCCGCGAGCCGTGGCAATGCTGTCCAGCATGGTCTCGATCACGCGACCACGCAGGATGCGGTACTGACCCTCGACCTGCACCACGAAGTCCCCGCGCTCCTCGGCCGCGGCCACGTCGGCGGGCGCCTCACCGTGGCGCGGCGGGGACACCAGGTCCTCGAAGATGCGCGGTGAGGAGACGATGGCCGACGCCGCCGGATTGTTGACCGGCACGCGGATCACCTCGATGCGGAAGAGCGCGCTGTTCGGATTCTCATCCGGCGAGTCGGCCACGCAGCCGGGCAGCTCCTCTGCCGGACGTACGCGGGAGGAACCGGAGATGTAGACGTAGACGTTCTCCGTGTCCCCCGGATGCTCCAGCACCGTGTGCGTGTGGGAGCCGCGGCAGGTCTGCACGTTGCCCACGTTCACGGGGTTGTCCAGATCGCTGATGTCGAAGATGCGGATGCCGCGCAGGCGGTCCTCACTCACGGACTCGTCCACGCCCTGGCCGCCGCAGTCCAGGCGGGCGGAGGGAGCCTCGCCGGAGACGAAGAGCAGGTTGCGATAAACGGAGACGTCGCTTTGAGAAGCCGGGCAGAAATAGCCCTTGCGCAGCGTGGGCGCCCGCGGATTGGAGATGTCCCAGACCTGGAAGCCGTTGTAGTTGCCCTGGATGGCATAGTCCCCCACGAACGCCAGATCGGAATTGGTGGCGTTGAAGGGATCCGGCTTGGGCGTGTTGGAGAGCAGGCGCAGGTTCCAGATGGCCTCACCGGCATCCTCCACGCCGGCCCGGAGCCCCACCCGCGGGTCGGGCGAAGGTGGCGTGACGGTAAGGCCGGTGGGCGCCGCCGAGGTCGACGGCGAGAGGACGGGCGGATTGCCCCCGGAGGTCGAGGCGCAGGACGCCAGGACGGGT
>Ga0214473_10001979_pt1 | contig 25881 bp, 29 predicted proteins | sample RVTome_7_FD_203509 | JGI IMG/M metagenome (GOLD analysis project Ga0214473, IMG submission 203509) | Soil microbial communities from uranium-contaminated site in the Upper Colorado River Basin, Wyoming, United States - RVT98D197 | ecosystem: Environmental > Terrestrial > Soil > Contaminated >...
TCGTAGGACTTGTTCTTCGGCATGGCACCCTCGCGTCGTCGGCCAAGCGGCCGGGTCTGTCGAATGTCGACAATACTAGCGGCATCTCATCACGGGGGGCGGGGACTGTCAAGGGCAAAGTGCCCTAGCGCCAGGGCAGCCGGCAGTATATAGTAGCGTCGATTGTCGACAGCAACGAGACGACGATGGACGATGCGACCCACTCCTCGAGTGTGAGGCCAAAGTCCCCCGGGCAGGGACTTCCGGCGGTGACGCGGCCCCTCTCCTACGTCGAGCAGATCACGGCCATCCTCGAGAGCGAGATCGTCTCGGGGCAGCTCCGGTCGGGTCAGCGACTGCTCGAGACCGAGATCGCGAGCCGCCTCGGGGTGAGCCGGGCGCCGGTGCGCGAGTCGCTGCGCCAGCTCCGCTACGACGGCCTCGTCACGAGCGTCACCCAGAAGGGCGCGTTCGTCCGACCGCTCTCGGCCGCCGACGCCTGGAACCTCTACATCCTGCGGGCCTACATCTCGGCGCTGACCGCCCGGCTCGCCACCCCACGCTGCACGGACGCCGACATCAGGAAGCTCGGCGAGATCGTGGGCGACATGGAGGTGGCCACCCGGAACCGGGACCGAGGCGCGTTCGTGAGCCTGCATATCGCCTTCATGACGGTCCTCGCGGTCACCACCGGCAACGAGTGGATCGAGACGATCCTCCACATCCTCTCCAAGGCGATCGTGCGCTACGGCAGCTTCGCCTTCTCGGTGCCCGGTCACTTCGAGGAGTCGCTCGGCGGGCACCGCCGCGCCTTCGAGGCCATCAAGACCGGCGACGCCGAGGCCGCCGAGTCCCATCTGCGCGCGATGCTCGAGGGCGCGGGGCGCCGGGTGGTGGCCTATCTGGAGCGCCACGCCGGCCCGCCCCCGTGGGAGGCGGGCCAGACGGAGCCTTCGCCCGGCGCCCCTCCTGCGTCAGGCGCCCCGCCCGAGCGCGTGAGCGGGCCCCGGCAACGGTCGCGGCGGAAGAAGTAGGCCGGCGACATCCAGACGTTCGAGCCGCGCGAGGTCGTCGGCCAGGGCGATGTGGTGCAGTGCGGGCCCGAGCGGAGTCGGGCGCGTGAGGCCCGGTCGCCGGCCGTTACTAGAGGGACCCCCCCCAGCCCGGCCCCGAGGGCACCAGCCACGATAGCTCCACGGACCCGCGCGCGAGACGGACGCCCGAGACGTCGTCCCTGACCATCCACGGCCCGACCGCCTCGGCGGGGAACAGCGGCGCCCGGAGGGTCGCCGCGAAGTGGACGTTGGCGAGGGTGCCGAGCCCGGTCTCGAGCATCGTGCCCAGCCCGTAGGGGATGCCGGCCGCGTCGGCGACGGCCATGATGCGTCGGGTCTCGACGATCCCGCTCTTGGCCAGCTTCAGGTTGAAGCCGTGGGCGGCCCCCGCGTCCCGGAGCCGCAGCGCGTCGCGGGCCGTCCAGAGCGACTCGTCGGCGACGACCGGGATAGCGCCCTTGCGTACGAGCAGCGCCATACCGCCGAGATCGGCGGCGGGCACCGGCTGCTCGAAGAAGTCGACGCCGTAGGGCGCGATCGCCTCCATCGTCCGGAGGGCCTCCAGGGGCGTGAACGAGCCGTTCCCGTCCACGCCCACGACGATGTCCCGACCCACCGCCTCCCGCACCGCCGCCACCGTGGCGGCGCTCCGGGCCCGCTCCCGGATCAGCTTGACCTGGAGGGCCACCGCCCCCTTGTCCGCCCACCATCGCGCCTGCGCCGCCATCCGCTCGGGCGTGTCGTAGGAGACGATGCCGCCGAGCCGGATCTCCTCGTGGCAGGCGCCTCCAAGCAGGACGTGGGCGGGGACACCGAGGAGCTTTGCCCGGAGCTCAAGCAGCGCCATCTCGAGCGCCGAGCGCGCGTAGGGGTTGCCGGGGAGCGCGGCCGCGCCGGCCGCCTCGAGCCCGGTCTCCGCGAACGGGTCCATGCCCCGGATCGCCGGCCCGAGGTAGTCGTTGACGGCGGCGAGCATCGAGGGGACGGTCTCGGGAGAGTAGCCTGGCATGGCCGTGGCTTCGCCGCGCCCGGTGATGCCGCCGCAGGAGACCTCCACCCACACGTAAGAGATGCGCTCGAAGCGGACCTTGGAGTTCTGGAACGGGGTCACGAACGGCAACTCGAAGGCCCTGGCGCTGACCGCGCTGATCCGATCACCCATGGGAGCCTCCCGGGCCTCACTTGAGGTGAGGCAAGCGACGTCTGGAGCAGGCACACGTGGGTCTCGGTCCCGGCGACGACCAGCCGGCGGAGCCCGAGTGCCCCGGGGGGCTCCCCCGCCGGGGAGCGCGCCGGCGGCGGCCGCCTTCCCCGCAGGCGGGCGTACCGGTCACGACAGGCTGAGGAGGCGCTCTACGACCTCGTAGCTCTTGTCCGGATCGTCGTTCTGGCCCACGTGAACCACGGTCCCGTGGTCGAGGACGCAGTAGGCGTCGCAGACCGAGAGCGCGAAGCGGGTGTTCTGCTCGACGAGGAGCACCGCCATGCCGTGCTCCTGCATGCCGAGGACAATCTCTTGGATGGCGAGGATCACCTGCGGGGCCAAGCCCTCGGAGGGCTCGTCGAGCAGGAGCAGCTCGGGATTGCCCATGAGAGCCCGCGCGATGGTCAGCATCTGCTGCTCGCCGCCGGAGAGCGTGCCACCGAGCTGGCGGCGCCGCGCGGCCAGGATCGGGAAGTACGTGAAGATCTTCTCCTCGTCCCACCCGTCGCCCCGCGTCGCCGGCCGCCTCCCGATGTTGAGGTTCTCCATCACGGTGAGCCGGGAGAAGATTTGGCGGTCCTCGGGCACCCAGCCCATACCCATCCGGCAGCGCTCGTAGGGCGGCCACGTCGTGATGTCGGTGTGCTTGAACATGATGCGGCCCCGCCGGGGCGGCGTGAGCCCCATCACGCTACGGAGCGTGGTCGTCTTCCCCACGCCGTTGCGCCCGAGGAGCGCGATCACCGCCCGCTCGGGGAAGGAGAGGCTGACGCCGCGCACGACGTGGCTGTCGCCGTAGTAGGTGTGAATGTCCTCAAGCTCGAGCAGCATGCCGCCCCCCCCGAAGCTGTTCGTGGACCCCGAGGTATGCCTGCTGGACCGCCGGGTCCGTCTTGATCGTCGCGGGCGGCCCGTCGGCCAGTACACCACCCTGGTACATCACCACGATCCGCCGAGAGATCGACAGGACCACGTCCATGTTGTGCTCGATGAGGAGCACGGTCTTCTCCCGCGCGATCTGCTCGACGAGCGCGACGACGCGGTGGATCTCGTCGTGGGCCACGCCGGCCGTCGGCTCGTCGAGGAGGATCAGCTTGGGGTCACGGGCGAGGACCAGGCCGAGCTCGAGGCTGCGCTTCTCACCGTAGGACAGGTTCTTAGCGACCTCGAGCTCCTTGCCGTCCACGTGGACCTGGGCCAGGATCTGGCGCGCCCGGGCCTCGAGCTCGCGGTAGCGCGCGGCCGACACCACGAAGTTGAAGTTCACGCGCGTTGCCGTCTGCACGGCCAGGCGGACGTTCTCGAGCACGGTCAGGCTCGGAAAGATGTTGGTGATCTGGAACGACTGCCCGATCCCGAGGCGGGCCGTCTCGTGCGGCGAGAGGTTGGTGATGGGCTGACCTTCGAAGAGAATCGTGCCCCGGGTCGCCGGCATGAGGCCGGTGATCATCCGGAAGAGCGTGGTCTTGCCCGCCCCGTTCGGCCCGATGATCGAACAGAGCTCGCCCGGCTCGAACGCAAGGCTGACGTCGTTGACCGCTCGTAGCCCCCCGAAGTCCCGGGTGAGGTTGTGGGTTTCGAGGATCGCCACCCGTCAGCTCCGCCTCAAGGGGGACTCGCCCTCGACCGCCCGGTCGGCGAGCGGTGCCAAGCGGGCCGTCTCCGCGGCGCCAGGCCCGGCCCGGGTGAGCGTCCGGGTGGCCCGCGCCTCGAGCGCCATCTCGATCCGGCCCCACACGCCGTCGCGGAGGAAGAGCATGAACAGCACGAAGATCGCGCCGAGCAGCAGCCACCACCGGTCGCAGAGCTGGCTGCCGGAGTACGCGCGGCAGACCTTCGGGATGTAGTCGGACAGCGTGACGAAGACGGTGGACCCGAACAGCGGTCCGAAGATCGAGCGGGCCCCGCCGATCACGGTGATGACGATGACGTCGCCTGAGGTCGTCCACTTCACGAAATCCGGGTGCATGAACTTCACGAGCATCGCGTCGAGCGCGCCGGCGAGCCCCGCGAAGGTGCCGGACAGCACGAAGGCCAGGAGCTTGAAGCGCTCCACGTTGACGCCTAGGCAGCGGGCCCGGAGCTCGTTCTCCCGGATCCCTTGCAGCAGTCTCCCGAACGGCGAGTCGGCGATCCGCCGGAAGAAGAGGAACGTGATCAGGAAGCAGACGAGCACGAAGTAGTAGTAGTTGAGCGGCTCGTTGATCTCGATCCGTCCGAGCCCCGGGATCGTGATCGGGGGTCGGGGGACGCTGAGCCCGTTGTCGCCGCCCGTGAAGTCGGTCCACGTCATCGCGATGAAGAAGCCGACCTGGCCGGCGGCCAGCGTGAGCATCGCGAAGTAGACGCCGATACGGCGGATGGCGACGAGCCCGACGATCAGCGCCGTGACACCGCCGACGGCCATCGCCGCCAGCATGCCGGGGAGGAGGGGAATCCTTAGGTGCATGAGGAGCAGGGTCAGCGTGTAGCCGCCGAAGCCGAAGTAGAGCGCATGGCCGAAGGAGAGGAGGCCCGTGTAGCCGAGCAGCAGGTTGAAGGCCAGCCCGAACGTCGCCCACACGAGGAGCTCGGTGGCGGCGAAGGCCGGCAGCACCAGCGGCAGCACCAGCGTGAGCGGCAGCACGACAGCGGCCGTGAGCTGGAAGACGCGGGTCTGGGGGTTCTGGGCGAGTCGCATCGGAGGCCCCTACGCCCGGCCGAGGAGGCCCTGGGGCCGGGCGACCAACACGATCGCCATGACGATGAAGACCATCATGTCCGTCGCCTGGGGCCAGTACAGGCCGGTCAGGCTCTGGACGACGCCGACGAGAAGCCCGCCGACGACGGCGCCGGCGAAGCTCCCCATGCCACCCACGACCACGACGACGAACGCGATCACGATGATGTCGAGCCCCATGTAGGCGTTGATGCCCACCAGGGGCGCCGCCAGCACCCCGGCCAGCCCGGCCAGGAAGCCGCCGAGGGTAAAGACCCCGGTGAACAACCGCGACACGTTGATCCCGAGCGCGTTCACCATCTCCGCCCGCTCGGTACCGGCCCGGATCAGAGACCCCATCTTCGTCTTCTCGAGACCGTACCAGAGCGCGAAGGCGACGGCGGCGACAAAGACGACGAGGCAGACGCGGTAGAGCGGGTAGTAGGTGAAGCCGAGGTTGACCTGACCGTCGAGGAGGGCCGGCACCGACACCGGCTTCCCGATGGGCCCCCAGACGATGATGATCAGCTCCTGCATCATCACCGCCACGCCGAACGTGAGGAGGAGCTGGAGCGTGTGGTGCAATCCGTGGAGGCGGCGGAGCAGCGTGGTCTCGATGATCATGGCCAGGAGCGCGACCGCCACCGCACCCACGGGGAGGGCGAGCCAGAAGTTGCCCACGAGCGTCGTGACCGTCCACGCGAGGTAGGCGCCGAGCGCGTAGAAGGTCCCGTGGGCGAAGTTGATGAAGTCCATCATGCCGAAGATGAGTGAGATCCCGAAGGCGATCAGGAGATAGATCATCCCCGACATCAGGCCGTTGAACACGAACTGCGGAAGGAGATCGACGTTCATGGAAACCGCCTTCCGGCCGGGCGGGCCCTCAGAAACCCGCCCGGCCGGCGCCAGATCAGGCGAGCCGGCAGGGGTTCTCGGCCTGGCTCGGGTAGATCGCTTCCGTCGCCACGATCTCCAGGAAGTCGTCCGGGTCCTTCATGGCGCTCTTGGGCTTGCCTCGCATCAGGAAGAAGGGCTTCTGGTTCTGATGATCCCACTTGCGGAACATCTCCTTGCCAGTGGGGCCATCGAACTCGAGGCCCGCCAGCCGCGGGATGAGCGACTCGGGCTCCGCGGCGCCAGCCTTCTCCATCTGGTCGAAGAGGAGCTTCGTGATCGTGTAGTAGCTCATCGCCTGGTAGCCAGGGGTCTCCTTGTACTTGGCCCGGTACTTCGCGACCACGTGCTTGGCCACGGGCGTGTCGACCTCGTGCCAGGCCTGGACGCCGAAGTAGGCACCCTCCGCCACCTCCGCGCCCATCTCCTTCAGCATGTCGAGACCGCTCCACGAGCAGAGGATCTTCGACTGCTTCTTGAGCCCGAACTCCGTCGCCTGCTTCATGATCTTCACCTGGTCGGCGCCGTAGAAGATCATGTTCACCGCGTCGGCCCCCGCGCTCCGGGCCTTCAACAGGTGGGGAGTGAAGTTGCTCTCACCGAGCGGCGCCATGGCGTTGCCCAGGTTCTTGACCTTCGCCTCTTCGAGGAGCGACGACGTCGCCTTCAACAGGCTCTGCCCCCAGGCGAAGTCCGACGTGATCGTGGACATGCTCTTGATGCCGAGCTTTGCGAGGAAGGGCTTCACCGCCGAGCGCGAGATCCCCCAGTCCTGCGTCGCCCACCGGAACACGTACTGGTGGCACTTTTCGCCGGTGAGCAGGTCGGTCCCGATGTCGCCGACCATGAAGAGGACCTTCTTCTCCTGGCAGAGCTCGCTGAGCGCCAGCGCGACGTGGCTGCCCAGGGTGCCGATCATGAACCGGGCCCCCTGGTCCTCGATGACCTCACGAGCCTTCCGGACCGCGACCGCGGGCTTCAACTCGGTGTCGCGAACCACGTGCTCGATCTTGCGCCCGAGCACCGTGTAGTTGCGCGCCTCGAGCGCCATCTCTACGCCGCGCACCCCGAACTGGCCGGAGCCCGCGAACGGGCCCGAGATCCCATGCATGCCGAGAAGAATGATGGGACCCTTGCCCTGAGCGAGCGCCTTCACGTTGCCGAACCCGAGCGCGCCGACCGCGGCACCAAAGCCCGCCGAGGTCTTCAGGAACTGTCGGCGTCCGATCCCTCCGTCCTGTGGCGATGCCATGCCGTCCTCCTTCTGCCCGTTTAGGGCATTCTCGTGCTGATGAGAGGTGGGTCCAGGCGATCGTCCGGAACTCGCCCGGCCGTGTGCGGCCCCGCGGAATTCCGGAGGGCCGTGCCGCGTTCTACTCGGGCGCGCCGGCTCGTGTGTCGCGGGAGCCGGACGCGCCCGTGCCGATTCCGCACTGTTTCGACGTGAGGCTGGGATGCTCGGGGAGTACCCGGTGACCGGGGTTGTTCACACGCTTACACTCGGGGACAGAAGCCACCGCGGTCATCGAGAAGAACTCGGCCTGTCGACATTCGACACCACCGGTCCCTTGGAGCGAATAAATACCTTAAGCTTCCGGACCTGTCAAGGCAAAACTGCACCGCCCCCGGCCACCCCTTCGCCGCCCCGCCCGGTTCCAACGAAGGGGCCCCGCTCGTGGTGCTCTCGAAGCTCGGCGCCCTCAGGAGTTGGAAGACGGCACGCCCGAAAAAAGCCGCTTGACAGAGCAGGAGCGCTGCCCCAACCTGATCCCACTTAACGGTTTCAATTTCATGGTTCGATGTCTCCTGCTAAAGACCCCGCCGATTTCCAACCTCCAGAGAGCAAGCCTCTTCCCCCCGATGCGCGCCAACTGAGAACCGTCTCCAGACCCAGTGCTTGCTCCCGCAAGACCACTATGAGGGAACGAGGGCACTTCTGGAGAAGCGGCCTCCGCACTTCCAGCGAGCGTGATTTCGCTGACCGTCTTGTGAGGCCATGGCAATTGGCTTCTGGAGCTTACGCGAATGTCGCTGGCCGGGTCGGCAGCCTGACTGCTTCTATGTAATCTGCCCTTCGTTAAGTTCGGCCTGCCTGAAGGGAGAACTTTCATGAGCTATCCGCTCTCATCCGCGCAACAGGAACTCAAAGCTCGAGCGCGGGAGCTGGCCTCCGTCTTCCGTGAACGGGCGCCCCGCTGGGATCGCACGGAGGAGTACCCGTGGGAGAACGTGAAGGATCTCGTCGAGGTCGGCTTTATGGGGATGACGATCCCCCGGACCTATGGCGGCGGCGGCCGGACGATCTTCGACGCCCTCCTGGTCATCGAGGAGATGGCCAAGGCGTGCGGGGTCACGGGAAGAATCGTGGTGGAAGGCAACATGGGCGCGTTATCGGCGCTCATCCACTATGCCACGGAGGAACAAAAACACCGATGGTTCCCCCTGGTCCTGGAAGGAGACAAGCCGGCCATCTGCATCACGGAGCCCGAGGCGGGGACCGCGGCGACAGACATGACCACGACGGCGGTGCGGAAGGACGGGGTCTGGGTCATCACCGGGACGAAACGCTGGATCACGGGGGCGGGGATCTCGAGGCTCCACCTCGTGTTCTGCCGCCTCGTCGAGGACGGCCGGGACCTCGGGATCGGGGGGATCGTCGTGGAGCGCGGCGCCCCGGGGTTCACGCTGGGCCCCCGGATTCCAACGATGGGGCTCCGCGGGATCCCTCCCCGAAGGGGTGCTCCTCTTCAAGGACTGCGAGGTTCCCACGGAGAACTTGGTGGTAGGCCAGGGCGGCTTTAGGAAGCTGATGGGCGCCTACAACGCCCAGCGCCCCGGCGCGGCGACCGTGGCTCTCGGGATCGCCCAGGGGGCCTACGAGGAGGCCCTCCACTTCTCCAAGAGGCGAAGGCAGTTCGGGCGGGAGATCTGCGAGTTCCAGGGGATCCAGTGGACCCTGGCCGACATGGTCATCAAGCTGGAGGCCGCGCGCCTGCTCATCCACCGGGCGGCGGTCAACGCCGGTGCGAGCCTCCCGGACCGGTTCGAGGCGGCCGTCGCGAAGACCTTCGCCGCGGAGACCGCGATCGCGGTCACTAGCCAGGCCCTTCAGGTCTTCGGCGGAAACGGCTACTCCCGCGAGCTTCCCCTTGAGCGGATGCTCCGGGACGTGCGCATGTTCACCATCGGCGGCGGCACGGTCCAGGCCATGCGCAACGTGATCGCCGCTGAGATCCTGGGCCGCAAGTTCTCCCAGCGAGGCGCATAGCGCTTAGCCTGGATTTGGCGCCGACATGATGCGGTCCGGCTTAGCGATCATCAGGAACGCTGCTGAACATGGCATCGGGCATCTGATCGTCGCCGTGCATGCGCACCTCCTAGTTACTCATAAGAGTCGCATGCGGGTCCGACCGGTTCCGAGTTTTTCAGCATCCTGCTAGCCGCTCTGAGGCGACTGAGCAAAATGCCTCCCTCCAGGTGCCCCCGAACGAATTCTCCTGAAAGGCCTGGAGCAATCCCCTTCGGAAGCCTGTGCACAATAACAATGAGGGCGAGCCCATTGAGCATTATGGCGATGTTGGCACCCAGACCGGACCCTAACGGAAGCCGCACCATGGCCTCGGTCAACGACCACAGCAGTGCCCCGCCGACGACCGGTCCCCAGACGGTGCCCCGCCCACCGATCAGGGATCCGGTTATCATCGCAACCGAAAAGTCGATCGAGAACACCTTGTCAGGGGTAATGAACGAGAAAAGCACCGCGTAGAAGGCTCCTCCTAAAGATGTGAGCGCGGCGCTAATAACGAAGGCCGCCAGCTTCAGCCGAGTCGCCGGTATACCCGCCGCGACGGCCGCTCCCTCATCCTCGCGAATGCTCTCGAGGCGCAGACCGAAGCTTCCATTCCTGATGCGCTTCGTGATGATTAGGATGCCTGCAACCATGCCCAGAACGATGAAATAGTACGGAGTTCCTTGACGAAATTGCAGCGTCGTAAGCCCAGGATTGAACGGAAACATCAGGCCCTCCGCGCCGCCGAAGATTTCGACCGTCCTAGCCACAGCACGCAACAGCTCCGCGAAACCCAACGTAAGTAAGAGAAACGTAAATCCGCCGAAAGGCAGCCAAAACGACATGTAACCTAGCACCGACGCCCCGATGACGGCTACGCTAAGGCCCGCGAGTATACCCACGTAGGGGGTGATTCCAAGTCGCGCATACAAAAACGCGACTCCATACGCTCCAATGCCGAAAAACCCGGCGTGGCCGACGGAGAGCTGTCCAGCAAGTCCCCCAACAATGTTCCAGGCGCTCGCCAAGAACCCATGCAACAAGGCGATCGTCAGCACATCCACAAGGCTGCCGCTGCCCCACCACGGCAGCGTGACGGCCGCTACGGCCAAGACCACGAGGACGATGCGTCGCTGGGGTAGATCCATCGCCCCGTCAGCAAGTCGGCCGACCCACGATGGTGACTTCATGTACCTTCCTTCTCACCCAACATGAGGAGGCTCCCCTGACGATGCTGACGGAGCATTAGCACAACGAGTGTCGCGATCAGGACCGCGTAGACAACGCCAGGCACAATAGACAATGGGACATAGATCCCGCTAACCGACTCCACCATTCCCAACGCAATGGCAACTACTACCACCCGTCGTATGGAAGCTGAGCCTCCGACCATCACGACAATGAAACTCTTCATGGTCATTCCAAGACCGACGAGAGGATTGACAAAGCTGAATGGGATGATCAACGAACCAGCCAGGCCTGCACACCCCGCACCGAGCCCAAAGGCAACAACGTTTACGCGTCTGGTCCGGACCCCAAGCAATTCCGCAGACACGCGACTATCCGCCACCGCACGAACCGCCCTCCCAAAATAGGTCTTCTTCAACGCAACAAACACGAGAGAGATGACGGCGAGCGCCGCAATTCCCGCTACAACGCGGGCGCCGCTCACAAACGCCGACCCGATCCACAGATCGAAAGCCCGAACGCGCACATCGAGACCGAGAGCCTGGTCTCCAAAGAGAATGGCTGCTAGCTGCTCCAGGATCATCAGCACTCCCAGTGTGACGAGCATCTGCATAAAGCGCGAATAGCGAATAATCGGCTCTATCGCTACTCTCTCAATAAGCATCCCGGCCACCGCGACGATCAATCCTGTTACGGGAATCGCCACCCACACGGGGACCGCCACGTCCTGACGCAGGAAAATCATTAGGTACATGCCCATCATCACAAACTGGCCATGGGCAAAGTTAGCAATCCGCATCACCCCAAATGTGATAGAGAAACCGACCGCGATCAGGCCATACACCAGACCCAGGAAAAATCCTGTCGCTATCGCCTGCTGCAAATCGACGGGCATAACGCTAGCCTCCCAAGTACGCGCGCGCTACCTCGGGATTTTTCCGCAATTCGTCCGGACGTCCTTCTAGGCTGATCTGCCCCTGCTCCATGACGTAAAGGTAATCCGACAGGAACAAAGCCATCATGGCATTTTGTTCGCAGAGCAAGATCGGTACTCCGTCGGCTGCTATCCTGCTGACGGCCTTGGCAACCTGCTCAATAACCGTTGGCGCAAGGCCCAGTGATGGCTCGTCAAGAATCAGAAGACGCGGCAACGCCACCAGGGCTCGACCGATCGCGAGCATCTGTTGTTCACCACCACTGAGGCGTTTCGCGACGACGGATCGCCGCTCATACAGACGCGGAAAGAGACCGTACACGCGGTCGAATGACTCTCGTTGCTGATGACGTGCACGGGGAAGGTATGCCCCCATCTGCAGATTTTCCTCCGCCGACATGGAAGGGAAAAGCCCTCGGCCTTCCGGGACGAGCACGATTCCTAGCCGGACGATAGTGTCGGGGCTCCTACCCGCTAGCTCAACGCCATCGTACTTTATGCTTCCATTTGTCGGCCGAAGGGTTCCCGTAATCAAACGTATGGCGGTTGTCTTCCCAGCGCCGTTCGATCCTATCAAGCCCGTAATGCCCGGACGGGTCTGCAGAGATACCCCCTTCACGACGGGCTTCGCACCGTAACCGCCTGTAAGACCAGCCAGTTCAAGCGTTGGAACTTGTCTCATCCCTGGATCGACCGAACTCCCCACTGCCTAGGTACGCTTCGATTACCTCCGGTCGCTGCATCACGTCGTTCGGTCGCCCCTCAGAGATAAGGCGGCCATCCGATAGTACCAGGACACGATCGCATAGTTCCCGAACGGCTCGAATGACATGCTCAATCAACACGATCGTGAGATGGTCCTGAACAACACGTTTTCTGAGCACACTGAACAGCCCTTCGATCTCACCCGCCGTCAAACCCGCGAGGATCTCATCCAGAAGAAGGACCCTTGGTCCCGCAACCAGAGCTCGGGCCAGTTCGAGACGCTTGTGAAATGCGGGAGGAAGATCTTGAGATGGCTCCCCAGCGAAGGCCATTAGCCCCAATTCTCCAATGACACTCTCCACCCGCCCGCGGCTCTTCCTCAGCGATCCCCCTCTTGCGACGGCTACTACAGCGACATTTTCAAAAACGGTGAGCGTTCCAAACGGTTTGGGAATTTGCCAAGTCCGCACCAGCCCCAGCTCAGTGCGCTTTTCTGGAGGCAGCTTGCCGATGTCGACACCGTCGAACCGCAAGGAACCCGCCGACGGTTTCAGAAAGCCGGTGAAGACATTGAACAGCGTCGATTTGCCGGCCCCGTTCGGTCCGATGATTCCTAAAACCTCTCGAGGCCAAACCTCCAGCGACACATCGTCAAGAGCCCGCACCCCGCCAAACGACACCTCTAGGCGGTAGGCTTCCAAGATCGGCCGACCCATCCTCACCTGGTCAGCTCAGCAGGGGAGAACTAGCGCCAGTTCAGTTTGGGAAACAGCGGCTTGCCAGCAGCCGTCTCAAAGGGCCAGATGCTCCTCGGTTGACCGTCGATCCATTCAGCGATCACGACCTTGTCGCGCACATTTTGACCGGCCTCGTTGAACTTGATGCCACCAATGAACGGGTATAGGGGCCAGTCGCCCTCTTGAACGTCCAGGTTCTTCATGGTTGCCAGCACCGTCTCGCGATTGAGCGAGCCAGCCTTCTCCAGGATTTGAGCTGCCGCGATGATTGTCCGGTAGCCCAGCGCCGCAAACGGGTCCGGTACCCCCCCATATCCCGCCTTCTTCCAACGGCGACTAAAATCCCGAGCTCCCTTGAAGTCCAGATCCGGTGCCCAGTAGGTCGTAAAAATTGTTCCATCGGCGTTAGGACCGAGCTCCTTGACGTAGTTATTCAGGGAATGACCCGCCATAATGCCAAAGATCGCAGGCGGGTTGTATTGCATCTCCGCCATCGTCTTTGTGATCAACAGCGCGCTTGAAGGGAAAGATTGCTGAAGGACAACATCAGGTTTTAACGCTCTAATTTGTGAAATAGTCGGCGAGAAATCCGTCGTCGTCTCAGCATAACGAAATGTTCCAATAACGTTGAAGCGATACTGGCCCACCACCTTCTCAACGCCCTTCAACGCGCTCGGCCCAGGCGGATCATCGTGGACCAGGATTACGACGTTCCGAAGATTCCACCCATACTTGTCTGAGAGCTCGCGAAGTCCCTTCACGCTGTTTATCGCGGCTCCTGACATTGGCATGCTGAGGTTAACCAAGTACCGAAATCCGCGGGACGTAATCTGGTCATCGTTGCTCCCGTCAACCAGGAACGGAAGCTTGGCCCGTTCGGCCGCTTCGGTCGCGGCAAGCGTCGCTGCACCCATCATCGCGCCGGCCACGAGCGCAATCTCATCCCTTCTGGCAAGCTCCCTCGCCCGGTTAAAAGCGATGTCTTGCTTTGACTGGTGATCGACAATCTCAACCTTGAGCCTTGCCCCACCGAGCGACTTGATGCCCCCACTCTCGTTTATCGCGTTTTCGGCCAGCTCCACTCCTAGCTTCCCCACCGCGCCAAATTGTGCCGCTGTCCCTGTGAGACCAAGCAGATAGGGAACGATGACTGTCTTGTCAGAACCTCCTTCAACAAGAATAGGACTCGCACCAATCCAAAAGCCCAACGCCAAGAACACCCCCAGGACTACAAGTACTCCCTTTCTCATGTCTGACCCTCCCGCTCGTTGTTTTCCCGGACTTCACTCCGCAGACGCCCACGCCCTCAGTATTTGATCTCTCGAAGAAAGTCCTCCAGAACCGCTCGAAACCGATCCGGCTGTTCAATCATCATAAAGTGCCCGGCCCCCTCGAAGACTGCGAGCCGGGAGCCTTTTATCATCTCGTGCATCCGCCGACTCAGTGGAACCGGCTGCTGGTGATCCTCGGATCCGACCATGATGAGCGTCGGCACGGCGATGCGCGAAAGATCCCCCCGCGTGTTGAACCGCCTCACGGAGACCATCACGTCGCTTATGACCTGTTCATTCCAGGTCGAAATTCGCCCGCAGAGCGAGTCTATGAGCTTCTTGTCAGTCCACGGTGGGAACGCCCCGGTGATGAGGCCCGCCGAGAACTTCTCCCAGCCCATCCGCCGGATGGCCTCCCGTGGATCGCCCTCCAGGACTCCTGGCGCCAGCTCCCCATCGCTCGTGGAGGCCAGAACGAGACCGGCGAGTCGCTCCGGGTGGTCCAAGGCAAACCGCTGCGCCACGAACCCGCCCATCGACACGCCTAGCAAGACCACGCGGTCAAGCTTGAGCGTGTCGAACAAAACCAGCAGGTCAGTCGCAAACTGATCGATCGCGTATCCACGCCCCGGTTTCTCCGACTGGCCGTACCCTGGCAGGTCCACGGCGATGGCCAGATAGCGGGCCGAGAAGTGTTGAACGGTTTCCCGGAAAAGGTCGCTAGTCGTCACGGAACCGTGAACAAACACCAGCGGGTTGCCGGATCCTGCCTCCAGGAAGCTCAGCTTGCATCCCTCGACCGGGACGAACCTACGTTCCATTGGACCCCTCATCCTTGTACGATGGCGGAACGGTGCGTAGCATCTTGATCCGGAGGGTCCCGGGCCCTCCTCAACGGGAGAGTTGAAGCCTCCGGCTCACATCCTTGGCGGCATCCATCAGCATCGGACCCAGGGCGCCCACCCGCTGGGGCGTCATGCGCTGCATCGGCCCCGACACGGCCAGGCTGGCGATCGCGTACCCCTCGAACCCCAAGATCGGGGCCGCCACCCCGACGGCGCCCACATAAACTTCTTCCCAGCTTTCCGCGTACCCTTTCGCCCGAATCTCGGCCAGATGGCGCTTGAGCTTCTGTGGATCACAGATGGTCCGTGGGGTCAAGCGCTGGAGCTTCCGGCCGAGGTACTGGCGGATATCGGCCTCCGGGGAAAACGCCAGGATGGCTTTCATCGGCGCCCCACAGTGGAGCGGCACACTCTCTCCCGGCGCGGGAGCGACCCGGACCGGCTCGGAGCTCTCGATCGACTCCACCGCGACCCCGAAATCGCCCCGGCGCAGGGTCAGCACCACGGTCTCTCCGGAACGGGCGGCCAGGTCCCGCACCACCGGAAGGGCCGCGGTCCGCACCGGCAGGTTTCTCAGGACCGCCCGCTCCACGCGGAGGATTCCCAGCCCGAGCCGGTAGCGGGCCGTCGCGGGATCGCGGTCCACCAGCTCCTTCCGGCGCAGGATTCCCAGCGAACGATAGGTCGTGCTCTTCGGACAGCGGAGGACCCGGCTCAGCTCCTCGACCGACAGGGCGGGATGCTCGGCCAGGGCGTAGAGGATGTCGATCCCCCGTTCCAGTGACTGCAGCGAATAGTCGGGAGTGGATTTTCGCGCGGTCGGGGCAGGAATCCGGCGTCGCCTCATCGCCGCGCCCGCCTCGTTACCGCTCAAGCGCGGCCAACGCCGCGTCAATCTGGGCGGGGTTGAACCCGCTGAGCTTCCGGTCCCCGATGATCAACACCGGAAGCGATGTCACCCCCAGCGAGATCAGTTCCTTCCTCGCCTCAGGGTCGCGCCCCACATTCTTCTCCGTGAACGGCACCGCCTTTTGCGATAGATACTCTACCGCTTGATGGCAGGGGCCTCACCCAATGTTCGTATACACAGTGACGCGCGTCTCCATCAGACTGTCATCTCCCTGATCGTCTTCAGCGGGGCGGTGACCTCCGTCACGTCCATCGCCATCAACGGTAGCGCGAGCTCGCGCTCGTAGAGAGAGGGATCGACCTGCGCTGTGATCTCCGGCTCCAGAATGTGGAACGACGGGATCCCCAGGGCCACGCCCGCCAGCGGTCCGGCGTAGCTCGGGTCGCCGCTCTTCAGGGTCATCGCCGTCATTTCGACGGCGGTCGGGGAATTCGCCCCCAGCACCGCGATGACGTTCTCCGCCCCAGCTTGCTCAACGACCTGCTTGATTCGACCTTGACCCTCAAGGTCCATCGCGCCGGCGGCCGTTCAGACGAAGCACTGCGTTTCAACGTACATGACCTCGGCTCCGGCGCTCCTGACACACGCCTCGATCGCCGCGCCGCTCACCCCATCCCGCTCGCCGATCGCAAGTACCCGCTTACCTTTCAGCTCCATGCGCTCCCTCCGATCACGCCTCGACCAGAAATGACACCCCGTCCGACAGCTCGGTCATGCGACCAAGAAAGAGACTCCCCTTCGCCATGAACAACACCCGCTTCATCTTCCCGGCGCGCATGGCTCGGAGCGCGTGCGCCACATAGCACACCGCGGACGCGATATGTCCCTGCGTCGGCGCGTAGCCGGGCATGCCGTGGGAAGCGATGAACTCTGCAATCCCGTCCCGCGAGATTTCACCCCGCATCGCCCCGAGCGCGGCGATCAGCCGGTAGTTTCCCCTCGGAACGTCCCCGCTCCCGGCCGGCTCCGTCACTTCGGGGTTATGCATTTCGGTAGCGTACCGATCAACCTCTGTCAGCCGGTAGCCCGCCCGGCCGAGGGGCCCCATCACGAGGGCCTCGACCGCCTTCTGCTGCGAGGACCCGCAGGCGATCCCATGCAGCCCGAGCGTGTCGAGACGGACGACGGGACCGCTCCCGTTCCCACGCTCGATCAGGATAGCCAGGCCCGCCAGCACATCCTCAAGGATCGGCATGTGCTTCGCCACATGCGCCCGGTACTTCATGCCGAGCTTCGCGAGAGATCCGCCGGCGACCACCACGACCCGGGAGAAGACCCCGGACTGGACGAGCGCCGCCGCGTTGAACACCGCATAGAGGGTGGACGCGCAAAACCCCTTCACGTCAAAGCCGCTCGCCCGCGTCAGGCCCGCGCTTTCGGCGATCGCCTTGGCCAGGTTCCCGCCGCCGCGTTGATACCGGTCCCCCACCGCCTCCTCCGACCCGGCGATGACGAACTCCACATCGTCCGGGCCGAGGCGGCCCGCCTCCTGGGCCAGCAGACGGCGGAGCGCGAGGACGCCCGTTGCCTTGGCGGCCAGGTTCTCCAGCAGCACGTTCGCCGTGAGCGCTTCGTCTTCCTCGTGGGCGCGGGCCAGCGACCCCGCCACGCGGCCGTCCAGCCAGAGCGGGAGCGCTTCGCCACTCTTGATCACGCTCCGGATGGCGTCGGCGGGCGCAGGCTTCTGCCCATCGAACTCGACGGCCGGTACCAGCTTCCGACGCGCGAGACGCTCCCGCGCGGTCTCGAGCACACCTTCCTCGAGCTGCATCAGGGACGCGCGATCGCAGAGCCTCAGCACGCCCAGCAGCTCAGCCTCGCTGATCAGGTCTCCAAACGCTCCGTCCGACGTCGCGCGCCGGTCCAGAGCGCCGAACCACGGTCGCGGCACCGCGCGCAGCGCCTCCGGCTCGAGGTTCCCGATATACACCTGGTTCGGTCCGTACGCCACGGCATCGTCGTATGAGCGGAGCTGAGCCGACAGGGCGTCGATCAACCCCGGATCCCGTCGGAGGTCACGCACCGGTTTCGAGCCGTAGCGGACGAGTCCGGGGGCGTGAGCAAGGACGTTGGCCACCGCCGTGATGACCGGGAAGCCCATCACCGTCCCACCAGGTCCGCCAGGCTCTTGACCGTCGGCTTCTCCACCGGCTGCGTGAGCATCCGCACGGCGGCCCGCAAGAGGTTGAGCCGCCATCCTCGCTCGGCCTCGCGAGTCAGGGTGGGCTCCCCCAGCGGGTGATGGAAGCGACCTTCGGTCTTAAAGATGCGGTTGGCGCCGACGCGCTCCGCGATGCTGATGAGCGCCGTCACCGTCACAACCGGGATTCCAACTCGCTCGATCTCCTTGGCCAGCGTAGCCCCGCTACGCGTCCCGGTCCCTCACGTCGCCGTCAGGATCGCCGCCTGGATCCCCTGCGCCTTCATGTCCCGCGCGACCTCGGCGCCGATGCGCGTCATCGTCTTGATGTTCGCCATGTTCCCGGTCGTGACATAGTAATGATCATAGAGCCGGCCGATGACGCCCTCCTTCTCCAGGATTCGCGCCGCGTCCAGGGGCACGGCGCGATCCGGGTCGTCATCCGTCCCGGCCGTGTCGCACCCGCCGTGAAACGCCTGGTACTTGCCGCGCTCGAGATCGTCGAGGCCCGCGATCGAGTACTTGAACCACTTCGACGCGTTCCACGTTTCCAGCTTGTCCGGATTGCCGAAGGGCACCAGTCCGGACTCCGTCACGAGGGCCACGAGAGCGCGAGGCAGGTCCGGCACGGGCGCGGGCGGGGGGACGGTGCCGAACTCCTCGATCACCAACTCGCTCCGGTAGGGCCGACCCGCGAGCTTCGCGAGGAGCATCTCGACCGCCCGCTCGCCCGCCGCCTGTTCGAGCCGAAGGTTCCGGCGGACGCCCCGCGGAAAGTAGCCCTCCGCGTCCGCGGGGCCAATCTCCGCCCCCCGGCCCAGCTTCAGCGCGAACGCCGCAAACCGCGGGAGCGCGTCGCTCATCGACACGGCCGTGTGCCCCGTGGGGACGATATAGACATCCCCGCGGTAGAGCTCGACGCCGGGGTTGTTGACGTTCATGGCCACGGCCGCGGGCTTGCCGCGCTTCTGCCACGCAACCGCGAGGGCCCCGCACGCCGTGCCGTAGCGGCCCGAGCTGAACGCCGGACCCGCGACGAGCAGATCGGCCCCGTACGTATCCGCCATCGCGAGCAGTAGGGCGATCGCTTCTTCCTGGTGCTCGACGAAGAAGTTGTCGCCGCAGATGAGCGTCCCCACGATGGTCGCGTCACCGCCGAAGTGCTTCGCCAGGGCGACGCCCGGGCCGACCGGCCCGTCCCGCCGCATGGGCGCCACGTCCGCCTTGTCCTCGCCCCCGATGCCCCCGAAGAACTGATTGATGTAATGAAGGACCGTGAGTGGTTTCCCCATGACCGCCCCCGCCCTAGAAATCCCTGGCCGTGAACCCGTTGGTCTGCATCATCCAGAAGCCCGCATACATCTCGTGCGCGCTGACGGTCAGCCCCTCGGCGGCCGACAGGCTCCGCCCCCATCCCTCGTTGGAGCTGAAGACCACCTCCGTGCCCCCCACGACGCGCTTCATGGCCGGGACCGTGAAGCGCCGGTCCGCCCCGCCGCCGCTCACGATGGCGTCCGCCTCCGGCGTGTAATCCACGATCGGCCAGTCCGTTCCTTCGACGCCCCCCAGCTCGTGGACGATCTGGACCGTGCGGATCCCGGACCGCTCAAGCGCCCGCACGCCCTGCATGAAGTCCACCCACGTGTTGCCGGTCCCCTCGAGCGTCTGGACAACGCCCTGAACACCCAGCAGGCGCGCGACATTCGCCACCATGTAGCCGTTGCGCTCTTTCAGCTGATGATCGCCGAAGTGCCCGCGGCAGAAGATCACCCCCACGAAGTTCAGGTCCCGCCGGTGCCGGCGATAGAGCGCCCGAATGACGGGGTGATTGAGGCGCAACCACGTGGGAGTCTTCATCATGCTGCGGTAGTTGCCGCTGACGACGGCGCCGTCGAAGTACTCGTTGGGATGCAAGATCGTCGGCACGACGGACTCGACGGGCTGTCCGTAGAGGAACGTCTGGACCAGGAAGCCCTGCTGCTGGACCTGATCCACGTACGCCACGCGGGGGAGGCCCGGATCGGCCGCGCCGGTCTCGAACTCCTCCACCTCGTCCGGCACCGACATCCCCAGCGTCGCCTCGGCCAGATGCCGGGCGACCCTGAGGCCTCCGAGACGGAGCGCCGCCTCGAACTCCCGGTTCGTGACGCCCGGCCGGGGCGTGAAGAGGAGGACGACGTTATGCGTGTCCGAGCACGCGCACCGGGCGGCGCCAGGTCCGCTCATGTCGATGATGCCTTCGTTGAACTCCAGAATGCCGGCCGTCGGCTCGGGCAACCGCGCCGACTCCAGGACCGCAAGCCCGGCGAGCCGGCGGGTCACCCCGTGCCCGACCGTGCGGGCCGGCCCGAGAAACCCGGGGAACACAACCGTCTCCCCACCCACCTTGATCCGCGGCTCGATGGCGTCCATCACGTGGATGATGCGGGTCTCTTCGCCCGGGGACGCCAGCTCCACCTCCACTAGGGCGATGAAGGTACTGTCCTGGGCCAGCCGGCAGACCTCCTCCCGGTCGATCGTCAGGGTACCGTTCGCGAAGGCCGTCCGGGAGCCGAACTGGACGGCCTTGACCTTGAAGCTCTCCAGCGTCAGTTTCACGGGGTGTCCGTCCTGTTAGGATTTCCACATAGAGAGAATTGGTATTTCTCTATGTGGATCCCTTATAACGGACCATGGGGGGCAAGTCAAGCGGACATTATGGAAGAGGCGGTCCAGGCGTCCTCCTGGGGGCAGGTACAGGCGGCCACGCGACCGCCGGGGCACCCTGGGTGAAGCCTCGCGAAAGATCTCGACGGATCCAGATTTTATCCTATCGAAAACACTGATCGAAATAACGAGTAACCGTCACAACAACTGGTTGCGGGGGCCCGCAATTACTTGTCGCCAATCCTTTCCCCGGATCACTTAGCAAATCGTGCGAACCTCTTCTTCAAAATGTCGATACGCCCGATGTGGCTTGCGAGATCATTCGTGCTTCGGTTGAATCGATCGTATTCCAAAAGTTGGCGATCGACACCTGCCGCTTCGGCACCGCTTTCTGCCTTCTGCCTATTCGCCTGTCGGTCTTCTTCGAAGCGCACCAAGAAGTCTCGGACAAAGCGATACTGTTGATCCTTGAGGGAACGGATGAACCAGTAATAGACAGGAATGACACCCGCGGAGCTAAGCAAGCGGTCCTTGGGGAGAAAAATGCTGCTCACGTCCGTCAGCGCTTCATACACGCGGCGGACGGATAGCTCTAGGCGGTCACGTTTCTTGGCCGCAACCTTCACGAAGGCATCCAGGCTTGCTTTCTTCGTTTCCTGTGGTTCGCCAGCATACTCGAATAGGAGGAGCTTTGCCGCTGCGTTGAGATCCTGACCGCGCTGAACTGGGAAAGCAATCAGCTTTGAAAAGAACTCATGCTTGACTATTTCCCGGATCACGCCCGGCGCCGGACCAGCCATTGCATTGCGAATCTCGGCACCCGTCAGAGGCTTGCTTCTGTTCAGGCGCACGAATAGCTCGTTGATGAGCTCTTCGCTTTTGGTGATCACGCTCATCACAGCCAGGTTGTAGTTATCGAAGAGTTCGGCGATGTCACTGTGGTTTTGCGCGAGATCGCGGTAGCCAAGGCCCCCGAGTTTGAGGCTTGGGTTGTCCAAGAGAACGAAGTCGGGATTAAGAGTAATTCTGCCTTCGAAGAAGTCAAATATGGCTTCGAAACGTTGTTTGCCGTCGATGATGGCGTACGGAAGCCTCTTCTTGTTCAGCGGCGAGTCCGTAAACGTGAAATCGGCTATGTAAATTTTTGGGACGTCAAACCCGTTGAGAATTGAGTCAACGAGATAGGCCTTATCTGTGGCCGACCAGAGACGTCCCCTCCTCTGATAGGCGGGATCCATATCGATCTTTCCCTTGCGGACCTTCCACCATGAGAGGGTTTTCGCTTCGAATGAAGTGACCTTGATCGCCGGCCGTGTTGTGCTCATCTGGCTAGGCGTCGAACCCGAAGTATCGCTTGGTCTCTTGGGCAAGGCCTTCGAGATCGGGAAACACAACTGATTCGGTGATACCTAGGTTAAGCAGCGACTTGCGCATTGACTGGATGCGTGAAGGGGGGATCACAATGCAAGAGAGCGCCTCCGGAGGACAGGTGGCGTTTCGCACGAGCGCCTCCATAGGAGTCCTCTTGTTTCCGAAGATGGTGAAAACGCCTTGTTGAGCGACTATCCGCGAGCTGTTATGCGCCCCGTATAGCGCAACTGGATGGGTGTTCATCGTCGCTACGGCCAAATGCGGGGAATAGCCTTTGAGGGGCTCATCGCCCGGCGTAAGGGGACCCCCAGTAAATGAAAGATGGGTGAGGGCAGCCCGATTCCAGGCAACTGGATCGAGAACCCACACCGCAGCTGACTCTGCGTACCGCAGGAGTCCTCTCCTGCTCCTTTTGAAGGCGGCCGACATGAGCGCAAAATGAAGACCGATGAGCGGGTTCTCGGTCCAATCGAGCAATCGGGTCGGCACTCGATAGTGCTGCATAAAAAAGAGAGCCTCCCAATCGTCTGACAGATTTCTGGAATGATAAGGGATGCTGCGAAGGCGAAAGCGTGTCATCAGCTGATGCTCCAGCTCCTGTAAGTCAGTTGGCGAGGTCTTCTTCGGATGACGGTAAAGAGATGGTACGAGTTTATATCGAGCTTTACCACACCCTCGGAACCACAGAGGGTGCCCTGCCGTGCGCTGCAGTCGCTGGATAAGCTCTAGGTACCGCGGTATGCTTCTTGGGCGTCTTTCTCGAAGTCCTGGCATGCGGTCCCTTCGGATTGATCCGAGCGGCTGATCCTCTTGGGACTACTATAGTCCACAGTGGCACTAAGAGAGCGAAAAACATGATCCTAGGGCGAGGCGAATCTTCGTACAGCGGACGTTCTGGAAGGGATCGCAGCTCTGCATCCTCGCCGAAGGGGGCGAGCTGATCGAGCGGCGGATCCGCACCGAGCCCCAGCGCTTCGCAGCGGTGCTCGGGGATCGGCCCCGGGCGCGGATCCTCCTCGAAGCCTCCACCGACAGCGAGTGGGTGGCGCGCTGCCTCGAGGCCCTCGGCCACGAGGTCATCGTCGCGGACCCGAACTTCGCCCCGATGTACGCGACCCGCACGCGGAAGGTGAAGACCGACCGCCGGGACGCCCGGGCCCTGGCCGAGGCCTGCCTGCTCGGGGCCTACCGCCCCGCGCACCGGCTCTCTGACCCCCAGCGCCACGTCCGCGGTCGCCTGCTGGTCCGCGACGCCCTCGTCCGGACTCGCACCCGCTACATCTCGCTCATCCGCGCCCTGCTTCGCCAACAGGGCTACCGTGTTCCTTCCGGGAGCGCCGAGGCCTTCCTGCGGCGGATCCTGGCCATGTCCCTGCCGGGGCGCCTGCTCTCGCAGCTCGCTCCGTTGCTCGCCGTCATGCGCCCCGTCAACCGCCAACTCTCCTATTCAGACCGAAGACGCTGGCCGAACTCAAAGGCGAGTTCGCTCTCGACGTCGTCGCCACGAACCACTACGGGGCCAATAGCGCTTGGCAACAACTGAGCGTGCTGGTCCACAACCTCGCGCGCAGCTTTCAGCTAGACACCCTCGCTGAGGCCAAGCCGCGCTCGCGCAAACGGACCTGCGCCTACCTGTTCCGCAGCATGCGCACGCTGTGTTTCTTGCTCGTCGCGCGCGCCAGTCGCGTCACGCGCATCGCCGGCCGCAATGTCCTGCGGCTGACTCGGAACCCCGACATCGAGCAGCTCTACGCCCGCGTGCAACGTGGTCTGGCAGCCTGAGTTATTTTCGGATTGGGGCTAACCACCTTGTCCCGACGCCACAATACCGTGGGCGGCCATCTGAGCGGCAACCGCGAGTAACATAGCGTCTCCGCCTCGCGCGGCGATCAGAGAGAGGCCGACCGGTGCGCCGTCGACGGTACCAGCCGGGATAGTGATTTCTGGTAAGCCACCGAGCCCGGCGATGCAGGTCAAAGCCTGAGTGCGATCTCGTACGGACTCAAGCTCTTCATCGGAAGCGGCGCGCTTGGGCGCCGGCCCCTGCGCAGTAGGCAGGCACATCAGGATATCCCCTTCCAGGAGCCCGGCCAGACGCTCCGCGATTTGCGCGCGGACAGGCGCCAGAAGGTGCCCCTGAGTCTCGCTCACTCGCGCCGCGACCCGAAAGTTTCGCTCGATCTCGGGACCGAATCGAGGTTTCGCCTGCTCGATCCACGCTCCGTGGCTTCGCGACACTTCGAGGGAGCGTAGCGCGCGAAAAGTCTCCCTCCACTCCGAGAGGTTCGTCGCGCAGACCTGAACTGCTTCCGCATCGCCGAAAAGATCGCCGAGTTTTCCCACCAGTTGCTTGCCCGCATTCGCCGTCTCTGAGCTCGCAAGCGCGAAGGCATCCTCCGCAAAGATGATGTGCCGGGGCTTAGGCGGCCGCGTCGCCCCACCTAGGAGCACGCCGCCAACATGATCGAGCAGGACGGCCTCCCGTGCGAACCACCCGACCGTGTCAAAGCTCGGCGAGAAAGGGACGACCCCTGTGAGCGGGATCCGGCCGTGAGTGGGCCGAATGCCGTAGATGCCGCAGTAGCTTGCGGGAATGCGTACAGATCCCCCGGTGTCAGTGCCGAGCGCAAAATCAACGGCACCGCCCGCCACTGCCGAAGCCGATCCGCTGGATGATCCTCCCGGCAGGCGGTCAGGCGCGTTGGGGTTCAAGGGGGTACCGTAGTGGACGTTACGTCCTGTTAAGCTGAAGGCGAGTTCATCGGTGATCGTTTTGCCGACCAGCGTGGCGCCAGCATCCAAGAGTGTTTGCACCGCGGTCGCAGTGGTCTGGGCGGGCCCGTGCGCCTTCAGCCACTCAGGGTTCCCTGCTCCGGTGAGCTCACCCGCAACGTCGAAGAGATCCTTAACAGCAAAGGAGAGGTCTGACAGCGGCCCCACACCCTCCATGTGGATACTGAGAAAACGACAGAATGCGCCCAGACTATCGATCACCGGTTACCCTCTTGCTGTTGTCTCGGTGAGTTAGACATGAACCCGCTGCGCATACCCTCCGCCCCGCCCGCTCAAAACAACCGCACGAGTTCGGTTGGATCGCTGCTGAGCAGCGTCGGTTCCCCTTTGTAGACGAGCGTCCCCGTCTTGATGACAAGGACTTGGTCCGCGCACGCCAGAGCCTGCTGGACGTTCTGCTCGATCAGGAGCACCGATTTGCCGAGCGTGTTGCGGATCTGACCGACCGTGGCGAGGACGTCGGCCGTCAGGCCGGGCGAGAGCCCGGTCGACGGCTCGTCAAGCAACAGCAGCCGCGGATCCGCCATGAGGGCCATCCCGATCGAAAGCATGCGACGCTCTCCGCCGCTCAGGGTCCAGGCCAGTTGCTTGCCCCGGGCCCGGAGCACCGGAAAGAGCTGGAACACCTCCTCGAGGTGCCGCTCGACTCTCTGCTTCTGCGACCCGTGCACGTAGCCGCCAAGGAGAAGGTTCTTCCAGACCGTCATGGTGGGGAAGACTGACTGATCCTGGAATGAGACTGCGACGCCGGCCTTCGCGCGGTTCCAGGAAGGCGAGCGCGTCAGGTCATGGCCCGCCAACAGGATGCGGCCTTCCCATACTGGCAAGAGTCCGAGAAGCGCGCGAACGATCGAGGATTTGCCGGCGCCGTTGTGACCAAGCATCACCACGATCTCCCGCGGCCGGACCTCGAACGAGACACCCCGAATCACCGGCTCGTTGCTGTACCCGGTGACGAGCCCGTGGACCTCCAGCATCAGGGTTCCCCCTTGCTGTAGCCGAGGTAGATCGACATCAGATGCCGGTCTCCCAGTACATCCTGCGGAGATCCACTTGCCACGACCCGGCCCTCGTTCATGAAGAGAACCCAGTCGGCGAGCTCGCGGACGACGTCCATGTTGTGCTCGATCAGGCAGACCGTCCGGCCTTGCTCCACTGCAAAGGCCCGGATGTGATCGAGGAACACCGCGAGCCGTCTGAGGTCGACACCGGCCGTCGGCTC
>Ga0214473_10001980_pt1 | contig 25872 bp, 24 predicted proteins | sample RVTome_7_FD_203509 | JGI IMG/M metagenome (GOLD analysis project Ga0214473, IMG submission 203509) | Soil microbial communities from uranium-contaminated site in the Upper Colorado River Basin, Wyoming, United States - RVT98D197 | ecosystem: Environmental > Terrestrial > Soil > Contaminated >...
AGCGCGTCTTGAAGGCTTTTTCCCGCTTTGAAAAGAGTGTGGTGCGCTCCAGGGATATTTGAGATTAGGAGTTCCGTCTCTTCGCGTTCATAGTGCAGACGCTCATCCCGCTCGTCAGAACGCAGATAGAGCAGCGCACCGATAGCGATGATAATGACGGTTGCGACACCGCCTACGCCGTAGCGTTTCTTCATCTTTGATCATCGCCGAAAAGCTTAGAATCAAATGTCCTGATGCCTAAGTAATCTCTGTGCGGCGAAGAGCGGCGCAATGACCCATAGTGCGAGCGCCATGAGCAACAGCACTATGCTCAAACTTTCACCGCCCAGGAATCTCAAGAGCGCCGCGCCGCCAGCGCCGAAGATATCCTTGCCATTAAGCGTCATCAGGCTGGCGATGCGTACCATGTCAACAGGATTTCCGAACAGCGATCCCAAGATGAAGGCGTTGGCCGTCCGCTCCTTGAACAGAAACGTCAAGCCAATGACCAGCAGATCATAAAAGAGCACAAAGAAAAACCAAACAAAGAGCGCTACTCCAAACGCTTTACTCTGGCGCCGGCAGAGCGCGGCGATGAAAGCCGACAAGCTGAGGAAAATCAGCGCCAGCAGCAGCGAGAACCCGACGAATGCAGGATAACGTAACGCGCCTTCGCTGCCAGCCTGCGCGGCGATAATAATTCCCGCGAGACCAAAGCCGATAAGTGTCGCGGTGAAAATCGAAGCGAACAAACCCACGAATTTGCCGACGAGAATCTCTCCACGAGTTACGGGCTGAGAGAATAACAACTCGCTGGCGCTTTTTTCGCTCGTGAAGCTGAGCGTCCCCATTGTCAGGGCCACCAGCGGAACGATGTAGAGCACCATGTTAAGCAGGCTTGCCGAGGTGCGCGCAAAACCTTGAAAGCCAACGTCTCCGCCGGTAACTAATCCGAAATAAGAGATTGCCAGCACCAGAACGCCGAAGAGACCCGCAAACACCAGCGTCCATCGGTTTCGGATATTGATAACCAATTCCTGTCGGGCAATCGTTGTAATCGCGTGCTTGTCCATTCTTATCTTCTAAGGGTTCAAAATGTCTTTGAAGCGAAGCAGTTTGCCGTGGAATTTACCGGCCGCTTCCTGGGCGTTTGCTTCAGTCTTAAAAGCGATGAGGCCACCGTCCATCGGCGTGCTCAATTCGGAAGACCGAACATAATGGGCGTCCTCGGCTTTAATCCATTGACGTTCATTGAAATCCATCACAAAGCTGGCGATTGTCTTCGCCGCGTTCTTCTTGCTCTTAATGAAATTAGCCATGCATCCGATGTCGTCGAACTTGAAGGTCTGCCCTTCGCTGTCAATCAATTCAGCCGCGTATTGCTTTTCCGAAATTGCCATCTTGCAATAGCTGCACGTATCTTCGGGGGCGAGAGCAACCGGAGCGACCGCCTGCTTCTGACAGTTCACCAGCACCGTGACTCCGATGATTAGGCACCCGGCCCACAACAATACTCGTCGTTTTAAGATTCGCTGTGTGAGATCAAAAACAGTTCGTTTCGCAAAGACTTCTCTATTCTGCATGAGCATCATTTTCAGTAACGTACTTGATGTATATATCTTCAAGCGACAATTCTTCGGTGGCGAAGGTTTCAATTCGTCCACCTGCCGCTTCGATCGCTCGTAAGATCTCAAGCCGGTCTTGCGCGCTGCACGTTATTACCAGCGAACTTCCTTCCAGCGTCGCATCCTCAACGCGGCTCCCTCGCGCGACAGCCAGTAGATGTTCGTTCGGGTTCGCCAGCACCAGGCGCATTCGTGAACTACTGATCAACTCTGCCTTCAAAGCTGCGATTGATTGCAGTGCCACCAACTTGCCCCCAACCAGAATCGCCACCCTGTCGGCAAGTTGTTCAACATCGGCGAGCATGTGCGATGAAAATACGATCGTTTTGCCTTCTCGCTTATGCGATGCGAGAAACTCCCGAAACTGAATTGCTCCGCTGGGATCGAGGCTCACGGTTGGCTCGTCCAACACCAGTACCGGAGCATCGGGCAAACACGCAACAGCAAGGCCCAGCCGCTGAATCATCCCGCCCGAGAATTGGCTGACCGATTTGTCAAAGAATCCGTTGAAATTGAAGTTAGGGGTGTTCAATGTCTGGTCAATTCGTTGCGGCGGAATTCGCCGCAAGCGGCAGTAGAATTCCAGCACCTCGCGCCCGGTCAACTGATCGCTGAAGCTAATGCGCTGGGGCAGAAAGCTCATCAAGCGCTTCGCTTCGCGGCTATTCCGCAACACATCGAAACCTTCGACCGCAATGTTTCCCGAGGTTGGCAGAGTCAATCCAACCATGCACTTCAACGTAGTGGTTTTGCCGCTGCCGTTTGGTCCGAGCAGGGCGAAGGTCTCGCCGGCTTCGACCTCGAACGATACCTCGTTGACCGCCACGAAGTCTTTGAACTTCTTTGTCAGATTTCGGACTTCAATAGTCATTTTCGCTTCGGTCGTTGACTTTTCCAGATTACCATTGCGCCAGCGCTCAATATCAAAAGCGAAGCCAGCATTAATCCTGCATGCATGCGCCGCGCAGGCTGTTCAATCGCAAACGGATAACGTAATGCGATTGGCTTCATCAATGGCGCTTCATCTATCTCCGAGGAGCCCCGCAAAATGGGGAACGTCTTTTCGGCGACGGCTATCGCCCGCGCCGCAGGACTGTCGAGATAAAGGCGCAGACGTGGATGATTGCCTTCCATGGACTCGAAGACGTTCTGAATCTTAAGGGGCACATCGCCGCGACCGTCTTCGTTCAGATCGTAGCCATCGTAGTCGCTCCAGAAATTCCCGCGCCCGTTCTCAGACCACTTCGTCGTTGTGCTTCTGCCGATAAGTTGCAGCGGACTTAAGTTGTCAACGAAGTTATTCTCGGTAAAGACGTTTGCGTCGGAGCTACTGAACATCTGCAACGCAACATCGTTGTTCGCGATGGTGTTATGGCGGAAGGTTGTCTTGCGCAGGGCCTCCATGAAGATGCCGGTCGCGTTGTCCACTATAAAGTTATCCTCAGCCAGTAATTCATTGCATTCCTGAAACAGAATGCCAAACGAACTGAAGCCGCGATTGTGAACGAAGGCATTGCGGCGAAACTCGATGTGGTTAGAGTACATGATGGCTGCGCCCGCCACGTTGTTCGAGAAGAAGTTGTCCTCAAATATGTTCCGATCAGAGAACATATAGTGAAGACCGTAGCGCAGGTTTGTGACGCGGTTGCGACGAATCTGATTACCGTTGCAGCTCTGGATGTACATCCCGTCACGCTCTTCAGAAATGGTATTGTCTTCGATAATGTTATCGGGAGAGTTCCACAGGTGAAGTCCCGCGCCGCGATCTCCCTCTTCCAATTCCGGCCTTCCGTGAATTTGATTGCGCCTTAGAACATTCCTATGCGAACTGTAAAGATAAACTCCGTAGAGTATGTCGCGCAGTTGGTTGTCTTCGATTCGATTGTTACTGGACTTAAGCAGAATGCCCGAGTCTTCGCGCGTCAGGTCGCCGCCGCTGTGCTCAATGACGAACCCGCGTATGACGCACCCGTCAGCAAGCACCGTGACCACACTGGCTACCCCTTCACCGCGCAGTGTGGGGTGGTCTGCGCCTTCAAGCGTGATCTGTTTATTAAGCGTAAGATTGCCGGTGTAAGTTCCGGCGCGTACGTGAACGGTATCTCCAGCATGGGCCGCGTTGATCGCAGGCTGAACGGATTGAAACTGATCGCCGGGCCCGCCAACCACAATCGTTGCAGCCGCAGCCGATGAACCGCCCAGGACTAAGGCCAGGCAAACCGGAAGAATTTTAAGTTGAAGCCACCTTCTCATTTGTCTCCGCTTTGACACGTTTTGCCGACAGAAGAATTGCAATGAGCAATAAGAATGCGAACGCAAACAGCACATAGGAAGCTGGCCCGGGAAGACTGTTAACGGTGAAGTTGGCTATCTGCTTGGTACCAAAGAATGGCGGTACGAAGGGCGGGACTTTGATCGAGGCCGTCGGATCAAGATTGTGGCCATACATGTAAAGCCGGTGGTAGAAACTCCACATCGAAAACAAACCGAAATAGGTAAAGAGCACGAACACGTCAACGAGATTCGACATTTTCCCGAGGACCATTGCTCTGAGCGCAAGGATCATCAACAGGCCGATGACCAGCGGGACCCAGGTGAATTCGCTGAAGTCGCTTTCCAGCAGTGGCCGCATGCCGATGTAGTGATTTAGCGAGTTGATCTCCCTAAGATCGTCGCGGTTGGGCGTTTTCCCGCCTTCCAACTGATATGAATAAATGTGCAGAAACAGCCCGTCCGTGTACTGGTTCGAATAAAAGCTCATGTTCCAGAGCGGGAAGAAGAAGGATGGGAGCAATACTACGACCGCAACTAGAATCAAAATGCGGCTCTTCAACGTCAGCGGCAGCTCAAAGAAGGTTGTTTCCTTTTCAAGAAAATCACTCATGTTGGTACGACTCCTGTCTTACTCTGCATTTTCACCCGCCGGAAGGATGAAGAACCAAAGTCCATCCTTCATCCTTCTTTCTTCGTCCCTTTACTACTTTGGCTTGACCAACAAGTATCCTTGCATCTCCTGGTGAAGAGCCGAGCAGAAGTTGGTGCAGTAATAGGGAAAGACACCACTCTTATCGGCGACGAAGTCGATCACCTTCATCTCGCCGGGATCGACCACAACGTTGAGGTTGTACTCCCCGAGTCCGAAACCGTGCAGCTCGTCGGTTGTCTGCTCGATGTTGGTCAAGTAAATAGTTACGTGCTCGCCTTGGGTAACTTCGAGCTTATTAGGCTCGAAGCTGCTGCGCGCGGCAGTCATTTTTACTAAAACATTATTTCCATCTCGCGTGACGCCCGTATCCTTCACATCCCAGACTGCGTTCGGGTTCTTCATCTCCTCTTTGGGATAAACCTCGATCGGTTTGAGCTTATCGGCCTTGATCATCTGAGCATAGTGCGGCTCCGGCTCAGTGAAAGCGTCATAGAGCAATTTCATCTTTTCGCCGGTGATAGTGATGAGCTGTGAGCTTTCCGGCTGTGATGGACCCACAGTCATGTGGCGGCCATGTGAGAGTTTGTTTAGCGCCACCAGATATTTTCCGTCAGGATGCATGGTGTCGCCCCCAGCGACTGAAAGATGGCCGATGTTGTAGCTGATCGGAATCTTATCCACGACTTCCCAAGTTCCGAGTTTCCACTTGGCAACTGCGGATTCGACGAAGAGGCTGGTGTAGGCGTAACCCTGATCGTCAAACTGAGTGTGCAGGGGTCCCAGGCCGACGTTGACCTCGGCATCCTTCACATGGTCGTAGTTGATGACCGGAATGCCATCCTCGTCGCCGGTAAAATCCTTGTTCTGGATCGCCGTCATCATCTTTTCAAAGTTGAATGCGGTGGTGATGGACTGTAGCTTGCCGCTGGCGATGATGTATTTGCCGTCGGGACTGACATCGACTCCGTGCGGGCTCTTGCTGCATGGGATCAGATAGACGACGCCGGGCGCTAATTTCGGATCGATGACCTGAACGCCGCCGATCATTTTGATTTTGCCGTCTTTGACTGCCTGTTCCGCGGCTTTCCAGTTCACCGCAATCACATAGTCACGGTCTTTCTGCGTCGAGGTAACTTCGAGCTTTCCGGTTGCGCGTTCAGAGTTGTAGCTAGTCCAGAAGGCCCAGCCTTCGCTTGGGCCCTTTCCCGTAGAACCAAGATCGAAGTCGAAGGGCGGCATGAGAATTTGCCAGCCCGTGGTCATCTCGCCGGACTGAGGATTGATGGCGATTCCGGCAACGACGCCGTTGTATCCGGTCGCGTAATTCTCAATCGGCTGATATGTGCCTTTTGGCAGCGGCACTGAGAAACGCGAAGCGGCCAACACGTACTCGCTGTTTGGAGTTACAAATGCGCCGCCGTGAAAGCCTGAGATATTAGGCACCGGCCCAAGAATCTGCTTGGTCTTAAAGTCGCGCAGATCGATTCGTGCCATCCGGTTGTTGGCGTTATCGTTGACGAAGAGCCAGCGCCCGTCATAATCGCCTTTGGTCTGGCTGAGCGCGGGGTGATGCACGTCTCCCCAGGTATACGCCCCCAGCATCTCTTTCGTCTCTTTATCGAAACCGTAACCCGTCGCCGGGTAAGGAGCGAACACCGGAATGGTCGAAATGTGCCTCATCGAAGGGACGCCGGCCACATACACGTTGCCGGAGTGTCCTCCCGAATAGAACATGTAGTACTCATCCGTATCGCCAGGCGCGACATAAGTCGCGATTGCCGCTTCAGCTACATCGCCGCGTTCAACCTTTGGCCGCTTTGAACAGCTAAGCAGCACCCCTGCTACGATCATCGTGCAGAGAATGCCCAGACCAAACCAGGTCAGTTTTGTATGATTGCCTTTCATCGTAATTGCTCCTCCTTTTCGAGAAACTGAAGTTCTTCTAGTGACGGCCGCTCATTTCTTGGGCGGCTGACGTGTCGCCGGTGGCTTACTCAGAGCTTGATTAGCGGCCTGCGCCTGCGCCTCCATCTTCTTTTGATAGGCGGACTTCAGCTTCTCGACCGCCTCCTTCTTTTCGTCATCCGTCAGTTGTATCTGTGTTGACAAGACGACTGCCATGGTCCCCACGGGCTTAGCGAGAAAATCTTCCAGCGTCTTACCGAAGCGGTTCTGGACATCGGAAACCGCAAAGGAAAGATCAGGGCCGATATCCGCAGCGGACTTAACATCAAAAGCGCTGACCGAGTGACAGGCGAAGCAACCCTTCTTGACGAAAAACGATCCTGCGCCGGTTAACATTTGTTTCTCTTTTTCTGCTTCTTCAGCAGTCTGCGTTTCCGCCAGTTTTACGCTGGGCCAATAACGAGTTGGAAAGTCAGCTCGCCGCCAGCTCATCACCAACAAAGCCACGGATTGCGCATCGCGACTATTGAAACCAAAGTTCGGCATTACCGTCTCCGGCACCAGCGATTTCGGATTCTGGACGTGAGCGACATGCCAAGCGAATGCTGTTTTCACGCCCAGCATGCGCGAATAGTCGTACTGGTCCGGCGACTTGTCCCCGACGTAGGTGAGATCCGGGCCAATCACGCCGCCGCGCCCGTTGATCGTATGACACGCGCGACAGTTTTTAGTTTGGACCAGTTGTTTGGCCTGATTTACGTAGTCGGCGCCGGCAGTTTCGCGATCGTAGCGATGACAGACGTTGCAGTTCATTTGCATCATCGCTTTTCGATCTTTCACCAGATAGAGGTCGCTGATTTGCCTACCCATGAGGGGGTTTTCCCAGTCAGGCGTAAAGCCGTGCGCCGCTTCCATGTCGGTTGCATAACCTTGTCCGCCATGGCAAACGGTGCAGCCGTATTCATTGAGCGGGTGCTTTTTCAGAATCTCTTGAGGGTGCGACTTAAACGGATTTGGCGCGCCTTCGAGGCCTTTCCATTCCATTCCTTCGTGACACGTTGTGCATCGATCGACGCGATTCAAATCTTTCACCCAGATCTGATGCAGTCCGCGCGGAGCTTGCGAGGCGCGATCACGGCCAAACTTCTTCGCTACCATGTCGCGAAACTCATCCTGATAGTCTTTCCATTCCGGCGTGTAGTAATTCCAGAAGACCAGCGCCGTGATGATCAAGATCGCGCCGCCGAACGAGTAAAGCAAGATCGAATCTTTCCTGAACACGTTGCTACTCCTTAGAATTTTCGCGGCATCGTGGGCCAGCTTTGCCACGGCCAGTACCAGTTCCAATAAGGCCCGCGCAGAAACGTTCCGATAATCGTCAGGATTAAAATTCCGGCCACGATGATGAGAAAGATGATGTTTTGTTTGCGCCTTTCAGTCGCAAGCCAGACGCCCACCGCTCGCACTGGAGACTTGTCGAGATACGGCCAAAGGATGGCCGCTACAACGAGAATACCCGGCAAAATAATGCCGCCGATTAGCGCGCCGTTTATCGTGATGCCACCGATGGTGAAGGTTGTGTCAGTGACCAACTCTTGCAACCAGAGGAAGTACCACGGCGCTTTGGCTGGATTCGGTGTGATGCTCGGATTGGCTGCTTCTTCTAGCGGCGCGTGAAACAGTATGGTCAACAGCGCAGCGACAGCGAGCGTTCCCAGAGTTACCAACAGCAGACGGCGCGTCAGGTTTGGTGAAGAAGCAACCGTGTGCTTGTCTTCATCGATGATTGAAGTCTCCACGTGCACGGTTCGGCCGCTGGTTATTCCCAGCAGCGAATACGTCTTGCTCTTAGTTGGTGCGACGCCTTCTTTGTTTTGTTCGAGCGAAAGTCGATCGACACACGCGAGTCCGCCATCTTTCCTGACACGCCACATGTGATAAGAGAAAAGGAGCAACACGCCCAGCGGCAGGAAGAAGCAATGCAGCACGTAGAAACGTATCAGCGTGTTTTGATCAATTGTTCGGCCACCCAACAAGAAAAAGCGCATGCTTTCCCCAACAAACGGAGCTGACGAAGCTATGTTCGTTCCCACCGTGATCGCCCAATAAGCGAGCTGATCCCAGGGCAACAAATAGCCGGTAAACGAAAGCAACAGCGTAAAGAGCAGCAACGCGATCCCGATGATCCAGTTCAATTGGCGATTTTGATTTGCGGCCGTGCCGTTCTTGTAAGCGCCCGCGAGAAACACCCGGACCATGTGCAAGAAGACGACCCCGACCATCAGGTGCGCGGAGATGCGATGCAGCCCTCGTAAGAACCAACCGAAGGAAACTGTGAACTCTAAATCTTTCACCGAGAGGTAGGCGCGCTCGACCGAGGGCACATAAAGAAACATTAGCGGAATGCCAGTGACTATCAGGATCAGGAACAGAACCGCGGAGATCGTGCCAAGCCAGAGCGAGTAGTTCCACGAGAGACTTTGCCGCGTCACTTTGGCCGGAAACCAGTGCAGCAGAAAGTTTCTAACGACGGAATCTCCCGCCTCGCGGTTAGTCTCAGGCAGCCACGTCCATTTGATCTTGTCCCAGGTTGCGCGTCTGTCCTTCAGCAGGGCCCAGGCCGAACGTTTCGTCACCATGAGTTGATCCCTTCTCTAAACCGTCAATCTAAAATCCTGGGCCACGGTCTGCGATGTATCCACGACGAGTTGTCCGTCTTCGGGCGCGACCTCCAGCTTGTAATGAGCCAGCGGCCGCGGCGCCGGTCCGGCGTAATTCGTGCCGTCGCCGTAATACTTCGACCCGTGGCAAGGACACGCGAACTCCGCTTGCTCATCGATCTCGCGACCGCGCACGCTCACTTTCTTCGGTTGGTTCAAGCGCTGCATTTTCACCGTGCAGCCAAGGTGCGTGCAGATCGCTGAAATACAATGGAAAGTATTCTTCTGCCGGAAGATGAAGACGCGCTTGTCCTCGATGAACTTCGCGCCTTCGCCGAACTGATCGACTGTGCCGACTTTGAATCGTTGCGGATCTTCGTAGAGAACGTTCGGCACGAGAGAGCGAATGAATGCATAGGCCTGACCACTAATCGCGAGCAACGTCGCGCCGAGTCCGACACGCGAGATTAACTTGCGGCGCGTCAGATTAACGCCGGCCTTTGCGCTCTCATCCGGTGTCTCACGTGAGCCGAACGGCTTGCCGGCATTCTCAGGCCCTGACTTCTTGCTCCTCATAATAAAAGACCTCCATCGTCATCGCATCCGTTGGGCAGCGAATTGCGCACAGCCCGCAGCGAATGCACTTCTCATCGTCCTTAAGCATCGCCGACAGCGGCCCACTCAGCGACACGCCTTCTTTCTCGATAATTCTCTTCTTAACTTCTGGTTCGAGATCCAGCTCTTCTACGGAAACGAGCTTCAGACAATACTCAGGACAGATATCGACACAGCGATTACAGAGCACGCACTTATCAGCATCGTAAATCGTTTGAATGTGGCAATACAGACAGCGTTCGGCCTGCCGTCTGGCTTGCTCTTCCGTGTAGCCGGTCTCAACTTCCGAAATGCCCGTGCGACGATCGAGTGAGATAGTCGGCGGAGTTTCGCGCTCGCACTTTTCGAATTCTTCGGGGCGACGGTACGAGCGTGTTGGCAGCGCCTCTATGCGAAGGTTCACCACCAGATCAGTCTTCACTCCTCGCAAATAGTCATCAATCGAGAGCGCCGCGCGTTTGCCGTTCGCCACTGCTTCGATCAAATTGCGTGGGCCAAAGGCGACGTCGCCACCCGCGAACAGACCCGGCGCGGAAGTCGCCAGCGTGTTTACGTCAACTTTGATTGTTCCTTGCGGTGTCAGCTCCACCCGATCCTCGGGAGTTAGGAACGATAGGTCCGCCTGTTGTCCGATGGCTAGAATCACCGAATCTGCTTCGAACGTTTCGCTTAAGTCCGGATCGTAAACAGGATTGAATCGGCCATCCTCGTCATAAGTCCGCTTGACGCCGATAAACTCGACGGCTTTGAGCCGGCCGTTGTCGCCAACGAATCGCTTGGCTCCGCGTTGCGGAATGAAGTGCACGCCTTCCCGCTGCGACTCTTCAAACTCTTCGCGGCCCTGCGTCGTGCGCATCACCGGCATCTCTTCAAAAGATTCCAGGCTGGCGATGTGAACTTCAACGGCGCCCGCGCGAATGGCCGTGCGCGCTGCATCTATCGCAGCATGCAATCCCTCACCGCCTTGTGGCCCAACGCCTTCACCGATCGCCGCTGCTTCCGTTCCCGCGCGCAGGGCCATGCGCGCGGCGTCGAAAGCAACAAACCCGCCACCGATCACCAGGACCTTTCGGCCCAGGTCCACGCGATAGCCATTATTGATGTTCAGCAGGTAGTCGATTGCCTTGATCACGCCATCCAGGTTTGAGCCTTCGATGTTCATGTCCCGGCCCTTCTGCACGCCGACGCTGAGAAAGACTGATTCATAACCTTCGGCTCTCAGTTCCTTGATTCCGAACTTCTCATTCAGCGGTGTGTTTAGCTTGATCTCGACACCGAGTTGGGTCACCTTCTGAATCTCTTTTTCAATGATCGAGCGTGCAAGACGAAACTCTGGAATGCCGTGATGCATCATCCCGCCTGATTGATTAGACGCTTCAAAGACCGTTACTCGATATCCCATCAGAGCCAGATCATGTGCCGCGGCAATTCCCGCTGGGCCGGCGCCGATGACCGCGACTTTCTGCCCGCGCGCCACATTGGCGCGACTCACTTGCAACACCGGAAGATGCCCGCGCCGTTTGTTACCTGCATCTTGAATTCCTTCGCGCAATTCATCCTGCGTGTCGGGCTCCATCGACTCTACGCCGTACTTTTCCGTCACAAAACGCTTGAGCGCGCGGATCGTAATCGGAGCATCAATCTTTCCGCGACGACAAGCGTCTTCGCACGGCGCGGCACATACGCGCCCACAAACAGACGCGAAGGGATTCGGCGAACGCGATACGAGGTAGGATTCTTTGAACTGGCCTTCGGCGATGAGTTGTACGTATTTGCCGGCGTCCGTTTTAACCGGACAGGCAGCCTGGCAGGGAATCATACCCATCCAGAATTCAATATCTGGTACGAGCGTTTTGTATTTGGGCACACTCATAGCGAAAGTCGCTTTCGTCCGATTGCTCTACGTCAGGCAATAGCTGCACCAAAACGAGTCGGAGATTTACAAGGAATTACAAGTGAGACTTTAGGCCTCTCTCAAGGATGAAAGCAGTGACTTAGGTCACGGCTTAGAACCGGTTAAGAGCCCACAAGGTCAATAGCGGAGTCAATTTCTCTTCGTTGGACACATTTGGAGGAGCCGACCGTCAAGCCAGCCACTGCGAAAAGTTACGCACGGCATGCGGAGTTTTAAGCAGCCGGTCCCACAGGATTGACGAATTCACTCGAGGAAGGTAAACACGTGGGGAGCGGATTAAAATTGAGCGCGCAGGAAAATTTACCATCCAACTGCGTGGCCCAGGACCACGGCAAACACTGTCAGGGCGCCGAAGCCAAGTTCGCGGAGCCCAAGCCCTTTCGCTGTCACTAGCTTGCCGGATCTCGAGAAACCAATCACGGCGCGCAGGAGCAGGATCACCAACGCGGCAACAGCAAGAAACGGCACTACTCGCGAACGCGCAAGCCCAAACACTATTAGTATCGCCAGCAGGTGCACGGCGATCACCCCGCGCGGCGACGCCGGCTTGCGACGCAGGAGCCTGAGCCGAGCGCGGAGATATAGAATCGTCGGGGCTGTGCGCGCCGCCAGGATGAACCACAGTCCGAACGCCGTAGGACGCGGCCACCCATCTGCTATTGCAATAGCGGTAGCCACGGCGCCAATCGAGATCGATCCCGCCAGCTCAGCCATCAGCGCGCGACTGCGGCCCATTGCATCGTAGAACAATTGCCCGATCACCAGTGGTGCCGCCAATATGAGCGGGAGCAGAAAGGCTGCGCCCCCAGTCTTGATAGCGACAACGAGACTGGTAGCGGCGATGATGGAATAAAAAACCGCGAAGCGTTCCGCAAGTGCCGTACGTGACGATCGTCGGTTGCGACGCCAGTCTCCGAGCGCCAACTTGAAAGGATGTCGCGCTAGAAAGGTTCCCATTGCGCCAACGGAAAGGAACAGGCCCGCCAGCGATGGCGCCAGCAGCAGCCCGAGAACAATGGGCTCAAACAGAAGGCCCCATCCGCCATGTTCCACGGGCAGAGCAACCGGTCTAACGCGAACCCCGCTGTTTACTCTTTGGAGCTGACTAACAGTTATATTAGCCACGAATACATTAAAAACCATTCGCCACCATCGCGCTCACCGTGAAGCTTCAAGCTTTTTGCAAAATGTCTTTCCGGCGGGCGCGCATCTCTGCCCCCAGCGCCTGAATCTCACTGGCTGGCAGGACCTCTGCCGCAACCGGAAAGACAAAGTTGTCTTCGAGAAGAATGTGCGGGCGATAGAGTGTCGTGAGTTCTGTCACCAGTTCGCCGAAGCAATCCAACTCCCTTGCGTCAGCGGAGCCGTCACGCGGAAGACCTGAGACGAATTCATCAAACTCTAAATGAAGCTTTTTAGCCGTGCAGTGCTGTGACTCAAGCTGAACCATCGCCGCAAGCGCGTCTTCTCCGGCAGCTCCACCGTGCTCGCGCAGTCGAGGAAAGAGGGAACCTTCCTCGTCCTCTGTGTGCTTGACACCGGCAGCTGAGAAATGTACGCGGGCCGCATCAATCGCGGCAAATACGCGTGGCAGCGACTTGAGATCGTTAGCGCGCAGGATTTCGCCGGCACGTTCCAGCGCGCTCAAATGCGCTTCTATCCGCTCGTGGCAATGCACCAAGAGTCCGAGTGGATCAGTAAAATCCGGGATGTGCGGTTGATTTATCGAAAATATGCTGCTGGTGGTGACCATTTCATTTATCCTTCAAAGTGCGTTCCAGTAGAATCAGCACTCGATGTCGTACTCTGGCTTCTCTTATTATTGTCTTGCTTACCTGCGGCCGGGAATGACCTATGTCACACTTCGAAGGCAGACATATTTGATGCCGCGCGTCTTAAAACTTGGGTAGTGTCGGTAAAGCGCGTGATGATGCTGCGTAATGACCCTGGACAAGATTGCGGCGCTTAAGCGCACTAAACTTTTCGAGGCATTGGATAAAAACACGCTGCGGCCGTTGGCCGAGCGCGCCCTCGAGCGACGGTTTCAAAAAGATGAAGTGCTATTCGTTGCCGGTGAAGAAGCGCGCGGGCTATACGTTATCGTCGAAGGCGCGGTGCGCGCTTTTCGTGTGAGTATGGATGGCCGAGAACAGGTCATTCATGTCGAGCGCGCAGGCGCAACTATTGCCGAAGTCCCGGTTTTCGACGACGGTACATATCCCTCGACTGCGGCAGCGGAAGAAGAAACAACCACACTATTCATCGATAAGCGAGATGTACGGCACCTCTTTTTGGAACACCCCGAGATCGCGCTCGCCGCCCTAAGGGTTTTGGCGGGGCGGCTCAGGCGCTGCGCGGAACTTGTGGAAGCTCTCTCACTACGCGAAGTGGGGCAGCGACTTGCGCGCTTTCTTTTGACGGAAGCGCGTAGAAGTGGCACCTCGACAGGGAATGGAATTAGCATCAACCTCACTCAAACCAACCAGCAGATTGCCGCGCGTATCGGCTCAGTGCGGGAGGTAATTTCCCGCGCTTTCACTCGTCTTCAGCACGAGAGACTGATCGTCGTCGAAGGCCGTCGTCTGATCATCCCTGATGAAGCGGCGCTCGAGGCGTTCGCGGATCAGCGCTGAACGGGCACGCCTTTCACGACTTTCGGTCCCGTTCAACGTTTGATGCAGAGTGACATAAGTCATTGTCGTAACCCTCTTCAAGTCATTAATCTTCCAACCGACGCGAAGGCAATTCTCTGCGGATAACTGTGAGGCGTTTACCGGCAAGTTAGCAGGAAGAGAGGTAACATCTTCGGTGAGGCAAAAATCGCCAGATTCGGTTCGTCCGGGCGAAGGACAGAAAATCGAGAAGATGCCGGGCCATTGGGTACTAGCCCGTCTCGGCAAACGTGTGCTTCGACCGGGCGGCATGCAACTGACCCGACGCATGCTGGAAGCTCTGCGAATCGATCGCGGGGACGATGTTGTGGAGTTTGCTCCGGGCATGGGCGTTACAGCTCGACTCACGCTCGCATTGGGGCCCACGTCTTACACCGCAGTCGAACGTGACGAAACGGCGGCGAAAATCGTGAGCGGTTACTTAAAAGGAGACCGGCAGCATTGTGTTGTAGGCAGCGCGTCTGCCACGGGGCTTCCGGAACAGTGCGCCACTGTCGTTTACGGCGAGGCCATGCTGACGATGCAGAACGAGGACACGAAGCGCGGCATTGTGCGAGAGGCTCACCGTCTTCTCAAGGGCGGGGGCCGCTACGGAATACATGAGATGTGTCTCCTGTCAGATAACCTCGACGAGAACACAAGAAAAGAAACTGAGAGGGCACTGACAGGCGTGGTCCATCACGGCGTCAGGCCGCTGGCTGTTTCGGAATGGCGCTCCCTCTTGGAGTCCGAAGGGTTCGAAGTTCAATCGGTGGACATGGCCTCGATGAGTTTGTTGGAGCCACGACGATTGATTAGCGATGAAGGACTTGCTGGCGCTCTCCGTTTTGCCTGTAATGTCCTCCGTGATTCTAAGGCGCGACGACGAGTCTTTGAGATGCGCTCCGTCTTCAGACGTTATCGCGAAGAATTAGGTGCAGTCGCACTTGTGGTCAGCAAGCGCTGAGTATCAAAAGAGTCTCTTTCAGATAGGTTACCTGTGACTGAAGGAAGGATGTTATGAGTGAGCAAGATCTGGGCCCGGTGAAAACGGACGAGGTTAAACAACTCGTTGACCTGCTTCAATATCAAGATGACTCTATCGTGAGCCGTGTACTGCTGAAGAACAAAGGCGGGACGGTGACGCTATTTGCCTTCGATGAGGGCGAAGGCCTTAGCGAACATACCGCACCATTCGACGCGCTCGTTGTTGTTCTTGATGGAAAAGCGGACATCGAGATCGCAGGTGAGAGTTTCGTGGTGCGGCAAGGCGAGACGATCACGCTGCCCGCGAATCGTCCGCATGCAGTGAAGGCGACTGCCAAATTCAAAATGCTGCTCATCATGATCCGGGCGTGACCAGACCTTTCATAGAGGCCATTTCAAGCGTCGTTTCGAAGGGGTGCGACTCCCAAGGTCTGCGCAAATCAAGCACCACTCCTACTCATGCCCTTTGCTAACTGACGGAACTTGAATGGGAAAGGGCCATTTGTCGGGATTACGTAAACAGCGACGCGCGCTCCGTATCGAGTTCGACTTCCAGCCATGACAGCCCTTCGCAAATATTGGCGCGCCTCCGCTTTGCAGAACGAACACCAGCTAGTCCAAAAGATTAGTACTGCGGGATGCCCGCGGAAATCCGCTAGCGAAATAGTTATGCCGTCCATTCGCCGCAATTGAAACTCGGGCGCAGCTTCCCCGACGTCCGCACCTGAGTGTAGCTCCGGCTGCTGATTTGCGGTTGCAGTCACAGCAAGAGCTTTGATAAGCATGAACGGTGTAGCTGACGCAACAAAAACGCGCAGCGCCAGTGCTGCTTTGGGCCGCCATAAAATCATTTGTTTTCGGAATCGGCCATGAAGGATGGAAGAGCGCCGCCCGTCGCAGTCCCACCGGAAGGCCTGCGACCGCCTCTCGCCGCGCTCTTCCGTGACGCCGGTTACACACCAATTCCGGCGTTATCGAGAAGACCCTAGCCATGCTTCTTCATCATCATCATCGAATTCATTTTGATGGCGTCGTCAAACGCTCGCACGTAAGCTTCCCGATCGTAGTTGTGCCTCGTCTTAAAGGAGATCTTGTTCTTCTCGCCCAGCACGACCACGGTCGAGGTATTCTTCTTGTTCGCCGCAAAAAACTTGCTGATTCCCAGTTCGCGTGCTGTTTTGGCTGATTCAGACACCCTCTCATCGGTCGTCACGTCAAGCACGACAAAGTTGAGTCGGTCCTTGTACTGCTCCATCAACTCTTTGAAAGTAGGCTCGAGCTTTTGACAGGCTTCGCACCAGTCAGCCCGTATGATGGCCACCGTGGGTTTGGACTTATCCATCATCATTTGGCCGGTCATCTTATCGCCCATCATCTTGTCGTCCTGGGCTGCGACGTTCATCGCCATGAAGGCAAAGAGCGCTATCACAGCTCCGACAAGCAGCGCGTTTTTTTTCATTTGTTTCATTGGGTTCTCCATCTTCGATACTGTTGTTTTCAGAAGCCGCCTCCCTGAACTCCATTGCGGTTCGAACATTGCGGACCACGCACGCAACATCTTCGGGCTGCTTGGCCCCTGCTTACCTACCGAATCTGTAATCATTGCGCAGTCCACACGACTAATACCCAGCGGGCACCTGTTTATTCCCGGCAGTCCAGACTCGAACGTGGTGCGACGTCTAAGGACGGTATCCACAAAGGAATAAAAAAGGCCGGTATCGGTATTGATTCATCAGGAATCGAGGATGGGAGGCGACCAAGAGCGCCGTTCCGCTTGATGTTCAGCCTTACGAGAGAGAATACACGCTTGGCGGACTGGGCTTCGTTTGAGAACGAAGCGCTGCCGCACCATGCCGATCTCTACCGGATGGCGAAGTGGTTGGTAAGAGACCGTGACCAAGCCGAAGACCTTGTCCAAGAGACTTTTGTGGCGGCGTTACGGTCGTTCCATAGGTTTGAAAAAGGTACCAACTGCCGCGCGTGGTTAATCAAGATTATGTATCACACGCTAAGCAAACGAAGACGCGGTGAGGGCCGCCTTCGTATTGTCAGTGACAACGAAGAGCAGATTGCAGAAACAGTCGCCTTCGAACCGCCAACACCTCAGAGCATTACTGAAAAAGAGGTTTTGGAGGCACTCAAACGCTTGCCGCAACAGTTTCAAGAGGTTGTTATTCTTTCCGACGTTGAAGATATGACGTACAAGGAGATAGCCGAAGCACTATCAATTCCCACTGGTACAGTGATGTCGCGTCTGCATCGCGGGCGAAGTTCGCTTCGCGCGGAGCTGGCAGCCTATGCAAATAGCCTCGGGATCGGCAAAACGGCCGAGACGGAATCTCCTCTGCGACTTGCTGAGAAATAGGAAGGAGGGAAATCAAGTGCTGTGTCGTGATTTCCGCGAGATTGCTGACTCGTATATCAGCGATGAACTCCTCGTTGAAACGAACCATGACGTGATCAGGCACCTTGAGACGTGTGCTGATTGCCGCAGGGAGTTGTCGGCGCGGCGCGAATTGCGCAGCAAGTTGCGTGAGGGATTTCAACACGCGCCGGACTTGCAGATGAGTGATGAGTTTGCGGCCAGGCTGAAAGCTCAAGTGCGAGACGTTGCGCTAAGCCGATCTCGTTTTTCGGCCGGCAACCGGGCAGCGTACATTGCCATTGCCGCATCACTAGTGATTGCGGCCGCCTTGGGATTTAGAGTTGTGTACCAACGCTCGCATTCGCAGAACCCGCCTTACTTCACTAGCGGTGGAAATCGTGACGAGGAGATCGATCGCGAGAGAAACGGCGGTCGCCCTAGTCTTGTGAGTGCAGCGCTAACCGAAAGTGTTGTCGGCGATCATCGCGACTGCGCTCTGAGTCATCGCCTGGACGAAAAACCCATCAACCTCGAAGAGGCCGGTCGCAAATATGATCGCGCCTATATCAACCTCGTGAGTGCAGTGATGTCAGAAGGAGCGCTTCCTGCCGGCGTCGAACTAGTCGAAGGGCATTCCTGCATCTTTAAGGGACAGCGCTTCGGCCACGTGATCCTGAAGTACCAAGGTCAACTGGTTTCGGTCCTGGTAACCAACATTGAAGCGCAAGATCAAGGCGCCTCAACACGTGCTGGGGAACTGTTCGCCAGTGCGCAACCCGATGGTTATCATTTGGCACATTTTGAGACCGAGCGACACGCAGTGTATGTTGTGTCAGGCCTTAGTGACACTGAGAACCTGTCGATCGCTCGAGGCATCGCCCCTTCGGTATCACGACACATCAGGGATGCCGAGCGCGCAGCTTGAGGTCCGATCAAGTTAATTGCATTTGAAACAGTAAAGGAAGTAAGCAATGCACCGACAGAATGTTATTGCAGCAGGACTGCTTGTCCTAGTATCCGTGCTAGTAGTGACCGCAGGTTATGCAAAAGGCTGGGGGCCACTTGGTGTGCTCAATTCTGGCATCACGCGACTGACTGGAGGCAGCAGTCAGCTCGTCTCATCGGACAGCCTACTGCCAGAAACGAAGTCTCCCACAGCTCCCGAATTCGCGGCGGGCACATGGATCAATTCGGAACCACTTACGATAAAAAGTTTGGCCGGTCGCGTCGTGCTGGTGGAGTTCTGGACATTTGGTTGCTACAACTGCCGCAACACTCTGCCTTTCGTAAAGCGCTGGCACGAACGCTACAGTGATAAAGGGTTGACGATCGTTGGCGTACACTCGCCAGAGTTTGCTGGTGAAAAGAAGATCGAAAATCTGCAGCGTGAGGTTGCCTCGCTCGGCATTCGCTATCCTGTAGTGACGGATAACGATTACGAAACATGGCGAGCCTATAAGGTCGAAGCCTGGCCGACGATCTTTGTGCTCGACAAATCTGGTCGCGTGCGTTGGACCCATGTCGGTGAAGGGGCATACGATCAAACGGAGCACACGATTCAAAACCTGCTGGCGGAAAATGAGAGGTCCGCTGATACACCGAAAGTTGAGAAGGTAGGAATGACGGACAAAGTTGAGAAGACTGACGACGAATGGCGGAAGGAGTTGTCGGCTGAGCAGTATCACGTGCTGCGCGAGGCCGGGACCGAGAGGGCGTTCACAGGTGCTTATTGGAATAACCACGAGAGGGGCGTTTACTACTGCGCGGCTTGCGGGCTCGCGCTTTTCACTTCAGAGACGAAGTTTGACTCCGGCACCGGCTGGCCCAGCTACTATGCTCCCATTTCGGAAGCAAACATAATCAAGGAAACGGATCGCAGCCTCGGTCCAGTGCGCACAGAAGTGAAGTGTCGCAGGTGTGGCTCGCATCTCGGACACGTATTTGACGACGGTCCGCAGCCAACGGGCCTGCGCTATTGCATGAATTCTGTGTCGCTTAAGTTTGAGAGGTCGCGGTAGTCACGAGTAGGGCATCCTCGGAATCCACGAGCTGACGATGAATGTTGGAGGTGCTCTTTTCTAAATATTCATACAACCTGAAGAAGTGTTCATTTGGTGTTCTTCCGGCTGTGTCGACAGAGAGTTCAGGTCGAATTCCGTTCACAAAAAACATATCGATTTCACCCTTGTTCTTCGCCGCCACTTTTCCGCGAAATTCACAGTCGAAGAATTCCTTGACCAGTTCGTAGGTCGCTCCAGAAATGTTGATGCGACCAGCTACGCCGGAAGACTCGAGGCGGCTGGCGGTGTTGACCGTATCGCCCCACACGTCGTAGGAGAACTTTTCACGACCAACAACGCCGGCAACCAGATCACCAGAATGGATCCCGACTCGGATTTGCCAGTATGGCCGGCTTTCCGCCATCTCCGTTTCTCGGAGGCGGGAAACGACCTGCTCGATTGCCAGTGCCGCCAACACACTGTCGACCGCATGTGTCCGATTAGCAAGCGGCACTCCACCAACGGCCATGTAGGCGTCGCCAATGGTTTTGATCTTTTCCAGTTTGTGCTTTTTGGCGATTCGATCGAATTCACTAAAACACCTGTCGAGTTCCTCAATAAGTTGTTGTGGCGTGAAACCTTCAGCTATCTGCGTGAAGCCCACGAAATCAGTGAAAAGCACAGAGGCCAGCTCGTAATCGATCGGCTGCACCCGATCGGTTTGCTTCAGTTCCTGAGCAATCGTTTCCGGCAGGACGCTCCGCAACAACCGATCAGATTTCCTTCGCTCCTGGTTGAGATTCTGCGTCAGAACTTGCACCAGAATGCCCATAAAGACCTGCACAAATAAGAGGTTTCCGGCAATATCGATGAATCGCTCCTGCTGATTCGCATAGCTGGTAATCCATTCAGGCTTGACCTGTTCAAGAACTAGAAGGGTCAGAGCCGCTCCGCAAAAAAGGGCGATTGCCATTATTGTTCGACTTGTCTTGCCTGAAAGAATGATCGCGATTACCAGCGCCGGAATAAAGTAGTAATGCGCGCCGCCGCGTGAGCCAGCATTTCCCAGGGCGTTGACGAAAAGAAAGCCAAGGATCAACAACACAAACGGCCAATAGAGATTTTCGAAGGAATTGCGAAATCTCGACAGGTAGTAAAAGAGCAGGAAAAGCATGCCTGTTCCGAAGTTTAGAAAAAACAGGAAAGCAGCGTTTTTCAGACTAAGAACCGCAAACGCCCCGCCGATATTGGCCACGGCATTGAGCAAGCTGATGGTGTTGAAGAGACGGTGCTCCAGTGCGAATAGTCTGGCATCGCCGAATAGGGCAGCGGTAATAGAATTGAGTTTTTGCAGCACTGTCATCGCGCCTTCGTTTTTCCAGCTTGCTGAGCGTTCACAGATTAGTCGATGTCCGCGACAAGAGCTTACGCTGTTTCTGCGCAGGAGCTTCCTCCATCCAACAACGAGTATCGGCGCGGGCCTGGACCGCAAGCTATTAACCAAATGAAAAGAAATCTGTAAGGATCGCCCGCGCAGTTGCGACAACTGCCTGAGGGGAGCGGTTTGTCTTGGCCTGCCGTGAGTTCGTGGGGCGCGCTTAGTCGGCAGGCCGGGGCAGCCGTCTTATTCAAGGCGCAACACAAATGAATTCAAACCACGATCACCAGCACACGCCCAATCGTTTTGCAGTTATTCCCACGCACGTTCGGCTCAACGCTGACCCGCGTTACAAAGGCAAGGGCGTAACCCTGGCATTTCTCGACTCAGGGTTTTATCCCCATCCGGATCTACTGCTGCCGAACAATCGCGTCATCGCTTACAAGGACCTAACTGATGGGCGGCCATCCCTGGATTTGATCCAGACGCCAGAGCCGTGGCAGTGGCATGGCACACAAACGTCGGTGGCAGCGGCAGGCACTGGACATTTGTGTGACGAAGTCTACCGAGGCCTTGCCTACGAGGCAGATTTGGTCCTTGTGAAGGTGAGCGAAAAGGGCCGCGTCACGGAAGAAAACATCGCGCTTGGTATTCGCTGGATCATCGAAAATCGTGAACGCTACAACATCCGCGTCCTAAATATTTCACTGGGCGGAGATGAAGATGTTCCCTGCTCAAAGAGTATTATCGACCAGGCGGCCGAAGAGGCGATTGGGCATGGCATCGTCGTGGTCGCGGCTGCAGGGAATTCCGGTGCTGATGGCCGTCACTCAATCCCGCCGGCAAACTCGCCGTCGGTAGTTACCGTCGGAGGTTACACCGACAACAACGAGCTGGAACGAAACCGGCTCGATCTTTACGACTCGAATTATGGCGCCACGGCTGACGGTTCAGTCAAGCCCGAGATCGTTGCGCCTGCGATGTGGATTGCAGCGCCAATACTTCCCGGCACAACCGATTACGAGCTGGCTGAAGCTCTGTCAAAGATTGCCGTGGCGCCGGACTATCAGCTTCCCGCACTTGCTCGCGAGCTTTCCGAGAAAATCGAATTGCCGACTGCGTTAGCGCTAAAAGGAGCGCCGGCGATCCGAGCTTTCGTGGAGTCGGCATTAAGCGAGCGAAAGATTGTGTCGGCTCACTATCAGCACGTCGATGGGACCTCTTTCGCGGCGCCGATTGTTGCTTCCATCGTGGCGCAGATGATCGAGGCCAATCCGCAACTGACACCCGGCGCAATCAAGAACATTCTGATCTCAACCGCGGATCGCATATCCCACGCGCCGGCAATCCGGCAAGGATATGGCGTTGTGAATGCCCGCCTAGCGGTGGAATTAGCAAAGGCGGAGAAACATGCGCTGAAGGTCGTGGGATGCAGTCCGCCCCGCGTAACCGATGGCCATCTGGTTTTTGTCTATCACGACGATGAGGCGAAGACAGTTCACCTGGCCGGTAATTTCAATGCGTGGGATGTGCAGGAGATATCGCTCTCTCGGGATGATGAGGGACTATGGCTCGCGGAGATTGATGCCCCCGCGCCGGGACATTATGAATACAAGTTTGTAGTGAATGGCCAGCGCTGGATCGAAGATCCCAGCAACGGCAGAAAGGTGCCTGACAATCATGGAGGATTGAATTCAGTGATTACAATCGAATGAATGACATTCGCGCGAAGACATCGCTGGACCAGCACCTAAACCGATCGGGCAGAAGGCCAGGTAATTGAAAGTCTATCTAAACACAAACGGGGCGCTGAGGCGGTGGCTACTTTGCAGCTTGCGGCCTTGCCAGGAGATGGTCCCATTGATGTCCGCGTCGATGGAACGACGCCTCGGCGTCCGAGAACACCTGACACTGAGACTGCACCTGCTGGTCTGCGCGTGGTGTGCGCGGTACCTCAAACAGATTAAATTTTTAAGACAAATAATCCGACGGCGGACTTCTGTAGCCATACTAGACAAATCCTCTTCAGACTCGCTCCACGCGGCAGCTCGCGAACGCATCGCTCAATCACTGCGCCAACATGGCGGTGACAGCCAATAGCTTCCTGTAAGCTTTTCGACTCCGGCTCCGACAACAACAAGGACGGAGGTTCGAAACCATGCAGGAAAGATTCACAGTTTCCCAAGCATTCAGCGCTGGCAATGCATTATCACGCTCGCGTGCAGTGCTGCGCATGCTCGTAGGCTGCTGGCACCGAAACCTGAGTCGACCTTTCACTCGCGAAGGTGAGACCTACCGAGCTTGCCTGAATTGCGGTGCTCGGCGGCGTTTCGATCTAATCGATTGGCGGATGGGTGGCCCCTTTTTCTTCGACACTCCTTCGGCCGTGGGCCCGATGGAGCATGGTTCAAACTCAAACAATATCCTATCAAGAAGTTCTGTAAGGAACGGCCATTCCTTGCGACTAATAGCCTGAACAAAGGGTTCGTCTTCAAAGGGGAAACGAGAATATGCGACGTAGGTTATTGATAAAGAGAAGGTCACGGCGCCGACGAATGAGAGAGCGAATGGCCGTTGCGAGACAAAGGCCCGACGCGAACTCTCTTAGCACATACAACTTTTGTCTAATCAGCGCTGGCTTAACTGATTAATGGGCACCGCAATGGGTTTGACCGCAATCGCCATCATCTTTTCACCACTCGGTAAACGATCTGGGGCGCACTTCAATCCCGCCGTAACGCTGACTTTCCTGAGACTTGGAAAAGTCGAACCCTGGGATGCAGCCTTCTACACACTGTTTCAATTCATCGGCGCCATTGCTGGCGTTCTTGTTGCTTACCTGCTCTTAGGCAGTCTAGTCGCCGACCAGTCGGTGAAGTTTGCCGCAACGGTTCCTGGCCCTACTGGTCCGTTGCCAGCCTTCCTTGCGGAGCTAACGATCACTTTCATTCTTATGTCAGTGATTCTGACGGTCTCGAACACAAAGAGGTTGAGCCGTTGGACCGGCATTTTTGCAGGGGCGCTGGTTGCTACTTACATCAGTATTGAGTCACCAATTTCAGGCATGAGCATGAACCCCGCGCGCACTTTTGGATCTGCAGCACTAGGAAATATTTGGGCGTCGCTCTGGATCTATTTCACGGCGCCGCCGATCGGGATGCTACTGGCGGCTGAGACTTACAAGCGTCTGAAGGAAAACCACTCGGTGGCTTGTGCGAAGCTGCACCACCAAAACAACAAACGTTGCATCTTCAGGTGCAACTTCGAAGCTAACGCTAACTGACACTATCAATCACTCTAAAAGGGAGATCTAGTCATGAAACATCGCAAGCTCTTAAGCGGCCTGGCATTGCTCGGGGTTGCGCTAACTGCTCAATTTGTAGTGGCCTCCGCAATGCATGCTCGCAAAGGTCAACCAACAAAGTTCACCGTTCGCGTCGAGAACATCTCGACGCCTGATGGTCAGACGGCGTCAGACGGCACCAAGTATTCCTTCGCGCTTTCACCCGGGCTTTGGGTTTTACAGGAAAAAAAGGCCGGACTCTTTACTGAAGGAAAACCAGCCAGCAAAGGACTCGAATCACAGGCTGAAGACGGTGATCCTTCCGGACTCGCCGGCTGGCTAATGGCGAGGCACCATGCCTCTTCACTGCACGGCGTGTTCAATACTCCAATGGGAATGATGGGCCCAGGTCCGATTCGCCCAGGAGAAAGTTACGAATTCAGCTTCACGGCCAGTCCCGGCATGAAGCTATCGATGATTATGATGAATGGACAGTCGAACGACGAGTTCTACGCGCCCGAAGAAAACGGCATCGCGTTGTTTGATAAGAAGGGCATGCCGCTTAGCGGTGACATCACCGCGAAGCTGATCCTTTGGGACGCGGGCACTGAAGTTAGCGAGGAGCTGGGCATTGGGCCAAATCAGGGACCCCGACAAAAAGGCATGAACACCGGTATTGACGAGCACGGCGTCGTCACGCGTGCGAAGAACGAAGCGATTTACACAAAGAACGGGGAGCTCTTTCGCGTCACCATCACCCCGGAAAGCGGAATGTAATGGGTATTGTCCGGCGAACTTTAGTTTGTCCGTAGTGGTTCTTATCAGCGGCTCTGTTTATCGCGACAAGCTGAAGGGTTCCGCCGAGCAAGCAAGCTGAAGATTGTCGGACATGTCCCAGGTTGAGGAGAGAACCTTATGAAACCGATGCTAAAAACCGCCGCGATGCTCCTGGTACTTACTACCGCCACTTTCGTCGCGCGCGCTCAAGTCACTGACAAGAACACTTTGACGATTGGAGGCGCGAAAAAAGTAATCGCCGCCTCGGTTGCTTTTGCAAAGAAGAACAACGCGCCCGGCGGTGTTATCGCAGTCGTTGATGACGGCGGCAACTTGATGGCGCTGGAACGGCTCGACGGCACCTTTGCCGCCGGAGCCAATATCTCGATTGGCAAAGCGCGGACGGCCGTGCTGTTCAAACGCCCGACCAAAGTTTTTGAGGACATCATCAAGAACGGGCGCACCGCGATGGTCGCGCTGCCCGACGGATTTTTTACCCCATTGCAGGGTGGCATTCCGATCATGGTCGACGGCCAGATTGTTGGTGGTGTCGGGGTGAGTGGCGCCGCCAGCGCGCAGCAGGATGAGGAGCTTGCTATCGCAGGAGCAACCGTGTTTTCCGGCGACGCAAAGACGACCGACGGAATGCAGATGAGCAGGGCGCCGGTTCTCTTTTTTGACAAGGAGCAAGTTGCGGCCTCGTTCTCAAAGGGCGCCGTGCTTCTCGACGGCACTGGCCGCAACTACATGGTCCACACGAGCCGCCGCAATAAGCCCGGACTCGCGGAGATTCACACGCTCGACAC
>Ga0214473_10001981_pt1 | contig 25858 bp, 19 predicted proteins | sample RVTome_7_FD_203509 | JGI IMG/M metagenome (GOLD analysis project Ga0214473, IMG submission 203509) | Soil microbial communities from uranium-contaminated site in the Upper Colorado River Basin, Wyoming, United States - RVT98D197 | ecosystem: Environmental > Terrestrial > Soil > Contaminated >...
CAAAAAATTGTTGATACCGGATCTCACCCCTGAACAGAAAAATGACATTGATGAAAAGCTCAAAACCGCGGAAGATGATCATGAGAAGCTCAAGCGGGAAATTCGGTCAACAAGCCCGGCTTATGCGAATCTTAAATACCCTAAGCTGATTTCTCTTAAAGAAGCCCAAGGCCATTTGCTCGACAATGAGACGGCTTTCATCGCCTATTCCATCGGGAAAGACGTTTCTTATGGTTTTGCATTCAGCAAGAGCGCTCTAAAAATATTTCCGATTCCCCCGCGAAAAGACATCCAGCTCAAAGTCACGAATTACCTCAAGGTCCTCTCCGACAAGGACAGCCGTGATTTCACAGCAGGATTTGAGCTTTTCGCGGAACTTGTTCAACCCGGCCTGGATAATCGGTTAAAGCGGCTCATCATCATTCCCGATGATGTCCTTTATTTCCTGCCGTTTGAGTCTCTTCTTATGGACAGGGACTCGAATTCATGGTTGATAAAAAAGTACACAATGGCCTACGCTCCCTCCGTCTCATCGCTCTCGGAAATCATCAAACGCGGAGACCTGCGCGGGAATAAAAACTCTAAAGATATCCTTGCCTTCGGAGACCCGGACTACGGCCCCTACGAGAGAACAAACGAGAAAACCGCGTCTCCCGACGTCTTTCAAAAATATTATTCTTCAGCGGATTTCAGATTTTTCCGCCTCAATTACAGCGGGGTCGAAGTTCGGAAGATCGCCGCCCTTTTCAAAGCCAACAGGAAGGATATTTTTCTGCGAGGAGAAGCCACGGAGCAGGATCTGAAAAGACTGCCCTTAAATCAGTATAAAATCGTTCATTTTGCCGCCCATGGTCTTATCGATGATGAGAAACCCGCTCGCTCGGCTATCGTCCTCTCCCTTGACCAGCAATCCCAGGAAGACGGATTCGTCCAAATAAGAGAAATCTTCAATCTGAGATTGAGTGCCGCGCTCGTCAGCCTTTCGGCCTGCCAAACCGGAAAAGGCGCGTACATCCGGGGCGAGGGTATCGAGGGCTTGAGCCGGGCTTTCTTCTACGCCGGAGCATCCTCCGTTTTGATGAGTCTGTGGTCGATCAACGATCAAGCCAGCTCTCAGCTCATGGAAAGATTTTATCGTCATCTTCGCTCGTCCGCTTCGCTCATGGACGCCTTGCAAAAGGCCAAGCTGGAAATGATTCGATCGGACGTCTTCGCCCATCCTTACTATTGGGCGAGTTTCGTCATTTCTGGAAACGCGACAAATGTGATTTTTCCGAAGAAAACCGGGCCGTGGGCGATCCTCGTCGCGCTTTCCTTGGCCTTGGGCGCATTTACCTTCTGGAGGGCGGGAAGAAGCTCGAATAAAAAGCGAGTCCTTACCTTGTCAACCAGGACTGATTCTTCATCGTAAGAACAGAAACGGGAACAATCCACCAGAGGAACAGGGCGGTAATGATTCCGTACGGAATTCCGTATAAAAAGGCCAGGCTTTTATTCGTCCGGAGATAGTAGAGCGACAAAATGAACGAGATGATGACCAAGAACGAGAGATGTCGGATCATGAATAAGGGATTGACGGCAAAGGAATAGGCAACGATTCCCAGGGAAAAAAGATGAAAGGGATGGAGGAAATTCAGGAAAATAAAATCGATGATCGGCAAAACCTTATGTCTTTTCTTTTTCCGGGAAAAAAGGAATCTCCCTAGAAAAACGGATTCCCGGACGTAGCTCCGGGTCCAACGAAGATACATTTTATTCATCTGCCCGAATTTTTTTGGCACAGTCGTATAAACGACGGCGTTCGATTGATATTTCACCTCATGCCCAGATTTCAAAATGAGCGTCGTCAATGTCCTGTCCTCGCCATGGACACAGGGCGCGTTCATAAATCTCTGGCTCAAGAATTCCTTAACGAAGCCCGCGAAGAGATCCTTGCGCAAAGCGGTCAGGGCCCCTGGACAACAAACTACCGTTCCAAAAACGCTTTGATACGCGCGCCCGAAATCGAAGGAAATCGAGTAACGGATCGAAAGCATGCGGGTTAAAAAATTTTCTTTCTCATTGAGGACACCCACCCGGCCCGAGACGGCGCCGACACGGCGGTCCTTCATCAGGGGGATGACCAGGTTCCGAAGGGCGCTCCTCCCGATCTTGCTGTCGGTGTCGAAGGTCACGATGATATCCCCCTTCGACTTCTTATATCCGACATAAAGCGCTTTTCTCTTACCGAGATTTTTCCGGAAATTGACGATCTTAATCCGATCTCCATATTTTTGTTTAGCCCGCATCATGTAGTAGAACGTCAAATCCTTGGAACCGTCATTAACGCAGATGACTTCGAGCTTGTCCTGAGGGTAATAGCTGGCGAAGATCGAATCGATGGACTTGCCGATCAAATCCTGTTCGTTCAATGCCGGCATGACAACAGAGATAAAAGGCCAGTCACGATTCCGCTCCTCGCCGTCCAGCGTTTCGGGCTTATACCTGAGCCAGAGAATGGTCTGGAGGATTAAGGCCGCGATGACACTGACCGTCGAGATCAAGAGCGGATACATCGCGATTTTTAGAAATTTTGAACTATTCAGGAATTCCGCCCAATACTGAAACAGATGGAACTTGATGGAAACAATCAGGATCGAAGCGCTGCAAACGATGATAAGGAAAACGATGACCTGGTCGATCCGCTCTTTCAAGAAAGGCAAATTGAAGACAAAACTCCGGGGCCTCGCCTCGACATCGAGGTCATCGAGCGTCTCTTCCCACATACCTCAATCTGCCTTCAATAGAAAAAATTATCCTCAAAATGTCTATATTTTTATGGAAAAATGAATAGACGTTTATATGATATTGAGAGCCAGAATCTTAACGAAATATCTATAGAAAGTCAAGCTCAGTGTGAGAAATAATTCCCCGAAATAGCATCTATCCTATTGTCTTACAGCTCGGTCTTGGATATGATTCTTCTCCAAATCAAGAGCCAATATGGTCTGGGATAAAAAAAAAGACAAAGAATTGGCCGAGATCCTCGAACGATTTGGTAGCTTCATCAAAGCCAATATTCAAAAATACAACCCGATCAAGTTTGGCCTGGAAATCGACGACATTTTCCAGGACGTTAAGATCAAGCTCTGGAAAATCCTTCATCATGAGAAAAAAATCACTAATTATTCGTCTTATATCAGGAAAATCGTGAATTCTTCAGTAATCGACCAATTCAGGAAATTCAAGAGGGAGGAAGGCGTTTATCTTCACGAAAAAAACAAGAAAATTGAGGAAAAGAACAACGCTTATATGGCCGATTTAATATACGGAGAAATGGATATCAAAGATATCGTCGGGAGGGCTGTCGAAGAGCTCATCGAAAGCCGCAGAATGGTCGTAAAACTTTACCTTCTTAACATGAGCATCGAGGAAATCGCTATCTATTTCAATTGGAGCAAAGATAAAACGCGGAATCTTCTTTATCGGGGATTAACCAATTTGAAAAAAATCCTCAAAGAAAAGAATATAGATTATGAACATCACCCATAAAGAATTATGTGATCTTTACCGGGAGTACCTTGGCAAGCAGATTCCAATATCGAGAAGGAAATGTCCTGCGACTAAAGATCTTCTCAATTTCTTCAACTCTCGGACTAGAGAAAGACGCAAAACAAAAGTCGTCGATCATCTCTCCCGATGTATGTACTGCGCGTACGAATTTTCGTTACTCATAGAAATCAAGAGAGGGACGAACCACTTAGAACAAGAAATCTACCATTGGATGAAGACTCAAAGACTTCGAGAGCCGAAGCGATTCGTCTTTGTCCAAAAACCTGTTTTTCTCCGAGCCATTTTGAGATATGTCGTCCTCGGCGCGGGAATATTCGTTCTCTCGGTAGGGTTCGGTACTCTTTTCCAGAAAAAAGCTTCCCTGACATTTAGAGTGCCTAATGTTCGGGAAAATCGCTGGGCAAGGATTCAGGTGCTCGCGCCTGGCGAAGGAATCATACCCAAATCTCGCCTTGTTTTTAAATGGAAAACCCAGGGATCTGTCGATCACTATATTTTAGAACTATTTGACGATGCTTTATTTCCGATCTTTCGCAGCCCGGAAATAAAAGTGACTTTCTATTCCATTCCAAAAGATTTGGCTATAAGGCTGTCTTTAAAAAAATATTTCTGGATGATTTCCGGTTTTACTGTAAACGAAAAAGTCATCGAATCTCGACTTCACCAATTTTTTCTCACCGAATAATCAGTTAAAATGGACCCTCGATTCACCGTCGCCGGTGAGGATATATCCCGCCCAGTAATAAGGATGGAAATATTTGGAGCGAAGCATCTCTTTTTTCGTTAGAAACAATGCCTGAGCTTTGGAATTTCCTTTGGATAAATACCGGTAAAAAATATTCATGAAAAACGCGGTGGACTTATCGTTAATCGACCATAATGTCGATACGACAGACTTGGCTCCGGAATAAAAAAATATTCGAGATAGCCCCAAAAGGCCCTCTCCCTTTTCAATCGCCCCCTTTCCTGTTTGGCAGGCGGATAAGATAACAAGATTGGCCACAAGCTTAAGGTTATAAAGCTCTCGAACCTGTAAAAAGCCGTCCTCCATTCGGTTGGTATCTTGAGACAAGACTAGAGCCGATCGAATCGGCTCACTGTCATCGATGAATCCATGACACGCGAAATGGACAACCTCGAATCCCTTTTGAGGTTCATGCTTGATGACGTCTTCTCGGGCGGCTTCACCTAGATAGACATGACGCAGCTTTTTGGGAAAATATCTCGAGATGGAGCGGATTTCTCGTCTCGAAAATGGGATCTGGGAGAGATCAAATCCGTGATTCAAATAAATTTCATTTACGAAATCCTCGCCGGAACTTGGACTATCTTCAATATTTTTTCGACAACGATAAATGGGATCGCCAAAGGCCAACAGTCCACGCTCGGACGTCGGCCCGAACTCGGATTCCCGAAGAAAGGTAAGTATGGAAACAGAAGGAACGTACGAAACCTCATACTGTTCGACTAGATAGTGAGTTCCGGTTTCTCGGTTCCCGAGCCGCAATGCCTCAAAAGGAAGATAATATAAAATTCCATCCGGAATAATTATGAGCTTTTCAATTTTTTTAAACTGGCTCTTTAAAACCGGAAAAAGGATCTCGTCGGATATCCGTTGAGAGGCGGTTTCTCCCCCAAACCCAGCAAGGGAAACAGCTGAGAAACTTTTCAGGTATGCCTTTACAGAATTTTCGATTACCTGACGTGAGGGCAAAAGATAGAAATCAATCCATTCACTTCCTAGGCAGACCATTAAAGACTGCTTTTCTCCTAAATAGTATTCAATGATCGCCGTTTTTTCATCTAACGTATCTTGCGCCATGCTCAGTTTGGATTCCTGGTACGACAACAAATTAGCGAGCGATGGATTTTCGGATTTGATCTTGGACATGAGCATCATATAATTTCCCTCTTCCTCCGCAAGTCGCTCGCTCAATTCTTTGTTATTTTCAAAACGATTTGTCGCCAACTTCGAAAATATCAAGGAAATCCGGTTCGCAGTATTATCCAATTCCATTCTCTGTTCGTTGGTTATCGTTTCACGAACGTCGATTCTCGATTCTATAAGGCATTCTAAGCAAGCCCGCGCCTTGGATTTTTCCATGATTAAAAATATCTTTTCGTCCATCGAAGCGCGATTTTTTTGATTCCGGATGCTCAATAGAAGATTTATTAGTGATTCGTAGACATTGGATTTACTTCTGGTATAGCCAGCTTTGTAAGTATCTAAATAAATCTGACTCCTTGTTTTTTCGATGATCTCAATAGATTTCTCATAGTATTCTATAGCTTTGGCGTGCTCGTTTCGTTTTTCATAACATCTTCCCAAACCGTAATAAGCTTCCCAAAGAACCTTGGCGCTATTTATTTTTGCTGCATTCTCGATGGCTCTTCCATAATAGCGAGCTGACTTCTCGTAATCAAATAGGAGATAATAAGTATTTCCGAGATTATTAAATATTAGGCTACAAAGCTCAATATCATTACTTTCGATCGATTTCAGTAATCCTTCATTATAATATTGGATTGCATCCTTGATTTTATTGAATTCGACGAATATTTCCCCTAAATTATTCAATACATTGCACTCAACTTTTTTGTTTAATGCAATTAAAGCTAATTTATAAGCTTCTTGATAACAAGCTAGGGCGTTTATCAAGTACTCTTTATTTTTCGAAATAAGCGCCAATTTTTGGAAGGTAATTCCTAAATTATTTAAATCGATTGAAACCCAATAATTATCTCGAATTTCGCGATCTATTTTTAAGGATGCAACTAAATAGTCCAACGCTCTTTTATAATCCCCAAAATCGATTAATATTGAAGCGATATTTGTTGTTCCCGCAGATTTTGTATCAACATCATTTATTTTATCCGCTATTTTGATAGAATCATGAAAATATATTAACGCATTTGAAAAATCATTTTTTTTCCAATAATACAAACCGAGATTATTATAACACAGGCCTTCTTCCCGAAGATTTCTGGTTGAACGTGCGATATCGAGCGCTTTGATATTCAAGGAAAAAAAAGACTTGACATCGTTCATCTCCCAATATGTAACACTCATTTGCCGAAGGCATTTGACTTCATGATCCAAGCTTCGGATATCCCTCGCAAGAGCAAGCGTTTTCTCGAAGCAATCGAGCGATTCTCGGAACCTACCTGAACCGCGGCTATTTTTACCCTTCTGATAAAAATCATATATATCCTGGGCTTTGCGGCAAATGTGAGCTTCCGCGATGAGGTTTATCGAAAGGGCAAGATTCTTTGCTCTTTGATAGAAAAAAGCAGATTTTTCGACTTGACCTGAGTTCCAATAGAGAAGGCCAAGAAGCTTAAACGCGCGGACATTAGCGGATTCATTCAAAGCTTTGGAATCGAGTTTTAATGCCTCCTCTAGCCGTTCAATCGCTCTGCCATATTTTCCTTCGATTTGCATTTTCTCGGCTAACGCGATGACACCATCGAGAGGAACTCGCGACCGCGGCATTTCAGCCAAAATCGTAATCCCAGAAGCAATGCAGGCCCAATTCAATATCGAAATTATTATTTTTCTAGAAACCTTCTTGAGGATCGCGCTTTTAGGATGGGACACGCAAGCATCTCCCAAATGCGGCTGTATTATACCTAAAGACATTTTTCTTGAAAAACTCATTCTCCTAATTTATCTTAATTTTACATCTTGTATTCCTAAGGAGGATGCCATGCGGTTTCGTTCAATAGCGATCGTCATTCTAGCCGGCGCCTGCTTCGTTTTCGCGGTTGCCTTCTCCCAGGACAAAAAGCCTCTCCCTCGTAAAGACGCCTTCTTCGGCCTCCATTTCGATCTTCATCCCAATAATACAGACGTCGCATTGGGCGCGGATGTCTCAGAGGACAATATTTCCAGGCTCCTCGACCGCGTCCGGCCCGACTATGTCCAATACGACTGCGAGGGGCATGTCGGCTGGGCCGGATACCCGACGAAGGTCGGCTGGCCTGCGCCGGGGATAAAGAAAGACAGCCTGGCCGTCTGGCGGAAATCGACCAGGGAGAGGAGCGTCGGGCTCTATATCCATTATTCCGGGGTCTGGGATTCCCAGGCGATCTCCCACCATCCCGACTGGGCGCGGATCGATGAAAAAGGCAACCGCGACCCGAACAATACGAGCGTCTTCGGGCCCTACCAGGACGAGCTGCTCATCCCCCAGCTGAAGGAAGTCGTCGCGGCCTATGACCTCGACGGGCTCTGGGTGGACGGCGAATGCTGGGCCGTACAGCTCGACTATTCGCCGGGGGCGCTTGCCGCCTGGACGAAAGCGACGGGAAAGACCGCAGCGCCCAAAGACCGGATCGATCCCGATTGGTTGGCCTGGAAGATGTTCCACCGCCAGGCGTTCGAAAACTACCTTGGCCATTGGGTGGACGCGCTCCACGCTTTCAGGCCCGGGCTCCAGATCACGAGCAACTGGATGTACACGAGCTTCGCCCCCAAGCCGGTCGCGGTCAAGCTCGATTACCTCTCGGGGGATTACTCGCCATCCCTGTCGCTCGACCGGGCGCGGATGGAGGCCCGCTACCTGGCGAGCACGGGCATGCCCTGGGACCTCATGGCCTGGGGATTCGACAAGGGCAAGGACCAGGGCTGGACGATCAAAACTCCCCTCCAGCTCATGCAGGAGTCGGCCGTCGTCCTGATGCAGGGCGGCGGATTCCAGATTTATCATCAGCCGACGCGGTCCGGCTATATCGTGGACGCGATCATCGACCAGGAAGGACAAGTGGCGGATTTCTGCCGGGCGCGGAAAGAGGCGAGCTTCAAGAGCACGTCCGTCCCCCAGGTCGCCCTGGTTCTCTCATCGGAATCGCACTGGGACGCGTCCGACCGAGTGTATGCGCCGTGGGGAGGCGAGTTCGACGCCCTGGAAGGCGCGCTTCACGCCCTGCTCGAGCTGCACTATACGGTGGACATCCTGGCCGAGCACCAGCTCGAGCCGAGGCTCAAGGAATTCCCGCTGGTCGTCGTTCCGGACTCGCATAAATTGACCGAAGGATTCAAGAAATCGCTCCTCGATTATGCGGGCGGGGGCGGGAGCCTGCTTCTCCTGGGCGAAAAATGCGCCCGGCTGTTTGAGCCCGCTTTGGGCGTGAAATTCGAAGGAGCGCCTCAAAACGTCAGCGCCGAACTGGCGACTTCTCAGGGACCCGTGAGCGTGAACGGAATCTGGCAGGACGTGACCACAGTTGCAGCGAATGCGGCCGGGTTCCGCTTCCCGACGCGCGACACGAGGAAAGAGGGCAAGCCGGCGGCGACTGTCGCCGACTACGGCAAGGGCCGAATCGGAGCGGTCTACGGCCCGCTCGGCGATATCTTCTTCCGCGGCCATCATCCTTATATCCGGCAATTTGTGGGAGACATCGTTCGCAGGCTTTTCCCGGAGCCGGCGGTCACGCTCAAGGGCCCTGCGACAATCGATGTCGCCCTGCGCAAGACCGCCGACGGCAAGCTCAGCCTGCATCTCTTGAACCGGGCCAACATGCCCCTGCCAGACCGATACAATTTCACCGATTTTATCCCGGAAATAGGCTGGATGGACGTCGAAATCAGGACTCAGGAGAGGCCGAACAACATCATATTTTTGCCCGACAATGCCACGGTTCCCTGGTATTGGAGGGACGGCAAGCTGACGGCGTCCATTCCGAAGGTCCAAATCCACGGCATACTGGTGATCGAATGAGGATGACCGTTAGCCGGATTTATCCGGCGCCGACCCCAGCATCCGCTTTTGTTCTTTCTTTTCGGTGAACGTCCGCGGTACATAAACCTTTTCCCCGGTGGCCGGATCCAGGCCGGTGTGATACATGCAGGTCGAGACGGTCATCGGCGTCGGGGTGAAAATCTGAACGCCCTCGACCGGCTTCTCCCCTTCCTTCTCCAGCCTCCGGACCTCCCGGGCCAGCTCCCTGGCTTCCTTCGGCCCGCTCCCCGGATGGGCGACCATGAAATAATACTTGAGATGCTGTTTCCGGCCCTTGTTGATGTCTTTGAAGACGCGCCTGAAATCCTCGAGCGGCGGGAGGTTTTTGTTCATCCGCCGGAGGACCTCGGGCGAGACATGCTCGGGAGCGATTTTCAGAAGCCCGGAGAGATGGTGCTCGCTCAGTTCCCGCAGATATTCCTCGCTGTCCATGGCCAGGTCGTAGCGGATGCCGCTCCGGACGAATATCTTCTTGATCCCCGGAATCCACCTCGCCTTCCGCATGAGGGCGATGAGCCGGCGATGGCTCCGCTCGGAATGTCCGCATTCCAGGCACGGGTTCTCGCAGCCTTCGGCCGTGTCGCAGTCCATCCCGTACATATTCGCCGTCGGCCCGCCCAGGTCGTCGATATATCCCTTGAAATCCGGGTGCCGGGTCAGCCGCCTGATCTCGTCGAGGATGGATTTCTCGCTCCGCGAAACGATCCGGTCTCCCTGATGGAGGGCCAGGGCGCAGAACGAGCAGCGGCCGAGGCAGCCCCGATGGGTGACGACCGAGAACTGGGCCATTTTGAACTCGGGGAAATGGGCCGGGACGCTCCGGGAGAAAGGAAGCCCATAAATCCAGTCGAGGTCGGCTGGCATGTAATCGGGCATCGGATATTGAAGGACATAGCGCTCGGCGTGTTTCTGGCTGAGGGAGCGGCGGTTCGAAAAAGCGTTTTGAGCCCGGCAGAACGCGTCCGGATTCGACGCGACGTCTTCATAAGAGGGAATTTCCTCGAAGCTCGGCGGGAATTTCTTCCTGACGATGCACGTTCCGCGGATTCCGGCCAGGTCTTCGCCCTTGTCCAGGCGCCGGGCGATTTCAATCGCTTGAAGCTCGCCTGGGCCATAGACCAGGATATCGGCCCGCGAATCGAGGAGGAGCGACCGCCGGACCTTGTTCTCCCAATAATCGTAATGGGCAAAGCGGCGGAGCGAGGCTTCGATGCCGCCGAGGACAATCGGAACGCCGGGGAAAAGACGGCGGATTTTATTGGCATAGACAAGCACGGCCCGGTCGGGCATGCCCGACCGATAGGGCGCGTGTTCGTCCTTGGCTCTCTTGCGCTTGAGCGGCGTGTAGTTGACGAGCATGCTGTCGATCGAGCCCGCCGTCAGCCCGAAGAAAAGGCGCGGGGCGCCGAGCTTTTGAAAATCCGCGTCGGCTTTCCAATCGGGCTGCCCGATGACCCCGACCTTATGGCCCTTGGCCTCGAGAACGCGGGCAATGACGCCCAGGCCCGAAAGCGGGTGATCGGCATAAGGTTCCCCGCCGATCAGAATGACGTCGAATCCCGATCCTTTATCCGAAATCATGGCGCCTCAATACTCGGCCCGGCGGAAGATGAGCAACCCGTAAAAAGCGTTGGCGATGAGGAGCGCCCCGCAGATGAGAAAGGGATACTGGAGCCCGAGGCGGAAGCCCAGGGGCGCGAAAACGAGCGCGCCGACCATCTGCGCCGTGACTTGAACGGCGAGAAGCGCCCCGGCGCTTCCGCCGATGCTCTTTTTCTCGAACAGGCGGCACACGGTCACCGTGATCAGCGCTCCGAGAAAACCATCGCCGATCTCGTGGACGGCGCGGAAAGCGAACGAAACCCACGGATTCGGGATCGTCATCAGCGCCATTCCTCCGCCGGAGAGCCCCATGGCCAAGAGGAGCATCCGCTTGTTTATCCGGGCGTCGAATTTTTTCAGCCCGACGAGAAACGCCGAGATGGAGAGGAGCATCATCCCCGCGGCGATATAGGAGGAAATCTGGATCCCCTCGAGCCCGAGGTTCTTTTGGAGGAACGGGCTGTAAACGGTCCCCTCGACGCTCCAGTGGAGGGCCAGGATGAAGATGAAGACGGCGAAGAGAACCGTTTTCTTCCGGAGGAGGTTCCGGCGATAGTCACGGAACGAAACGACGTGGAATTTCTCGTGGTCGAACTTCCGGACCGTAAATAAGGTGAAGAGCAGGATGAGGGCGAAAGCGATGAACAAGACCCGGAAATTGCCGAACTTGGTGAGGAATCCGCCGGCGAAGACGCCGACAGCCGGGCCGAAACCCATCCAGAAACTATAGGTGCCGTACTTCCTGTTCTGGTCCATGGCCGTCTCGTCTTTGAAGTAGAGGCTGTTGAGCGAGACGTCCAGGGCGTTGTTGGCCATCCCGAGCAGCATGAAAAGGGCGGCCACGAGGATGAAGCTCTGGGCCCAGGCGAGAAGCAGCAGAAGGAGGATTGCGGCAAAAAGGCTGCCGCGGATGATGCCCGTCATGGAAAAACGGTCGTTGATCCATCCGGTCGGGAGCGAGATGAGAAGGGGCGCCAGGGCGAAACAGGAGATGATGAGGCCGATCTGCCCGCCGCTGAAGCCGAGGCTCAGGAAGTGGAGCGGGATGAGAAAAAAGATGGAGACGACCGCGAGCTTCCGGGCGAAATTGAGGAAATGGATTCTGGCGTGAAGCGACATTTCAAGTTCCGGTCTCGTCAGAAGGAGATGAGAATCCCCGCGCCGGCGTAATAAAACGAAGGATTCAGGGTGAACTCCGATGTTATGCTGCTCTGGATTATGGCCCAATCCTCGGGGTACTCCACGGCGTCTATGCCCCCGTAAAGACTCGGATAGTAGCCGGATGTCCAGTTCCAGTAAAAAGATTTCTGCGAACAATAAAAATAACGGGCTTCGACGAAAAGGCCTGCCGCGGCGGAAAGCCGGAAGGATGCCATAACGCCGATATTGCCGCCGACGGCATTCCAGGCTGTTTTAGCGATGGTCATAGGTATTTTTATTGCATCCACGGCTTCGTTAAGCAAGACGCGTCCCCCGGGAAGAAGCTCCGACCAAGCCCTGTAGATGGAGACCCCGCCAAATCCCGAAGCTTCAAAAGAATTCACGAAAAGCGTCACTCCTCCCGAAATACTCATCTGAAAACGGGCTCCCCCAAGGCGGCCGATGACGAGATTCAAGCTCAAGGGAAGAGTCCGAAAAGATCCCGACCCGTTCCATGTTTCTCTGTGAGTCGTGCTGACCCCGCCGCGGGTGAAGGAAAAGAAGAAAACGGAAGAAGGCGGAGCTTCGTTGGCCATGGATCCCACCTGCAGCTGAATCCCGATTTGCCGGCCGAAATAATATGACAGTGCGCCGGCAGCCAGCCAACTCGCATTAGCTTTAGCTTTGATTATAGTTTCATCCTCGATGTTCGAGAATGCGCCCATGCTCCAATGGGATTCGGCGGAGGATGATCCGTCGATCAAAGCCCTGGCATAGCCGAAGGACAGGTTGAGATCGAAACGCTTGTAAGGCTTTTCGACGGCGAAAACCGCCACGGCGACCGCCATGAACACAGCTGCTCGCACGATGAATTTTTTCAAAACGACCCTCCGTAAAGTCTCTTCGGTTTCGAGTCTACTTCCGGGCGCTCTCTCTGTCAATGAGCCCGGCGTTATCGGTCCGAACGGCCGAAAGTCGGCAACTTGGCCCGAATGCCAAAAAAAAGGGGCGATCCCCTTCCGGGAACCGCCCCTGGCAAAATGTCTTTAGACGCTACTTCTGCTTGATATCGATCGAGCCGCTGAAGGTTTTAAGGCGGAGAGTCGAGCCGCCGTTGTTGACGATGCCCCTCAGCTCCTTGGCCGAGAACTTGCCTTCCATCGTGATCTTGAACTCGGAATTGATGCTCCCGCTGAAGCTTTCGGCGTCGAGCTCGAAGGCCGAGTTGGCCGGGATCGCGAGATGGATGCTGCCGCTCAGGGTCTCGAAATCGTACTTGCCGCCGGGGATGATCTGGCCTTCATAGGTGATCCTTCCGCTCAAGACCTTGGCCCGGACGTTCTTGGGTTCGGTGATATCGCGGAGAACAATCGACCCGCTGGTCGTCTCGGCTTGGACCGATCCCTTGATCCTGGTCGCCTCGATCGATCCGGACACGGTCTTCAAGTCGCACGCCGCGGAAATGTCTTCCACCTTGATCTGCCCGCTGATCGTTTTGCAGTCCACGCCGCCGGCAACGTGGGCGATCGTCGCGTTTCCGCTGGTGATATTCCCCTCGAACGCGCCGCCGATAACGGAGGCGTCCACGTTTCCGCTCACGGACCTGAGGGTGATCGACGCCTTGGCCGGAATCGTGAGGGTGTAATGGACCGAGACGTTGAGGTTGGACATCTGGGGATATTTGGTTTCGATCTGGACGATGTTTCCGGTCTTGGTCACGACGATTTCGACCCTGGCCGCGTTTTCCTTGGCTTTTTCGAGAGTGCTCGCCTCAGCGACCTTCAAGGCTTCGATCTTGACCTGGTCCTGGTCCCAGCTTTTCACGCCGATCCGGCCCGAGACGTTCCGGAGAATGACCTTGCCGTCCTTGGCCAGGGCTTCGGTCTTATCGAACTTCTCTTCGTATCTTTCCTTGGCCAAAGCGGTTTGGGCGGCGAGCCCGAACGCCAGGAAGAGTGCGGCCGCAATCGCCAGTCCTTTTGTCAACTTATGAATCCTCATGTCTGTCCTCCTTTTAAATTCTCATATCTTAGTCTCCGCCTTCGCGGGCGAAGATATCTTTTTGGTCTCGATGACGTCGTCCAGGAATTCGACCTTGTCTTTGTACGCGCTCAGGAGATACGTCCGGGCGTCGAGATTCCGGGGTTCCTTGACCACGGCGTCCTGGCAGGCGCGGATGACCGTGTCTATTTCCTTGAGGTTCCGGTCGAAAACAGCGGCCACCTGCGCGTCGAGCCCGTTCTTCTGGGAGCCGATCGCTTCGTTCAAGGCCTGGATCGCGAGCTTGTAATGTTTCTCGGCCTCCTCGAGTTTGGCCAGGGTGAAGCGGCCCTGATCGGAAAGTCCGGGAGCGCTCGTCCGGGGCTTGAATCCGATGACCGCGACGCCGACTATGACCAGGAGCGCGGCCGCGGCCCAGGCGTATTTCGCCCGGCCCTGGAAGAGGAATGCTTCGAGCCGGCGCGGCTTGGCCGCCGGCTGCTCGATATGCTCGCTCCCGGCTTTGCGCAGGCCGTCCAGGATAGCGGTCCAGGCTCTCTGGGACGGCTCGTGCTTCGGGAGGTCCCTGGCGTTCTCGGCGATCGCCTGGAAATCCTTGAGCAATCCCCGGCAGTCCGGGCAGAGATCCAGATGCTCCCCGAGCCGCGCGTTCTCGTCCGGGCCGATGGTCCCATCCAAAAAATCGCCGATGAGCCGATGGGCTTTTGCGCATCTCATGGTCATCTCTCCTAACAGATGCCTTTTTTTTTCAGAAAATCCCTGACTCGGATCCTGGCTTTGAAAAGCTGGGACTTCGACGTTCCGACGGAAAGCCCGAGCATCCGGGCGATTTCCCCATGCTTGAATCCCTCGACGTCATGGAGGAGGAAGATCTCCTTGAGCTTGAGAGGCAGGGCGCCGATCGCTTCGTCCAGCGGCTTCCGGAGGTCCCGCCGCGGCGCGTCTTTCGCGCCGTCGTGAAGGACGCCTTCGACGGCGGCCAGGGGCACCGATTTTTCGATCTCGATCCGTTTTCCGCGGAGATAGCTGTAGCAGGTGTTCAGGGCGATCTTGTAAACCCAGCCGGTGAACGTCTCGACCGTCTTCACGTCATCCAGATGAGTGAATATCTTGATGAAAATTTCCTGGAGGAGGTCTTCGGCGGCGACCCGGTCAAAGGTATAGCGATAAGCGAGGTTGAACAGCGCGATTTTATAGCGGCCGTAGATCGCCTCCAGGGCGAGCGCGTCTCCTGCCCGGCCGCGGGCGATGAGTTCGGAGAGGGCGTCTTGATTCGCGCCGCCCATGACCGGGGCGGCGTCATCGTCTTTGGGCCTGGCCATAAGGGCATTATCCCTAATTTCGAGGCCGCGTGCCAGGGCCAGATCCTGAGTGTTCACCTCGTCTTTCTCCTCAATCCCATAGATTATGAAAACGGCTGAAAGGTTGCTTTTTATTTTTTCGCTTATGGAAATTTTGGTGTAAAATGGAACCTGAAACGACGGCCTACCGCCCGAGCGGCAAGAACCGTCCTCTTCTTGAAACAAGGAGCGGCCATGAGAAAACGCACAAAAATGACTATGCTATGTATCTTCCTGCTGCTCCCCTTTGCCTGGACGGGCTGCCGGAAAGCGGGGGAAACCGCTCGCCAAGCGGAAGTCTCGGGCATCATCGAAGCCGTCAAGACCGAGATCAGGTCTCAGGCGCAGGGCGAAATCCTGGAAATTCTCGTTAAGGAAGGACAAAAAGTCGGCAAGGGCGACCTCCTCTGCCGGATCAACGCCGACAAGATCATGATCCAACTCGGCCAAGTGAAAGCCGGTCTCGACGCCGCTCAAGCTAGGCTGAGGCTGGTGAAGAAGGGAACGAAAAAAGAGGTTGTCGCCGTGGCCGAAAACCAGATGGAGATCGCCGCCAAGCAATTGGAGCTTGCGGAAAAAGACCAGCAACGGCTGGCCAGATTGCTTAGCGAGGGGGCCGTCTCGGTTTCGCAGAAGGAAAAAGCCGACCTCGCGTTCAAAGCCGCCCAGGAACAATACAAGAGCGCGAAGGAAAACCACGATCTTGCGGTCCGCGGCCGGGAGAAGGAAGAGATCGAGATGGCCGAGGCCGAGATCCGGGGGCTCAAAGCCCAGGAACAGCTCCTCCTGCGGTTCCTCCTGGACACCGAAGTCCGCGCCCCGGCCGCCGGCGTTGTCGAGGTAAAGCATGTCGAAGTCGGGGAGCTGGCCGTTGCCGGCGGCATGTTATTCAGCCTCATCGACCTCGATCAGACCTACGTCAAGGCCTATGTTCCCGAAAAATACATGGGCCAGGTGAAGCTCGGGAGCCGGGTGGCCGTCGCCTGCGATTCTTTTCCGGGCAAAGCATTCGAAGGTAAAGTGGATTATATTTCAGACGAGGCTGAGTTCGCTCCGAAGAACGTTCAAACGAAGGAAGAGCGGCTGAAGCTGGTCTACCAAATCAAATCCTACCTTCCGAATCAAGCCGGCGAGCTCAAGCCGGGCATGTCCGTGGACGTCAAGATTTCGTTCGATTGACAGACGCATGCTTGCCGTCAGAGCCGATCACGTCGGCAAAGATTTCGGGCAGACGCCGGCCGTCCGCGATCTGAACCTCGGAATCGAGAAAGGAACGCTGGCCGGCCTGATCGGCCCCGACGGGGCCGGAAAATCGACGCTCCTCCGCCTGATTATCGGGCTTCTCCGCCCGACGCGGGGCCGGATCGAAGTCGGCGGGCTCGATGTCGCGAAAAATCCGCTTAAAATCAAATCGCGGGTCGGGTACATGCCCCAGCATTTCAGCCTCTACGGCGACCTGACCGTCGCCGAGAACTTGAAATTTTTCGCCGATTTTTACGGCGTCCCTCGGGAGAGATTCGTCGAACGCAAGAAAGACCTTCTCCGGTTCAGCGCCCTCGGCCCTTTTGAAGACCGACTCGCCCGAAACCTTTCCGGCGGGATGCAGAAAAAGCTCGCCCTCGCTTCGAATCTTTTTCACACGCCGGAACTCCTACTTCTGGACGAACCGACGACCGGGGTCGACCCGGTTTCGCGCCAGGAACTCTGGAAACTCCTCGCGGAGCTTCACGATCAGGGCGTCACGATCCTCCTCACGACGCCCTACATGGATGAGGCCGCCCGCTGCGAGCGCGTCGGGTTCATCCATGAAGGCCGAATCCTGGCCTACGACACGCCGCCTGCCCTCATCCGGGGGATGACGGACGAGATCGCCGAGCTCGTTGCGCCCCTGACCCCGGCCCTCAACGCCCTGAGGGAATTTCCCGACCTCAAAAGCGTCCATATTTTTGGGAGCGCGATTCACATCGTCTATGAGGCCGGGAAGACGAGTTTGGAGCGCGTCCGGCGCCGGCTCGAAGACGGCCGGATCGCGGTCCAAAAGCTCGAAAAAATACCTCCGTCCTTCGAAGACGTCTTTCTGGCGCTGACCCAGGGACGGCCGTCATGAACGCCACGAGCATCGATGTCCGCGATTTGACGAAGACATTCGGGGCGTTCACCGCCGTCGATCACATTTCGTTCGATGTCCGGAAAGGGGAAATCTTCGGCTTCCTCGGGCCCAACGGAGCGGGAAAATCGACGACCATCCGGATGCTGTGCGGCATCATCCGGCCGACCTCGGGAAGCGGCCTCGTCGGGGGTTTCGACGTCGGAAGCCGGCCCGAAGAAATCAAGAAGATCATCGGCTACATGTCGCAGAAATTCACCCTCTACGGCGACCTGACCGTGGCCGAGAACATCGATTTCTACGGCGGAATCCACGGCCTTCCGCAGGCCTTGAAGAAGGAGCGGAAGAGCTGGGTGCTGACCATGGCCGGTCTTCAAGGCCGCGAGCATTCTCTCACCCGCGAGCTCAGCGGCGGATGGAAACAGCGGCTGGCCCTGGGCTGCGCCATCCTCCACCAGCCGGAGATTCTTTTTCTGGACGAGCCGACGGCCAGCGTCGACCCCTCTTCGCGCCGGGATTTTTGGGATCTGATCTACATCCTGTCCGAACAGGGGACGACCACTCTCGTGACCTCGCATTATATGGACGAAGTCGAACGCTGCCACAGGATCGCCATTATTTTCGGCGGAAAGATCATCGCTCTCGGCTCGCCCCGCGAGCTTAAAACCCGCTATACGGGGCGGGAGACATCCACGCTCGAGGACGTTTTCCTCGCGGCCATTGCGGAGGCGAAAACGGCATGATGAAGCGCATCCTTCCGATCACCCGCAAGGAAGTGATCCATATCCGGCGCGACCCGCGCAGCCTTTATTTGGCGATCGGGATGCCGGTCGTCCTTCTCCTTCTCTTCGGCTACGCGATCACCTTCGACGTCCGCCACGTTCCGCTGGGGATCATCGACCTGGATCAGTCTGTTCTGAGCCGGGATTTCATCTCCCGGGTCAGAACCAGTGAATATTTCGACCTCCGCCATCTCTCCGGCGACTACGGCGAGGCTGAAGCCCTCCTGGACACGGGCCGGGTGAATGTCATCGCCGTATTTCCCCGGGATTACGCCCGGAACGCGGGGCGCGGCTCTCCTCCTCCGATCCAGCTGCTCGTCGACGGAAGCAACAACAATACGGCCCTCGTCGCGCTCGGCTATCTCTCGAGACTGATTCAAGAATTCGCTTCGGAAATTTTAACGAAGCAGATGGGCCGCCAGGCGGGAGCGGCATCCGTCTCTTTTCCGTCCATCGACCCGAGAGTCAGGGTCTGGTTCAACCCCGAGCTCCGGAGCGCGAATTTCGTCATCCCGGGTCTTATCGCCGTGGTCATGATGGTCATGACGACGATGTTGACCTCCCTCACGGTGGCCCGGGAATGGGAAAACGGGACGATGGAGCAGCTCATGGCCGGTCCCGTCCATCCGGCCGAAATCGTGATCGGGAAGCTCATCCCTTATTTTATCCTGGGCCTCGCCCAGGTGGCTCTGGTCGTTTTCTTCGGCACGGTCCTCTTCAAGGTGCCCCTCAAGGGAAATCTCTTCTGCCTATTCACCGTATCGTCCATTTTTCTGCTCTGCGGACTGGGGATCGGATTGTTTCTTTCGATCGCGGTCAAATCGCAGCAACTCGCCTTCGAGTTTTCCGTTCTCACGACACTCCTCCCGAGCTACATCCTCTCCGGATTCATGTTCCCGATTTCGAGCATGCCCAAGATCATCCAGCTCGTCACGGTTGTCGTCCCCGCCCGTTATTTCCTGGCAACGCTCCGCGGCATCTTTCTCAAGGGTTACAACTTCCCCGACGTCTGGCCTGAACTCGTTGCCTTGACGGCCTTCGGCCTGTTGATGCTCCTGGCCTGCGTGAAAAAATTGAAGCTCCGCCTGGATTAGGAATAAAAAATGTTCGAAACGATTCGGCACATGATCCGGAAGGAATTCATCCAGGTCTTCCGCGACCGGAGAATGTTCATCCCGATCTTCCTCGCTCCGGTCGTCCAACTCATCTTATTCGGATATGCTGCCAACATCGACGTCAGGCACATTCCGTTCTCTGTCGTCGACGATGACCGGACGCCGGAGAGCCGTGCCCTGCTTTCGGTCTTCACCCAATCCGGGTATTTTGACCTCAAGGAAAGCTTCGATTCCCCGCAAGAGATCGACCGCCGGCTGCTCGACGGAACGATCCAGGCCGCTCTCGTCATTCCGCGGGATTTCGCCAGGAAGCTCGCCGCCCGGCAGCCGGCTCAGGTCCAATTCATCCTCGACGGGTCCAACGCCAACTCGGCGACGATCATTCAAAACTACGCCGTCCTGATCGCGGCCAAATTTTCGGAGCGTCTCATCGTCCAAGCCTTGCCCGCCGGGCAGGCCGCGCCGAATTTTTTCGAACCGAGCATCTGGTACAATCCCGAACTCAAGAGCTCCAACTGGATGGTCCCGGGCGTCATCAGCCTCATCCTTCTCCTGACGACGCTCATCCTGACCGCCATGGCCATCACCCGGGAGCGCGAAATCGGGACGCTCGAGCAATTGATCGTCTCGCCGATCAAACCCATCGAGCTCATTCTCGGTAAAACAATCCCCTTCGTCATTTTCGGCTTTTGCGACATCATCATCGTCCTGGTCGCGGGAAAGATTGTCTTCGACATACCGATCCGGGGCAGCATCCCGTTCCTCCTGGTCTGCGCACTGGTCTTCATCCTGACGACTCTCGGCGCCGGGCTCTTCATCTCGACGATCTCGCGGACTCAAGGCCAAGCGATGATGTCGGCCATGTTTTTCGTCATGCCGGCCATGCTCCTCTCGGGCGTTTTTTCCCCGATCGAGAGCATGCCGAAAATCATCCAGATCGTGACCTACCTCAACCCCCTGCGCTATTTCAGCAAAATCGTCCGCGGCATTCTTCTCAAAGGAAACGGCTTTTCGATTCTCTGGCCTGAGCTCACGGCTCTTTTAGCCTTCGGGGTGGCGACAATCGTTCTCAGCTCCCTCCGCTTCAAGAAGCGGCTGGAATAGCCGGGAAGGCTTAAAAACGGGGACAATTATGGTTAGTGTCCCCGGACTTACCCCGCCTTATTTTCCCCGAGAAAATCAACATCTTAAGCAATGGCTCCTCTACGGCATCCATTCCAGGGCCGAAAAGGAATTTCCTCCATTTAACGACTTCACAATCGGCTATTTTAATCAATAGCCACAATCAATCCTTCACACAGCGCACAGAAAAACCACACTTCTGCGTGTAGTTATATCTGACCACAAAGTTTTCACTGTTAACCATGCTCCAACCCCATGAACCTGACGCAAAGCCCTCTGAAGCCGACCACCAGTAGCCATAGTGTCCAAGATCGTTGAATGGACCGTACCAACTTCGCTGGCCAGCCGGAAGGGCCGTGAAACTGCTTTCGTTGGTGGCTAAATTGGGACTATTCCAGTGCGTTGTGCCGGCTTCTTTCAGTTTACCGCCGGCGACACCTAAGCCTCCTAAATAGGTGACTAATGTTGTCCATTCGTCATCGGTGGATACATGCCAGCCGGCGGGGGCCAGTTGACGGCCGTCGGAAACAGCATACCAGTTGTAAAGCTTGCCGTAGGGTGTATTGTTTCCATTATCATTATTATAAATTGCATAAGCGCCGGAACTGGTGTTGCTCCAAACCGTATCGCTGAGTCCAGTAGGTATGGGATCACCATTTCGGTACCTCGTGGTTTTGAGATTTTCCATCATCCATGTCTGAGTTCCTAAAATTACAGCATTGTAAATATTGCCATCAATGTCGGTAACGGCTCCATATACAATTATGGGATTATTCTCTGAAGGATTGTCTGGTGAGGTCGGGCTCTTGCAAGCCGGTCCGGCCGAGATCAAGACTGCCGCCAACACCCCTAAAAGGCCCGCTCTTAAAACATGTTTTCTCATCATCCAAACTCCTTTTTCTCACGGCCTGTGAGAGATATGAATTCTTCAGTACCCATAATTATTAAAAATACTTGGCAAAAAAACTTTCTTTCGTTTTTCTAAAGCGTTCTTTGAAAGGAAGCTTACTGCCTTTATCATCTATTGCTTAAAAATGATTCCCAACTGTTTCTAGAGAACCGAACGCAGGGTTAATGCTATCTTTCCTCGCCCTTTATCAATCAAAAAACTAATAATAATATAGGTTTCGAAACGCGACATGTCAAGACATCACTCGGCAGGCATCACTCGGCAGGCGGATACGATGATTTAACGATGAGAAGCGTCGATTTTAAGGCTCGAGCTTTTTATTTACCCGGCCACGCTGAGCGGTCGAAGGAGCGGGCGTTCAGAAAGATTACAATCTCCGAGATACATTCCCTAAAGGTCGTTTCAGTTGTGCTCGCTTTTTTCCTTATGGATTCTGCATAAATAGCTTAAGTTTTTCAATTTGAGCAGCGATACTTGTATGCTTGAGGTAGGTTATAAAACTGGATATTTCAGTACCCAGATTTTTCCCCAAAAACGGGGACACTTACCGTAAGTGTCCCCAGATTTAATTGCCAGATTTTAAAATTCCAAGGCCAAGTTGAGCTTTTCGCCCGCCTTCACGGCGACGGGCTGGGCCCAAGATACGATGATTTTCGCCCCGTCCTGCTTGAACAAGGGTTTGAAGGGCTTCCCGCCGAGTTCGCCTTTCAAGGCGACGACTTTTTTCGCTAGGAGGGTTGGCGTCAGGGCGAAAGCGAATTCTCTGAGTTTCAACTCGCCCCCGGCTACAGCCAACTCGACTTTCTGGGCTTTCCCTTTCTCCTCTTTCTGGGAATACCCGCCCCAGCCGCCGCCCGTCGTCCAGAATGTCCGGAAATTGCCGGGATAAAGCTTCGGAGCAAATTCGAGGCTGGCCGTCTGCCCCGAGTAGGCGTATCCGGAGAGGGCCAACAGAATCCCCCACGAAGACATCGCCCGGGCATAATGATGTCCGCACTCGACCTCGTCCCAGGGATTGCGGCGCCGGCCGTCGTAGCGGTCTCGAACGGCCTTGACGATGGTCAAGCCCTCGTCGATCAATCCTTCATACATCAAGTGCGAGGCGACCTGATATTCGATCCCCGTCCAGACTTCGTCCGAATAGACGAAGGGCAGCGGCGGGCGTCCGCCATTCGGCCAGGTGCAGAGGAGCAGTCCGCGCTCGTCGTTGAGGGCGTAGGTCCGCTGGACGTTGGAATAATTTTTAAAATCGGTCATGAAATTATAGTTGAAGATCGAGCTCAGGGTCGTCTTCAGGCGGTCTTCCGGAAGGAAGCGGCCGAGCCCGGCGGCCATGGCCAGCCATTGCCCCAACATCTGGTCGGAGAGACAGCCTTCGCCGTACTGGTATTTTTTCTCCATGACCTGGTCATATTTCTGGACGTAATAGGACCCGTTCCAGAGCTTTTCGTTGAAATTCTTTTGGCCTTTTTCGAGCAGATCCCGATACGTCTTCGCCGCTCCCGGGTCTCCGACGGCCTCGGCCATTTTCGAACCGGCGAGAAGCGCCCCGAGGTAAAATGTCCCGATCATGCTGTTCGGCCCGTAGAATTCGATGTCGTAGGTGTTGTGCTGCTCGCCCTCGACGAGGCCGTCGCGGTCGGCGTCCCAGGCCGTCCAGGCGTATTCGAGAACCTTCTTGGCCTTCGGCCAGAGTCTCTTGAGAAATTCCAGATCGCCCGAGATCTGCCAGTCGCGGTAGAGGTTGATGATCTTGCCGAGCGAGCCGTCCGCGGCCGGCCTGAAGTTCCAGTAGACACCGCTTCCGAGCGGCAACGAGGTCCGGAAAACCATCTCCCCGTTGTCCTTCGTGTTGTTCAGGAAATCCACTTCCCGCATAAAGCGCTCGAGGCTCGGGAAGAGGAAAGCCAGGGATTGCTCGTAATTCCAGACGTGGCCGCAGTTCAGCGGACAGCATCCTCCCTGGTCGTTGCAGCCCTCGAATCCGAAAAATTTCCCCCCTTCGAGCCAGAAACAGGTCGTCGTCCGGGTGATGGCCGCCTGGCTGGAGACGGCGTCGAGGATATAGGGGGGCAGCGTCGTCGAATAAAACATCTCGTGGAACAGACGGGTTTCCCTCTCCAGCTGGGGGAGGTTCTGGAAGAGATGCTCGGCGGCTGCCCAGGCATCGCCGAACCTCTCGGCATAGTGGTTGCGGAAGATTTTGCCCCGCTGTTCGCGGACGATGTCGAAATAGTCGAGAAAATTGGGGAAATTCCAGGACAGGATGAAGGGCAGGGTCACTTCGCCGAAAGGCTCGACGGTCGCCGTGAGTCCCAGCGTTCCGATGTCCGTCCGTTTATCGGGCGAGGGGCTTTGTTCCTCGAGGTCGGCGAGCTTTCCGTCCGCGGCGAAATCGTCCCAAAAAATCTGGAGGTCGTCCCACCATGAACCGCGCGTCCAATGGGAGAGATAGGTGATATTCTTCCACGGCGTGGCGAGGGCCATCGTCCCGAACGCGGCCGCCTCGGGTTTCACCTTCCGCGACGACATCAGGATCCCGGAGAGAGGCTGGCCTTTGCGGATTTCGTTCAGGTTTTGGCCGAATTTATCATGGCCGACGCCCGCAATCGTTCCCTCGCCGTCGAATCCGATCGGATTCAGAATCGATCCGGCGACGGTCACTTTCGCCGGGAGGCGGCTGAGGTTTCTGACTCGAAATCGGACGACGAAAGCCGGGATGCCCGACTCCTCCGGTTTCAGCGGGATAAACGGGTTGAAGGATTCGAGGGTGATATGGAGCGGGATCTGGCTGTCTTCCATCTCGACCCAGGCGAACGGATATTCGCCCCGAAAGCGGGCCCGCTCCATTCGCGGCAGGCCGGGCACCGAACCCCGGCCGATTCCGTCTTCGCCGGTGAATGGAGGGGTCAGAGCTCCCTCGAGCACCCGGACCACGGGCTTTTGGCCTTTCTGCTCAAAGTACAGCGAGAAGAAGGTGAACGGCAGGTTCACCCCTTTTCCGGGACGGTTGAAGATCTCCCAGTCGCGGAGATTGCCCCGCCCGCCGAGCGAAACCGTTCCCGTGCCGATGCCGCCGAGCGGAAAAGCGATTTCCTTGAGCGCGGCGGCCTCGAACGTCCGCGGGCGTCCGAGCCGATACAGGTCCTGGGAGGCATAGACGAGCTTGGATGATTCTTTGGTCATCGCCGCCCAAGCTTCCGATCCGCCTAGAAACAGCCAAAACGCCCCGAGTAGAGATACGGACAATACACAAAAGCCCAAACTTTTTTTCCCGGACATATTCTTCTCCTTCTGTTCCGAAATAATTGCAGATGCTCGCATGGAGAGACGATATCAGGTCTCCCGTATTTTCATGACTATCTCGAGCTTTGCCGCCATGTCGTCGAAATGAGTGCCCGGCCAGAAAACGCGGCCGCAGGCCGGACAGACGGCAAAAGAGTCCGCCCGCCCGAAGACAAAGGGCGTCACGAGGTTTTGAGCCTTGGATTTGGGGAGGGGCTTGAGCGCGGCGTTGCATTCGAGGCAGCGCGAATACGGACGAACCTCGTCATGGAGACGAAAATGGGTCAATACCTGGGCGATTTGATTCTGCCACGTCTCGCTTTCGATGAGAAGGGATTTCAGCCCTTTGGCCCGGCCGAGAAGGGCGTGGTCCCGTGACAGCAGGACGCGGCCTTCTCTCCGGGCGACGGCGAGAAGGTCGTCGTCTTCCGCTTTGGAATAATAGAGGACGTCGAAGCCGAGGACCTTCAGCCATTTGGCCAGCTTCCCCAGCATGCAGTCAACGACGAATGTCATCCGCTTTGGATTCTATCTTAAGGGAATAAGGCTGCTTCAGCAAGGGCCGAGAGCGCCGGCTACAGCCCGAGAAATTGAACGCAAAGCCCCGAGATGAAAATCATCGCTCCGGCGATGGCGTGCGCATATCGCTCCAGTTTTCCAAACCGGACGAAGCTGATGCCCCAGGAGGAGACAGCGATGATCGTCAGCATGGTGATGATGGTCGTCAGGCCGAACGCGGCCGTGACGAGAACGACGCCGGACGCGCTCCGCTTTGCGGCCGGGTACATCACCAGCGGGATGAGCGGCTCGCACGGGCCGAAGACGAAAATGGCAAACAAGATCCAGGGGGTGATGTTGGCTTTTTTCGGGACCCTATCATGGACGTGGACATGCCCCGCCGCATGCCCGTGCTCATGCAAATGCGATTCGCCGTCGCCATGGGCATGGACGTGAACGTGCTTCTTGTTTTTCACGGCCCGGAAAAGCCCCCAGATGAAATAGGCGAAACCGAAAGCGATGAGCAGCCAGGCCGCGACTCCGCCGCGGGCCGATTCGGTCTTTTCCAGCCGCGCGACCGCGATGCCGAAGCCAAGCCCGACAAGCCCGAGAACGACCGAACTGAGGATATGGCCCAATCCGGAAAAAAAGGAAATGGTCAGG
>Ga0214473_10001982_pt1 | contig 25856 bp, 35 predicted proteins | sample RVTome_7_FD_203509 | JGI IMG/M metagenome (GOLD analysis project Ga0214473, IMG submission 203509) | Soil microbial communities from uranium-contaminated site in the Upper Colorado River Basin, Wyoming, United States - RVT98D197 | ecosystem: Environmental > Terrestrial > Soil > Contaminated >...
TCTTGTTGCAGTCAAATCAAAGGTGGCCAAAAGCGTATTTGTGCTAGTCGAATATCCGGGAGCACCAACGTTTGCACAACCTATATCTATGTTGACGTTTCCACCCTCCGTGGTTACATTCTTGGTAGGACAATTCCAATCTACAGACGATGTTAGGGCTGAGTTAATCTGAACGTTTGAAGCGGTAATTTCTGCACTTACTCCGGTAAAGGGATATCTTAATCTCACATTTACACTCGAAATCGAAATCCCGGCCGTATTAAAAAAAACACTTACAGTAAATGTTTCCCCGACGTTGAAAGATCCGCTTTCAGGAGAAAGAGTAACTGTTGCCTGCCCTCCCGGAACGGCTGCTTCCTTCTGAAGCTGTTGGCGTTGGCGAATTAGAATCACACCGGCAACAACGCCTCCGATGATTATTAAAATTCCTAAAATTGAAAGAATTATTCTTCTGGCAGGCATATATGTTATTTAAACACTAATTCTTATATCATTTCAATAGCTATTTTGAATTCAGGTTGGTATAATCTTGAAGAATCTTGCTACAATCGGCCGACAGCGTTTTCTACGTTCGCCTGGGTAGCTCAGAGGTAGAGCACTTTCTTGGTAAGAAAGGGGTCGTGGGTTCAATTCCCACCTCAGGCTCAATTATTTTTTGGATAATAGGCTCTAAAATAAAGAAGAGACAAAAAAGCAAGAAGACTCATAACAAGAAATAGCATCTTAAAACCCCATATAATCACGATAAATCCACTAATAGCACTGGCTAGAAATACTAAAGGGTTTTTAATAAGTTCCCAAATACCCCACTCGCGTATATGTCTTTTGTCGTCAAGGTTTTCTGAGACTAAAGAGTTAAAAGCAGGAGATCCTATTGCTTCGGAAATCCCGATAAGTAACTGTGTCAAAACTAAAACTGGTATAACTTGAATAAAAACTAAAATTAACCAAGTAAATCCCCTGATAAGAAAATTTAATTGTAGTAACTCTCTATTCAGTAACTTGTTATCTTTTAAAAAAATTACAAAGGTTCCTGTTAAAAAACTGCTTAAAAACGGGAGTCCAAAAAGCACACCAGCGAGCCCAATATTTCCCCCCTGTTTTGAAACTAGCAAAACATATAAGGGAACAAGTAAACTTCCAGCAAAAACAAAAATTGAGTTACTGATTAGAACTACCTTCAACTTCGGGTTCATATCTGCATTATGGCGAATTTATACAAATTATGCTAGAATTTCCAAGTTATGGCAAAAAAGGGAGCGCGGGAAATTGTAGGACTAATTTGCACGGTCTGTAAAAACCAAAATTACGTGACCGAGCGTAATAAGATCAATATGGACACAAAAGGTAAAGGCAAACTACAAATCAAAAAGTTTTGCAAACATTGCAAGAAATATACGCTTCATAAAGAAACAATTAAATTAAAGTAATTTTTTGACTTTTCTTTTTTTCTTAGATCGCTTTCTCAGTCAACTTCTTCAGCTTATTAATCGCCTCCGTTTTTTCAAGTGTTTCTTCCCGCACTATGTTATTAATAACTTCATTCTGGGCTTTCATAAGAGCGGCTACATAATCCATTTTTCCTTCGCGCACCATTCTTTGGGCAACCGCTACCGTTCTTCGAACTAGCCCTTCGTGAGTTAAACCGACTACAACGCTACTTTGTTTATTTAAAATTTTTTGAAGTCCTTCTACTGTATTTCTTTCTTTGTCCGCCATAATTCTCCACCCCCTTTCGTTATAGTCTTGAAAAAAAATCCCAATAAGGCTATTATTGTAAACTAACAAGCATCTTTTTTCAAGATCAAAAAGACAATAACGAGAAAATATGAAAAGATTAGACGAAGCAACTTTATGACGTCCTCCCCACCCTGAAGGATGGGATTTTCTGTAAAGTAGGACGACATATCAGAGCTCAATTCATTCACAGGTTGAAGCCTGTGGTTTTCTTGAGATCTGCTATAAAAATGATAGAAGGTGAAAAAAGAATAAAATTCTTATCCGAGCCTGTTTTTGCCGACGGTTGTGAAAAATTTTCTTTCATAAGAATAGAAACAAAGAATGCACATAAAATTCTCTGGGCCCTGACTGATAGGGACAGAGAAACCCATACTGAAATCTATAGACTGGCTATTGAGGAAGGTTATATCACAGACGAAATAGAACCGACAGGAGGGGGAGTTTTCAATGCAAAAACAGGAGAATATATAGGTCCTTCAATTCACTTTGAGAATGTAGAAAAAGAGATATTAGACGCTATTGATCGTAAACTTCCAAGTTTAGTCAATTGTACTTAAGATTATTAAACTTAATCCCCGTAGCCTTCGCGACCTCGTCTTTTGTATGCTCTTCTGAACAGCCTCCATTCCCTTCTTTTCGCAAAACCTACACGGAAAGAGAATAATTTATCTCTCGACTTTGATTTCCATTATGCTAAAATTTTTGAAATCAAAAAAAACGCCTACTCGATCCTAATCAAATTAGAATAGGAATCCTGTGTAACAGAATATGTCAGAAAGACTGGTTTTATTAGTTAAATCACCTGATTACTTTAGAATTGTCAGCGGAAATGCAAAAGATAAAATAATTGCTCAGAAAGATGTAACTTTGATTGTACAACACATCTATAAGGAGTTCAGGCCGGATTTGATAGGTAGTGAAGTTAAAGTAAGTATAAGGCCGACTGACAAATTAACTGAGCACGATGATTTTGCCTGGTACTACGAAAGTGGTACCTAACATTCTTCACTTGAACGCCTCAATTTATCCCAATATTTGCTCTGTCATTAACTATGATATATCATAGTTAATATGACACACGTATCCCGAAAAAAGCTGTCTAATCAAACCGAAAAAGAAATAATAAGTGCCTTAAAGTCGACATTTATTAAGCTAGCACCCAAGGATGTTGATCGAGTATTCTCTGCTTTGATAACAGAAACAGAACAAACGATGTTGGCGAAGAGATTGGTTGCATCCGTAATGCTATTCGAAGGTGCTACCTATGAACAAGTCTCAAACTCTTTAAATCTCACCGAACAAACAATTTCAAAAATCCAGTTTGAGATGAATTCATCTCAAAATACATATGAATTTCTCTATTCTAAACTTACGCCATGGAAAAGGAAGGAGTTATTAAAAGTTATTTTAAAAGATTTGGGGTCAAAAGGTCTCAAGTTGTTCGCTAAGCACGCCGGCGGACGGATTTCCTAATTCCTACTATGATATATCATAGTAGAGAAAGGATTTAAAATTAATCCATTTGATGGTAAAATAGCCTGTTGAGAAAAATATAGGGCTGTAGTTAAATGGTATAACAGCGGTCTCCAAAACCGCTATTGGGGGTTCGATTCCCTCCAGCCCTGCTCAGTGCAATTGCATCCAGGGCTGCTGAAATTAATCCTAAAAAATGATAAGCAAAGCTTGGCCTTTTTACTCATGCTTCGTAAAGTGGTAAAATAGGTTCATGTACAACTGGAATACTGATGTTACAGGCTGGAACAAAAAATCTCCCTCTTATCAAATTTGGAAACTAGAACAATTGATTAATTTTGGTCTCAATGGCAATAAACTTAACCCCGTACTAACTCGTAAATATTGGTCAAAACTTGATCTCGATCCGTATCGAAAAAAGTTTATAAAACTTATCCTATGGCCCAAACAATCTTAAGCCAAACACAAAAGCAAATTCTTCAAATTCTCTCAAAAGACAAAGTATTTGGAAAAATTGAGGATGAAAAGGAAGCTAAACAAGTCCTATATAATGAATTTATAAGAATTTTGCATACATCTGTAGATATCGGAAGATAGTTACTTAATAAATCTTTCAAAAATAGAAAAATAAATTTCCGAATAGATGATAATATTAATAAATTAATGAACGAAATTATATCGGAACATAAAACAACAGGTGACGTTTTTAAACGAATAAATACAGAAATTTCTTTTAACGATAGATCTCCAAAAGGTATTGTATATAGAAAATCGTTAGATGAAGCAGAAACACTTTTTAACAAACACATCCAAACAGGAAAATTACATATTAAGGAAGTTAATATATCTGCGCAAATCTCAAACCAGCCTCAACAATCTGATTTAGAAAATTTAATTGAAAAACTAGGTGAAGAAGATGTTGTTTTACTTATGAGTATCGGTGAAAATCAAAAGCATCCTCCTGAATTTTTTCGTTGGTTACGATTGAACATTGATCATCTTGGAAGGATTTGTCGAAACGAAAAGGGAGTAATAACAAGCAAAAATGTTTTTACTTTTTTACTTCTTTCAGAGCCAGAATTGGGAAAATACCAAACATCTACGTCCGGCAATGTTCGTGATCCCAATTTCCATTTCATATAAATAGCTTATTTGTGAATCGATAGAAATAATCGTGATTATTGTGATATTAGACTATGCCTGAAAATCATAAGGTTGAATTTATTGCAGAAATACCTGGTACAACTATTGAAGAAAAGACTAGTCTCATGAACGGAATTAAAGAATCAGTACTAAAAACCAAAACCCGTCAAGCTGCAAATATATTAAAACTTCCGCCTTCCACCAGCAGGGAAACTTCCCGCACGAACTTTCTTATTCAGAGTTTCCTAAAAACTACACTGGAAACATATCACGTCAGTCCAAAAGAAGCTGCACAAATATTATGGTGTGTTACAAATCATGGTGATTCTTACTCCATAAATTCAGGACAATTATTCCATCGTTATTTTGATGCTCACAATAATTCGGATACCCTTCAAAAAGTTGATAAGAAGGAGTGGCTATCTGGAATGGATAACATTATTAACCCGGATTTGTACGCCGGTAGTCAATTCACACAATCTATCATAGGTCTTATTACAAAATACGAAAGTTTACATTACGAATTAAATAAAGTTGGTAAAAACATTACTCTGGACCGAATTACTCCAGTAACATAAGTTAAATTCCCCTCCAAATATTGGACTATTCCATACTATATTGTAAGACCTAGAAAATCGGTTAAATTTGAGCGTAAAAAGTTCGAGCAGCTTCCTTCCAATAAGATCTCAATGTAATCGTAAGGTAGAGCCTTGATAAGCACGAAACATATTTTCAACTAAATGCATGGGTTTTCCTTCTAAAAGACTTTGCATATTCCACTCGGTTCTATTAAATAATTCAACTAAGTCATCAATTTGGCCATGCCCCCCGCCAATAGATAAAGAGTATACTTCATCGACTTTTGAAATTGTTTCTTGCAGTTCATTAAAAATTTCGTCTCGGCTTTCTTTACTTCTAAATCCAGCAAGACCAACAATAGCATTTGCGAAACGGGTAAAAAGAATGTCTCCAAATTCACTAATATCCATATCTTTTTTGGATTCTAATTTATCAGCAAATCTTGATGCATCATGTACAATGATCGCAGCACTTTCTGTGGGGGCAAAGACTCCGCCTGAACACGATTCTAATAGTTCATACGTTGCCAGAGCTACCATGTGTTCCCTCATTGATATATTAGGGTATTTTCTTTGAACGGTTTTTTCATAGGTTGGAGGCCAATTTAACGCTTTGTTTATATAATCAATTCCTGAAGTGCTGTAGTAGTTGTTTATGAATTCTTTCTGTGAAATGTTCGCTGCTAAACTTACCTTCTCATCATTACTAAGTTCCTTTCCTTGCAAATTTATTCCCCGATTAAATCTATCCTTCTGGTGGTTAAGACCTTCATTTGTGCTTTCAGTCATTATCGTAATAAAAAATAATTAACTTATGTTTTTTCTGCAACAAGAACTTGAAGTGTAGCTTTTTCCCTAACTTTTCCTGAAGGTACATGGGGGTCATATTTCGTCCATAATTGACCTACATCACCTTCAAAAAAAACACCTCATGTGTTTCGTATATTTCAAACAATAAAGGGTCCCGCCATAAATCTCCTCGTTCACCTGAATGTACATCTAGAGTATCTGCCATAGTCTTAATATACTCAGAAGATATAATCCTGTAAAGAATGTGATGTAAATAATTTAATGATACTCCACGCACTAAAGCCCATTGTTTAACGCTTGGTTGGTAAGAATTGTTAAATTTGAGCGTAAAAAGTTCGAATACTTTCCATCCAGGGCTGCTGAATAATTTTAGCTTCAAGAATCTGCAAAATTGGCGGGTGGATGAAAGGAAGTTCGAACCTACGAGCTGGTAACAAGTTTTAACACACCATCTTTCATTACCAAATCGCTTGATTTCTTCACCACATCCCAGTTAACCCTTTTAATATAATTACCAGTCAAATCAGCTTCGGTTACTTCTTTCCCCATCACCTCCGAAAATGGCAGTGTAGGTTGACCAACTCCTATTTTTTGCATTAAACCGTTCACTACATTTTCAGCTTTATCCCATTCTCCTTCCGGTGTTTTCCAATTTGGTACTTTTGGACCCTCAGTAGGTGAAAAAGTAACAAATGCCCTAGGAGCTTTTCCAGTTCTGGAAAACACATCCAGCCATTTATCCACGTCACCTCTTGGTATAAACATAACAGTATCCTCAATATCCACCGCCGCAGCCGATCCTTCAGTCATAACATCTGCCACTCTCTCAACATCTCTGACTATCTCCCTAACATCTTCTTTAGTTTTTATATGAAGTTCTACTAGCTCCTGAGGAGTAACATCAGCCAATGTTTTTCCCAACTTTCTACCTTCTTCTGAGTATCTTAATAAATAATCCGCCCATATGGTTCCCTCTGAAATTTGCCCTTCCATAGCAGATGGATTTATCTTAAACTTTCCTTCCACTACTTCGTATTGTCCAGAAATATCCTCCGGCTTTATCTCATCTGCTTTTAGCCTTTTTATATCTCTTTCAATTGGTGTATCACCAGCAGTAGTATTGTAAGGAGTTTCCAGTTCTATAAAATCATGAATAACCCCTTTATTACCCATGATGTTGGACAAACCAAGAAAGTCCATCGTTGAATCCACATAAGTTGCCACATTCCTGTCATAGCTACTTCCGACAAGCTGTAGCTCTTTATTTGCCGCATAATACGGAACCACTAATTTTTTATCCACCTCTTTAAGGGCCAGTTCTGGTGACGTCACAAACATGGTCATATGCCTCCAAGTTCCCGGTAAAGCACCTACACCGTCATAACTAAACGATACTCCCATAAAACCAGCCTTTCCTTTAAATTTCTCATCTGTTTTTCTAATTTCGGCTACTGATTTTAACTTGCCATCTTTATCCGCTGCCAACGCCAAACCACCTTCAACAGATGTTCCATGCACCAAATAATTTCCAGATGGAAATACATCCCTTAAACCTTGTGATAATTCTTCCCCAATAACCGTTTCGTCACCCAAACTTATTACTCGCTTCTTTAATTCTTCTTTCCTAGCTTGTGATTCCGCAGTCTCAGGGTGTTCAACTGAAAATTTACTAAACGATTCAGCTACTTGAGCCTCATTACTTTGTATATCCTTCCTCAAGGCATACACAAAATGGCCGTACTCATCCGGGTCAGAATTAGCCATATCTGTTAAGCTTTGTCTTACTCTTTGTTCATCATAACCAACCTCTTTAGCAACCTTTTCAGCCTCTTGGGTTCTATGAGTATTAGTCAGTTGCCCAAGTAACTCCCTTGAACCCTTAGGAACCAAATTTGTAGCTTGTTCCACCCCGATACCACCTTCCATTGATTAATTTTATCCCAAAAGGGTATGGATAAACCACTTTTATCTAAATTTGTGCGTAGTAGGTTCGAATCTGTTCCATCCAGGGCTGCCGATTTTTGATTTATTGTAAATTTTATTGTTGTAATATATATTTCAATTATGCTCACCAAAACTGATCTTCAACACATAACCAAAATTGTCAAAGCTGAAAACGAGAGTTTAAGGTTTGAAATGAGGAAGGGATTTAACAAGCTGGATAAGAAACTTGAATATACAATCAATTTTTTAGACAGAGATTATATTAAGCTTCTTAAAAGAATAGACCGAATCGAAAAGCACCTAGGATTAGAACCCATCTCTCCATAAGTAAACTGAAAATTCCCTGCGAAATTTGTTTGAGCTTAGGAGTCCCGTTTTAATTTAGTCCAAACTACCCTCACCACCCCCTCAAAAAGTAAATAAGCATCAGATTAGTCCTATAATGTTGATTATTTCAAATTTTCAGGTATAATACGATTTAATCTAATAGAATCTTGTACGTATTTTATGCACATATTTCTGTCAGAAATAACAATATTTTTCTATGATTAATGAGATAAAAAGGAGGTTTTCACAAATTCAAGCCCCTCGTGATAGAGGTCATCCCGAAGAACAAATATCAGTTGAGGCTACAGCAATAAACGTTACTATTAGTGATTTTACAAAAGCAAAAAATGTCCAGGGTCTAGAAAGAATGGTTAAAATTTTAGAGAATAATCTAGGAAAACCTCTCCCGTCAACCAATGAGTGCTTCTCAGGTACTGCTTATAGAATTATTACCAATAACAATCGTTTAGGCGACACAGAAATATATCTGAGTGATCTTTGCTTTAATAATGAAAGAGATGAACTCGTTCGAATAAGCGATATTGGAATTCTTATTCAAACTAAAAATGGTCCGCTGCGTAAAATAACATTTACTCGTGATCCGGAAGATTATGCTTTGACAAGAATAGAAGGTAAGAAAGAATTATTTCGACTCCAAGGAAAGACTCGCAAATTACCTTATAAAATGAGAGGGCTATCGATGGGTCGGTTGCAAGTTCTTGATGATGTAGACCAGTTGGGTGTTAACCCCGCCATCCGTGATTATCTTATATTGCCATTCAAATCTGCACTTGAGGTTCATCATGAGGATATAGACACATTCCTCCAACGTTGGAACATATAAGATGGGTTCTATCTCGGAGTTAAAAATAGGTCATTCAGGTATGAATAAAGCTATATCGTTGAAATGAAATAGGTTCGAACGTCATCCATCAGGTGCTGCAATAATTTAATATTGAAGCTTTTCATTTTTACTTTAGTAGTTTTTTGAAAATTACTATTTGCTTTCAGTGGCACAGCCAAAACTCTCATGTTAATATGGTTGTATGAAACTATTAGTAGTAGTAGTTTTGGCTCTTTTTTCAACGTTATTTACAACTGCTATTGCGGTATTTGGTTACTACTTAACATCTGGCTGTGTCGATCTGGGGTGCTTAGGCGTACTATATACTCTTCTGGTTCCTTTAATTGCTTTACCTGCTTATCTATCTCTTTATATCGCGTTTGCTGTCAAAGATAACCTGCCAAAAATACCATTACTGGTAACTGCAACCTTATTTGTGTTTTCACTATTAATCTTTCTTTTATTTTGGTTCAGGCGATGAACCTGTTTGTAGGAAAAGTAACTTTTGAAAAATTTGTATTTCAGCCAAATTTATTTTATGCCACAATGCTCGAAGTCAAGCTACTAACCCCTGCAAAATGTCTCAGAGATATTACGGAGTTTACGCGAAATTAGAAATTAGTCTTTTTTGTTTGATCTATCATCCGAGATAATTCACTAAAAAAAACACTTAATTCCAATTTATTTTCATTGGGGTTAAGACCTCTGCGATATTCAAGGTTAGTCTCGTCCAAATCCAGTAAAACTTCATCCAAATCTCTTGTTTCAATTCTTTGTCTTACGTGATAATTATGAAATCGGAGGTAAATATTATTTTTACTTGCTAACTCCATAACGTTTTGTGATGATTCTTTAATTTTTATAACCTCTTCCTTAGTTAACTCCATTGACCGGAATGTTTCGCACTCTTTACTCGAAGAGCGCTCATTGTAACCCCAAAGTCTATACTTTCCCCCCTCTGTCATATCCGTCATAAGAATAGCTGGTTTACAATCTTTCGTTTCAAAATACCTGGTTGTAGGAGGAACAGGCAAACCGACACGCCTTACTGTATCGTATACTCTTATGAGTTCTTTGACCTCATCCTCCTCTAATTCCTTGAATTCTTTACCTGCAAAACGTGTATCTTTAAATCTTTCCGCCCTCAAAACCCGTAAAAGAACGAAGAATTTTAATTCCTCACTTCCGTAATAACCACCAACACCCATCGGAAACCTTTCAACAATCTGCGCAGTTGCTGTTCTACTTTTAGTGTCGTATAGTCCTTTTATAAAATCTGTTTTTTGTGCCTCTAATATATTCTCTAACATACCTATATTATACATCTTTAGGTTATAAATCGGTAGAAATAAGGCATTAATAAGAATTACCACGCAATAAATCCAAAGTCACCGCATTTTAGCCTCAAAATATGATATAATTACCTAAATGGAAAAAGATTACCAACTAATTTTAGATGAGTATTTTGCACAAAGGGCATCGCCTTACGAAGCGAGTCCGTTAGATGTCTATTGTTCAAAGAACAAGAACCCTGATCTTGAGAAAATCAAGCATCATAAAACTACAGGAGTAGTTCACTAAGAGGGAGGAACTTCGAATATCAGTAGTTTTGATAAAGGCTTAGAACCTCGGATGCTGAAAGCGCATAGTCAAAAATTCGCAATTCGTCAATACCTCCATAGAAATAGTTACTCGCTACTATAGACCTTCCTAAATAAGTACCGCCAGTATCAGCTGCAACAGGACCACTTACTGTACGACTCCTTATTAAAGAACCATCCCAATAAAAATTAAACTGGTTCGAATTGTAAGTTATAGTCAATAAATGCCACGTACCTGGATTCCAAGTCAAATTTTGCGAATCGAGGGTATAGGTAGAAACAGTAGATCTGACCATCGTCCTCCAGTAATGATTCGAGCCGAGATAAAATATAGTAAAGTTATTACCGTCACTTAGTACATGGCGCCAAGTACTACTAGTTTGGTCAAAACTTGGCCTAATCCACATTGAAACGGTAAAAGCTGATCGATTATTTAGATATGGAAAGCTACCTAAATTTAGATAAGACGTAGCTCCGTTAAAGCTAAATCCTCCGGAAAGAACACTCGGGGTAAACCAGGTAGCTTGGTAGTTTGAACAACCTGTGCATCCGTTAATGTCATCCGTAACGTTGTCGCTGGCAAATCCCCAAGATGAAATTAAACCACCAGCACCACCCGCACTTGTAGGAATATTCGTAGGAGCGGCTGTCGGTATTGGACTTGGCGTGGGCGTCAAAGTGGGTACGGACGTAGGAGAAGGTGTAAAAATTGTAGTCGGTGTGGGGACTGAATTTGTGGGGCTTGGGCTCGAATTGCCAGGATCCCAGCCCGCAATTTCTGCCATTAATACCCAAAAAGCTTTAGCTACCCTAATTTCTCCTCCCGCCACGCTACCCAAATGTCCTCCGTCTTTCTCTGTTGTGTAATCTCGACAAATCGCAGTTAGGTTTTGACCATCATCTGCATAATCTTCACAAACTCCAGTATTTCCATTACAAGTTTGAACTCCATCCCGAATATCGTAACACGGATTACTGTTTGCATCATGTGACTCTATATCTGCAAAATCAAAAAGAATCTTATTGTGTGTTCTTGCATATGAGCGCATTTGGTTGTTGAAATCATCACCCTGCTGCGTTCCGATAGATCGTGCTAAACTCGTCGTCCAATAAATAAATTTCTTATTGGGATAATTTCTCTCAATATCCTCCAAATCGGAAATATCCCATCTTTCTCTGTTAACGTAATAACCGTAGTGCGGTTGGTCAGCAAAAAAACCACTTACCGGATCTGAAATATTTGAATCGGGCGTTATGTTTAAATAACTGAATTGGTAACTTATTACATCATTAGCGTCTTTATAAGTTGGAACAATATTCCGGACGAAATCGGCCGTAAGATTCTCCCATGAATCACTTTTGGGCACAAATGTCCAGCTCGCCCGGCTGTATTTTACCGGATCAGGAGTAAATAAGATTCGGGAAGGAACCGTACCACTATTATATTCTGTCGAGCCGAAGGTTTTCGAATACCAGGTATTGCCATCCTTTCGATAATAATCAACTCTGCATCTGGATGGAGCACTTAACCAAGAGCTTGCAGTTAAACAATCAAGTGCTTCATTAATATTCTGCCCCACCGACCTGTCGCTGAAAACCATATGAGTATTCCTGGCGACATCAATGTATTCCTGTGGGATTTGTTCAAATAGAGCTATTGAGTTGTGATCAACAATAATTACTCTCGGTGCCTTTTGGGCATAAGCTGTGGTATTTCTTTGCGCTTTCTGATTTCTCGAGGTTAAAATCAGACCTATGCCAGCCAGAAAAAAAAGTAAAGAAAACACCACAAGGCGAAGGTTAAAAGGAAATTTATAAATAAAAGTATCTTTCATTATCTAGGGAATCTACTTAATTAAAGATAAGATACCTAATTATTCTATGTCAATGGGGACTTAGGGTCAAAATCTTCAGAAAAAACTTAAATATAAGTTCTCTAAAATATATGCAGTTAAATATTAATCTTTCTTGGTCTAAAGGCTATATACAATAAAGTTATCCCTATGGTTGAAAAAGTGACTACGGGCAGCCATCTGTTTATTACAATTTCATTTCCTCTCAAATCTTGATATGCAACATCTCTACTTACCCTTACAATGCCCGTCTCGGTTTTTACATAAATTGCGCCGCTTTCTGTTTGAGTAAGCGATTTGGGAAATATTTCAAAACTGTTCCCTTTTTTTGTAATGTAGCGAACCGTTGGCCAAAATGCACCACTTTTTATCTCCGACTGGTAAAGAGTTTCGTAGTAACTTTTATCGACGAACTCAATTCTGATTTCGCCAAAATAAGAAATTATGGCTAAGGATATCGAAGTAACTGCAACAATTGTTAGTATTACCCGAACTAAAGTATCAAACGGACCCAATATTGAACCAAAATAGCCTCCTATTGCCCTTTTTTCTTCTCTTTCAATGTTTTCGGGAACGTTAGGTAGATACTTTTCGGACTTATGGGTATATAAATAATCCGTAAAAGATTTACTAATAAGATAGTCCCTCACAGGTATGGGGTAAAGGTTGAGCGACTGAAGTTTCTGAATCCCAACCCATTCCAAATTTACGCTTTTTTGACTGGCCGGTGTAATGCCCTTCTCAAATAAGTACTTATAAAGTTCAGCTTCCTTCTCGTCAACGCTGCATAAATAATAGTAGGCTTCTGACCCGGGTTTCACCGCCATCTTATAAAATAACTTCTTAATGGATATTGGAACGGAAAATTCTTCATTAATTTTCTTTTTAAGTAAAACCTCGGGATCCTCATTTACTCCCATCTCCACTTCCGGAAACACATATTCTTCGGCTCCTGAACTCGCAGACTTTTGCAGAAGTACCTTACCATTTCGAATGATTACGGCAGATGCTTTAATCTCTTTTTCCATATCCAACTATTTTATAATCATCTTGTCATTCCCATGTATGAATCTCTTCCTGGGGTAGTTTCAATTTTCTTGGCGTAAACTTTAAAAGAAGAAAGGAGACTAAGGTGATTGTCAGCCCTATGGCCACAAATGTTTCTTTTTCGCCAATTTTACCCGCTAAGAAACCGCCGACAATGGGACCAGCGATATAGGCCAGACTTGCGGTTGATTGCGAAAGACCTATTAAATGCCTTCGTTCCCTACCCATCCTTGCTACAATGTCCGAATACACTCCGTCTGTTAGAGGATAAACTATTGACAGCAGAACGCTCGAAAAAAATATCAATACTAAGAATATAAATACTTTATCTGTGAAAATCAGTAGAATTAAAAAAACACCTGATAAAAGTAAGAGTTTTTCAGCCAGTTTCTTCTTTCCGCTGAATACTTGCCATTTTGCGACCAGAAATCCAACAAAAATAGAAGGAAGCATATACGAAGGAAGTATAAAACTTCCCAAGAATGATTTATCTGCTAGCTCTTCTGTCCAAACGGCCCCGACAGTCCAAAACACGGCGTCGATAAGACCGATGCATAAACTCACAATTACAACCGGCCATACGTGGACAAAAAGAACCTTCCAGTGCGCAAACTCCCTGAAGATACTCACCTCGTGGGTGTCGATTTGAATTTCCCTTGCGTGTTTTTTCTTGGCAGACATTAAGACGATTACGCTTATAAATACAAAGGCTATAGAGGCATAGATCGGAACTCTCAAACCTCGAGCGAGAAGCGCGCCCCCCAAAATAGGACCTAAAAAGTAGGCAATGCTTCTAAAAATTCCCAAGATTCCCCATGTGGCGGACCGGAATTTTAAAGGAATTGAATCTGCAACAAATTGTTGCTGTCCGAACCCCAATAACTCGTAATAAATTCCCCATATCGCCATCGCCGCCAGAATAATTAATACAAGGGGAAAGTATGTCGCATTTATTAAAAAAACCGAAAACAGAAAACTCGCAAGAATACTCAATACCAAAAGCTTATTAACCGTGATACCCCTTATTATCTGGGGCAATATTAAATCCGATCCCAATCCGACCAAAGAAGAGAAACTCATTATAATACCCATTAAAAAGGAGCTTCCGAGGGTATCTTCAAGAAAATTCGGAGTCCAATAACTCAAAACTGCATCCCCTAAAAATATAAAAAAAAGAATTACTCCTAAACTTATAACGCTCACCCACATCTGATCTTTCAAAAAACCAAAACGAATAATTCTCGTCATATATACATCTTATCCTAACATTTTTCCAAAGATTCAAGAAGATTTCGAAAATTCTAAAATATATAGAACCTGTTACAAAACTAGTTCATAATACGACTAATGCACTCGCCAAAAAAACGCCTGAGGGTTCTATCGTTGTCATTACCGGTCCGCCTGCCGTAGGTAAGGACACTTTGGTTGAAGAATTGACAAAATACCGCTCCTTTAATTTTGAAAGAATTGTTTCGTATAATACCCGTACTCCCAGGACCGGCGAAATTCACGGAATTCACAACTTTTTCGTTTCTGAAGAAGAATTTCACACCCTTCGAAAGGGAGGAAAACTTTTGGAGCATGTAAAAACAGGAACCAGCTGGAAAGGCACCCCCAAGGAACCTTTTTTTCAAGCTTTGAAAGGCAGCGGAAATTACCTTTGGAGAATAGACCCTTATCGCTCGGCACAGCTTCAAAAATTCTATAAGAAAAAATTTGGCGATATTAACGGTGAACTTCTCTATAAAAAGACCGTTGTTTACTATCTGGCAGTAAATAGTATCGAAACTCTTAAAAAACGATGGATGCTCCGCGAGGAAAACAAAAACTGGGAAGACAAAGACTAAAGAAAGATTTGAAAATTTTTGAGAAAAATAAAAAAAGATTTCACTATGTCATACCAAACGAAGAAACAAAAGAAAAAGTTACCCAAATGATTATTAAGTCGTTAGAAAGCCACTTCAAATAAAAGCCTTAGGCAAATTACGGAAGAATATTTAAGCCCCCAAGAATATCTATGTTGAAGAATATCTGGATAAGTTGAATTATAGCCCAGGTTACAAATACTATTACGAGACCGACGATCGCCGCAGTTATTTGAGCTTTTGCAGCCTCTGTTGCACCTTTGTCACCACCTGAAGTAATCCATTTTATACCGCCCAAAACCAGCCAAAAGAAAAATAAAACCGCGGCGACGACTAAAATTAACTGTATGGCCCCAGAAATCAATACATCCGGTTGTAAACTTGTAAGATTTTGAAATCCGGATCCGGCTGGTGGATTTAAGTTTATTCTCCCTCTCCAAGGCCCCTGAGCTAATTTGTCAAACATATTTTTAACTTAAACTCATTATGAGTTTGCCAAATTTACTTGTCAAGTAGTGGTAAGGGCTTTTCTTATTGACAATCCCCGAGTTCTTATTTACCATTCCCCGAAATGGATGATAATTACGTAACTACGCCACATGACGAACCGGAAGAAGGAAAAGGAACGAAAGTCTGGATAATAATTCTCGTAATTACAATAGTATTAATTCTTGTCGGCGGAATTTCTTTCTATTTTGGAAGAACTAGCCAAAAAGCACCGGATGAGGAAAAATTAACCACTACCCCTGCATTAACTCCCACACCTTCTCCTAACGAAAATCCTTTCGGAGAACCGACTATCACAGCCAAGCCTACAGTAGTTGCAACGCCAACTACTTCTCCGACCCCTACGCCGACTCCCCCTCTAAAAACAAAAACGCTTTCCTCCACTGCCTCCCTTGACGGCTTTATGTCGTCAAACGGTGGCGGAAATCTCACCCTCGAGGTGAGGGCCGGAAGAAACGAATTTCTGGTATCCCGAGGGTTTGTAAGTTTTGATCTTGGTAACTTGCCCACAAAGTTTACTGTTCAAAAAGCAACCTTAAGACTTTATCAGGCAGAAGTAATCGGAAGTCCTTACCAGGTTGGAGGTAATTTAATGTTGGATCATCTTGATTACGGAAATGACTTGACGAACTCTGATTATCAGCTTGCCGCTCTAACTTCAAGCTTGGCTACCCTTTCCAACAACACAAATCTGGAGTGGAAGGAGGCGGATGTAACAGAGGCAGTCAAAAATGATGTTGAGGCCGCCCGAACGCGATCGCAATTTAGAATTCATTTTACAACAGAGGTGAAAGGCGGGTCGACTTCGGGAGATTTTGCCTATTTTGAATCTGCCGATAACAATAAAAATACCGGAAAAACTCCCCAGCTTATTATCAAATACTTCTAATAAACTAAAACTTTTCGGTTCTGGGGTGTATAATACCCCAAATTTCTATATATGTCGACAGAGATACAGTCGATACAAAAAGATCTCGGAAGACCATCCGATTTAGAAACTTCTTCTAAACAAGGTGAAATTCTTACGGTCGAAAAGCTAATTCTTCTTTCAGAAAAGGTAAACCACGCATACAATTTTGCCGAAAAAATCCACGAGGGTCAAAAAAGACACTCGGGCGAACCATATACTTCCCACTTGAAAGCCGTTACCGATATTTTTCTCGGTTGGCTTGAAGTATCAGAGGAAGTTTACTATAGAGATCCTCAAAAAATTGAAGACTATGCCTGTGCCTGTCTCCTCCACGACTCCAAAGAGGATCAAGGTGTTGAAATCGAGCAACTCCGGCAAGAATTCGGAGATGAAGTAGCCGAACTTGTTAACGGCGTCACCAACCTTAAAATATCAGATTTTGAAGATTTGAAGCAGGAAATGAAAAAAGCTTCCGAAAATCCAGCTATATTTACCATAAGACTTGCAGATAGACTTCATAACATGCGTACTCTGCATTTTGTTCCTCAAGAAGAAAAAAGAGTAAAAAAAGCATATGAAACTTTAAACGTCTATATAAAGATCGCTGAAGAGATGGGAATGTGGATCGTAAAAAGAGAGCTCGAAGATCTTGCTTTCAAGCACAGCCAGCCCGAAACATTTAATTTAATAAAACATATTATTGATAATGACCAGCGTAGAGACGAAAACTTCATTAATAATATGACAGCAAAAATTGAAAATATAATAAGTGCTCGTGGAACTGAATCTTTCCAAGTGGACGCGGTCAAAAACAGCTATTACGAAATATATCGTAAACGGGAAGACCTTGCTGCTAAAGCTTTAGGTTCTGCAACAAGTTTCTCCCACATTGATGATGTAACAAGTTTTAGGATTTCCACAAGTAATGAGGATGTACTAACTCCATATATTCTGGCCGGAATAATCGATATTAATCCAGAATTTCAGGGTAAAGTTGAAGAAGGAAGAACAGACCATTTTATAAATTCACCTACCGAAAGCGGTTATCAAGCACATCAGGTAACTTATAAACTTCCGGAAGGTTCCGTTCAATTTAAATATGTAACCGAAAAATTGGAAGAGCGTAACAATAAAGGGGTTTTGGTTGATATTCGTCAGGGCAACAAATTATCAACCTATGACAGGATTGTAGTATTCGATCCAAACTTTCAAGCGCACGTTTTACCCGTAGGTGCCACCCATGTCGATCTGGCTTACTTAATGTCAATCGGTGAAAGAGCAGAAAAAGTTTTTGTAGATGGAGAAGAAAAAAAACTTACAGATAAGGCTGAAAACGCAACTTATGTTGAATTTAAAATTACCGATAAACCAAAGCGGGCCCCTGATCCTTCCTACCTTGATCATTGCCTCCCTAGAACAAAAAAGATTATAGAGTATCAAATCGGTTTAAAAGCCGGCGATGAGTTCGTAAAAAAAGGCCAAAAAATGCTCGAACCAATACTAGAACCATTTGGTCTATTGGATTTAGCTGATTTACCAGAAGCAGAGGCCGCAGTTACAAATGATTTGGCATCCTTGCGTGAATTATATTATTTAATTGGAACTGGAGGGAAAAAAGTCAAAGACATCAGGAAACTACTTACTGAAGGAGGTATTAGTAAATCTATTAATGGCGAGAGACGAACTACAATCCGAATCGCCGGGAGAAATCAAAGTCTTCTGGATAACTTATTCCATCTCATATCCCGTCTGGGAGGAGATACCCGACAAATCAATCAACCTGATTTGATAAGGCACGCAGATGATAAATTTATGATACGCCTTACGGTTGTCGGATTAACTACTGAAGGAGAGGATAATATTAGAAATACATTTAGCGGCGAGGGTAATCTTGACGAAGTAACGGTAGTATAAAAATACCTTCAATTCTTAATTTGGCTATTTTCTTAATTTCGTCGCACAATATTTACTTCCCTTGGTTTTGTTCGTTTTTACTACCTTTTGTGGTTAATGCTAACTTCAGCAATATCCCCTCGACGATAGCCTTTCTTATCTTCCGCTCTTCAGTCCAGTTTCCTTCCTTAGCCTGTTTTCTAATCCGTTCGGCTACTTCTTCAATCTGTTTCTCAATTTCAGGGTCAAGTTTTTCTTCTCCTTCTCCCTGGTCGCTACTCTTTCGAAAATAAACTTGTCCAAATTCACTCTTCATAATTTCCCTAAGATCCTAGAATAAAAATTCTCTAGTCTCTAGAAACTGTATTGTATATAATGATTTATCTATCTTGTCAAGTTTTTTTAAGCCTATGACGTCAGAAAATAACCAGAATCAAGAAGTACTCAGACGGGAAAGGGTTGGTGAAATTTTACATAAGATTCAGAACGAACAACACGCGCCAAAAAAAGGGCCTCCCCCGTTAGAAGAGAAAATTCGAGGATATCAAGCGCTTGTTGACTTGAAAATCCAGATAGGAAACGAGATGCGGGGAATTAAACCCAAGAAAGAGAAAAAAAAGATACTGAATATCACAAAAGGTAAAGACTTAGATAGACTCAATAAAAGTAGCCAAAAACCTGCACAAAAACCTGCCTTTTTTAGAAAAATACTGGCAACACAACAAACCGACGAGCATCCTAGTAAAAGTGGTTGGGGACGATGGAAGAATATGACGAGAAAAGAGTTCGCGGTAAGCGCACAAAATCTTATCAAAAGACGAAACGAAAGGGATAAGATTCTTAACGTAAATGCTGAGCTGGAAAGGTGCGAAAATTTGGGGGAATTTAGCGAAATTTAATTTGAAGTACGCCATTTACTAATTGAAATAATTTGTTAGAATATCTTAAGGTGATTTTTATGAGTTACCGAATCTCATATACATATCGAAAGGGGGCGAATTTAAATGGTTGTCGTCGTCAAACAAAAGGGGGAATCCGAAGACAAGCTCATTGCCCGATTCAGGAAACAGGTTGCATTCTCTGGTATCTTACAGGAAGCTCGGGACCGCGCACGCTATAAAACTGACTCCGAAAAAAGAAAAGAGCAAAAGTACACCGTCAAACACAAAATTGAGCTTGAGAAAAAAAGAAACTACTAATACAAGTAAATTGTTGACTGCCTTTTTGGTTTTCGATGATGAGTAATCTCCAATCTGGCTTCACCCTTTTAAAAAAGTGGAGACAAAACTTTTTCTGTGATATCCGGTAATTCCGTATTTCTTAATCGCTTCTTGGTGCTCTTTTGTTCCATAGCCTTTATTTCTCCCCCACCCGTATTTTTTATATTTAGGCTTTTTGCTTAAACTAACCATCAACTTATCCCTATAAACTTTGGCAATAATTGAAGCTGCCGCCACCGAAAATATTTTTTCATCCCCGTCGATAATAGCAAGTTGATTCTTGCGCCTTATGCCTCTTACAAAAGGAATATAAAAAGCGTCTATCAAAAGAAAGTCAATTTTTGAATCAAGTCGGCTATTCGCTTGGATAATCGCTCTCCTAAATGCCACTTTAGTTGCCTTTCCTAATCCGACCCGATTTATCAGACTGGCGGGGCCTTCTCCAATTCCCCAGGCTAACGAATTTTCTTTAATCCATTCCGAAGCTTTCTCTCTTTGTTTTGGAGTCAACTTTTTTGAATCATTTATGACTATTTTTTCTTTCTCATTTTTGGAAATTGAAAATTGCCCGCCTGCCGACGAGGCAGGGAATTTGGAATTTGGAGCGAAAACGCAAGCCGCAGCGACGACGGGCCCTGCAAAACATCCTCTCCCAACCTCATCCAACCCAGCAACGAACTTGAAGTCTTTCCTCCACAACTTCTTTTCGTATAAAAAATTCGGTTTATCCACAAGTTACCAATTGCCTTTTACTACTTATTATTTAAACCCGCTTCTCTTTTGGCTCTTTGATGATATATAAACGAAAGACAAGCTTTATCAAATTTTACAGGGTCAATTTTCAAGCTATTAGGAATGGCCGATCTAATTTTAACTATTGAAGAATTCAAAGCTTCAAGCTCCGGTCCGTTGTTTTCTAAGATTTCTTTGAGAGCAACACTTGCTTCCATTAACCTTACTACTGACAACACTGCACTGTTACAGGGAAGGCTTTTCCCCTGCTCGCGCTTGCTCGCGCAAAGACCGTTCTCACACTGGTGTCCGCCTACCAGACAAAAGATAACATTTCTTTCTACCATCTTAGAGGCAAATTATAATTTTTAAATTTTTTCGATACAACCACGAAACTTAGCTTTGGTTATTGATTAAATTGGAGTTTCCTAAATTAGGCAAAAACTAATCTCGCTCTACTCGCTGACAACTCTTAGATTATCTTGATCTGAAAGTGATGATTTCAACACTTCCTGGGCATTAAGAAGTCTCTTTGTTGCGTTTTGAGTATCCCTTCCCATAACGTAATCTTCAACAGATTTGAGATTTAGTAAACTTTGAGACCTACCTACGGCTAACCTAGCTATCAACAAATGTTCTTCTGCCGATGTTCTGGAAATGCGTGATTGAATTAAGGCTCGAGTGCAGGTTGCAGGTAATAAGTACGGTGCAAATCTGACTTCTCCAAGGCTATTCGCTACTGCCTTAAGATCATGCCTTACGTTAGTTATTTCTCTATCTGAAATCTGCGAGTATCCGCCAATTGCATTTTCTTCATACAAACCATCAATAACCTCTATTGCATTTTCGAAGTATTTCCGCTCGGCTCCTCTCTCGAGCGCCAAAAGAGTATAAACACGATCGGATTTTTGCTGAGATAGTCTTGCACCGGCTTGTTTTACTACAACTTTTAAATAAGCCGAGCGGGCAAGTATTCTAGAACGAGTCGGGTTAATTCGTGCAAGCTTATCTTTTTCTGCTGCAAGTGTCATATTTTTTGTAACCCCCTTCCAAAGTTCGCTTCTGGCATCAAGCAGTCCTTCGTTTTTAAGAAAATACTCTGTGTCGGTAGCAATTTCTTTCAGTCTGCCTTCAGTCAATTTACCTTCCTTAAACACTTCAGTAAGCCCATAGATCGAAGCCAATATTGATTCAATCCGAAACTGTTCAACTCCACCGGGACCGTATTTACTTCTTACCTCATCCTGCTGGCGCATTGCAGGCTCCAAACCACCCCAAACACTTTGCGGAATAAGTCGGCATACTGATTTATGCTTCGGAAGTGAATTTAAATCATATATATCCTTCTTACTTCCAATAATCTCAAAATCCTTACCGTTTTCGAGCTGCCTTCTACCTTCAGAATTTTCTGTCAGCACTCCTACCTCCCAACGAAAAGTTACAACCTCTCCCGTAACAGGATGATATTTCGGCATCGTACCCAAAATTTTCTTTTCCGGTCCCTGGAAAACATCCGGTAATTCAAGAAGAACTCTCTTATCTTTATTTACTACAAATATCAAATCAGCCGTATCACCCTCAAAAACTTCAGCCTGCTTTCTCGCCCCCATAATTTGCCCGGCTTGTTCTATTGTCCTTCCCGGAAAACCTCTTGTTATTTGAGAATACTTTCGCAAAATATTCTCCACTTTTCGTTCTTTATTCATTAGCCATGATTATACATTCTGGATGCCAGTATTTTCTAATTTACTGTTTTTTTTACTTCACTTATGTTAAAATTTACTCCCGTGAAGGCAGTAATCAACTATATTCAAGAAGTCTGGCTTGAGCTTACCAAGGTCAAATGGCCAAAAAAGGAGGAAGTAATTAGGTTGACCTTGATTGTTCTTGCTATTTCAGGTATAGTCGGAGCCTATCTGGGAGCTTTAGACTATATTCTAACAAAGCTTTTGGAAGTTCTTATCTCTACTTAATATGGGAGAAGATCAAACTTTAAAACCAGCAACTGTTGATGAAAGAGGAACCGGAAAAAGAAAAATTCCCGGGCACATTGTAATCAACAGTACCGAAAATGAGAATGCAAAGTGGTATGTCGTACATACAACTTCCGGCCACGAAGTTCGCATTGCAGAAACTCTTCGCCAAAGAGTGGAAACCATGAAGTTCGAAGAAAAAATCTTCGAACTTTTGGTTCCGACACAGGACAGGGTCATCATCCGCGGAGGCAAGAAGGCAACCGTCAAAGAAAAAATATTTCCGGGCTATCTTCTTATAAAAATGGTTATGGACGATCCAACCTGGCTAGCTGTTAGGACTACCCCCGGAATAACGGGCTTTGTAGGAGCGGGAAAAAACCCCACTCCCCTTTCGGAAACCGAAGTTACTAATATTCAAAAATTCATTTCAGCCCCCGCAAAGAGATTCAAGACCCGCTTTTCAGAAGGCGAAGCAGTCAAAATTACCGACGGACCTTTTTCTGATTTTCTTGGAACTATTAATGAAATTGACGAAGAAAAAGGAAAGGTGAAAGTTTTGGTTTCAATTTTCGGCCGAGAAACGCCGGTGGAGTTGGATCTTTTGCAAATAGCTAAAGTTTAGATTTCGGATGTTATCTTCTTTTTGGCTTCTCGTAGACCAAAGCGTAACTGTCCTCATGAGCAGTTACAGTCAAAGCACCTCCAAATTTTTCTTCCTCTTCAAAAATTTTCCCCATATCTTTTCCTTTATACTGTTCAACTTTTTTGAATCCTGCGGTAGAAAAGTCCTGATCTATTTTACCCATATCGGCGGGCGTTGATCTCTCTAATATAACCACCCGTCCTCCAGGTTTACAAACTCTGAACCACTCCTTCGCAAAGTCTCCCTTTACCGTTTCCACTTTACCAAAATCTATGACTTCTGGTTCTTGTACAAATCTCCCAATAGCTCCAAATAAATCTTTTGCAAACACTGTTTTGACAGAATTATTTGGAAGAGGGAGCTCTGAACCATCCCCCTGCAATACACTTCCTTTACCTCGATAAATTTGCTGAAGCCTTCTCGCCCATCCCATTCTCTTTTCAGCAAACAAAATCCTTTCCTCCCTTCCCAAAAAATCTTTTCTCAACTCGTCTACAAGAGGAGCTGTTCTGGGGCCAACTTCTATGGCATAATCTTCGACGCCTACCATAATTTATCAAAGTTTAAAATTGATAGCTTTACATTATAGCTAATATATTTTACAATACAATCACCTCGCTTTTTAAAACATCGTCGAGGTAGACAAACCGCCGATGGTTTGTCGAAGACAAAATAGGATTCTTCGATTTTTTCTTCGGCGGAATTAATTCATAATCTTAAAACAAAAACTTTTATGGCTGGTAAAAAAGTTAAAACAATCATAAGAACCTGCACTTCGTGCAGAACCTTGTGACAGACTATTTATATGACAAACAAAAAAATAAAGACTGTCATTAAAGTTAACCTTCCGGGGGCAGAAGCAACCCCGGCACCACCTTTGGGTCCTGCATTGGGACAACACGGCGTCGCGATAATGGATTTTGTTAAAGCCTACAACGACCGTACGAAGGAAATGAAAGGGCAAACTGTTCCTGCTGTAATTACGGTTTACGAAGATCGATCCTTCACTTTTGAAATAAAAAAAGCTCCGGTTTCCGACATGATTAAAAAAGAACTCGGGCTTGAAAAAGGCTCAGGAACTACTCCTCGGGACATAGTCGGAACACTCACGTCTTCCCAAGTAGAAAAAATCGCCAAAGAAAAAATGGATGATTTAAATACTGATAATTTGGAGTCTGCAAAAAAAGTGGTTGCAGGTACAGCAAGGTCTATGGGTGTCAAAGTAGAGTCTTAACTTTCTTTTCAAAAAGAAAGTTAGAAATAAAATATGGGTAAAACTAAAACAGCATTTGTTACAGGTACCGCCGAAGAGCAGGTCTCCGGGAAAGTGAAATATGAAGAAAGGAAAAAGAAGAAAGAGGCACAAAAAACTGAAGAGGAAAAAGTTCATATTTCAGGATTAAAAGGTGGACAAAGAATAAAAATTGTATCCGCAGAGGAGGTACCACTTGAAGAAGGTACAACTACCGAAGAGAAGGCGAAATCAAAAGGAAAAAAAGAGCCAAAAACCCGAGGCAAAAAATATCAGGTTGCTAAGCAAAAAGTTGACAGAAATAAGCTCTACTCACTCGCTGACGCGGTAAAACTTGTAAAAGAAACCTCTTATTCCGCCTTTGACTCAACAGTCGACTTACATTTAAAAGTCAGAAAAGAAGGTTTTTCTACAACTGTTGCCCTCCCCCATTCTTTTGGCAAGGATCGGAAGATTGAAATTGCCAATGAGGAAACTTTGGAAAAACTAAAAAAAGGCAAAATTGATTTTGACGTACTTTTGGCAACACCCGACGTCATGCCAAAACTCGTTCCTTTTGCAAAAATATTAGGTCCGAAAGGACTTATGCCAAACCCGAAAAACGGAACGCTCATCAAAGATAAAAAAGAAGCCGAGAAATTTTCTGCTAATACAATTTCCGTTAAGGCCCAAAAAGACGCGCCGGTTACTCACACATCTGTCGGTAAGGTAAGTCAAACTGATAAGGACTTGGAAGAAAACACAAGCGCGGTTTTAGATGCAGTTGGCGTAAAACAAATTGAAAAGGCTTATCTTACTTCATCGATGGGCCCATCAGTAAAAGTTGCTATCTAACTTTCGCTAATCTTTTCTTCCAGCCACAAAACCATATCTGCATAGTCGTAATCAACATTTTCCGGAAGATAAATCTGACCTCCGTTTTCGCTTTCGAATTCATTTAAATATAAAAGTGTCAAGCCACTTAGCCCTATAGCTCCAATTGTAAAAACAGCAGCCCTTCTGGCTACATTTTCCTTTCCCATCTTTTTTTCCTTCTACGAAGTATTATGGGGTGTATTTTAACTCAAGTTTTTCTGAATGTAAATATTCTTGCAAGATTTATTAACAAAGATGGAAAATCTCTAAAATTTCTTTTATACTAAATACTAGTATGTCTCAAGACTCGCAAGAAAATGATATTTATCAAATATTAGGGACCTCAAGAGAAGAAGAGCAACGAAGGATAAATGTGGCAATAAAGCGAAATAATGAAGGTTACATTAGAACCGCCGAAAGAAATAAACCTGCGATAATAAAGTCCTTGGTAAACCAAATACGGCTTCTTGTTAGAACCAAAACTCAAACTGGTAAATAACGCCTTGTCTATGCACAGTGTAAAAGTTACGATACCTTTTGGACTTAAGTAGATAAGTCCAATGAGTCACGAAACAGATAGAACCAGATTAATATTTTCATCCATTCGAGGCTATACTTCGTGGATGAGGAAAGTGGCTTCAAT